>Ga0164243_10000799_pt1 | contig 54989 bp, 56 predicted proteins | sample OricompcompostOP_FD_108781 | JGI IMG/M metagenome (GOLD analysis project Ga0164243, IMG submission 108781) | Organic Plus compost microbial communities from Emeryville, California, USA - Original compost - Organic plus compost (OP) | ecosystem: Engineered > Solid waste > Mixed feedstock >... | reverse complement strand
GCGCCGAGCTACGGCCAGTCGGTGATGACCTATGATCCGGGCTCCAGCGGTGCGCTCGCCTACACGGCCGCGGCCCGGGAGATCGCATTTCGTGGTGGGCAAGATGGGGGGACGACGCGGTGACACAACAGCGGCGTGGCTTGGGCAAGGGCCTGGGCGCGCTCATCCCGACGGCTCCGGCCGAGTCGGCGGAGCAGTGGGAGCCGACGGCGCAGGGCGCCGAGCCAGTGGTGGGCGCGCACTTCGAGGAGCTGCGCGTCGGGGCGATCACGCCGAACCCGCGGCAGCCGCGGCAGACGTTCGATGAGGACGCGCTGGACGAGCTGGCCGCCTCGATACGTGAGGTCGGGCTGCTGCAGCCGGTCGTGGTGCGCCGCGCCGGGCCCGGCCGGTACGAGCTCATCATGGGGGAGCGGCGCTGGCGGGCGACCCAGCGCGCGGGGCTGCGCGAGATCCCGGCGATCATCCGGGACACCGAGGACGACGAGCTGCTGCGCGAAGCGCTCATCGAGAACCTCCACCGGGAGCAGCTCAACCCGCTGGAGGAGGCGGCCGCGTACCAGCAGCTGCTGGAGGAGTTCGGCGCCACTCATGACGGCCTGGCGAAGAAGATCGGCCGTTCGCGGCCGCACATCACGAACACGCTTCGGTTGCTGAACCTCCCCGTCGCCGTGCAGCGGCGCGTCGCGGCCGGCGTGCTGAGCGCCGGTCACGCGCGGGCGCTGCTGTCGGTCAGCGACCCGGAGCGCCAGGAGCAGCTCGCGTACCGCGTGGTGGCCGAGGGGCTGTCGGTCCGGGCGCTGGAGGAGCTGATCACCCTTGGCGAGGGTGGCGAGAAGGAGCAGAAGAAGGTCACCCGCGCTAAGCCGGTGGCGCCCGCGCTCAACGAGCTCGCCGGCCGGCTGTCCGACGTCTTCGAGACGAAGGTGAAGGTCGACCTCGGCAAGCGCAAGGGCAAGATCGTGCTGGAGTTCGCGTCGCTGGACGACCTCGAGCGCATCGTGAAGGTGATGGACCCGGAGAGCATCGAGTCGCTCCGGGACAAGGACAACTGACGACGCGTACGCAATGAGCGGCCCCCGACGGAGACTCCGTCGGGGGCCGTTTCACGTGAAACGTCGGCGGGCGGCTCAGCCGCAGACGCTCCGGATGTCGGCGAGGAAGGCGTCCACGTCGGCCTCGGAGGTGTCGAACGCGGTCATCCAGCGGACGACCGTCTCGCTGGCGGTCGTGGACCAGTCGTGGAAGGACCAGTTCTCGTGGAGCTTCTCGGCGTGCTCCGGAGCCACCGCGGCGAAGACGCCGTTCGACTCGACCGGGTGGGCGAGCCGTACGGACGGCATTGCCGCGAGCCCGTCGGCGAGCCGCCGCGCCATCGCGTTGGCGTGCCGCGCGTTCGCCAGCCAGAGATCGTCGTCGAACAGCGCGAGCAGCTGCGCGGACATGAAGCGCATCTTGGAGGCGAGCTGCATGCCCTGCTTCCGTATGAACGGGAACGTGCCGGCGAGCCCCGGCCGCAGCACGACGACGGCGTCGGCGTTCATCGCGCCGTTCTTCGTGGCGCCGAAGCTGAGCATGTCCACGCCATCGGTCAGCTCCCGCGGCGGGCAGCCGAGGTGCGCCAGCGCGTTCGCGATCCGCGCGCCGTCCATGTGCACGAGGAGATCATGCTCGCGCGCGTACGCGACGATCGCCGCCACCTCCTCCGGGCGGTAGCACGTGCCGAGCTCGGTCACCTGAGCCAGCGAGATGACCCGGGGCTGCACGTGGTGCTGGTCGCCGATCCCGTCCATCCGCGTGGCGATGAGCTCCGGAGTGAGCTTGCCGTCGGGCGTCGGCACCGGGAGGAGCTTGCTCGACGTGAAACGTTCGGGGGCGGCGCACTCGTCGACGTTGATGTGCGCGGTCTCCGCACAGATCACCGCCTCGTACGGGCGGAGCAGCGCGGCGAGTGAGAGCACGTTCGCCGCCGTCCCGTTGAAGACCGGGAAGCCGTGCGCGTCCGGGCCGAACACCTCGGCGAAGCGCTCCTGGAGGCGGGCCGTCCAGGGATCCGCGCCGTAGGAGTCGGTGTCTCCGGCGTTGGCGTCGGCGAGGGCGGCGAGGACACGGGGGTGGGTGCCGGCGTGGTTGTCACTGCCGAAATGCTTGCGATCGGTCACCGGTCCACACTAGGCAGGGACGGACCGGGGGCGTGCGACGGGGCCCGGCGGATGCATGAAGGCGTACCGGCGCGGCGATAGTCTTCGGTGTGTCCGGAGGGGCCATGGGGAGGTAGGCCGGTGTCGCGACGGCTGGCGAACATCACGCTGGACAATCTCGATGATCTGCCGCTGCGCTGTCGGCGCTGCGTCTTCTGGGAGCTCGATCCCGTGCACGCGGAGAAGGCGGCGGCGTCCGGCGACACCGCGCTGGAGAAGGAGGCGTGGCTCTCCTCGACGCTGCTGGAGTGGGGGAGCTGCGGCAAGGTCGCCTACGTGGACGGCGTGCCGGCGGGGTTCATCCTCTACGCGCCGCCGGTGTACGTCCCGCGCAGCGTCGCGTTCCCGACCAGCCCGGTGAGTGCGGACGCGGTCGCGCTGATGACCGCGCACATCGTGCCGGAGTTCGCGGGCGGCGGGCTCGGCCGGATGCTGATTCAAGGGGTCGCGAAGGACCTCACGCGGCGGGGCATCCGGGCCATCGAGGCGTTCGGCGACGTCCAGTGGGAGAACCCCGGCTGCGTGCTCCCGGCGGACTATCTGCTCGCGGTCGGCTTCAAGACCGTACGTCCGCACCATCGGTTCCCGCGGTTGCGGCTGGAGCTGAAGGCCGCGGTTTCGTGGCGAGAAGACCTTGAGGTGGCGCTGGAGCGTCTCCTCGGGTCGATGTCGCCCGAGGGTGCCCTCCGCCCGATCTGAGCCGTCTCCGTGGCGTACGGAGCCATGTGAAGGCCCCCACCGGAGACCGGTGGGGGCCTTCTGGTTTCACGTGAAACGTTGGCTCAGATGAACTCGGCGAGGTCCTTCAGGAGCGCCGCCTTCGGCTTGGCGCCGATGATCTGCTTCACGACCTGACCGTCCTTGAAGACGTTCATGGTCGGGATCTGCATCACGCCGTAGTCCCGCGGGACGTTCGGGTTCTCGTCGATGTTCAGCTTCGCGATCGTCAGCTTGTCGGCGTGCTCGCCGGCGATCTCCTCGAGGATCGGGGCAACCTGCTTGCAGGGTCCGCACCACTCGGCCCAGAAGTCGACGATCACGGGCTTGTCGCTCTTGAGGACGTCGGCCTCGAAGCTGGCGTCCGTAACTTTCTTGGTGTTCGCGCCCACGATGATTTCTCCTTCGTCAGTCTTGGGCCGGGTCGATGTGATGGTCGGTCTGCGGTTCAGCTGTCCGAGAGCCAGCGCTCGGCGTCGATCGCGGCCGAGCAGCCGGTGCCGGCGGCGGTGATCGCCTGGCGGTACGTGTGGTCGACGAGGTCGCCGCACGCGAACACGCCGGGGATCTTCGTATTGGTGGTCGGCGCGTCCACGAGGACGTAGCCCTCGTCGTCGGTGCCGACCTGCTCGGCGAACAGCTCGCTGCGCGGGTCGTGGCCGATCGCGATGAACACGCCCGTGACGTCCAGCGTGCTCTCCTCACCGGTCTTGCGGTTGTGCAGCCGGACGCCGGAGACCTTGCCCTCGCCGAGCACCTCGACGATCTCGCTGTCCCACACGAAACGGATCTTCGGGTCGTTGAACGCCCGCTCCTGCATGATCTTGCTGGCGCGCAGCTCGTCGCGGCGGTGCACGATCGTCACCGACCGGGCGAAGCGCGTGAGGAAGGTCGCCTCCTCCATCGCGGAGTCGCCGCCGCCGGCGACCACGATGTCCTGCTCCCGGAAGAAGAAGCCGTCACACGTCGCACACCAGGAGACGCCGTGGCCGGACAGCAGCTCCTCGCCGGGCACGCCGAGCTTCCGGTACGCCGAGCCGGTCGCCAGGATCACCGACCGCGCCTGGTGGACCTCGTCGCCCACCTTCACGACCTTCGGGTCGGCGGTGAGGTCGACCTCGGTCACGTCGTCCGCGACGAGTTCGGCGCCGAACCGCTCCGCCTGCTTCCTCAGGTTGTCCATGAGGTCCGGACCGAGGATGCCGTCCGGGAAGCCCGGGAAGTTCTCCACATCGGTCGTGTTCATCAGTGCTCCGCCCGCCGTGACCGAGCCCTCGAACACGAGGGGCTTCAACTGCGCGCGGGCGGCATAGATCGCGGCCGTATACCCCGCGGGGCCCGACCCGATGATGATCACGTTGCGCACGTCGCTCACGCTTTCCGCCCTTCCTCGTCGCCTAGTCGCGATTCTCCGCTACCGGCTTCGTACCAGTCGCGTCAACCGATCCTAGGTGGCGATGATTCCCCGGGCGGCAGGGTCAGGAATGACGGGGTACGGACGTGTGAGCGACGACACCGTCCGAGCCGGCCGAGCAGCCCGGGCCGACGATCCACACGTCGTACCGGGACGCCGCCGAGGACTTACGGAAGATGAGCACGTTGACCTTCTGGCCCTCGTACGTGCCGTGGTCGACGACCAGCGGGCTCGCCCCGACCTTGCCGGAGATGCGGTCCACACAGCCGGCGAGGCGCGCGGGGAGCGACGGCGCCGGGGTCGTCTCGCGCCCCGACTTCGGCCGCATCGCGCCGGTGCCGGACTGCGACTCCTTCATCATGGAGTTGACCTGGGCGCCGAGCGAGTCGCGGGTGTAGTTCGTACCGCTGTCCATCATGCTCGGCGCGGCGCGGTTCTGGAGCGCCTCGGACGGGGCCGCGTTGCTCACGGAGCCGTCGGTCTTGTCGGCGGCACCGCCACCGGAGACCTGCTTCACGACGGCGAACCCGCCGCCGACCACGACCACCGCGGCGGCCGCGGCGGTGAGGGGGGCGATCCAGCGACGCGAGCGGGGCCGCATGGGGACGACCGTGGCGCCCTCGGCGGCGGTCGTCGCACCCTGCGATGACCGTGCCCGGGACTCCTCCGCGATGGCGGTCTCGATGCGCGTCGCGACGTCGGGCGGCATGGCCGGCGGCGGAAGCGCCGACAGGTACGCGGAGACGTCGCCGAGCGCCGCATGCTGCTCGGCGCAGGCCGCGCACTCGGCCAGGTGCCTCGACACGCGCGCGGACTCCGTACTGTCGAGCAGGCCCTCTGCGTAGTCGGCCAGCACCTCGATGTCAATGTGTTCGGTCACGACGGCTCGCCACCTCCCTCCTCGGATGTGACGCGCCGGGAGGTGCCGCGGTTCCGCAGATGCGCGAGATGCGGGACCAATCTCGCGCGGCCGCGTGCGCAGCGGCTCTTCACCGTTCCGCTGGCCACGTCGAGGATGCGGGCGGCGTCTTCGACGCCGTAGCCCATCATGTCCACCAGGACGAGGGCCGCGCGCTGCTCCTCGGGCAGCTCGTTCAGCGCGGCGCTGACGTCCATCGAGGTGTCGGCGGCGGAGATGCTGTCCGCGCCGATCGAGCCGCGGCTCTGCGCCACGGCGTCGAGGTTCACGTCGTCGCCCATGGCCACCGACGGGCGGGCGGCGCGGCGGCGGGTACGGTCCAGGCAGGCGTTGACGACGATGCGGTGCAGCCAGGTGGTGACGGCCGCGTCGCCGCGGTAGCTGCCGGACTTCCGGAACGCCGAGATCAGGGCGTCCTGAACCGCGTCCGCGGCCTCTTCCGGGTCGCCGAGGGTGCGCAGCGCCACGGCCCACAGCCGGTCGCGGTGGCGCTTGACCAGCTCGTTGAACGCGTGCGGATCGCCGTCGGTGTGCCGGTCGAGCAGTTGTGCGTCCGACAGCGGCGCGGTGTCAGGAGATCGGGAGGGCATCGCGGACATTCCTTCAGCCTCTGCCGAACACATGGATCTCGTAGAGGTGCGCCATGTAGTTACCGCCGTCGAACGGCAGCCTGGTGTACCAGACGAACACGTACTGACCCTGGGCCGGCTGGTTCAGCTTGAAGTCGACCGCGCCGTTCGGGGCCGCCGACCTCGCCACGACCTTAGCGTCGTACGGGCTCTCGGTGTTACCGACCCGGATCTGCATGCGGCCGGGCTGGGACATCTGGCCGACGTTCACCCGCACGCTGTTGACGGTGACCTGCTTGCCCAGGTCGAGCCGGACGCCGGTGCCCTTGCGGAGGCGGCCGAAATCGGCCCCGTTGAAGTGCTGGCCCTCCCACGCGGTGGCGGGATCGTTGTCGATGGCCTTCTGCTCGTCGCTCGTGTGCTCCGGGGTCAGCGAACCGTCCGGCGAGGCGAGCAGCCCGGACACGCTCGACGCGGTCAGCGGCTGGGCCTGGGCCTGCTGGGCCTGGCTGTTCGTGGGGTTGCTCGACGGGGTGTCCGTACCGCCGGTGGCGCCGAAGTGCCGGCCGAGCATGACGCCGCCGACCCCGATGGCCACCATGACGACGGCCACCACGAGGCCGACGATGAGTTTGCCGACGAGCGGTGGCCGCTTGGTAGGGCGCTGCACGTATCCGGTCGACTGGGCCGCCTGCGGGCCGACGGCACCGCGCGGCGGCCCGGCATGCGCGCCGCCACGGCCCGCCGCGGGGGGCTGGGCCGCCGTACGGGGAGGCGGGGCGGGCATCGCGGACGCGGGCAGCGGGATGTGCCGCGGGACAGTGGACAGCGCGTCGGCCATCTGCGCCGGGGTGGTGATCGGGTCACCGCGCCGGGCGCCGGGGAAGATCGCGCGGCACACGACCGTGTCGAGGGTGCCGGGGACACCGGCGCGGACCTGACGCGGCGTCACCGCGTTGCTGCCGTCCGCGATCGGGGCGGGCGGCAGACCGACGTTCTCCGGACCGGGCCAGTGGCCGGTGAGCCCCGCGTACAGCAGCCGGCCGAGGCCCTGGGCGTCGGCCAGCGCGGGCTGCTCGGAGGTGATGCCGGACAGCGCGGCGTCCAGGCCGATGCCGACGACCTTGACGGTGCCGCCGGCGCTCCACAGCAGCGAGCGGGGGGTGAGGCAGAGGTGGGAGAGGCCGGCGGCGTGCGCGGCGGTCAGCGCCTCGGCGGCCTCGGCGACCAGGCCGGCCGCGCGGTTGGGGTCGGACGCGCCGCCGGTGAGCAGCGTGTCGAAGTACTCACCGGTGACCCACTCCATCACGACGTAGGCGTGCTCGGCGCGGTCGTCGGCGTCGAAGACCTGCACGACACGGGAGTCGGTGAGCCGGCTCGCGGCGCGCGCGGCGGTGACGACCTCACCCGTACGCGGGAAGTCGTCGTCGAAGGTGAGCATGGTGACGGACCGGGCGAGCGTCTCGTCGGTGGCCCTCCACATCGTGGAGCCACCGTTCTGACTCACCCGCTCTTCCAGGCGGTATCGGCCCGCGAAGCGGGTCCCCGGTTCGATCATCGACGTGCTCATGGCAGCGTTCGGTCGCTCCTACGATCGCGCAGCGCTGGTCCGGCCCTCGACCCTCCCCTCGGACCCCCGGACGGGCGAGTACCTACGGACTGTCCCGCACCATGCTAGGACGTGCGGTCTGTCCGTAAGGCTTACCTCCATCCTGCTCGTGTAATCGTTACCTGACGCTCCGCCGACCATGTCCTTGCTGGTCGGCGGAGCGATGCGTGCGGTGTTCCGCGGAAAAGTCGCGAACGTCTAGGCTACGCCCTTCGACCCGGTAGCTTCGCCCGGACCATGCCGATCAGGGTCGTAACCTCGCCCGCGCCGAGCTTCCGGGCGAACAGGACGTACAGCAGCAGGCCGATGCCGCCGCCCACCAGGAGCGTCAGCACGGACGTGGTCATGCCGCGGCCGAGCACCTCCTGGAAGCCGAGCGTCATGGCGTAGCCGAAGATCAGCGCCGGGATGCCGGCGAGGTGCAGGCGGAGCAGCGTGGTCGTGACGCGGCGCCCGTCCAGGCCGCCGATGCGGCGGGCCAGCACACGCCAGGCGATCAGCGAACCCACGATGTACGGCACCCAGTAGCCGACGGCCAGGCCCGGCACGATCAGGTTCGGCGGCAGCAGCAGCGACGACGCGGTGTTCAGCCCGATGGCCACGCCCACGTTCAGGAGGCTGATCAGCGCGGGCGTGCGGGTGTCCTTCATGGCGTAGAAGACCCGCAGCAGCAGCTGGAACGCCGAGAACGGCAGCAGCCCGAGCGCGAACGCCTGGATGACGGTGCCGAGGAACGCGCCGTCGGCGGCGCTGGCGTTGCCGTGGCCGAACAGCAGCGTGCCGGCCGGCTCGCCGAACACCAGCATGCCGAACGACGCGGGCACCAGCAGCACCGCGGACACCCGCAGGCCGTTGGAGAAGTCGTCGCGCACCAGGCCGTACTCGGAGTCGGCGGCGTTGCGGCTCATCCGCGGCAGCAGCGCGGTGATCACGGAGACGGCGATGATGGCGTACGGGAGCTGGAACATCTGGTACGCGTTGGCGTACGGAGTGAGCCCCGCGCCGTACGTCAGGCCGGCGTCGCGGGCGGCCTCGCCGGCGGAGTTCGCGAACCGGGTGGCGACCAGGAAGCCGGCCTGCGTGACGACGACGTACAGGAACGTCCAGCTCGCCATGCGGCCCATCTCGCCGAGGCCGAGCTTGCGGAAGTCGAAGCGCGGGCGCCAGCGGAAGCCCACGGCGCGCATGGACGGCATCAGCGCGAGCGTCTGCAGGACGATGGCGCCGGTGGTGCCGACGCCGAGCAGCTGGATCTCGGCCGGCGTGATCGTCTCCGCGGTGACCATGTGGCCGCTGGTGACGACCATGAAGGCCAGGCCGACCGCGATGATCACGACGTTGTTGATCACCGGCGTCCACATGGGCGCGCCGAAGCGGTCGCGGGTGTTCAGCACGGCGCTTTGGTACGCGTTCACCCCGTAGAAGAAGATCTGCGGGAAGAAGAACAGCGCGAACAGCACGGCGAGGTGCCGCTGGGCCGGTGACACGTCGCCGATGTAGACGTCGACGATCGGGCCGGCGAGCGCCATCGCGATGGCCGTGACCGCCAGGAGGCCGATGACCAGCAGCGTGTACATGCGCTGGGTGTAGGCGAGCCCGCCGTCCTCGTCCCGCTTGTTGGCGCGGACCAGCAGGGGCAGGATGACGCTGGTCATCGTGCCGCCGAGGACCAGGTCATGGATGCTGTTCGGCAGCGTGTTGGACGTGTTGAAGGCGTCCGCCACGGCGCCGGTGCCCAGCGCGTACACGATCACGGCGGTGCGGATGAACCCCGTGATGCGCGAGGCGACCGTGCCGAGCGCCATGATCGCGCTGGACTGCGCCAGCCGGTGGACCGGGTTCTTACGGGTGACGGTGCTCACGGACGCTTCCTGAACTCATTCCGGGCTCTCCTGGGGTGCTCGGACCGGGATCCTCGGGCGCGCCACCGTCGACCCGGTCGGCCGGGGCGCTCGGCGGGAAGACGTCCGCGCTGGAGGCTACCTTCACCGCGTCCGGCACGCTGCGGTCTTCGATGTCCGGGCCGGGGTCGGCGCGGGTGGTCGAGGCGTCCGCGCCGTCGGGCGGCGTGAGCTCGCCGTCGCCGTTGGAGCGGCGGCGCAGGAAGCGGACCGCGGCCGCGATGACCAGCACGCCGAGCGCGGCGCCGGTCACCCAGGACGCGGTCTCACCGATGTTGGTGACCTGCACCTTCATCGTCGTCGGCGGGTTGATCGGCTTGCCGTCCGGGGCCAGGAGCGCGAGCCGGAGCCGGGTGACGGTGACGGCCCGCGCGGTGACCGGTACGTAGACCGTCACCTTGCCGCCCGGGCCGATCTGCCTGGTGTGGTCGTACGCGCCGACCGAGATGCTGTTGGAGTCGGGCGCGGAGACGTTCACCCGGACCGTGGCCGTACGCGCCTCGCGGGTGGCGGGGCTGCCGTCGCCGGCGTCGAGCTCGTTGGCGATGGTCACCGGGATCTTCGCCTCGGAGCCGCCCATCGTGACCGAGGCGCGGTTGACGAAGTTGACCTTCAGGCTCGACCGGTCCACCGACCAGCGCACCCGCTCGCGCAGGCGGCGCGCCCGCGTAGGGCTGCTGCGCCAGGCGGAGGACTCCATGCGGAAGGTGGCCAGCTGGTCGGGGTCGGTGCCGCCGGGGAACAGGCTGCCGAAGCGCTTCGCGCGGGCCCGGATGTCGGCGACCCGGTCGAGGTACCGGCGGCCGAGCTCCTCCTGCTGCGCGGCCGGGGAGTACTCAAGCTTGCGGTCCACGCTGTCGTGCGGCTTCACCGACGTGGCCGGCACCGGCTTCATCCACGGGACGCCGCGCGTGTCGTTCAGCAGCGCCTCGGGCAGGCCCGTCGCGGGGTCCCAGCGGCGCGGCGGGGCCACGACGACGGTACGCGGCGAGTTCGGCAGCTCGGCGGTGATCAGCGCGGTCTCGGCGAGGAACCGCTGCTCGGTGACGGCCGCGGAGCCGCCCTCCTGGGTGCCGGCGAGGACGTCGCTGAGCGTGGGGTCGGCGAGCAGCACCTTGACGGCGCCGTTGGACGTCGGCAGCTTGGCCACGCCGTCCGGGGTGTAGCTGAGCTGCGATGACGTGGGCAGCGCGCGCTGGCTGAGCACGACCGTCTTCGCGCCGGCGAAGGACAGGACGTCCATGGTGTCGGTGTCGGCGAGGCCCTGCGCCGGCCAGGCGACGCCGGTGGACGGCTCGTGCTTCAGCAGCCGCTCGGAGATCCGCGCGCCCTCGCTCACCGCCGGTTTCACGTCGTCGTCGAGCCCGGCGCGGGTGATCGCGGTGGCGTCGACGTCGCCGTACGGCAGGGAGACCAGCGGCGCGTTGCCGATGGCGGAGCGCAGCTTGCCGAGCCAGGCGGTGGCGTCGGCGTCGGCCGGCTCGGACTTGGTCCTCGTGCCGGAGGTGAGCAGCTGGTGGCCGCGCGACAGGTGGTCGGCGTCGTCGAGGAGCGCCGGGTCGACCATCCAGGTGAGCGGCACCCGCTGCTTGTTCCGTATGGCGGCGTCGACCAGCCGGGACAGCCGGCCGCGGCCCGACAGCGACGGGCCGAGCGAGTCCTCCATGAAGGTGCCGTCGTCGGCGCGGCGCGGACGGTCGATGAGCGGCCACAGCCAGGCGATGCGGGTCGGCTGGTACGCGGTGCTCTTCGTGCCGTACGTGAGGAACGTGCGCTGCCGGGCGATCGTGCCGCCCGCGGCGTTGATCGCGTCGACCTCGATGGGGTAGACGCCGAGCGTGTCGGGCACGCCGAGGCGGGACACCGGGACCTTCAGCGACCAGCCGGCCGAGGACTTCGCGGCCACGCCGTGCGGCAGGCTCCGCTGGGTGGCGACCGACTGCGGCTCCGCGGAGCCGGCGGCACCGGAGGCGTAGAGCTTCAGCTGGCTGCGGCTGGGCAGCGCGCGCGAGCTGTAGCGCAACCGGATGGTCGCGCCCTGCAGGGCGTTGCGCGAGGAGTTGATGAGGCGGCCGGAGACGTGGATCACCGACTTCGGGCCGGCGGCCTTCGGGCTGAAGTCGTCGATGGACAGCCGGGTGGCGCTCGACGGGGCCGCGAGGGCGTCACGGGGGACCAGCGCGATGGCCGGGAGGGCGGCCACCAGGCCGCACAGCCCGAGGCACAGCCCTTGGGTGACCGGGCTCCGACGCGTGTGCCCGCGGCTCACGCGCGCTCCAGCTGCGCTGTACGAGGGGAGGTGAGGGGTGAGTGAGGTTGCACAGTCTTCGTTGCCCGGCCGCGCGAGACGGCCGACCTGTCGGGGACGGTGCCCTGGGGGGCACGGACGCCGCCGACGATACCGGGTTCGCGTACTTGCTCGGGGCCGTTGACCGGGGTCGCGAAGAGGCGGATTCCCGTGCGGGGCGCGACCGCGCGCCCGGCCGCGGTGGTGCGGCCGGCTGGGGCGCGGGAACGTGGCGCGCTCGACTCACGGGACACGGAACAAGCCTAGATGCCCGGGAACGTACCAACGCCGTTGTCCACAGGCGTGCCCTATGACGCATCCGGCCACCGCCGGAGTCTGGGAAGCTGGTAGGCGGCAGTCCACCGCGTTTCGCATCCCCGTCATGAGGACTTAACCTCGATGCCCGTGTCCAACCAGTCGTCCCTTACCGAGGCACAGCGCAAGGCCATCGCTGAGTTGCTCGGCAGGATCTCGCCCGTCATCGACGATCTCGGGCGCCTGTTCACCTCCGCCGGTCACGAGATCGCCCTGGTCGGCGGGTCCGTACGCGACGCCTTCCTCGGGCGGCTCGGGCACGACCTGGATCTCACGACGGACGCCCTGCCCGAGCGCGTCCTGGAGATCGTCCAGGAGTGGGCGGACGCGGTGTGGACGATCGGCATCGATTTCGGCACGGTCGGCCTGCGCAAGGGCGGCTACCAGCTGGAGATCACCACCTACCGCAGCGAGTCCTACAACCCGAAGTCGCGCAAGCCCGAGGTGGCGTACGGCGAGAGCCTCGACGAGGACCTCAGCCGCCGCGACTTCACGGTCAACGCGATGGCCGCGCGGCTGCCCGGCCTGGACTTCGTCGACCCGCACGGCGGCCTGAGCGACCTGCGCGCCAAGCTGCTGCGTACGCCGGGCCGCCCGGAGGACTCCTTCGACGACGACCCGCTGCGGATGATGCGCGCGGCCCGGTTCGCCGCGCAGCTCGGCTTCACGGTCGCGCCGGAGGCGCTGGCCGCGATGAACGACATGGCCGGCCGCATCGAGATCGTCTCCGCCGAGCGGGTGCGCGACGAGCTGTCCAAGCTGCTGCTCGGCGTGGACCCGCGCGCCGGGGTGACGATGCTGGTCGATACCGGCCTGGCCGAGCGGGTGGTCCCGGAGATCCCGAAGCTGCAGCTGGAGATCGACGAGCACCACCGCCACAAGGACGTCTACGAGCACTCGCTGACCGTGCTGGACCAGGCGATCGCCCTGGAGGACCGGTACGACCTGCGCGAGGACCTGGTCATCCGGCTGGCCGCGCTGCTGCACGACATCGGGAAGCCGAAGACCCGCTCGTTCGAGGACGGCGGGCGCGTCACGTTCCACCACCACGAGGTGGTCGGCGCGTCGATGGTGAAGAACCGGCTCACCGCGCTGCGGTACCCCAAGGACGTCGTGAAGGACGTGTCGAAGCTCGTCGAGCTGCACCTGCGGTTCCACGGGTACGGCCGCGGCGAGTGGACCGACTCCGCGGTGCGCCGGTACGTACGCGACGCCGGTCCGCTGCTGAGCCGCCTGCACGTGCTCACCCGGGCCGACTGCACGACGCGCAACCGCCGGAAGGCCTCCGCGCTGGCCCGGTCGTACGACGATCTGGAGAAGCGGATCGCGCGGCTGGGCAAGGAGGAGGAGCTGGCCAAGATGCGGCCGGACCTCGACGGCAACGAGATCCAGGAGATCCTGGGTATCAAGCCGGGACCCACGGTGGGGAAGGCGTACCGCCACCTGCTCAACCTGCGCATCGAGAACGGCCCGATGGGCAAGGATGCCGCCACGGAGCGGCTGCTGGAGTGGGCGCGGGAGCAGGGTATCGCGGTGCCCTAGGTCACCTAGAACATCGTTTCAGATTAGGTTAGCCTCACCTCATGTCGATTGGTGGGGTGGTGCGGCGTGCCGCCGCGGGCCTGGCGGTGGTCGCGCTGGGCGCCATGCTGACGTCGTGCGGCGGTTCGGCCGCGCGGCAGACCGAGAAGGCCGGCGCGGCCGTCTCGGTCACGCACAGGTTCGGGACGACCATGATCAAGGGCGTGCCGAAGCGGGTGGTCACGCTCGACCAGCAGTGGACGGACGTCATGCTGGCCATGGGCGTGAAGCCGGTCGGGCACGGCGCCGACCCGAACGTCGGGAAGAACGGCCGGGCGCCGTGGCAGACGGCCCTGCCCGCGTCCAGCAAGCCGTTCCCCATCGACCCGAAGGGGCCGCCGCTGGAGCGGGTCGCCGCGCTGCACCCGGACCTGATCGTCGGGTCGTTCACCATCCCCGACCGCGCGATGTACCAGAAGCTCGCGGGCATCGCGCCGACCGTGCCGGCGATCGACGACCGGCAGGTGGAGCGCTGGCCGGACCTGGTACGGGTGGCCGGGAGGATCTTCGGGGACGCCGCGAAGGCGGAGCGGGTCGTCGCCGGCGTGAACGGCAAGGTGGCCGCGATCCGGAAGCGGATGCCGTGGCTGCGTGGCAAGACGTTCGCGCTCGCGCAGTACGTCGTCGGCGACTCCGTGATCGCGGTGGCCGACCCGGCCGACGGCTCGACGGTGCTGTTCAACTCGCTCGGCATGCGGCAGTACCCGGCACTGCTCGCGGAGGGGAAGAGGCAGAAGCAGCCGCGGATCTCGGTCAGCCCCGAACGCCTGGACGTCCTGCGCTCGGACCTGCTGATGTTCCTGATCAACGGCGGTACCCGCGCCGACCTGACGGACCTGGCCGGCTGGGCCGACCTTCCGTCCGTACGCGGCGGCTCGGCGGCCGTGCTCGACTATCCGACGATCGCCGGCCTCAACGTGCCGACCCCGCTGTCCGTACCGGCCGCCCTCGACGCGGTCACGCCGGCGCTGCGCGCGCTCAGGTAGTGCGGTCGGCCGGCGACGTTTCCCGTGAAACCGCCCGGGCCCCGTCCGCCTGGGGCCGGGCGGCGAACCAGTACGCTACCGCGGCGCCGGCGAAGCCGACGATCATCAGTACGAGGATCGGGTAGGAGACGCCGCTCGCCGGAAGCGTGACCGCGGCGAGCGCGCCGGCCGCCACGAACATCGTGTTGAACAGCATGTCGTATACGGAGAACACCCGGCCCCGGTAGCCGTCGCTGGTGGCCTCCTGCACGATCGTGTCCACGCAGATCTTCACGCTCTGGGACACCACGCCGAGCACGAACCCGGCGGCGGCGAACGGCGCCGGCTGGAGCGGCAGGCCCGCCGCGGCGAGCGTCACCGCGGCCACCGCGAACAGCAGCGTGATCCAGGCGCGCCGGCTCATCCGCCGGGTGGCGGCCGGCGTGATCAGCGCGGCGGTGAAGAACCCGGCGCCGGACGCCACCACGACCAGGCCGAACCCGGCGAGCGCCTGCCCGGCCTGGTCCGGCGTGTTGAAGTGGTTGCGGTACAGCAGCGCGGTCATCAGCGTGAGCAGGCCGTACCAGAAGCGGTGCACGGCGATGGCGGCCAGAGCGACGGCCACCGGGCGGCGCCTGAGGATGTGCCGTACGGCGTCGACCAGGCCGGACATCACGTTGCGCACCGCCTCGCGGACGCGCGGCAGCTCGGTGGCGAGGTCCGGCCCGAGCATGCGGACCGGGATCGAGGTCGACGCCAGCGACGCGGCCACGTACAGCAGCGCCGAGCAGCCGAGCGCCAGCCCGCTGCCGGCCGCGTCGGCGAGCGGCAGCAGATGCGGGATCGCCCCGCCGACCGCGGCGCCGGCGAACGAGACGGCCGTACCGGACGTCGGGGTGACCGCGTTGGCCATCATCAGCTCGTCGCGCGGCACCACGTGCGGCAGCGCCGCGGACAGCGCGGACAGGAAGAACCGGTTCACGCCGAGCAGGACGAGCGCGGCGACGTAGAACGGCGCCCCGTCATGGCCGGTCGCCACCAGCGCGGCGGTGACGGTGACCAGACCGGCGCGGATGAGCGCGGAGTACAGCAGCACCTGACGGCGCGGCCAGCGGTCGATGATGACCCCGGCGAACGGCCCGACCAGCGAGTACGGAAGCAGCAGCACGGCGAACGCGGCCGCCGCGGCCGCCGCGGTGGTCTGCTTCTCCGGCGAGAAGAACACGTACCCGGCGAGCCCACCGGTGAAGATGCCGTCCCCGAACTGCGAAACAAGCCGAACACCGAACAACCGCCGGAAGAACCGGCCACGGATCACCGTACGCAGATCGGCGAGGTATCCCACGGTGATCAGGCTACGGCCGTTTCGCCGGGCGCCGGCCCACGACGGGACCGGCGCCCGGCCGGGAACGCTAGCTGAGGCGCACCCGGGGATCGAGGAACGAGTAGCTGATGTCCACGATCAGGTTGGCCAGCGTCACGAGCGCGGCCACCAGCAGCACCACGCCGATGATCACCGGCAGGTCCCCGTTGGTGGTCGACTGGAGCGTGAGCTGCCCGACGCCCTGCAGGCCGAACACCTGCTCGGTTACGACCACGCCGCCGAGCAGCGCGCCGATGTCCACACCGAACTGCGTCAGCACCGGCGTGAGCGCGGACCGCAGGCCGTGCCGGTAGATCACCCGGCGTTCGGTGAGGCCCTTCGCCCGCGCCGTACGGATGTAGTCCTCGCCGAGCACGTCCAGCAGCGAACCACGGGTCAATCGTGAGTACGTGGCCGCCTGCACGGTGGCAAGCGTGATCCACGGCAGGATCATCCGGTTCAGCCACAGCCCCGGATCGGTGGTGATGTCCGGCGCCGCGCCGCCGCCCTGGAGGTACGGCAGGCCCCACTGCTCGAACTTGAAGAAGAAGATGAACGACAGCGTGAGGCCGAGCACGAAGGTCGGCATCGAGATACCGCCGAGCACGAACACCGTCGACGCCCGGTCGAGGAAGCTGCGCGCCCGGGTGGCGCTCAGCACGCCCACCGCGACGCCCACGACGAGCCAGATCACGGCGGCGCCGAGCACCAGCGAGATGGTCGGCTGGAGGCTCTGCTTGAGCAACTGCGTCACCGGCGCGTTGCTGAAGAAGGAGTAGCCCAGGTCCCCGTGGATCAGCCGGTTGAGGAACTGGCCGTACTGCACGATGATCGGCTGGTCCAGGCCCAGCCGGTGCTTGACGACCTCGACCGTCTGCGGCGGGGCCTTCGGCCCGGCGATCGTCTTGGCCGGGTTCCCCGGCGCGACGAAGAACAGGGCGAACGTGCCGGTGCTGACCAGCCACATGACGAGCACCGCCAGCAGGAGCCGGCGGATGATGAACCTAAGCACGAGCGGTCGCCTCTTCCTGCTCCTCCGCGGCCTTCCTGTCCTTCTTCCGCTTCATCGCGAAGATCCGCTCCGTACGCGGGTCCAGCGCGTCGCGGATGCCGTCGCCGAGCAGGTTGAACACCAGCGTGGTGACGAACAAGAAGCCGGCCGGCACGATCAGCGTCCACCAGGCGACCTGGTACGTGCGCAGCGCGTCGGACAGCATGTTGCCCCAGCTCGGCGTGGGCGGAACGATGCCCAGGCCGACGAAGGACAGCGTGGCCTCGAAGACGATCGCGATCGGGATCATCAGCGACGCCAGCACGATCACCGGCGCCAGCACGTTCGGGAGGATCTCCTGGAACATGATCCGGAAGTCGCTGCCGCCCAGCGACCGGGCCGCCTCGACGTACTCCTTCTCCTTCAGCGACAGCGTCTGCCCGCGCACGATCCGGGCCATCGCCGCCCAGTTGAAGAACGCGATGACCAGGATCGTCACGGTCAGGCTCGGGCCCACGACGGAGACCAGCGCGATCGCGAAGATCAGGTACGGGAAGGACAGCACGACGTCGACGAACCGGGCCAGCACCGTGTCGATGACGCCGCCGTAGTAGCCGGAGAACAGCCCGATGATCACGCCGGCGGCCGTCGCGATGGCCGTGGCGACCACGCCGACCAGCAGCGAGACCCGCGCTCCGTACAGGGTGCGGACCAGCATGTCGCGGCCGAGCGAGTCGGTGCCGAGCAGGTGCCGGCTGTTCGGACCGTACGGGAGGCCGTTGCGGTCCAGGCCGAACTTGCGGTCCTGGTAGTCGAAGGCGTACCCGGTCCAATGCGCGAACAGCGGCGCGAGCAGCGCCACGACCACCAGGACGATGATCACGGCGAACGAGATCATCGCCGCCTTGTCCTTGCGCAGCCGGCGGAGCGCGAGCAGCCACGGGCTGCGGCCGGCGATTTCCTGTTTTGGTTCGAGGCCGGCGTCGACGGCCCCGGACTCCATTTCGGTAAGGCTCATGGGGTTCTACCTGCCGATCACGACGTCGGTCCGGACGACGGTTCGACGGCGCCCAGCTTCTGGCCGAGGCGCTCGCCGGCCGCGACGGGGAAGTGGCATGCCGCGTCGTGCCCGGCCGGGTCGTTCAGCCGCGGCTCGAGCACCGGCTCCTCGACCGCGCACCGGTCCTCCGCCTTCGGGCAGCGCGGGTGGAAGCGGCAGCCCTTCGGCGGGTCGATCGGCGACGGCACGTCGCCCACGAGGATGATCCGCTCGCGCCGCTCCGACAGCTCCGGGTCGGCGACCGAACCGGCGGACAGCAGCGCGTTGGTGTACGGGTGCCGCGGGCTGCCGTACAGGTCCGGGGCCTCGGCGACCTCCGCGACCTTCCCCAGGTACATCACCGCGACGCGGTCGCTGACGTGCCGCACCACCGACAGGTCGTGGGCGATGAAGACGTACGTCAGGCCGAGCTCGTCCTGCAGGTCCTCGAGCAGGTTGATGATCTGCGCCTGGATGGAGACGTCGAGCGCGGACACCGGCTCGTCGCACACGATCAGCTTGGGCCGCAGCGCCAGCGCGCGGGCCACCCCGATGCGCTGCCGCTGGCCGCCGGAGAACTCGGCGGGGAACCGGTTGAAGTGCTCGGGCTTCAGCCCGACCAGCTCCATCAGCTCCTGCACCTTGCGCTTGCGCTCCGGGCCGTCGGCCACGCCGTGGATGGCGAACGGGTCGCCGATGATCGAGCCGACCCGGCGGCGCGGGTTCAGCGAGCCGTAGGGGTCCTGGAAGATCATCTGGATGTCCCGGCGGAACGGCCGCATCCGCGCGCGGGGCAGGTTGGTGATGTCCTGCCCGTCGAACGTGATGCGCCCGGACGTAACCGGGTGCAGGCCGGTGATGCACCGGGCGAGCGTCGACTTGCCGCAGCCGGTCTCGCCGACCAGCCCGAGCGTCTCGCCGCGGCGTACCTCCAGGCTCACGCCGTCGACGGCGTGCACCCGGGCGACCTCGTGCTTGAACACGATCCCCTGCTTGATGGGGAAGTGCTTGACGACGTTGTCCAGCCGTACGAGGACGTCGTCGTCCTGACGCGCCGCACCGGCGTCCGTCATGGCGGTGTCGGTCACGACGTCACCGCTCCCTTCACGTCGGCCGCGTTGGCGATCTCCTCGGCCAGGATCCGGGCCGCGCCGACCCGGCCCTCCTCGGCGGTCCGCCGTCGCAGCTCCTCCGCCTCGGTGCCCATGCCGACGGCGTCCTCGGGGAGCCAGCACGCCGACTGGTGGCCGTGGTCGCCCGCGGCGGGGCCCAGCGGCGGCGTCTCGGTCAGGCACCGGTCCATCACGTACGCGCACCGGGGGTGGAACGGGCAGCCACCGGGCGGGTTGATCAGGCTGGGCGGCTGGCCGGTGATGGGCCGCAGGCGTTCCCGCTCGGTGCCGGTGGAGTTCGGGATCGACTCCAGCAGGCCCTTGGTGTACGGGTGATGCGGCTGGTAGTACAGCGTGTTGCGGTCCGCGTGCTCGACGGGCTTGCCGGCGTACATGACCATGACGTCGTCGGCCAGGTCCGCGATCACACCCAGGTCGTGGGTGATCATGATGAGCGCGGTGTCGAGCTCGCGCTGGAGCCGCAGCATGAGGTCCAGGATCTGGGCCTGCACGGTGGCGTCGAGCGCGGTGGTCGGCTCGTCCGCGACGATCAGCTTGGGCTGCAGCGAGAGCGCCATCGCGATCATCGCGCGCTGCCGCATGCCGCCGGAGAACTGGTGCGGGAAGTCGTCCACGCGCCGGTCCGGCTGGGGGATGCCGACCATCTTGAGCAGGTCCACCGCGCGCTTGCGCGCCTGGGCCTTGGTGACGGACGGTTCGTGGGCCCGGATCATCTCCATGATCTGCCAGCCGACCCGGTACAACGGGTGCAGGGCGGACAGGGGATCCTGGAAGATCATGGAGATCTCCGCGCCACGGATGCGCCGGAGCTCATCGGAACTCATCGTCAGCAGGTCGCGGCCCTCGAACATCGCCTGGCCGCTGACGTCGGCGCCGGCGGTCAGGCCGAGCAGCGTCTGCGTGGAGACGCTCTTCCCCGATCCGGACTCTCCCACGATGCCGAGCGTCTGGCCGCGATCCACGCTGAAGGTCACACCGCGCACCGCTTGGACCAGGCCGTCCGATGTGGGAAACGAGACCCGCAAATCGGTGACCTCGAGAAGACTCATATCTCCCCTTAGCGGGTTTAGGTCGATTCACAGTGAATGAGCGGACGGATCTCCGGGTCGCGGGATCCCGGCCGCTTGTTCACCCTCTTACAAGAGCAGCGGCCGGGCACGACGTCCAGCGACGTGCCCGGCCGCTCCCACCACATTCTCTAGACCACGATCAGATCGCGCACGATCACTTGCCGATCCACATGTTCGTGATGTCGTAGAGCTGCGTACGCGGGTTGAAGATCGCGTTGTGGGTCCGCGACGAGTGGTACAGCGGAGTCTTCTGGTCCATGAACGGCACGATCGCCGCGTCCTTCATGGCCTGCTTGTCCGCGTCCGACCAGTACTTCGCGGCGGTCGACGCGTCCTTGGACGTCAGCGCCTTGTTCATCAGCGACTCGAACTTGGCGCTGTCGTAGAAGCCGAAGTTCGAACCGGCCGGCGGGAAGGCGGCCTTGGAGAGCGTCGGCTGCAGCACCGAGCGGCCGTTGTTACCGAACCAGTCCGGAATCCAGCCCGGCGCACCGATGTCCCACTTACCGGCCTCGGCGACCTTCGGGTCGTTGAGGAAGGTGCCGTACCAGTCGTCCTGGCGGACCGGGACGAGCTTCACGGTGATGCCACAGGCCTTGAGGTCCTGCGCGTAGGACTGCGCGATGTTCGGGTGGTTGCCGGCGTTGCGGTACGCGGCCTTCAGCGTGAGCCCGTTCTTGTAACCGGCCTGGGACAGCAGCGACTTGCACTTGTTCGCGTCGCCCTGGTCACCGTTGGTCGGGTACAGGTTGTAGTTCGAGTAGCCGATGTTGCCCGGCGCGATGACGCTGTGCAGCGGCGTGTTCAGGTCCAGACCGCCGTACACCTTCGCCAGCGCGACCTTGTTGATCGCGTACTCGATCGCCTGCCGCACCTTCAGGTTCCCCATCGCGCCCTTTTCGTTCGGGCTCTTGAAGTTGAACACGAGGTACGGGTTGGAGATACCGCTGTGGTAGATGCCGAAGTTCGGGTCCTTGTTCGCCTTCATCGTCGGGATCTGCGACGTCGGGAACGGAAGGTCGAACGTCAGGTCCTGGGTGCCGGCCTGGATCTGCTGCTGCGCCTGGTCCGGGCTGTCCTGGCCGAAGGTGAACTGGATCTTGTCCGCGTACGCCTTGCGGAGCGGGTCCGAGGACGCCTTCCACGCCGGGTTGCGCTCCATGAGCATCGACTTCTTCGGCGTGTACTGCGTGATCTGGTACGGGCCGTCGGAAATCGTGTTCTTACGGAACTCGGCGCTGTCCGGAACGTAGTTGTCGTATTCCTTCGGCGACGCCGCGGCGAACTCCATCGCCATGATGTTCAGGAAGTCGCTCGCCGGGTTGTTCAGCTTGATCTGCAGCGTCTGGTCATCCTTGGCCGTCAGGCCGGAGATGTCGTGGCTGTTCTGGTACTTCGCGATCGTCGCCGCGTCCGGCTTGTTCGACTTGTTCTCGAAGAACTTGTTCTCGGCGTCGCAGTAGTCCGACATGCCCTTGACGGTGTCGGTGTAGTACGCGATGTTGCCGACCGGCTGGGCCGGGTTGCACATCCGCTTGAACGTACGGATGTAGTCGTCGGCCACGACGGCGCGCGCCGGCTTGGTGTTCCACATGACGTCGGGGCGCAGCTTGAACGTGTAGGTCTTACCGTCCTTGCTGATCCCGCCGTTGGACTCCGTCGGCACCTGCGCGGCCGCGTCGGCCACGATGGTCTTCGCCTTCTGCGAGTCCTTCGTCGCTGCGTAGTTGACCAGCGTGCGCACCCATCCGCGCTGCTCCATCGAGCTGGAGGTCAGATAGGCACTGAGCGGGTCGAGGTGGTCCGGTTCACCGGACCCGATGATCTTGAGCGTGCCGCCCTTTTGGGGCGTCCCCTCATTACCGCCGCTGCTGCTACCCGTGCTGCAGGCTGACAGCCCCAGCGCGAGAGCCGCGGCGGCGGTGACCACCGTCAGCCCCTGTCGTCGCAATTCCATTACCCCTCCCATCGGTCCAACGACCGAGTGTGGTGTTAGAGGGACGTACCGCCAACTGCGGCGGCACGCGTTTCCAGTGTGGAGAACACCCGTCGCGGGCCCCTCCTGTCCAGGGGGTAGCGGTAAAGAGTGCGTTCGGTTACTTAACTGTTGGGTTCGCGAGACTCCGTCGTGACGGCGTGTCAACCATCCGTGAGCATGACATTACTCGGTGGAGTAAGTGGTATCTACCAATTCGTGACCCGCGTGGCGAGCAGATGCACTGCTCACGGCGCCGAAAGGTGGACTTCTTCCGGTGGCTCGCGCCGAACCGGAGGGACCTTTCAGCGGTCGTTCATAACACAACGAGGCCGGTTCCGGCGGGAAATCGCCGGAACCGGCCCTTGATCGTGACGAACCGTCGTTGCGCTCCGTGTCCGCCTCAGCGGTCGAGCTCACCCCGGATGAACTTCTCCACGGCCTCGTGCGCCGCGTCGTCGCCGTACTGCTCGGGCGGCGACTTCATGAAGTACGAGGCCGGCGACAGCACCGGGCCGCCGATCCCGCGGTCCTTGGCGATCTTCGCGGCGCGCACCGCGTCGATGATCACCCCGGCGGAGTTCGGGGAGTCCCAGACCTCCAGCTTGTACTCCATGTTCAGCGGCACGTCGCCGAACGCCTTGCCCTCGAGCCGGACGTACGCCCACTTGCGGTCGTCGAGCCACGGCACGTGGTCGCTCGGCCCGATGTGCACGGCCGCGCGCTCCATCTCGTGCGGCACCTGCGACGTGACCGACTGCGTCTTGGAGATCTTCTTCGACTGGAGCCGCTTGCGCTCCAGCATGTTCATGAAGTCCATGTTGCCGCCGAAGTTGAGCTGGTACGTGCGCAGCAGCTCCACCCCGCGGTCCTCGAACAGCTTGGCCAGTACGCGGTGCGTGATGGTCGCGCCCACCTGGGACTTGATGTCGTCACCGATGATCGGCACGCCGGCGTCGGTGAACTTCTTCGCCCAGACCGGGTCGGAGGCGATGAACACCGGCAGCGCGTTGACGAAGGCCACGCCCGCGTCGATCGCGCACTGCGCGTAGAAGCGGTCCGCCTCCTCCGAGCCGACCGGGAGGTACGACACGAGCACGTCGGCCTTGGCGTCCTTGAGCGCCTGGACGACGTCGACCGGCTTCTCGTCGGACTCCTCGATGATCTGCGTGTAGTACTCGCCCAGGCCGTCGTACGTCGGGCCGCGCTGGACGTGCACGCCGGTCGGCGGTACGTCGCAGATCTTGATCGTGTTGTTCTCGCTGGCGACGATCGCCTCGGAGAGGTCGTGGCCGACCTTCTTCGCGTCGACGTCGAACGCGGCGACGAACTCGATGTCGCGTACGTGGTACGGACCGAACTGGACGTGCATGAGCCCGGGGACCCGGGCATCCGGCGCGGCGTCGGCGTAGTACTCGACGCCCTGGACGAGGGATGCCGCGCAGTTCCCCACGCCGACGATGGCTACGCGTAGCGAACTCATCCAGTCTGCTCCTTTGCTGTGTGCGGCCGGACGGCGCCTAGCGGGCGTCGTCCGGCCTTCCGTGTGACTCATCTGTTCTCGCCGTCTCGCCCTGCTCGCGCTCACGGCCGATGAGCTCGTTGAGCCAGCGGACCTCGCGCTCCACCGACTCCAGGCCGTGCTGATGCAGTTCGAGCGTGTAGCCGTCGAGCCGTTCCCGGGTTCGCGCGAGCGCGGCGCGGACGCTTTCCAGGCGCTCCTCCAGCCGGCTGCGGCGCCCCTCGAGGATGCGCAGCCGGACGTCGGCCCGGGTCTGGCCGAAGAACGCGAAGTGGACACCGAAGCCCTCGTCCTCCCAGGCGGAAGGACCGGCTTGGGCGAGGAGCTCCTGCAGGCGCTCCTTACCATCCGCGGTCAGCTTGTAGACGATCTTCGATCGACGGCCGGACAGCCCCCGGCCGGCCACCGCGTCGGTGGACCGGTCGGAGTCGTCCTCGGTGATGAGACCTTCGGCGAGCAACTGCTTGAGGCACGGATACAGCGATCCATAGGAGAAGGCACGGAACATGCCGAGCAGCGCGTTCAGCCTCTTGCGCAACTCGTAGCCGTGCATCGGGGTTTCGTGCAGGAGCCCGAGCACCGCCAGCTCCAGCACACCCGATCTGCTGTTTGCCGCCACCGTTCCAGTCTCTCCCGTGCTCGGGGTTGAGGCCATGCCACGCGCCCGCTCACGTTCTCGCCGTACCTCCGGGCGGGGCCGAAGGTCTCGGTTCGATGTATCGAGTCGATACATCGTCAAGATATGTCGCCGTGAAAGTCCAGGCAAGTCCGGGGGCGGCGGGAACCCCTGATCCGTTCGCGGCGAGGGTCTTGATCAGGCAAAAGCTCCGTGTGGGATCGGGCACACCACAGATCCGGTTACGGTCGCCCCTATCATGAGGCGACCGTGCGTGACGTGGGCGATCGCGGCGGCCGGAAGAATGTCGCGAAGCTGTGTGATGCCCGTGGTTGTCGGATTCCCGCGTGACGACCGTTGAGATCTGTCAGGGTGTGACTGGAACCTTGGGAGACTGTCGCGCGTCATATGTAGGCGCGCCGTATGGCGTCGCGGCGGTGCCTGACACCTAGCTTGGGCGGTTACCCTCACCTCACCTGTCAGCCCGTCCGCACCCCCGACGAACGAGGACGCGTGAGTAAGAGCAGGCATCGCAGAGACGACGACGAGTTCGACTTCCACGACGAGGAGGTCGAACCGCAGCGCGGTTGGTTCCGCCGGGTCGTCCGTAAGACGTGGAAGCCCGTCGTTGGCGCGGCCGTCATCGGTACGGTCGCGGTGGGCGTGCTGGTCGGTGTCGCCTATGCCAAGACGCCGATCCCCGGTGCACAGGCGATCGCGAAGCGACAGGCGATCCTGTACACCTACCGTGACGGCACTCCGATGTTCCAGGCGGGGATGAACCGCGAGAGCGTCAGCCTCAAGCAGGTGCCCCCGCAGGTGCAGCACGCCGTGCTGGCCGCGGAGGACCGCGAGTTCTACAACGAGCCCGGCGTCTCCCCGAAGGGCTTCCTGCGCGCGGTCTACTCCACGATCACCGGCCAGCAGGTGCAGGGCGGCTCGACGATCACCCAGCAGTTCGCGCGGAACTACTACGACACGCTGAGCCAAGAGCGATCGATCACCCGTAAGGCCAAAGAGATCATGGTCGCCACCAAGCTCGGCAACAAGTACTCCAAGAGCTGGGTGCTCGAGCAGTATCTGAACACGATCCTCTACGGCCGCAACGCGTTCGGTATCCAGGCCGCGTCGAAGGCGTACTTCGGCAAGGACGTCGGCAAGCTCAACACCGGCCAGGCCGCGTACCTCGCCGCGATCATCCAGAGCCCCGAGTCGCTGCCGAAGAACCCGCCGGCGATGAAGTACCGCTGGAACTACGTGCTCGACGGCATGGTCAAGAAGGGCTGGCTGTCCGCGGAGGAGCGGGCGAACGTCAAGTTCCCCAAGACCATCTCGGAGCGGAAGAACGAGGCGGGCCTCAACGGGCAGAAGGGCTACCTGTACTTCGAGGCCAAGCGCGAGCTGATCAACCAGCTCAAGCAGAAGGGCCTGGGCGGCGAGGACCGGCTGGCGCACGGCGGCCTGAAGGTGACGACCACCTTCAGCAAGAAGGACGTCGCGAACATGGCAGCGGCCGTGCGCAAGACCATGAAGCCGCTGCACGGGCACGGCATTCAGGCGGGCATGGCCTCGGTCGACCCGGCCACCGGTGAGGTCATCGCCTCCTACGGCGGGCCCGGTTACCAGTACAACCAGTACGACCACGCCTTCCAGTCGACCGCGCAGGCCGGATCGTCGTTCAAGCCTTACGTGCTGGCGTCCGCGCTGAAGCAGAACATCGGGCTGAAGACGCTGGTCGACGGCAGCTCGCCGCGGACCTTCCCCGGGCTCGCCACGCCCGTGCACAACGACGAGGGCGACGGCAAGATGGGCGCGATCAACCTCGTGAAGGCCACCGCCCAGTCGGTCAACACCGCGTACGTCCAGCTGGCCATCAAGGCCGGCCCGGACAACGTCGTGCAGACCGCCGAGCAGACCGGCATCCCGAAGTCGTCGTTCCCCAGCGGCCTGCAGATCGGCCCGAACATCGCGCTCGGCACCGCGGCGGTGCGCCCGGTCGACCAGGCCGGCGCGTACGCCACCTTCGCCAACCGGGGCCAGCACATCGCGCCGCACGTGATCCGTAAGGTCACCACGTTCGACCAGCAGACGGTGATCGACAACACCAAGGACATGAAGCCCACGCAGGCGTTCAGCACCGGGGTCGCCGACGACGCCACCTACGCCATGGAGCAGGTGGTCAAGTCCGGTACCGCGGCGTCGACGCTGTCGGGCTTCGGCCGCCCGGTGGCCGGCAAGACCGGTACCACCGACAAGAACAAGGCCGCCTGGTTCTCCGGGTACACCCCGCAGATGTCCACCGCGGTCGGCCTGTGGCGGACCAGCAAGGACGGCAAGAAGGCGCTGTCGCTGCGCGGCCTGCCGGGCTACAGCCAGGTCTACGGTGGCACGATCCCCGCGCAGATCTGGCGGGACTACATGGCCAAGGCCATGGAGGGCAAGGAGATCAAGGACTTCCCGCCGCCCGCGTACGTCGGTGACACCAAGCTGTACGCCACGCCGCCGCCGTCGCCGACCCACACGGCGTCGCCGACGAAGTCGCCGACCTCGAAGCCGACGCCGACGCACTCCCGGCCGACCGACGAGCCGACGCCGTCGCCGTCGCTGCCGACCGACCAGCCGACGGGACCCGGATACCCGACACCGACTCAGTCGGACTGCCCGCCACTCAGCCCGACCTGCGACAATGGGAACAACGGGCGAGGCAACAACTAGCACGTAACGGAACGATGAGAAGCATGGCGCATGGCTGAAACGGACGCACGGCAGGTGTCCGGGCCCGATCAGCACGGTCGAGGAGCCGGTGACCCCACGGTCACCGGCTCCTCCGGCATCCGGCGGGCGGCGCGCGCGGCGGGACGCGGCTGGCCGGTGCTCGTCGCGGTCACGCTGGCCGCGTGCCTCCTGGCCTACCTGCAGAAGATGCCGTGCCGCGCGGGCGGCTGGAACATCGCGAACTTCCAGTACACGCACGCGTGTTACAGCGACGTCTATCCGCTGTACTTCGTCGAGGGCCTGGCCGACGGCAAGCTCCCGTACGTCGGGCACGCCGTGGAGTACCCGGTGGTCATCGGCGCGTTCATGCAGCTCGTCGCGTGGCTGGTCCGTCCGGTCGCGGACCCGGCGGCGCGCGGAATGGCGTTCTACGACATCACCGCGATCTGCATGGCGGCCTGCGCCGTGGCCACCGTGCTGGCCACCGCGTACGTCTCCCGGCGCCCCGGCCGCACCTCCGTACGCGATGGGCTGCTGATCGCCTGCGCGCCCGGGCTGGTGCTGGCCGCGTACATCAACTGGGACCTGCTGGCCGTCGCGCTCACCGCGCTCGGCATCGCCTGCTGGGCGCGGCACCGCCTGGTGTGGGCCGGCGTGCTGCTCGGCCTGGCCATCGCCACGAAGTTCTATCCGCTGCTGCTGCTCGGCCCGCTGTTCCTGCTGTGCCTGCGCGCCGGCAAGCTGCGCGCGTTCGCCACCACGGCCGCCGCGGCCGCCGGCACCTGGCTCGTGGTGAACCTGCCGGTGGCGTTCGCCGCCCCGCACGGCTGGGCCACGTTCTACACCTTCAGCCAGGAGCGGCCGGCCGACTGGGGCTCGGTCTGGTACTTCTTCCAGACCATCGGCGCGCCGGTGCTCGGCAGCGACGACGTCGACCGCATCAACCTGTTCGGCACCGGCGGGTTCGCCGTCGCCTGCCTGCTGATCGCCGTCCTCGCGCTCACCGCCCGCCGGCGGCCCCGGCTGGGGCAGCTGTGCTTCCTGGTGCTGGCCGCGTTCCTGCTCACCAACAAGGTCTGGTCGCCGCAGTACGTCCTGTGGCTGCTGCCGCTGCTCGTCCTGGCCCGGCCGCGGTTCTTCTCCTGGCTGGTCTGGCAGATCGCGGAGATCGGCTACTTCATCGCGATCTGGCCGTACCTGCTGCGGGTCCTCGGCTCCGCGCCGGGCATGGGCATCGGCGACGGCCCGTACTTCACCGCGCTGGTGTTCCGCGCGCTGGTCGTCGTGGCGCTGTGCGCGCTGGTCGTCGTGGACGTGCTGCGTCCGGAGGGCGACGTGCTGCGCTGCGACGACGCCGACGACCCGGCCGGCGGCGTGCTCGACGGGGCCCGCGACCGCTTCGTCCTCCGGCCGGCGTCGACGCCCCGAACCGCGTGAGAGCGCCGGACCTTCCGCGCGCGGACCGCGACGCGCTCGGCATCTGGCTGCTCAGCCGCATCGCGGTCCTCCTGACCAGCACCTTCGGTGCCGCCTTGTTCGCCGCCGGCGACCAGCTCGACGGCTTCTGGGCGCGCTGGGACCGCTGGGACACGTCGCTGCTGATCGAGATCGCGCAGTACGGCTACGGCGGCAACCCGGCCGAGAAGCCCGACCCCGGGCTGCCCGCGTTCTTCCCCGGGTTCCCGCTGGTGCTGCGCCTGCTGCACACGCTGGTGCCGAACTGGACCGCGGCGGCCATGCTGATCTCGCTCGCGGCCAGCGGCGTGCTGCTGGTCGCGCTGGCCCGGCTCGGCGACCTCGAGGGCCCGGCCGGCGCCGGCCGGTGGGCCGCGCTGGCGCTGGCGATCAGCCCGACCGCGGTGTTCCTGTTCGCCGGGTACACCGAGTCGCTGTTCCTCGCCTTCGCGCTGCCCGCCTGGCTGCTGGCCCGCCGCGGCCGCTGGGAGTGGGCGGTCGTCTGCGCCGCGTGCGCCTCGTCCGTACGGATCACCGGGCTGTTCCTCGCGCTCGCGCTGATCGTCGAGTTCGCCCAGCAGGCCTGGCGCGCGCGGCACGACGGCGGGTTCCCCATCCGGCGGTGGGCGCTCGTCGTCGTCCCGTTCCTGCCGCTGGTGGCGTACTCGCTGTACCTGTACGCGCGCACCGGCGACCTCACCGCGTGGCTGAGCGCGCAGCAGGCCGGCTGGGGCCGTGAGATGGTCGGCCCCTGGCAGGCGCTGGTTACCACGTGGGACGCCGCGTTCCACGTCGACAACGAGTTCACCTGGTCGTTCCGCGCCGAACTGGTCGCGGCGGCCGTCGGCGTGCTGCTCACCGTGGTGCTGGCCGTACGCCGCCGCTGGCCCGAGTGCGTCTACATCGGCACGCAGGTGGGCGCGCTGATCACGTCGTCGTTCTACCTGTCGATCCCGCGGTCGGCGCTGCTGTGGTTCCCCCTGTGGCTGCTGCTCGGGCGGCTGGGCACACGGCACCGCTGGGGGTTCGCCACGTACGCCGCGGTCGCGGCACCGATGATGATCACGTACGTGCTGGTGTTCACCAAGGGCGCCTGGGCCGGGTGACGGGCCGCTACAGCGCGAACCCGCCGTGCGCGAAGCCGAGCCCCATGCCGACGAACGAGCCGATGATGCCGGCCACGATGAACATCCGTTCGCCGGTCGTGTCCGACACCAGCTGCGCGTACAGGCCCTCCGCGAACCCGATCACGCCGACGGCCGACGCGAGGAAATGCAGCGGTACGACGAAGCCGGCGAAGAACGCCACGACACCGCAGACGAGTGCCGTCGCGGCCAGCAGGTCGGCGCGCACGTGCGCCCGGCTCCGCTCCGACAGCCGTGCCAGCGACAGGTGCGGGCCCCGCCCGATGACCTGCATGATCCACCTCCTGCGTGGGGTGACCTCACTACCGAGAGTTGTCCACAGGCGATCCCCGGTCAAGGCCCGAGCACGGTGGTCCTGCTGTTAACCTGAACCGATCGGCCGCGTGAGCCGAATTCACGCATTGGCCTCCTGTCACACGCAGATCGTGACCGCATCAGTCCAGAGGAGGATTGATTTCTACATGCGTCGTTATGAACTGATGGTCATTCTCGACCCGAACCTCGACGAGCGCACCGTCCAGCCGTCGATCGACCAGTTCCTCGGTGTCGTCCGCAACGACGGCGGCTCCATCGAGAAGGTCGACGTCTGGGGCAAGCGCCGCCTGGCGTACGAGATCGACAAGAAGGCCGAGGGCATCTACGCCGTCGTCGACCTGAACGCCGAGCCGGCCACGGTGAAGGAGCTCGACCGCCAGATGGGCCTCAGCGAGGCCGTCCTGCGGACCAAGGTCCTGCGCCCCGAGGCCCACTGACCGAACCATCCAGCGCCGAAGCAACCCATCTCCCGGGAGCGAACCCGATGGCAGCAGGCGATACCCAGATCACGCTCGTCGGCAACCTCGTCGACGACCCCGAGCTGCGTTTCACCCCCAGCGGCCAGGCGGTCGCGAAGTTCCGCGTCGCCTCGACGCCGCGGTACATGGACCGCCAGACCAACGAGTGGAAGGACGGCGAGGCGCTCTTCCTGTCCTGCAACGTCTGGCGGCAGGCCGCGGAGAACGTCGCCGAGACGCTGCAGCGCGGCATGCGCGTCATCGTGCAGGGCCGTCTGCGCCAGCGCTCGTACGAGACGCGCGAGGGCGAGAAGCGCACCGTCTATGAGGTCGAGGTCGACGAGGTCGGCCCGTCGCTGCGCAACGCCACCGCCAAGGTCAACAAGACCCAGCGGTCCGGCGGTGGCGGCGGCGGTGGCGGCTTCGGCGGCGGCGGAGGCGGGGGCTTCGGCGGCGGTGGCGGAGGCGCACCCGCCGACGACCCGTGGGCCACGGCCGCACCCAGCGGTGGCGGCGGTGGCGGCGGCTTCGGTGGCGGCGGCGGTTTCTCCGACGAGCCGCCCTTCTAACCCGAACCAATCGGACCATCCCCGCGTACGCGGGGCTCTCCCCAAAGGAGCACCACGATGGCCAAGCCAGTACTGCGCAAGCCCAAGAAGAAGGTTTGCCTGTTCTGCCAGGAGAAGATCTCCTACGTCGACTACAAGGACACGGCCCTGCTGCGGAAGTTCATCTCCGACCGCGGCAAGATCCGTGCCCGGCGGGTCACCGGTAACTGCACGCAGCACCAGCGGGACGTCGCGACCGCGATCAAGAACGCCCGCGAGATGGCGCTGCTGCCCTACACCAGCACCGCGCGCTGAGACGTGGAGAAGGGGTCACTCCTGTGAAGCTCATCCTTACCCAGGAAGTCACCGGCCTCGGCACGCCGGGTGACATCGTCGAGGTCCGGGACGGCTACGGCCGTAACTACCTCCTGCCGCGCAACTTCGCCGTCCAGTGGACGCGGGGCGCGGAGAAGCAGATCGAGTCGATCCGCCGGGCCCGTCGCGCCCGCGAGATCGCCGACCTGGACCACGCGCAGGAAATCGCCGAGCAGCTCGGCGGCCTGAAGGTCACGCTGTCCGCCCGCGCCGGCAAGAGCGGCCGCCTGTTCGGCGCCGTCACGCCCGCCGACATCGTGGGCGCCGTGCAGAAGGCCGGCGGTCCGGAGCTCGACCGGCGCCGGGTCGAGTCGAAGAACCCGATCAAGGCGGTCGGCGAGCACGAGGTGCGGGTCCGCCTGCACCCCGAGGTCAGCGCCAAGATCGCGCTGAACGTCGTGGCCGGCTGACACCGGACGCCGTACGGGCGAGAAGGGGCGACGCGTTACGCGTCGCCCCTTTCGTTTCCCCGCGTGATGATCTTGATTCGCTGCGTGAGATGAGCAAAATGATTCCCGATGGAAAACCAACGGTGGCCAGTTGAACTGGAAAGGCGTCACGTTCTGGGTGGGACGGCCGCGCTCGCCGGTGCGGTCCTCCTAGGTGGCGCGGCCGACCTGGCCGATCCCGAGGCCGCGCAGGCGGCCGTCAAGCGTCCGTACGTCTACAAGCGCGGCCAGTGGGGCGCGCGCAAGCCGAAGGTCGCGGCCACGGTGCTCGACCGCCGGCCCGACCACATCGTCATCCACCACACCGCGAGCCCGAACAGCAAGCACTACGGCACGAGCCACGCGGCCGCGCTCTCCCGCTCCATCCAGGCGTTCCACATGGACAAGAACGGCTGGGACGACATCGGCGAGCAGTTCACCATCAGCCGCGGCGGCTACATCATGGAAGGCCGCAACCGTACGCTCGCCGCCGTCAAGGCCCGCAACCACGTCGTCGGCGCGCAGACCGCCAACGAGAACAGCCACACCCTCGGCATCGAGAACGAGGGCACGTACACCTCCGCCGTGCCCACCGCCCGGCTGTGGAACGCGCTCATCGACCTCTGCGCCTGGCTCTGCGACCACTACGGCCTGAACCCGTACAGCGCGATCGTCGGGCACCGCGACTACAACTCCACGCAGTGCCCCGGCGACAAGCTCTACTCCATGCTGCCCAAGCTGCGCGCCTCGGCCGCCAAGCGGATGGCCGCCGCCGGCACCGGAGTCCACCTCAGCGACCACGTCACGCCTCTGCGCACCCGGCTGCGCGGCACGCCACCGGCCCCGCGCTTCCCGTACGACGACGGGCCCGCACTCGGCCCCGAGGACCCGACGCGCTGACGCGCAACCCCGGTGGGGCAGCCGGATCCGGCCGCCCCACCGGCTACCGCGGGCCGGGCCGCGCCGGTACCGTCTCTCGCCGGGAGCGGACCCCGAGGAGAGGCATACTCCCGTGCCCGGATCACAGCTCCCCCGGCGCCGTGTACTCGGCTCGGCCGCCGCGCTCGCCGGCGGCGTCCTGCTCGGCTCGGCCACGCCGGCCCTCGCCCGTACGCCCAAGGCCGCCGATGCGCCGCGCATCTACACCCGCGAGGAATGGGGCGCGGCGCCGCCCCAAGAGGTCGCCACCATCCTGGACCACGGCCCGGACCACCTCGTCGTGCACCACACGGCGTCGGCGAACACCACCGACTACTCGCAGAACGCGGCGTTCGCGCTGTCCCGGTCGATCCAGGACCTGCACATGAACACCAACGGCTGGGGCGACACCGGTCAGCAGCTCACGATCAGCCGCGGCGGCTTCGTCATGGAGGGCCGCAACCGCACGCTGGAGTCGTTCAGCGAGAAGCTGCTCGTCATGGGCGCGCAGACCGCCAACGAGAACAGCCACACCCTCGGCATCGAGAACGAGGGCACCTACATCTCCGAGACGCCCCCGGACGCGCTGTACAACTCCCTGGTCGACTCGCTGGCGTACCTGTGCACGCTGTACGGGCTCGACCCGCAGGAGGCCATCGTCGGGCACCGCGACTACGTCAGCACCCAGTGCCCGGGCGACGCCTTCTACGCCAAGCTCCCACAGCTGCGCAACGACGTGGCCGGGAAGCTGGGGACGGCGAAGCGGACCGTCAACCGGGTGACGCGCATCTTCACGAACCTGCCGAAGCCGCACTTCCGGTACGACCACGGCCCGGCCGTGGGCCGCGGGGAGCTCCGCTAGACGGCACGCGCCGCGCTCGTCACCGGCGGACCGCGCCGGTGACGAGCCACGCGTCGCCGTACGCGCGCACGCCGAGCGTCACGCCGCGGGCGAGCATCCACACGCAGAACGCCAGCCACAACGCGACCAGGCCGCCGTCCATGACGTGCACCGCGTACGCCGCCACCAGGTACGCCACCATCGTGAGCAGCCCGGCCACCGCCAGGTACCGCTGGTCGCCCGCGCCGATCAGCACCCCGTCGAGCACGAAGACCAGCCCGGCCAGCGGCTGCGCGGCCGCCACGATCCACAGCACCGACATCAGCAGCGCCCGTACCTGCGGATCGGTGGTGAACAGGCCGGGCAGGACCGGCCGCGCCGCGATCACCAGCACCGCGAACAGCACGCCGCAGCCGATGCCCCACTCCACCATCCGCCGCGTCGCCGCCCGCGCGCCCGCCACGTCCGACGCGCCCAGGTACCGTCCGGTGATCGCCTGACCGGCGATCGCGATCGCGTCCATGGCGAACGACAGCAGCGACCACACCTGCGTGGCCACCTGATGGGCGGCGATCTCCACGTCCCCCATGCGCGTGGCCACCGCGGTGGCCACCACCAGCACCACGCGGAGCGTCGCCGTACGGACCACCAGCGCCACGCCCGCGGTGGCCGCCGACCGCAGCCCCGCGAGGTCCGGCCGCAACGGCGCCCCGTGCCGCCGGGCGCCGCGCGCCACCGCCACCAGGTACGCCGCCGCGCCGGCCGTCTGCGCCAGCACCGTCCCCCACGCCGAACCGGCGATCCCCCAGCCGAGGACCAGCACGAAGACGCCGTTGAGCACCCCGTTGCCGACGAACATCGCGACCGCCACGACCAGCGGCGTCACCGCGTCCTGCAGACCGCGCAGCACGCCCGTGCCGGCCAGCACGACGAGCATGCCGGGCACGCCGAACAGGCTGATCCGCAGGTACGTGACCGCGTACGGGGTCACGCCCGGGGACGCGCCGAACAGGTGCACGATGCCCGGCACCAGCGGCCAGCCGGCCGCGATGAGCACGGCGCCGAGCGTCAGCGCCAGCCACAGCCCGTCGACGCCCTGGCGTACGGCGTCCCGCGTCCGCCCCGCGCCGATCTGCCGGGCGACCGCCGCCGTGGTGCCGTACGCGAGGAAGACGCACAGGTTCACCACCGTGGTCAGCGCCTGGCCCGCCACGCCGAGCCCGCCCAGCGGCCGGGTGCCCAGCCGGCCGACGATCGCCGTGTCGGCCAGCAGGAACATCGGCTCGGCGATCAGCGCGCCGAAGGCCGGCACGGCGAGCCGCAGGATCTCGCGATCGTGCTGGTGGCGGAACGGCAGAACAGGCACGAGACGCCACGGTATCCGGGGCCGGCCGACGCACGTGCAGCGGAACGGGCGAGAATCTTTTCCCCACATGCGGTGGACGGTGAAAGGCCAGGTCAGAGTGGGTGCTGGGGATAAGTGCGCCGCGTTGTCCCCAGGGTTGTCCCCAAGCCGTACACACACTTTCCCCTGGATCTCCACAGCTTCGTCCACCGCTCGTTTTGCGAGTCCCGCGCGGCGAGGACGAAGATGTCACAGGTCCCACGTACAACTGAGGTACGAGGGACCTGTGGGTGTGCAGTAACAAGGGGGGTCAACCACGTGAGCGTCGCCGAACTCCCCGGAGCCAGTTCCGAGTTCGAACGCACGCCACCGCACGACATGGCCGCGGAGCAGTGCGTCCTCGGCGGCATGATGCTCTCCAAGGACGCCATCTCCGACGTCGTGGAGCTGCTCCAGTCCGAGGACTTCTACCGCCCGGCCCACCAGGTCGTCTTCGACGCGGTCATCGACCTGTACGCCCGCGGCGAGCCGGTCGACCCGGTGACCTGCGCCGCCGAACTGACCAAGCGCAACGAGCTGCAGCGCGCCGGCGGCGCCCCGTACCTGCACACGCTGATCTCCTCGGTCCCCACCGCCGCCAACGCCGGCTACTACGCCAAGATCGTCCGCGAACGCGCCATCCTCCGCCGCCTCATCGAGGCCGGCACCCGGATCGTCCAGATCGGCTACAGCGTCGACGGCGAGATCGACGAGGCCGTCGACGCCGCCCAGGCCGAGATCTACAACGTCACCGAGAACCGCTCCAGCGAGGACTACCACTCCCTGAGCGACGTGATGCCCGGCGCGCTGGACGAGATCGAGGCGATCAGCAGCCGCGGCGGCGCGATGGTCGGCGTCCCGACCGGCTTCAGCGACCTCGACGGGCTGATGAACGGGCTGCACCCCGGCCAGCTCATCGTGGTGGCCGCCCGGCCCGCCATGGGGAAGGCGCTTGAGCTCGGCACCCCCCTGCCGACGCCCACCGGCTGGACCACGATGGGCCAGGTCAAGGTGGGTGACGAGCTGATCGGGGCCGACGGGCGGCCCACCCGCGTGGTCGCCGCGACCGGCGTGCTGCGCGGGCGCCCGTGCTATGAGGTCGAGTTCTCCGACGGCGAGGTCATCGTCGCCGACGCGCGGCACCAGTGGCGCACCCGGGCCGGCTGCCATCAGCCCGTACGCGCAGGCGTGGCGGCCGCGGCCCGGCGGCCCGGCGGCCCGGCCGAGGAAACCGGCATCGGGCCCTTCGGCATGGGCGTCACCTCCGCCGCCGTCCGGACCACCGAGGAGATCGCGCGCACGCTGCACCGTCCCGACGACGGCCACCCGAACCACGCGGTCGAGGTCGCCGCCCCGTTCCGGCTGCCGCGGGCGGACCTGCCCGTCGACCCGTACGTCCTCGGTGCCTGGCTGGGCGGCGCGCCCGCGGAGAGCTTCGGGCTGCCCGGCCTGGACCGGAAGCTGCGCGAGCTGGGCGTCCTGGCCGACAGGCGCGTCCCGCGCGCGTACCTGCGGGCGTCGGAGGAGCAGCGCCGGGCCCTGCTGGCCGGGCTGCTCGGCGCCGGCGGCCCCGGGAGCGAGGGGCTGGCCGATGACGCCCGGGAACTGGTCCTCAGCCTCGGCCATCGCGCCGACCTCGCCACGAGCGACCGCTACATCGTCGACGTCCGGCCGGTCGAGAGCGTGCCGGTGCGGTGCGTCGAGGTGGACAACGCCGACCACATGTACCTGGCCGGGCGATCCTGCGTCCCGACGCACAACTCAACACTGGGGCTCGACTTCGCGCGGGCCGCGTCGCTGAAGAACCAGATGACGTCGGTGATCTTCTCGCTGGAGATGAGCCGCAACGAGATCACCATGCGTCTGCTGTCCGCCGAGGCGCGGGTGCCGCTGCACACGATGCGGTCCGGGCTGATGAGCGACGACGACTGGACGCGCATGGCCCGGCGGATGAGCGAGGTGGCCGAGGCGCCGATGTTCATCGACGACTCGCCGAACATGTCGATGATGGAGATCCGCGCGAAGTGCCGGCGGCTGAAACAGCGGCACGACCTCCGCCTGGTCATCATCGACTACCTCCAGCTGATGACGTCCGGCAAACGCGTCGAGAGCCGCCAGGTCGAGGTTTCGGAGTTCTCCCGATCCCTGAAGCTCCTCGCCAAGGAGCTGGAGGTCCCGGTGGTCGCGGTCAGCCAGCTGAACCGCGGCCCGGAGCAGCGTACGGACAAGAAACCCATGGTGTCCGACCTGCGCGAATCGGGTTCGATCGAGCAGGACGCCGACGTCGTCATCCTGCTGCACCGGGAGGATGCGTACGAGAAGGAGTCCCCCCGCGCCGGTGAGGCGGACCTGATCGTGGCCAAGCACCGGAACGGGCCCACGGCGACCGTCACCGTGGCGTTCCAGGGGCACTACTCCCGGTTCGTCGACATGGCGCCGAGCTGACCCGACTCCAGGTCGAGAAGGGTGCGCTTGCGAGGGAGCCCGCCGCCGTAGCCGGTCAGGGAGCCATCCGTGCCGATAACGCGGTGGCAGGGGATTATTACCGCGATCGGGTTGCGGCCGTTGGCGGCGCCGACGGCGCGGATCGCGGTGGGGCGGTCGATGTCGGCGGCGAGCCGGGCGTACGTCGTGGTGCGGCCGTACGGGATGTCCGTCAGGGCGGACCACACGGCGCGCTGGAACTCGGTGCCCTGCGGCGCCAGCGGCAGGTCGAAGGTGTGCAGGTCACCGGCGAAGTACGCGGCGAGCTGGGCGGCGACCTCGGGGTACGCGCCGGATCGGTGCGTCCACGCGGGGTCGGTGCGGATGCGGGCCTGGTCGGTCTCCATGTACAGGCCGGTCAGCACGGTGCCGTCGCCGGCCAGGACGAGGTCGCCGATCGGGCTGCCGACGATGTCGTAGATCTTGGTCGTGTCGTCGGCGGTGACGAACATGGCGCGCCTCTTTCCGTTGAACCGGGTCGTCGGGTTCAGCTTCGCGGGTGGCGCGGGGCGGTGCTGGCGGGAATCGGACATCATCCTCGGCCGGCGTCCAGCCGGTCGCGCGCCCGTACGGCCAGGTCGCGGTGCGCGGCGTCGTCGGTACGGGCGGCCAGCTCGGTCAGCTCGGCGCGGGCGTCCTCGGGCGTACGCGCGGCGACCCACGCGTCGATGGCGGCGTCGACGAGGTCGGGGTCGTGCACCTCGACCGTGGCGAAGAGCACCTCGGCGGTCTCCTCGGCCAGGTCCTCGACGGTGGGCGCGGTCCAGCCGTGCGCGCGGGCGCGGCGGGTGACGCCCCGGGCGCCGAGGTCGGTGAGCTCGACCAGCACGGGGTCCGGCGCCAGGCCGAGCTCGCCGGCCAGCTCCTCGATGTCCTCGCGGACATCGGGGTCGTCGGCGGTGAAGGTGCGGACCGCGCCGAGGTCGGTGAGGGCGTCGAGCACGCGGCGCACGTCGCGGTCGAGGCCGCGGCGCAGCCGGTCGGCGGCGGCCGGGTCGCTGACGGCGTAGGTGTCGGCGGCGGAGTCCCAGAGGTAGCCGGCGAGGGCGACGCGGGGGAGCGTGCCGTCGGTGCGCAGCGGGGCGAGGAGGCCGAGCACGGCGGCGTCGAGGTCGTCGGTCACCGGCGAGCGGCCGTCGTCGCGCCAGGCGGGGCCGAGCCGTCCGAGGGCGTCGAACGCGCGGTCCCACAGCGCGAGCGGGTCGCGGAGGTCGGCGGCGGCGCGCTTGACGGGGACGAGCCGCCCGTTCAGCGGCCGGACGAGCCGGGCGGCGCGGGCCCAGGCGTACCAGCGGCCGTCGTCGAGGTCGTCGAGCGGCGTGCCGGGGCCGAGCCCGGTGACGAAGCGGTGCAGCTGTTCGACGGCCGGCGTGGCGGCGGCCTGCTTGGCGAGGTCGTCGTGGGACGGCAGGCGTACGAGAGGGAGGCTGGGCGCCTCGGCGGTCGCTTCGGCGACTTGCCGGTCGGCGATGCGTTCCGGCACCGACATGTCGACATCGAGCTTGCCGGCATGCAGGTCCTCGAAGAAGGCGTCGCGCTGGGCCTCGTCGTCGAGGTCGACGCCGTGCCGGAGCATGGTGGTCATCCAGAACTTGGCGAGGCCGTACCGGGTGGGGTCGGCCATCGCGGTGTGGAAGTCGCCGGTGGCGGCGTCGACGGCGGCGTGCAGCGTACCGGGCGGGTCGCTGCGGCGGTCGAGGAGCCGCTCGTCGCGCAGGTAGTCGATCCAGGCGTGCAGCGTGTCCGGTACGCGCGGCCAGTCCGCCTCCGGGAGCGTGATCTTGCTGGGCAGCCAGTCCGCGCACAGGTGGGTGAGCGTGCCTGCCGTCCAGCGGCCGAGCAGGCCGTCGGCGCCGGCCTTGTAGTCAAGCGCGGCCTCCGCGCAGACCTGTTCCGCCGATTGCCCGGACCGGTCGGCCCAGGCGAGGAAGCCGTCGAGGAGCGCGGCCTGCGCGGCTTCGAGCTGCTCGGTCTCGTGCGGCGAGAAGACGAGTCGCATCTGATCCTCTTCGGACGATTGCACCAGATGCCGAGCGTAGTCGGGCGCGGCCGGTGTGACCGGTGTTTCAGGCGTGGCGGCGCCAGGCGTCGGCGCCGATGCGGTAGAGCACGTGCGGCCGGATCGGGCTGGTCGCGGGGATCTTGGGGTGGTCGAAGTCGTCGGCGGGGTCGCGGGTCATCCCGATGCGCCGCATGACCGCCTGGGACCGGGTGTTGGTGACGGCGGTCATCGACACGATCTCGTCGAGACCGGCGTCACCGAACCCGTACGCGAGGGCGGCGCGGGCCGCTTCGGAGGCGTAGCCGTGGCCCCACGCCGTACGGGCGAGCCGCCAGCCGACCTCGACGGCGGGGGTGAAGTGCGCCTCGAACGTCTGCATGATCAGGCCGGTGAAGCCGATGAACGCGCCGGTGCCGGCGACTTCGAGGGCCCACAGGCCGAAGCCGTGCCGGGCGAAGGCGTCACCGATGCGGTCGACGAGCGCGTCGCTCTCGGCCCGGCTCAGCGTGGCCGGGAAGTACTCCATGACGACGGGATCGGCGTTCATGGCGGCGAACGGCGCGCGGTCCTCCGGCCGCCAGCCGCGCATGATGAGGCGTTCGGTGCGAAGCTCGGGTACCGGGGGCACCGGATGATGGTACGTCGGTCAGCCGCGGCCGTAGGCGTCTTCGAGGCGCTCGATGTCGTCCTCGTCGAAGTGGCCGAACGCGACCTCGAGCAGGCGTACGGGGTCCGGCCCGGCGCTGATGCGGTGGGTCTGGCCGGCGCGGACGAGGACGCGGTCGCCGGCGTCCGGCGTGGTCTTCTCGCCGTCGATCTCGATGACGGCACCCGGGTCGAGGAACACCCAGAGCTCGTCGCGGCCCTGATGGCGCTGCAGGCTGAGCCGCTGGCCGGGCCGTACGGTGATGATCTTGACGGTGCTCAGCTCGTTCAGCGTGTAGCGCTCGAAGTCGCCCCAGGGCCGCTCGTCCCGGACGATCCGGGCGAGCGGGTCGTGCTCGATCACACGCCCTCCATCTGTGTTGTCCGGTCCGCGGTGAATCGTACCGGGCCGGTCAGACATCGAGGACGGCCATGGTGAACGCGACGGGCGCGTCGGTGTGGTTGTGGTACGCGTGCGGGACGTCGCCGGGGTAGACGGCGGCGTCGCCGCTGGTGAGCACGCGTTCGGTGGGGCCGGCGCTGAGGGTGAGCGCGCCCGTGGTGACCAGCATGATCTCGCGGCAGCCGGGCCGGTGCGGCTCGCTCTCCCGGGTCTCGCCGGGGTTCAGCCGCCAGCGCCACATCTCCATGGCCGGGCCGTGGCCGCCGCCGGGCCGGTCGCCGGGGTCGGTGCCGGCGATGAGCGTGCCGACGCCGCCGGACCCGCCGCGCCACAGCGCCACCTGCCGGTCGGCGGGCAGCAGGCGGATCTGCGGTTCCTCGTCGATCTGGACGAGCCGGGTGAGCGGTACGCCGAACGCCTCGCTGATGCGCAGCAGCGTGCCGAGGCTGGGGTTGCCGCCGCCCTGTTCGAGGCCGACGAGCACGCCCTTGCTGACGCCGGCGCGGGTGGCCAGCGTGTCCAGGCTCCAGCCGCGGTCGGTGCGCAGCGCGCGGACCGTACGGGCGACGGCGGCGGAGACGGCCGAGGCGTCGGGCATCGGTGGCCACCCCCTCTCTGGACGGAATACTGCCATCGGTCATTATGCTGTACTCAGCAAGTCACTATTCCGACCGCCGGAGGGGCGCATGCTTGCCGAGATCAGGGTCGACGACGCCGTGTGGGACCTGCGCCCGGACTTCGCGACGCTGGTGATCGCCGTGCGCGGCCTGTCCGGTGGCGCGTCCGACGACGCGACGCGGGAGCTGCTGGTCGACGCGGCGAAGAACGCCGCCGACCCGGCCGAGCAGCCGCACGTGGCGGCGTGGCGGGAGGCGTACCGCTCGTTCGGCGCGAAGCCCAAGCGCACCCGGCCGTCCGTGGACGCGCTGTTGCGCCGCGCGCCGGCCGGGCTCCCGGTGATCAACCGGGTGGTGGACGCCTACAACGCCACCAGCGTGCGGCATGCGCTGCCGATCGGCGGCGAGGACCTGGCCCGGTACGACGGTCCGGCCCGGCTGGTGCGCGCGGCGGGCGACGAGCCGTTCGACACCACGGCCGCGGGCGAGCCCGTGGTCGACCACCCGGAGCCCGGCGAGGTGGTCTGGCGGGACGACAGCGGGGTGACGTGCCGCCGGTGGAACTGGCGGCAGTGCCGGCGTACGCAGATCACCGAGGCCACCCGCGACGCGCTGTTCATCCTGGAGCGCCTGGCACCCATGACGCTGGAGGAGCTGCGGGCCGCCGGCGACGAGCTGGTCGCCCTGCTGACCGTCGACGCGCCGGACGCCCGGGTCGAGTCCCGGCTGATCACCGGCCCGGACGGCGGGTGATGGCGGCGCTGCTGGCGCTGGCCGCCGCGGTCTCCTTCGGCACGGCGGACTTCTTCGGCGGCGCGTCCACCCGCCGGTCCGCGGCGCTGTCCGTGATGGCGATCAGCGCACCGGTCGGCGTGCTGCTCATGCTGGTCGTGGCGCTGCTGCTGCCCGGTGCGCCGACGGCCGCCGGGCTGGCATGGGGCGCCGCCGCCGGGCTGTGCGGCGCGCTGGGCGTCATCGTGTTCTACACCGCGCTGGCGGCCGGGCCGATGAGCGTGGTGGCGCCGCTGTCCGCGCTGTCCTCGGCGCTGGTGCCGGTGTGCGCGGCCTTCGTGACCGGGGAGCGGCTGGTGCCGCGGGCGCTCGTCGGCGCGGTGCTGTGCCTGGCCGCGATCGGCCTGGTCAGCGTGGAGCGGAAGACCGGCGAGCGGCGCAGCGGTCCGGCGCGCGGCATCCTGCTGGCCGTCCTGTCCGGCCTGGGGTTCGGCCTGTTCTTCGTGCTGTCCCGGCATGCCGACGCGGCCACCGGGCTGTGGCCGCTGGTGACGGCGCGGCTGTCCTGGGTCGTCGTGGTGGCGGTGGCGGCCGCGGGCGGCGCGGTCCGGCTGACCCGGGACCGGCTCACCGTCGGGCTGGCCGTACTGTCCGGCCTGCTGGACGCGGGCGGCAACGCGTTGTACCTGGTGGCGGCGCGCGGCGGGACGATGACGCTCGCGGCGGTGCTGACGTCGCTCTACCCGGCGGTCACGGTACTGCTGGCGCGGGTGACGTACGGGGAGCTGCTGCGCGGCGTGCAGAAGATCGGCCTGCTGCTGGCCGGCGCGGGAGTGGCGCTGCTCGCCATGACTCCGTGACGGGCGGCGCCACCCCGGCAGGCGGCGAGGTCAGCGCATCGTCGCTGCGGTGAGCGCGTGCGTGAACGCGTGCCACGCGAGGTACGGCACCAGCAGGTGCCCGGCGGCCCGGTTCTTCGTGTCGCGGATCCCGATCCCCTGACGGGTCGTCGCGACCTCCACACAGTTCCCGTCCCCGGCGCTGTGCGTGCTCTTGCGCCAGACGACGCGGTTTTCCTCTCGCATTTACTCCCACCCCTTGGCTAGATCCTTGAGGCGATCACGGGAAAGATCTTCGCGATCCGCGGTCGCCTGCAGGTGATTGAAGATCGTTTTGTAATTGCCGACCTGATCAAGGTCGTCGCGAATGTAGAGGGCTGTGGTCTCCTCCTCCAGGTAGACGGTGGTCGGGGCATCCGGGAACTTCAGGATGACCAGTGCCCGTCCCATTCCGGGCGGCATGCCGACCGATATCGGCAGGACCTGAATGGTGACATTGGGCAGGGCGGAAAGCTCGATCAGCCGTTCGGTCTGGCGGCGCATGGTGGCCGCCCCGCCGACCGGCCTCAGCAGCGCGGACTCGTCGATCACGGCCCACACCGACAGCGGGTTGTCCGCGCTTTCCAGCCGCTCCTGCCGGGACAACCGGAGCGCCGTACGCGAGTCGATCTCGTCGGTCGGCAGAGCGGGCCGCTTGGCCTGGAACACGGTGCGCATGTACTCCTCGGTCTGGAAGAGTCCCGGCACGATGTACGGCTCGTACGTACGGATCTCTAATGCGTGCTGTTCCATGTTGAGGAAGTTCTTGAACTGTTCGAGGCGGGACGCCTCCTGATTGATGAGTTCCCACAATTCGGTGAACAGTCCACCGGTGTCGAAGAACGTATCCAGCCGCCGGGCGAGATCGGGCTGGGGGACGCGCCGCGCTTGTTCGATATGACTGATTTGTGCCTGGCTGTAGCCCATCTGGTCGGCGAGCTGCTCCTGGCTCAGCCCCGCCCGGGTGCGCCGCCGGTGCAGCTCCCGCGCGAACAGGTACAACGCCGATGCGTGCTCGGTGGTCCGGCTCTTCTTGGCCATGACCCGCCTCCGCTATTACAAGATCTCGCCGGTTACAACAGATCCGCTGGATAACGCGATTCTCTAGCGCAGAGTAGTCCTCTGGCGACAGTGTGGAGGTGGTTTCACGGACCAAGGAGGGGAACATGATGACCGTGGAATCGGCCGATCTTGAAAGATTGGCCGACCAGCTACCGCGCGAGGACTACGTCACGACGTTGCTGAAGGTCGGGGGGGAGACCTACCTCAGCGTGACTCCGCGCACGGACGCGAGCAGGCATGTTGAGGTGTTCGTGGCCAGCAGCGATGCCGGCGAATCGACGTACTGGTACCGCGTGGGGAACCCCGCGCCGATTTCCCCGGTGAGCAGTCCCGGGGCGGCCGCGGCCCGCATCGCGGGGGCGTTCGGGGTGCCCGCCTAGCCGGATGCCGCGGTCCGGGAGTGTTTGCTGCCGCTGTCCACTCCCGGCCGCGGCGTCCCGGGTTCCGGAAGGCCGGTTCGGGAGTCACCGGCACCGCGGACCCACCGGCACGCATGAACCCTGCAAGCGTGTCCGGGGCGGGTGGTCCCGCATCCCCCGAGCGGGACCACCCGTCATGAACGGCCGCGGGCGAGCGCGATGAGAGTGGTGATGCAGGCGCGGGCGTGGCGCTCCGCCCTCTCCGCGTCGCCCGCGGCTATCGCGTCGGCGATGTCCGAATGGCCGATGTAGGCGTTCTCGATCGGGCTGCCGGTCGCGGCGATGCTCGCCCGGAGGGCCTCGCTGAAGTCGGTGTACAGCTCCGACAGCACGCTGTTGTGCGCGGCGTCCACCACGGCGACGTGGAACGCCATGTCGGCGTCGACGAACGCGGCGAGGTCGCCGGACTCCCAGGCGTCGTCCCGGGCGCGCAGCGCCGCGGCCAGCGTGGCGAGGTCGTCGTCGGTGCGCCGGGTGGCGGCCAGTCCGGCGGCCGTTACCTCCAGGCCCTGCCGGACCTCCAGGGTCTCGACCAGCTCGGCCGAGCTGAGCCGGCGGCGCATCGCGCCGGACAGTTCGCTGGTCGCCCGTACGTACGTGCCGTCGCCCTGGCGGCATTCGAGCAGACCGGTGTGGCACAGCGCGCGTACGGCCTCGCGGACGGTGTTGCGGCCCACCCCGAGCGTCTCGGCCAGCGTGTTCTCCGGGGGTATCCGCTCGTCGACCCGCCAGACGCCGCTGCCGACCTGTTCTTGGAGCTGCTCGATCACCTGGGTCACCAGGGACGAGCGCTGGGCTGTCTGGAGCGCCACGGGATCCTCCCGGGGGGTTCATCGGCTGAAGAGCCAGTCATCCTACGTTCCCGGTGCCGGACCCGCGCCACGGAACGCCGGATCGTACGATTCTAGGCCGCTCGCGGTGCTCAGCCCGCCGCGGTCTGACCGTGGACGTCCCACAGGCCGGGCGACGGATGCATGCCGGCGCTCTCCAGCGCCCGCCGGTACGCGTCGGCCATGCCGTCGGCGTCGTCCAGCTCGCCGAGCAGGTCGCCCAGCTCCCGCCAGGTGCGCGCGGCCTCGCGCGACGGCTCCATGGTGGCCAGCACCCGCCCGGCGGTGTGGAACGACGAGCGCGCGCCCTCCCGGTCCTCCAGCCGGAACCGCGCCTGCCCGATGACGACGTGCGTGCGCGCGGCGGCCACCGACGTACGGTCGCCGATGCCCGGCAGTATCCCGAGTACGTCGTTGGCCAGGCGCAGCGCCTCGGACGGCCGGCCGTCGAGGATCGCCGCGCGGGCCCGGCCGAGCCCGCACATGGCGCGGGCGAGCGGGTCGCCGGTCAGCGCGCGCTCGGCGCGGGCCAGCATGCCGGCGGCCAGGCCGGGCCGCGGCGGGTCCAGGCGGAGCAGCAGCTCGCCGTAGCCGAGCGCGAACCAGGCCCGTTCGGCGGCCGGCTCGGTGCGCGCGCCGAGCCAGGAGGCCCGCTCGCAGAGGTAGACGCCGTCGCCGAGGAAGCCCTGGCCGGCGGCCGCGTCGCCGGCGTTCAGGTACGCGGCGGGTCCGGGCTCGGCGACGGTCTCGTCGGCGAGCCGGGCGCCGAGCTCCTCGGCGGCCGCGGCCTCGCCGTGCTCGCCGTACGCGAGGATCAAGATGGCGGCGACGCCCAGCACCTCGGGCCCGCGCTCCAGGCCGAACGAGCGCAGCCGGTCCAGCGCGTGCTCGCCGAGCTCGACGGCCAGCGCCAGGTCGCCGGCGCGGTAGTAGCAGCGGGACAGGTCGGTGATCAGCGGCAGGATGGGCAGCCGGTCGGGCCGGGCCTCGGCGCGCTCGCGCAGCTCCTCGAGCGCGGCGATGGCCTCGCCGACGCGGCCGAGGCGCTCCATCGCCTGCGCGCGGCCGTAGCGGGCGGTCCAGGACAGCGCCGGGTCGTCGGTGGCGGTGTGCTCGGCGAGCGCGGTGAACCGCGCCGCGGCGCCCGCGCCGTCGCCGTCGAGCAGGGCGAGCCGGGCCTGGTGCAGCCGCAGCCGGCCGTGCGTGAGGTGCTCGGGCTCCGCGCCGTCGGCCAGGAACTCGGGGGTGCAGCCGAGCCGCTCGGCCAGGATCGTGATGACGCCCTGTGTCGGCGTGCGCTTGCCGGACTCGATGAGCGAGACGTAGCTGTCGGACAGATCCGGCCCGGCGAGCTGGGACTGGGAGAGCTTACGGCTCAGGCGAAGGGCTCGAACGCGCTCGCCCACCGAACTCGGATTCGGCATGACGGCTTCCTGTTTCGCTGTAGGTCGCGCGGGACTTGCGGCGATGATGTCACGGTATGCGGTCGGCCGGAAGGTATCGCGCGGGAAAAAGTGAAGGCCACCGCCTTGATGACGGTGGCCCGAAATGCGAAACGGCAGCTAGTCGTCCGAATCGTCGGTGCCTGGGAACAGCATTCCGCAGACCTCGAGATAGACCTGCTCCGGATACGGAATGTAGTTGATTTCGCGTAGTGCCTGGTCTTGACCGGCGGACTCGAGTACGAACGTTCCGTAACCGAGCATCCGCGCGACCGGCGACCGCTGGAAGCTCATGTCGGTGACCTTGCCCAGTGGCATCATCGCCACTTTCCGGGTGATCAGGCCGTATGTGTACACCATTCGCTGATTGGTGACGACGAAGTAGTCGACCGACCACTCCGCGACCTTCCAGACCAGGTAGACGAGCAGAAGCAGCCACGCCCACCAGATGATCGCGAGGACCGTCCCGCTCTCTTTCGCGATCGTGTTGCTGAGCGCGCCCGCCACGATGAGCCCGCCCAGCACGAGAGCCACGGGCTTCAGGAGCACGGCGGGATGCTGCCGCACCGTGATGACCTGGTGCTCGTGCGGGAGGAGAAACCGACTGACCGACGCAGGCGCCGAGTCACCCGGCGTCACAAGCCTCATACCGTTGGATACCTCAGACGAGGTTGTTCACGAATGTCGACAGCGAACTCGCTGCAGAGCCGAGACCGCCCGCGACCGTCTGTACGACGTTCGCCGCGGCGCCCGGCTGTTTGACCAGGTAGAAGATCACGAAGGCAATGGCGCCCCACGTGAGTATCTTCTTTATCGGCACGGTCGCCTCCCGAAGCGCACTGACCCACTAGCCCACATTACTTCTACACTACTAGCTACGGTGCGTAAAGCTTTGCTGTCTATTGTCGGATATCTCTTACCCACGTTCGGCCGCTACCAAGGCCAGAACTTGAAGATGCTTGCGCGCGATTCGCTCGACCAGCTCCGGCGTCGCTCCGCCGGTTACGTCTTCGGCGCCCTGCCGCGCTGCTCCGACGCACCTCGTGATGGTGTCCCTTCCATGGACGCCGCCGAACTCCTCCCCTAGCCGGGCGACGACCAGGTCATATCCGCCGGGGCGACCCTCGGGCGTATCGGACATCATGCTCCTCACGGCACAGAATCCGTTCGATTACGGTGGGTACCCACTAGTCAACCATCCGTAACGGAATGCCGAGGCCAGTGACGCCGGGCGGTATTCGCCCCGGTCAGACCACGCCGTAGAGCCGGTCACCGGCGTCTCCGAGACCGGGCATGATGAAGCCCTTCTCGTTGAGCCGCTCGTCCATCGCGGCGCACACCACCCGGATCGGGCAGGTCACGTCGGACAGCGCCTCGCGCAGGTGGGCCACCCCCTCCGGCGCGGCCAGCAGGCAGATCGCCGTCACGTGGTCGGCGCCGCGGTCGAGCAGGAGCCGGATCGCCGCCGCCAGTGTGCCGCCGGTGGCCAGCATCGGGTCGAGCACGTAGCACTGCCGGCCGGAGAGGTCCTCCGGCAGCCGGGTCGCGTACGTGGCCGCGGTCAGCGTGTCCTCGTCGCGGACCATGCCGAGGAAACCGACCTCCGACGTCGGGAGCAGCCGCGTCATGCCGTCGAGCATGCCCAGGCCGGCGCGCAGGATCGGCACCACGAGCGGCGCCGGGCGGACCAGCCGGACACCGGTGGCGTCGGCGAGCGGCGTGGTGACCGTCACGGGGACCGTGCGGACGTCACGCGTCGCCTCGTACGCCAGCAGCGTCACCAGTTCGTCGGCCAGCCGCCGGAACGTCGGTGAGTCGGTTCGCACGTCGCGCAGCGTGGTCAGCTTGTGGGCGACGAGCGGGTGGTCGACGACGAGTGCCTCCATGGCGGCAACCGTAGCGGGAACGGTCGTCCACCATGTACTCCTGTGCGGTCCTGTGCCGGTCGGCCCCGGTTCATCACGCGGTGTCACGACTGTGCCGGTTCTGTGTGCGGAACGCCGGGTAGTCCTCCCGTCATGGAGAGGAAAAGCGACCAAGTAGCAGCGGACGCGTTGCGTGAACGTCGCCGTCGCCGCTCCGACTTCCTCCGGGAGCTGGCCGAGGCCCGCGAGCTTCGCAAGCGCGTCACCCCCCACCGTGAACGGAGAGTGAGGATCCGCGCGGCCCTCCGCCGGCGAACATTCCGGGTGTGAAGCGCCCCGCCACTTCCCGGACTCTGCGGCCCGCCCCCGACACGGCCGCCGATTTGGCGGTCGACGAGACGTCACACCGCACAATCTGACACGATGCGCCGCATGGATCACGGTAGCGGGGTGACGATGACTGAAGTGAGTTCCGGTGATTTCGCTGTCGTGGTCTACCGCGAGGACGAGACGGACCCGTGGCAGGCGGATCTGCTGCCCTTCGCGTTGACCGAGGACCTTCGCGGCCTCATCCACGCGCTCCGGCAGCAGCCCAGCATCACGGGCGCCATCGGCCTCGTCGCCGTCGGAGACGACTTCTTCGTCGCTCTGCGTGTCAAGAGCGACCAGGTGACGGTGTTCCTGTCCGACGTCACCGCCGCCGTCGACTGGGACTTCGCCCGCCAGGTCCTCGAGTACCTCGACATCGACGTACCGGACGACGACCTCGACCAGGTGCTCCCCGCCGGTGACCTCTCGATCTTCGTCGACCTCGGGCTCGACGAGATGGAGCTCGGCGCGCTGTCCGGCGACCTCGACCTGTATCCCGACGAGGTGCTCGCCAGCATCGCCGGGCGGCTCGGATTCGCCCAGCCGTTCGAGCGCGCGCTCGATGACGCCTCGGAGTGACGCGGGTACCGGATTCGTACCAAGGCCGGGTGAGCGGGATTGCGACCGGCGTCATCGGGCTAAGGTTGCTGCCGAGAAGAAAGGCATTGCGGGAGAGGCAGCGTGGCGTACTTCGCAGCGGTCTTCACGCGTGACGCGGACGGCTGGAGCGGGACCGAGGTCGACCTCGAGGTCGAGACGGTCGACGACGTCGCCGACATCATGCGTGACCATGCGGCCGACGGTCAGCCCGTCGTGCTGTTCACCGAGGAAGACGACGAGTGGTTCGCGGTCGTCCGGCTCGACGCCGACGAACCGCGTACGTTCATCTCCGACACCCGCGCCACGCTCACCAGCCACTATGCCGACGTGCTGGTCGAGATCCCGAACGACGAACCGGCCGACGAGGAAGAGGGCGAGGGCGGCCGCGGCGTGGGCGGCGAACCCGGCGGCGATGACGAGCTGCTCGCCGACCTCGGCGTCGCCGCGGGCCTGCTGCACGACGTCGCCACCCGCGAGGGCCTGCTGCCCGGCGACGCGCTGCTGGAGATCGCCGAGTCCCTGGGCTGCGGCGAAGCCTATGAGCAGCTTCGCTGACCTGCCCGTACCCGATCGCGACGTCTCTGCCATGCGCGACGCGCTGCGCGAGGCCGAGGCCGCCGGCGCGGCCGGTGACGTACCCGTCGGGGCCGTCGTCCTGTCACCCGCCGGCGCGACCATCGGACGGGGGCGCAACGCGCGCGAAGCCGAGGGCGACCCCACCGCGCACGCCGAGATCATCGCGCTGCGGCAGGCGGCCGCGCGGCTGGGGGAGTGGCGGCTGGCCGGGTGCACGCTCGTCGTCACGCTCGAACCCTGCACGATGTGCGCCGGGGCGCTGGTGCTGGCGCGCGTCGGCCGGCTCGTGTACGGCGCCGCCGACCCCAAGGCCGGGGCGGTGGGCTCACTGTGGGACGTCGTACGGGACCGGCGGCTGAACCACCGGCCGGAGGTCGTCGGCGGCGTCCTCACCGAGGAGTGCGGCCAGGTGCTCACCGCGTTCTTCTCCCGGCGCCGTACGTGATCACCATGTCAAAACCGGGTCGTCATCTCCGGTAGGCTAGCCCGCGGTGGAGTCGCCTAGTGGCCGAGGGCGCGCGCCTCGAAAGCGCGTGAAGGGCAACCTTCCGTGGGTTCAAATCCCACCTCCACCGCTTGGCTCCGCATGTGCAGGCGCTGCGCGCTTGCACCTCCTAGCGGTTCCGGCCTTTTTTCCGGGGGCCGAGCCCCCGTACCCCGCGATTGGTGGTTGGGCGCCGTTGTGATCGCTGGGCGCCGTTGTGATGGCTGGGCGCCGTTGTGATGGCTGGGCGCCGTCGGGGCGCTGGGGTTGGGTTGGGGCTGGTGGGTTTGCTACGCGACGTCTAGGTCTAGGACTCGGGCGTGCATTACTGATCTTTGGTGGAGGGCTGAGCGTAGGGCTCGGTGGAGGCCGTCTTCTAGGTAGAGTTCGCCCTTCCACTGGACTACGTGGGGGAACAGGTCGCCGTAGAAGGTGGAGTCCTTGGCCAGCAGGTGGCGGAGGTCCAGGACGGCCTTCGTGGTGACGAGCTCGTCAAGCCGTACCTGACGCGGCGGTATCTTGGCCCACTCGCGCGCGTCCAGTCCGTGGTCGGGGTACGGTCGTCCGTTGCCGACCTGCTTGAAGATCACGCTTTGGATTCTAAGAGAAATAGCCAAGCGCGTTGCATGAACCGGTCATCCGGGCATGCACGTGATCACGTCAGGCCGTCAGCCGCCCGGCCTCGCGCAGGTGGTCGAAGATGATCCGGTCCACCGGCGACACCCGATCCCGGTCCGCGTACGTGAGCCACCTGACCTCGTCGATCTCGCTGCTCGCCGCCGGCGTGCCATGGTGCTCCGCCTCGTAACAGGTCATCCGCACCAGCACCCCGCCGGCATGCCCGTGCGCCTGCCCCTCGAACGTCCCCAGCAGCCGCGCCGTCCCCGGAACGATCTTCACGGCGAGCTCTTCGCCGACCTCCCGCGCCAGCGTGTCCACGTCGGACTCACCGGCCTCCCGCTTCCCGCCCGGCAGGTAGTAGACGTCCTTGCCGCGCGACCGAGTGCTGAGGATCCGGCCGTCGTCGTCCAGGTGGATCCAGGCGATCTTGTCAATGGTCGTCGTCATCGCGGCGATCCTACGCGGGCCGCCCGGCGTGTAGTGACCTGCACCTGGGGTAGCCGGTCGGGCATCAGCGCAGGTTGAGGCCTGATGGGGAGGAGAGAGGCATGCCACGGCAGAGCCCACGGCGGCAGCGGCGCGACCCTCGTACGCAGGACTGGGGACCCAAGGCCAACCGTCAGTACGAGGAGATCAAGTCCTCGCAGCTCGACCGGGGCGCGAGCGAGGGCCGGGCCGAGGAGATCGCCGCCCGTACGGTGAACAAGAACCGCGCCCGATCCGGGTCGGCCGATGAGTCGAGCCCGGTGTCGCGACGCGGCGAATCGCCCCAGCAACGGGGCGGCCGGCGCTCCGGCCGCGGCTACGGCCCCAGCGGCGGCCCGACCAAGGAGCAGCTCTACAACGACGCCAAGAAACGCAACATCCGAGGCCGCTCGAAGATGACCAAGAAGCAGTTGCAGAACGCACTCGCCCGGTAGATCCGGGGCACGCGTAGGGCCGGTACCCGGTGGGGTACCGGCCCGGCGTTTTTCCCGCGTCGAGGGGTGGCGGAGGATGCGAGATTCGAACTCGCGAGGGGTTGCCCCCAACACGCTTTCCAAGCGTGCGCCCTAGGCCACTAGGCGAATCCTCCGCGGGCAAGCCTACCGCCTTCGCGGGGGTGGCTGAGACGTGAAAGGTCCCCCGTGCACCCGCCAGAGCCCGCTTATCCTTGCTGCCTTCCGGCCCTGGGGAGGTTCACGGGATACACGCCGCACGAGGGACTGCCTTCGAGTGTAGTGGATTCCGCGGGTTCGCCGGACCGGGACGTAGGACCCTCTGAGCTGTACCAAGATGGACTTCTATGAGCCTCGCGCTGTACCGCAAGTACCGGCCGGCGACGTTCGCTGAGGTCAAGGGGCAGGAGCATGCCACCGAACCACTCCAGCAGGCGTTGCGTAACGGGCGGATCAACCATGCGTATCTGTTCAGCGGTCCGCGCGGTTGTGGGAAGACGACCAGCGCGCGGATCCTGGCCCGGTCGCTGAACTGCGAGAAGGGGCCGACGCCCGACCCGTGCGGCGTGTGCGACTCGTGTGTGGCGCTGGGACCGAACGGCGCGGGCAGCATCGACGTGATCGAGATCGACGCGGCCTCGCACGGCGGCGTCGACGACGCGCGTGACCTGCGGGAGAAGGCGTTCTTCGCGCCGGTGAACTCGCGGTTCAAGGTGTACATCATCGACGAGGCGCACATGGTCACGCGGGAGGGGTTCAACGCCCTCCTGAAGCTGGTCGAGGAGCCGCCGCCGCACCTGAAGTTCGTGTTCGCGACCACCGAGCCGGAGAAGGTCATCGGCACGATCCGGTCGCGGACGCACCACTACCCGTTCCGGCTGATCCCGCCGGGCACGCTGCGCGAGCTGCTCGAGGAGATCCTCGGCGAAGAGGGTGTGCCGTACGAGCCGGCGGCACTGCCGCTGGTGGTGCGGTCGGGCGCCGGGTCGGCGCGGGACTCGCTGTCGATCCTGGACCAGCTGCTGGCCGGCGCCGACGAGAGCGGGATCACCTACGAACGGGCGGTGTCGCTGCTCGGGTACACCGACGCGAGCCTGCTCGACGAGGTCGTGGACGCGTTCGCGTCGGGCGACGGCGCCGCGGTGTTCCAGGCCGTGGACCGGGTCATCGAGGGCGGGCACGATCCCCGGCGGTTCGCCGCCGACCTGCTTGAGCGCATGCGTGACCTGGTGATCCTCGCCGCGGTGCCGGACGCCGGGGAGAGCGGGCTGCTCGACGTACCGCCGGACCAGCTGGAGGCGATGAAGAGCCAGGCCGGGCGCATGGGGCAGGCGGAGCTGACCCGCGCGGCCGAGGTGTTCAGCGCCGGGCTGACGGAGATGCGCGGGGCGACGGCGCCGCGGCTGCTGCTGGAGCTGATGTGCGCCCGGGTGCTGCTTCCGGGGGCGTCGGACGACGTGGCGGCGCTGCTGACCCGGCTGGAGCGGGTGGAGCGGCGGCTGTCGTTCAGCAACGGCGGCGGTGCGGAGCCGGTGCCGGAGCCGCAGGCGGCGCCGCGGCCGGTACCCCAGGCGGAGCCCGCGCCGCGCCCGGCCGCCGAGGACGCGGGCCCGTCCCGTACGGCCGAGGCGCCCGCGGCCCCCGCGGCCCCCGCGGCCCCCGCGGCGCCGCCGCCCGAGCCGGAGCCCCCGGCGCCCGCCGCGGCGCCGGAGCGGCCCGAGCCCGCGCCCGCGCGGCCGTCCGCACCGCCCGCCGCCAAGCCGTCCGCACCGCCCGCGGCGCCTGCCGCGCCCGCCACTCCGGGCTCGCTCGACGTGGCCGCGGTCCGCCGGGCCTGGGGCGACGTGCTCGAGGCGGTCAAGAAGCGGCGCCGGGTCGCGTGGATGATCCTCATCAACGACGTCCAGGTGCAGGCGCTCGACGGCAACGTGCTGACCCTCGGGTTCGCCCGCGACGGCGACATGAAGGGCTTCACCACCAGCGGCAGCGACGCCGTGGTGGAGGACGCGCTGAAGGAGGTGCTCGGCGTCTCCTGGCGGGTCATGGCCGCGCCGGGCGGCGGTGGCCAGGGCGCGCCGCCCGCGTCCCCCCCGCCGGCGGCACCGCCCACGCCCCCGGCCGCCCCCGCGAGCGACCCGCCGCCGGCCCCCGCCGCGCCGAGCCCGCCCCCGGCCTCCGGCCCGCCGCCCGGTCCGCCCGCGCCGGCGTCGCCGCCGCGCGACGAGCGGCCCGCCCCGGCGACGCCCCCGCAGAGTCCCCCGCGGTCGTCCGCACCGGCGGCGGAGGACGAACCGGATCCGGACAACGACGCGGACGCGGACCCGGCGGCCGAAGCCCTGTCGGGCATGGCGCTCATCCAGCGTGAGCTGGGCGCGACGGTCATCGACGAGTTCGACCGGGCCTGACCCTCCGTCACCCGGGTGGGTCGCCGCGGTCAGCCCGCGAGCGGTCCGGTACCCCGTAGTCTCGGGGGGAGCAGACGCCGAAGCGAGGAGTTGAACAACCGTGAACCCCGGTGGCCAGATGAACATGCAGGAGCTGCTGCAGCAGGCACAGAAGGTGCAGGAGCAGCTCATGAGCGCGCAGCGGGAGCTCGCTGACGCGGAGATCGAGGGCACCGCGGGCGGCGGTCTCGTCACGGCGACGCTCAACGGTCAGGGTGAGCTGGTCGGCCTGAAGATCGACCCGAAGACGATCGACGGCGAGTACCCGGCGGAGACCGCGGAGACAGTCGCCGACCTGGTACTGGCCGCGGTGCGAGACGCCAGCCGCGCCGCCGCGGAGCTGCAGCAGGAGAAGATGGGCCCGCTCGCGGACGGCCTCGGCGGTGGTGCCGGCGGCCTCGGCATCCCGGGCTTCTGAGGAGCCGAACGTGTACGAAGGCGTCGTCCAGAACCTCATCGACGAGCTGGGCCGCCTGCCCGGTGTCGGCCCGAAGAGCGCGCAGCGCATCGCGTTCCACCTGCTCGCCGCCGATCCCGCGGACGTGCGGCGGCTGGCCGACGCGCTGGTCGAGGTGAAGCAGAAGGTCCGGTTCTGCAAGATCTGCGGCAACGTCGCCGAAGAGGACGAGTGCCGGATCTGCCAGGACGTACGGCGTGACCCGGCCGTGCTGTGCGTCGTCGAGGAGCCGAAGGACGTCGTCGCGATCGAGAAGACGCGCGAGTTCCGCGGCCGCTACCACGTGCTCGGCGGGGCGATCAGCCCGATCGAGGGCGTCGGCCCGGACGACCTGCGGGTCAAGGAGCTCATG
>Ga0164243_10000798_pt1 | contig 55004 bp, 46 predicted proteins | sample OricompcompostOP_FD_108781 | JGI IMG/M metagenome (GOLD analysis project Ga0164243, IMG submission 108781) | Organic Plus compost microbial communities from Emeryville, California, USA - Original compost - Organic plus compost (OP) | ecosystem: Engineered > Solid waste > Mixed feedstock >... | reverse complement strand
GTCTGGCCGCGGTGCTGTCCGTGCCGCTGGCCGCGCAGCTGGGCTGCGCGCCCGTGCTCGCGCTGCTGGACCCGTCGTTCTCGCTGCTGTCGGTGCCGGCGAACGTCCTCGCGGAGCCGGCGGCCGCGGCCGGCACAGTGCTCGGTCTGGTCGCCTGCCTGCTGTGCAGTCTCGCGCCGCCGCTCGCGCTGCCCGTGCTGTGGCTCGGCTGGCTCCCCGCGGCGTTCATCGCCGGGCTCGCCCGGACCGCGTCCTCCCTGGAGGCCTGGCGAGTCGCCTGGCCCGGCGGCGCCTGGGGCGTCGCGGTCGCTGCCGCGGCGACGGTCCTGCTGGCCTGGCTGGTGCTGCGGCTCGCGGCAGGACGGCAGGGGGGAGCACTCGGCCTGCTGCTCGCGATCTGCCTTCTCGCCTGGATCGGATGGTCCGCCGGCGGTCCGGTCCTGCGCCGCGCCGGCGTGCCCGCGGACTGGGCGCTCACGGCGTGCGACGTCGGTCAGGGCGACGCCCTGCTGCTGTCCGACGGACGCGGAGCAGTCATGCTGGTCGACACGGGGCCCGACCCGGCCGCGCTCGCGGACTGCCTGAGCCTCATGGGCGTTGCTCGCGTGGGCCTGCTCGTGCTCACCCATTACGACCTCGACCATGTCGGCGGGCTGGAGGCCGTCGCGGCGCGGGTCGACGCCGCGGTCCTGCCGGCTGCGGCGCAGGGCGACGCGGCGGCGGAGCGCGTTCGGAGGCGCCTGCAGCAGGCCGGCGCGCAGCTGAGCACGGCGCACGCCGGAGACCGGATCCGCCTCGGCGGGCTCGAGGGTGCCGTGCTCTGGCCGCCGGACCGCGCAGAGGCCACGCCGACGGGCAACGAGGGCAGCATCGTCGCCCTCGTGCACAGCCCCGCCGGGGCAGTGCTGCTGCTCGGCGACACCGACGAGGACGCGCAGCGAGCCATGCGCGCGCAGGCCACCGCGGGCATCGGCGCCCGAATCGTGAAAGTCGCCCATCACGGCTCGGCCGACCAGGACCCGCGCCTGTACGCCGAGCTCGGCGCCGAGCTGGCGCTCGTCTCCGTCGGCCAGGGCAACGGCTACGGGCACCCGACGCGGCGCACCCTCGAGCTGCTCGCCGCGCACGGCGCGGCGGTGCTGCGCACCGACCGGGACGGCACCCTCGCGGTGCTGCCCGCGGCGGAGGGCGAGCCGCTGCGCGTATGGCGCTCGGGCGTCCGCGGTGCCGGTTAGGGTGGTCGCATGGCAGCCCCCGCCAGAGCCCGCAGTTCAGGCTCGCGCTCCTCGAAGGCCGCCATCCCGCAGCTGTCCTGGGATCAAGTGCGCGCCGCGCCCGTCGTGCTCGTCAGCGGGGCGGAGGAGTTCCTCGCCCAGCGGGCGACGACGCTGCTGCGCGACCGGCTCAAAGAGCAGGATCCCGCGCTGGAGGTCTCCGATCTCGCGGCTGACGACTACGCGCCCGGTGAGCTGCTGACCCTCGCCAGCCCCTCACTGTTCGCCGAGCCGAGGCTGATCCGGGTCGCCTCGGTCGACAAGGCGGCGGATGCCTTCCTCGCCGATCTCACCGGCTACCTCGCCGCGCCCGCCGCCGACGCGACCGTGGTGCTTCGGCATTCCGGCGGCAACCGAGGCAAGCCGGTGCTCGACGCGATCCGGGCGGCAGAGGGTCGTGCGATCGAGGTCGTCTGCGCGCCGCTGAAGAAGGACGCCGAGCGGATGGACTTCGCCGTGGCCGAGTTCCGCGCGAGCGGGGCGCGCATCGCACCGGCCGCGCTGCGCGCCGTGGTCGCCGCGCACGGCGAGAACCTCGCCGAGCTGGCTGCGACCGTGCAGCAGCTCATCTCCGATGTCGGTCGTGAGATCTCCGAGGAGGCGGTCCAGCGCTACCTCGGCGGCAGGGCGGAGACGAGCGCGTTCGCCGTCGTCGACGCGGCGGTGGCCGGGCGCACCGCCCAGGCGCTCGTGCTGCTGCGGCAGGCGGTGGCCACGGGGGCGGAGCCCGTGCCGCTCGTCGCGGCCTTCGCCGCAAAGATCCGGGCGATGGCGCGCGTCGCGGGGGTGCGCGGCTCCGCCGCGGAGCTCGCCGGGCGTCTCGGGCTCGCGCCCTGGCAGGTGGACCGGGCGCGCCGCGACAGCGCGGGCTGGACCGCTGCGGGCATCGCCTCCTGCATCGAGGCGACCGCGCAGGCCGAGGCGGCGGTCAAGGGTGCCTCGCGCGACCCGTTCTACGCCCTGGAGAGGCTCGTGCGCGTCGTCGCGTCGCGCGGCGAGGAACGCTAGAGCGCCCGAGCACTCAGAGGCTCAGACGCGAAGAGCCCCGCCGAAGCGGGGCTCTTGCGGGCTCAGACGCTCCGCGGTCGCAGCTCAGAGCGAGGCGACCTGCGCCGCGATCGAGGACTTGCGGTTCGCCGCCTGGTTCTTGTGGATGACGCCCTTGCTCACAGCCTTGTCGAGCTTGCGCGACGCCTGCACGAGGGCCGCCTGGGCCTTCTCCTTGTCGCCCGCAGCCACCGCCTCACGGGTGTGGCGGACGGCGGTCTTGAGCTCGCTCTTGACCGCCTTGTTGCGCTCGCGCGCCTTCTCGTTCGTACGGATGCGCTTGATCTGCGACTTGATGTTTGCCACGTTCGTCTTTCGTTCGATGTGCCTGTTCGGGTGCCCGCGCAGAGAGAGGAGGGGAAGCGCGGGATTCGTGCGGTTCGCACCACACGCAAGCCAAACAGCAACTCTACCAGAGCACGGCGCGCGAGCTCAACGAGCCGGGGTATCTGGGACAATTGTCGGGCCATGCCTCGTGCCACGACACCCCTGACGCCGGCCGCGACCGACCCCGCGCGGATCCGGAACTTCTGCATCATCGCCCACATCGACCACGGGAAGTCGACGCTGGCCGACCGCATGCTGCAGATCACCGGCGTGGTCGCCGAGCGGGACATGCGTGCCCAGTACCTGGACCGCATGGACATCGAGCGCGAGCGCGGCATCACGATCAAGAGCCAGGCCGTCCGCATGCCCTGGGAGCACGGCGGGCAGAGCTACGCGCTGAACATGATCGACACGCCCGGCCATGTGGACTTCACCTACGAGGTCTCCCGCTCGCTCGCGGCCTGCGAAGGGGCGATCCTGCTCGTGGACGCCGCGCAGGGCATCGAGGCGCAGACCCTGGCGAACCTCTATCTCGCGATGGAGAACGAGCTCGAGATCATCCCCGTGCTCAACAAGATCGACCTGCCCGCCGCCGACCCGGACAAGTACGCGGCGGAGCTGGCGAACCTCGTCGGCGGTGCGCCTGAGGACGTGCTGCGCGTGTCCGGGAAGACCGGCGCGGGAGTGCCGGAGCTGCTCGACCTCGTCGTGAGCAGGATCCCCGCCCCCGTCGGCGATGCCGCCGGCCCCGCCCGCGCGATGATCTTCGACTCCGTGTACGACCCTTACCGCGGTGTCGTGACCTACGTGCGCATGGTCGACGGTGCGCTCAAGGCGCGCGAGCGCATCACGATGCTCTCCACCGGAGCGACTCACGAGCTGCTGGAGATCGGCGTGTCCGCCCCCGAGCCCACTCCCACCCGGGGGCTGGGCGTCGGGGAGGTCGGCTACCTCATCACCGGCGTCAAGGACGTGCGCCAGTCGAAGGTCGGCGACACGGTGAGCACCGCCATCCGCCCCGCAACCGAGCCGCTGCCCGGCTACACCGACCCGAAGCCGATGGTCTTCTCGGGCCTGTACCCCATCGACGGCAGCGACTACCCGGAGCTGCGCGAGGCGCTGGACAAGCTCAAGCTCTCCGACGCCGCCCTGAACTACGAGCCGGAGACCTCTGTCGCGCTGGGCTTCGGCTTCCGCGTGGGCTTCCTCGGCCTGCTGCACCTGGAGATCGTGACCGAGCGGCTGCGCCGCGAGTTCGGACTGGACATCATCACCACCGCGCCCTCCGTGGTCTACCAGGTGGCCACCGACGACGGGCAGACCGTCGTCGTCACCAACCCCAGCGAGTACCCCTCCGGGCGTGTCGCGAGCGTGCGCGAGCCAGTCGTCAAGGCGGCGATCCTCGCCCCCAAGGACTACGTCGGCGCGATCATGGAGCTCTGCCAGTCCCGTCGCGGCTCCCTGCTGGGCATGGACTACCTGGGGGAGGACCGGGTGGAGATGCGGTACGCGATGCCGCTCGGCGAGATCGTCTTCGACTTCTTCGACCATCTCAAGAGCCGCACGCAAGGCTACGCGAGCCTGGACTACGAGCCGATGGGCGAGCAGGAGGCGGACCTCGTGAAGGTCGACATCCTCCTGCAGGGCGAGCCTGTGGACGCCTTCAGCGCGATCGTGCACCGCGACAAGGCCTACGCCTACGGGGTGATGATGACCGAGCGCCTGAAGGAGCTCATCCCGCGCCAGCAGTTCGAGGTTCCCGTGCAGGCCGCGATCGGGGCGCGCGTGATCGCCCGGGAGACGATCCGCGCGATCCGCAAGGACGTCCTCGCGAAATGCTATGGCGGCGACATCACCCGCAAGCGCAAGCTGCTGGAGAAGCAGAAGGAGGGCAAGAAGCGGATGAAGATGGTCGGCCGCGTCGAGGTCCCCCAGGAGGCGTTCATCGCCGCTCTCTCCGGCGCTGCGCCCGCGGGCAAGGAGGCGAAGTCGTGAGCAGGCGCAGCAGCTACACCTCGCACTCGGTCAGCTACGCCGCCGTAGGCGCCTCCGACGACCCGAATCTGCTCAGCTATCCGCCGCGCGGCTTCCGCCCCTTCGCCGAGAGCATCCGCCTGGGCAGCGGGGCCGAGCGCTTCGCCAGCGCGGCCGCCTCCTTGATGACCTGGGGCGCGCAGCAGGGATCGGGCCGGGCGGTCACGGATGTGAAGGACGATCATGACGCGGGCTACGCCGGGCTGCGCACCGACGCCGCCGGGCGGCTGCAGCCGCGGGAGGCGCGCGGTCAGGAGCGGGTGTTCGGGCCGGACGGGGCGCCGTACATCGCTCCGGGGATGAGCGCGGTGATCGACGACCGCTTCGGCCCCTTCCGCGTGCAGCGGCAGATGCGCGTGATCTACGTCATCGACGAGCCGCGGCGGGCCGGCTTCGCTATCGGGACGATCGGCTCCGGCTGGACGGCGGGGGAGCAGCAGTTCACGGTCGTGCACCGGGAGGACGACTCGGTCTGGGCGGTGACCCGCTGCTTCCACGCGGTGCTGCGTCCCTACCTCAAGCCGATCGCGCCGCTGCTGCTGAGCTGGCAGCGCCGCAGTGTGGTCGAGCAGCTGCGAGCCCTGCTGCCCGCGCTGGGCGGCGGCCGCCCTGCCGTGACGGGGGTCCCGTCCGCGGCCCAGGGCGCGGATGGGGCTGAGCGCGCGGATGGGGCTGAACGCACGGATGCGACCGAGCGGGCGGATGCCGCTGAGGGCTCGGACGGCGACGCGCGCGCGGACGCCGCCCGGGGCTCGGACACCCCGCACGGTTTGGACGCGGCGGAGGCGTCCTCCGGCGCGCATCCCGACGCGGGCACCGACGCCGAGGAGCGCCCGCAGCCGGCCGTCCGCCCGGACGAGGGCTGAGCACGATGCCGTCGGCGCTGCCGGACGGCGAGCCGGCACCCGCCGATGGCGTGCTGCCGCCCTCCGCCGCAGAGGGCTGGCAGCAGCGCCGCTTCGGCGTGTACCTGCACGTGCCGTACTGCCGGGTGCGCTGCGGCTACTGCGACTTCAACACCTACACGGCGCGGGAGCTGGGCGGCGGCGCGTCCCAGGCGGGGTACGCCGCCTCCGCCGTCCGCGAGATCGGTCTGGCCGCCCACGCCCTGGACGCCTCGGGCGTCGGTCGCCGGGAGGCTTCCACCGTGTTCTTCGGAGGCGGCACCCCCACCCTCCTGCCGGCTGAGGACCTGGCCGCGATGCTCGCGGCGGTGCGGGAGAGCTGGGGACTGGCCCCCGATGCGGAGGTGACCACCGAGGCGAACCCCGACTCGGTCGACGAGCGCTCGCTGGCGCAGCTCGCGGCCGCCGGCTTCACGCGCGTGAGCTTCGGCATGCAGTCCGCCGTGCCGGCCGTGCTGGCCACCCTGGACCGCACGCACGATCCTGAGCGCGTCCCGCTCGTGGTCGACTGGGCACGCTCGGCCGGCCTGAAGGTGAGCCTCGACCTCATCTACGGCACGCCGGGGGAGACCCTCGCGGACTGGCGGAGCTCCCTGGAGGCCGCGCTCGCGGCCGAGCCCGACCACCTCTCCGCTTACGCGCTCATCGTCGAGGAGGGCACCCGGCTGGCTGCCCGCATCCGCCGCGGCGAGCTGCGCGCGCCGGACGACGAGCTGCAGGCCGACATGTACGAGCTGGCCGACGCGCGTCTCGCCGCCGCCGGCTACTCCTGGTACGAGGTGAGCAACTGGGCGCGCACCCCGCACGACGCCTGCCGGCACAACCTCGGCTACTGGCGCGGCGACGACTGGTGGGGGATCGGTCCGGGCGCCCATTCGCACGTGGGCGGAGTGCGCTGGTGGAACGTGAAGCATCCCGCGGCGCATGCCGCGCGCGTCGCCCAGGGCGAGTCGCCCGCCGCCGGCAGGGAGCTGCTGGACGAGCCGACCCGGCGGCTCGAGCGGGTCATGCTCGCGACCCGCGTCGCCGAAGGGCTGCCCCTGCCCGAGCTCGGACCGGCCGCGGCGCCCGAGATCGCGGCGCTCGTCGCCGACGGTCTCGCCGAGGGCCGCGCGGCCCTCGACGGCAGGCTGGTGCTCACGCTCCGAGGCCGCCTGCTGGCCGACGGAGTGGTGCAGCGCCTGCTGCGCACGGCGGCCGCGGCCTGACGCCGCGTCTTGCGGGGGCGCACGGCGGCGCTGCCGTACGCTGGGCCAGGTGATCGACGAGGACTGGGTGCCCCACCGTCGCGAGGACGGCGAGCTGCTGGGCTGGATCCGTCCCGAGGGCGAGGCGTGGGTTCCCGTCTCTCTGCTGGGCCGTCCACTGTCCGGACCCTCCGATTGGCTCGAGGCCGAGCAGGCGCTGGAGGCGGCCGGGCTGGCCTGGCTGGCTGAGCCCTGGATCCTCGAGCGGGAGCCCGCGCCCGTGGTCGTCACCCTCGCCGAGGTCACGCCGCAGCGGGTGGTCGTGCAGACCGGCTACGCAAAGGCGGTGGGCTCGCAGCCCGAGCGCATCGTGCTGCCCTGGCCGGCCCCGCCGCAGCTGCGCCGGCCTCTGCCCGGCGACCCGCCGTCGGGGCCGACCGGCTGAACGTCCGCCAGGCCGGCTCGGCTGAGGCCCCGTTCAGCGGCAGGGGATATGATTAGCACTCACGAATGCTGAGTGCCAGATCGGCGGGAGGAGGGGCGAGATGGTGTCGGATCGGGCCCTGCAGGTCCTCCGCGCGATCGTCGAGGACTACGTCGAGACGCGAGAGCCCGTCGCCTCCAAGACCATCGTCGAGAAGCACTCCTTCGGCGTGTCGGCGGCCACGATCCGCAACGACATGGCGCAGCTGGAGGAGGAGGAGCTCATCGCGGCTCCGCACACCTCCTCAGGGCGGGTCCCCACGGACAAGGGCTACCGCGTGTTCGTCGACCGGCTGTCCGAGGTGCGCCCGCTGTCAGCGGCGCAGAAGAACGCGATCGAGCGCTTCCTCGGCGAGTCCGGCGACCTGGACGACATCCTCTCCCGCACCGTCCGCCTGCTCGCGCAGCTGACCAACCAGGTCGCGGTCGTCCAGTACCCCTCCCTGTCGACGAACCGGGTCCGCCACATCGAGTTCGTGGCGGTGGGCGGACGGCGCATCCTCAGCGTCCTCATCGCGGACAACGGCGTGGTCGAGCAGCGCATCGTCGACCCCGGTGCGGAGATCGACGCCGAGGCCCTGCTGGCGCTGCGCGCACGGGTCGGCTCGCTCGTGGTCGGCCTGGGCATGGGCGAGGCCGCGCGCGCCCTCGAGGGGCTGCTGACCCAGCTCGACGATGCCTCCGCGCGGGTGGTGCGCGCCCTGCTCGAGCAGGTCGGTGCGAACCACAGCGAGCGCATCGTCATGGCCGGCGCGGCGAACCTCGTGCGAACGGAGCGGGACTTCGTGCACGGCCTTTTCCCGCTGCTGGAGGCGATCGAGGAGCAGGTCATCCTGCTGCGCCTGTTCGCGGAGCTGCAGCCGGACGAGCGCGGCGTGGCCGTGCGCATCGGCTCGGAGAACGCCCCCTACGGCCTGGCCGAGGCATCCGTCCTCGCCTCCGGCTACGCCGGCAGCGGGACGGACGTCGCCCGCCTCGGGGTGATCGGCCCCACCCGCATGGACTACTCGGCGAACATGGCCACCGTGCGCGCCGTCGCGCGCTACCTGGCGCGCCTGGTCGACGGCGATCGATGAGAGCGGCCGCGGCCGCAGGAACGATCCTGGAAGAGAGAGAGTGTGAGCCCCTCCGTGGCTGCTGACCACTACGAGACCCTCGGCGTGCCCCGCTCGGCGAGCGCCGAGGACATCAAGAAGGCGTACCGGCGCCTCGCGCGGGAGCTGCATCCGGACGTGAACCCGAGCCCGGAGGCGGCCGAGCGCTTCAAGCTGGTCACCCACGCCTACGACGTGCTCAGCGACCCGGAGCAGCGCCGCGCCTACGATCAGGGCGGCGGCATGCCGGGTGCGGCCAGCTTCGGCGGCTTCAGCGACATCTTCGAGACCTTCTTCGGGCAGGCCGCGGGCTTCGGCGGTGCAGGCCAGAGCGGGCCCCGGCCGCGCGCCGAGAAGGGCCAGGACGCGCTCATCCGCGTGGAGATCGAGCTCGCCGACGTCATCTTCGGCGCGGAGCGCGAGCTGCAGGTGGACACGGCGGTGGTCTGCGAGGTGTGCGGTGGGAGCGGCTGCGCCCCGGGGACGCACCCCATCACCTGCGACGTCTGCCGGGGCTCGGGCAGCGTGCAGCGGCAGACCCGGTCGCTCTTCGGCACCGTGGTGACCAGCCACCCCTGCGGCTCCTGCCAGGGCTACGGCACGATCATCCCCAGCCCCTGCCCGAACTGCCAGGGCCAGGGCCGGGTGCGCGCCCGCCGGAGCGTCACCGTGCAGATCCCGGCCGGCATCGACGCGGGCACGCGCCTGCAGCTGCGCGGGCAGGGCCAGGCCGGCCCCTGGGGCGGCCCGAACGGCGACCTGTTCGTCGAGTTCCGCATCGCCCACCACGACGTGTTCAGCCGCGACGGTGACGACCTGCTGTGCACGCTCGAGGTCGCCATGGCCGACGCGGTGCTCGGCACGACGGCGAAGCTGCAGGGCCTGGACGGCGACATCGAACTGGAGATCAGGCCCGGCACCCAGTCGGGGGACGTCATCACCGTCCGCGGCCGCGGCATCACCAGGCTCCGCTCCTCGGCCCGGGGCGATCTGCGCGTGGGCGTGCAGGTGCTCATCCCGACGCGTCTGAGCGGCAAGGAGCGGGAGCTGATCTCCGCCTTCGCCCAGTCGCACAAGTCGCCGCCGCCGGCGCTGGCGGAGTTCCAGCGGGGGCTGTTCAGCCGGCTGCGCGATCGCTTCTTCGGCAGCTGAGCCGCCGAGCCGGAGCCCCTCAGCCATGGCAGCGCTGTTCCTGGACGAGTCCCTCGATCCCGCCCGCCTCGTCCCCGGCGCCCTCGTGCAGCTCGGCGGCGCGGAGGCGCACCATGCGGTGGCCGTGAGCCGGCTGCGGCCGGGCGAGCGCGTGCGCGTCGGCGACGGCTCCGGCACGATCGCCGAAGGGGTGGTGGAGAGCACCGGCCGGGACGAGCTGTCCGTGCGGGTGGAGCGCGTGCGGCACGAGCCCGAGCCTTCGCCGCGGATCGTCCTCGTGCAGGCCCTCGCGAAGGGAGACCGCGACGAGCTCGCGGTGCAGGCCGCCTGCGAGGTGGGCGTGGACGCGGTCGTGCCGTGGCAGGCAGAGCGCTCGGTCTCCCGCTGGAGCGGCCCGAAGTCCGAGCGGGGCGTGGAGCGGTGGCGCGCGATCGTGCGGGAGGCGTCGAAGCAGTCCCTGCGGTCGCGGGTGCCCGAGGTGCGGCCGCTGGAGGACACGGCCGCGCTGGTCTGGCGCACCGCGGCGGCGCAGGCCAGCCGCACCCTCGTGCTGGATCCCGACGCCGAACAGCCGCTGAGCCGGGTCGGCGCGGCGCTCGCCGCCGAGTCGGACGCCGTCGAGGAGGTGATCCTCGTCGTGGGCCCCGAGGGCGGCATCGCGCCGGGGGAGCTGGAACGGCTCGAGCAGGCCGGCGCGATCCCGGTGCGGCTGGGACCGGGCGTGCTGCGCACCAGCACGGCGGGGCCCGTCGCCGTCGGGCTGCTGCACCTGCTGCTGGGCCGATGGTGAGCGCCCGCCCGTGGCGGCGGGCCGCCGCCTAGGATGGAGTGACCATGAGCGACGCAGAGCCCACCGTCTTCGCCCGGATCATCGCGGGGGAGATCCCCGCGACCTTCCTCGCCGAGACCGACCGGGTCGTCGCGTTCCCCGACATCAACCCGCAGGCGCCGGTGCACATCCTCGTCGTGCCGAAGACGAGCGCCTACCGCGACGTCGTCGAGCTCGCCGAGGGGGACCCGCAGCTGCTTGCCGAGATGGTCTCCGTGGCCAAGCGGCTGGCCGCCGAGCACTCGGACGGGGACTTCCGGCTGGTCTTCAACCGGGGCGCCCGCGCCGGGCAGACCGTCTTCCACGTCCACGCGCACCTGCTGGCCGGCGGCCGCGACGGAGCGCTTGCGGAGGGCACCCTTGCCGGACCGTGACGACGCCGGAGGGCGCGAGCGCGTGATCGTGGTGGACGATCTGCCGATGGTCCAGCTGCTCGGGCCGGTGGATCGGGTGATCGCCTCCGTGGAGGAGCGCTTCCCCGAGGTCACCGTGCACGTGCGCGGCAACCGCATCGCGCTGACCGGGCCGGATGAGCAGGCGGACGCGGCCGAGCAGGTGCTCGGCGAGCTGCTGGCCGCGGCCCGGGCGGGCCTGGATCTCAGCGAGCACGACGTGCGCAGCTCCGCGCGGCTGGTGGAGCGCGCAGGCGGCGAGGCCGATCCGCCCGCGGCCGCAGCCGGCGGCCGCGGCTCCCTCGGCAGGCGCATCCTCGCCTCACGTGGCAAGTCCATCCGCTCGATGACGCTCGGGCAGACCGAGTACGTCGACGCGATCGACGAGAACACCATCGTCTTCGGCATCGGCCCTGCGGGCACCGGCAAGACCTACCTCGCGATGGCCAAGGCGGTGCAGGCGCTGCAGGCCAAGCAGGTCAGCCGGATCATCCTCACCCGGCCCGCGGTCGAGGCCGGCGAGCGGCTGGGCTACCTGCCCGGCACGCTCGAGGAGAAGATCGACCCGTACCTGAGGCCGCTGTTCGACGCCATCCACGAGATGCTCGACCCCGACGCGGTGCCGCGGCTGCTGGCCAACGGGACCATCGAGGTCGCCCCGCTGGCCTTCATGCGCGGGCGTACGCTCAACGACTCCTTCGTGATCCTCGACGAGGCGCAGAACACCACCCCCGAGCAGCTGAAGATGTTCCTCACCCGGCTCGGCTTCGGGTCGAAGATGGTCGTCACCGGCGACGTCACCCAGGTCGACCTGCCCGGCGGGGCGAGCGGCCTGGCCCGCATCCGGGAGATCCTCGGCGAGGTGGAGGACATCGCCTTCGTGGAGCTCACCGCGGAGGACGTCGTGCGGCACGAGCTGGTCGGCCGGATCGTGGACGCCTACGACCGCGCCGCCGTCCGCGGCGCGTCGCCGAGCGGCGCGTCGCCGAGAAGCCGGAGGGACTGACAATGTCGATCGAGGTCACCAACGAGTCCGGCGTCGCCGTGGACATCGCCGCGCTGCGGCGACTGGCCGCGCACTGCCTGGAGGAGCTGAGGGTCCACGCCGACGCGGAGCTCGCGGTGCTGCTGGTCGACGAGGGCGCCATCGAGGAGCTGCACGTGCAGTGGATGGACGAGCCCGGCCCGACCGACGTGCTGAGCTTCCCGATGGACGAGCTGCGGCCCGGCACGGACGACGCGCCCAGCGGTCCCGGGCTGCTCGGCGACGTCGTCATCTGCCCGCAGGTCGCCGAGGTGCAGGCCCAGGCGGCCGGCCACTCCACGCTGGACGAGATCTTCGTGCTGCTCGCGCACGGCATCCTGCACCTGCTGGGCTTCGATCACGCCACGCCCGAGGAGGAGAAGGAGATGTTCGGCCTGCAGCGCGATCTGCTCATCGGCTTCGCGCACGCGGAGGCGCGACGACGGTGAACGGCCTGTCGGCGCACGCGACGAGGCGCCGGCCGTGAGCATCGCGGTCGTCGTCCTCCTGCTCATCGCGGCGCTGCTGCTCGTCGCGCTGGGCGGCCTGCTGGCCGCCGCGGACCAGGCCCTGGCCACGCTCTCCTCGGCGGAGCTCAACGAGATCGCGGAGACCAGCCGGGCACGCGCCTCGCTGCGGCGCATCGCCGCCGACCGCGGCTCGCATGTGATCGCCACGAACTTCGTGCGCATCGTCGCGGAGACCCTCGCCGCGGTCATCGTCACCACGGTGCTCGCGTACCTGCTGGAATGGTGGTGGCTGGCGCTCATCGTCGCGACCGTGATCATGGCCGGCGTCTCCTTCGTGCTCGTGGGCTCCAGCCCGCGGACGGTCGGGCGCACGCATCCGCGGCAGATCATGGTCTTCAGCGCGCCCCTGCTCAGCGGCCTGCGACGCATCCTCGGGCCCGTCGCCCGCGCGCTCGTCGCGCTGGGCGACCGGGTGACCCCGGGCGCCCCGCGCGGCCCCGTCTCGAACGAGGAGCAGCTGCTGAGCATCGTCGACCAGGCCGTCGAGCTGGAGGTCATCGAGGAGGGCGACCGAGCGTTCATCCACTCGATCTTCGAGCTGAGCGAGACGGTAGCCCGCGAGGTGATGGTCCCGCGCACCGACATGATCACCATCGGCTCGGACGCGACGCTGTCCGCCGCAGCCCGGCTGTTCTTCGACACGGGTGTCTCCCGCGTTCCCGTCGAGGGCGAGAACGCGGACGACATCCTCGGCGTCCTCTATCTGCGCGACGCCGCGCGCGCGCTGGTGGACGACCCGCAGGGCGGCGCGCGGCCGGTGACCGCGCTGATGCGGCCGGCCGTCTTCGTGCCCGAGTCGCTCGCGGTGGATGTGCTGCTGCGCCAGATGCAGCGCGACGCCGTGCACCTCGTGCTCGTCGTGGACGAGCACGGCGGCATCGCCGGGCTGGTCACCCTCGAGGACGTGCTGGAGGAGGTCGTCGGCGACATCTCCGACGAGCACGACCATCCGGATGCCCTCGCCGAGCCGCTCGGGGACGGCAGCTTCCGCGTCAACGTGCGCCTGCCGATCGGCGAGCTGGGCGAGCTGTTCGGCCTGGAGCTGGAGGACGACGAGGTCGACACGGTCGGCGGGCTGCTCGCCAAGGCCGTCGGCAGGCTTCCCGTGGTGGGCGACGAGGCGACGGTCGACGGCGTGCGCCTCACCGCGGAGCGGGTGGAGGGCAGGCCGAAGCGGCTCGTCACCGTGCTCGCGCGCGCGGACGACGAGCTGGGGCAGATCTTCCGTCGGCCGGCGGACAGCAGCAGCGAGCAGGAGCGCCGATGACGGCCGAGGCGCCTGGGCGAGCCGGCTTCGTGTCCTTCGTCGGCCGGCCGAACGTGGGCAAGTCCACCCTTCTGAACGCGCTCGTGGGCGAGCAGGTGGCGATCACCTCGGCCAAACCGCAGACGACCCGTCGGCTGATCCGCGGCATCGTGGACCGTCCCGGCGGCCAGCTGGTGGTCGTGGACACACCGGGCCTGCATCGTCCGCGCACCCTGCTCGGGCAGCGCCTGAACGAGCTGGTCGAGGCGCAGCTCGCAGAGGTGGACGTCATCGCCTTCTGCGTGCCCGCGGACGAGCGGATCGGGCCCGGAGACCGGCGGATCGCCGAGCGGGTCGTCGCCTCCGCCGTCGAGGCCGGCGCGAAGGCGGCGGCGATCGTGACGAAGCTGGACGCCGTCCCGCGTGAGCGGGTGCTCGAGCAGCTGGCCGCGGTCGGGCGGCTGCGGGACTGGGACCTCGTCGTGCCGGTGAGCGCCGTGGCGGACGTGCAGCTGGACGTGCTCGCCGACGAGCTGCTCGCCCTGATGCCCGTGTCCCCGCCGCTGTACCCGCCGGGGGCGCTCACGGACGAGTCCGTCCCGGACCGGATCGCCGAGATCGTGCGCGAGGCCGTGCTGGAGGGGGTGCGCGAGGAGCTGCCGCACTCCGTCGCCGTGACCATCGACGAGATCGTGCCCCGGGAGCCCGAGGGCGGCGCCGGGGACGCGGACCGGGGTCGCGGCGGCGTCACCGAGGTGTACGCGAAGCTCTGGGTGGAGCGCGACAGTCAGAAGGCGATCGTCATCGGCCGGGGCGGCGCGCGGCTGCGGGAGATCGGCACGGCCGCGCGGGCGAAGATCGAGCCGATCCTGGGCGGGAAGGTCTACCTGTCCATCCAGGTGAAGGTCGCCAAGGAGTGGCAGCGCGACCCGAAGCAGCTGGGCCGGCTCGGCTTCTGAGGACGCCATCGGCCCCCGGCGGCCGACAGTGCTACGCTGGTGGGGATGCGAGCGCTTCTTCTCCTTCGTCGCCGCGACGAGTCCTAGTCCCAGGCCTCCCTCGTCGCGGCGTTCGCGATGGCCTGAACCCGACAAGTCACAGGCTTCAGGATCCCGGAGAAGAAAGATGCAGAACACCCAGCGCCCCTCGGCGATGCCCGTCCATCGCTACCGTCCCTTCCACGAGCAGATCGCCGTGGAGCTGCCCGACCGCAGCTGGCCGGACAAGCACATCACCGTCGCGCCGATGTGGTGTGCCGTCGACCTGCGCGACGGCAACCAGGCCCTCATCGACCCGATGAGTCCCGAGCGCAAGCGGATCATGTTCGACATGCTCGTGCGGATGGGCTACAAGCAGATCGAGGTCGGCTTCCCGAGCGCCAGCCAGACCGATTTCGACTTCGTGCGCAGCCTCATCGAGGAGGACGCGATCCCGGAGGACGTCACCATCCAGGTGCTCACCCAGGCGCGCGGACACCTGATCAGCCGCACCTACGAGGCCATCGCGGGCGCCCGGCGCGCCATCGTGCACCTGTACAACTCCACGAGCATCCTGCAGCGCGAAGTCGTCTTCCGCACCGACCGCCAGGGCATCGTGGACATCGCGGTGGAGGGCGCGCGGATGTGCAAGGCCGCCGAGCACCTCGCCGCCGGCACGGACATCTACTACGAGTACTCGCCGGAGAGCTTCACCGGCACGGAGCTCGACTTCGCCGTCGAGGTCTGCAGCGCCGTGATGGAGGTGTTCCAGCCGACGCCGGAGCGCAAGCTCATTCTGAACCTGCCCTCCACGGTCGAGATGGCGACGCCGAACGTGTACGCGGACTCCATCGAGTGGTTCTGCCGGAACATCCCGAACCGGGATTCGCTGATCATCTCGCTGCACCCGCACAACGACCGGGGCACGGCCATCGCCGCGGCCGAGCTCGGCTACCTCGCCGGCGCCGATCGGATCGAGGGCTGCCTGTTCGGCAACGGGGAGCGCACCGGCAACGTCGACCTCGTCGCGCTGGGCATCAACCTGTTCACCCAGGGCGTCGACCCGCAGATCGACTTCAGCGACCTGGACCAGATCCGCGCGACCGCCGAGTACTGCAACCAGCTGCGGGTGCCCGAGCGCAGCCCCTGGGCAGGCGATCTGGTCTACACCGCCTTCAGCGGATCCCACCAGGACGCCATCAAGAAGGGATTCGAGGCGATGGCCCGCGCCGCGCAGGAGCGCGGAGTGAGCGTCGAGGAGATGGTCTGGGCGGTGCCCTACCTGCCGGTCGACCCGAAGGACCTGGGCCGCAGCTACGAGGCGGTCATCCGGGTGAACTCCCAGTCCGGCAAGGGCGGGGTGGCGTACCTGATGAAGAACGACCATCACCTGGACCTGCCGCGACGTCTGCAGATCGAGTTCAGCGCGGTCGTGCAGGCCAAGACCGACGCCGAGGGCGGTGAGGTCACCAGCGAGCAGCTCTGGGAGATCTTCCAGGACGAGTACCTGCCCGCTCCGGCCGAGCATCCCGAGGAGCGGTGGGGCCGGTACGAGCTGACCGGCATGAGCACCTCCAGCGACCTGGGCGGCGTGGTCGAGCTCAGCGTGCGGATGCGCGCGGGCGAGGAGGGCATGGAGGCGAAGGGGTCGGGCAACGGGCCGATCGACGCCTTCATCGGCATCCTGCGCGAGCTGGGGCATGCGGTGCAGCTGTACGACTACGTGGAGCACGCGCTGGGCGCCGGCGGGGATGCGAACGCCGCCGCCTATGTGGACGTGGACGTGGACGGCGTGCGCCTGTGGGGCGTGGGCGTCGACGCGGACATCGCGACCGCCTCGCTGAAGGCGCTGGTCAGCGCGGTGAACCGGGCGATCCGCGTCGCGGACGCCGACCGCGTGCTCGCCGAGGTCTGAGCCGGGCCCGGGGCGGCGGCCTCGCGCCGCCTCGCCCCGCGCCGCCTGGGCCACTCGGCGTCAGTGCGCGAAGCCGCCCGTCGCCGGGGTGGGCAGCGGCGCGGGCAGCGCCTCCAGGTACTCCACCGCCGCCCGAACGTCGTGCAGCAGCGTCTCGGCGAGGTCCATGCTCAGCCCGTTGCGCACGACGATCCGCTGCACGACGGTGTCGGCCATCCCCTCGGGAAGGGGGTAGGCAGGAACCAGCCAGCCCGCGAGGCGCAGCCGCTCGGACAGGTGGTAGAGCGTCCAGTTGGCGCCGTAGCCCGGCGCGATCCGCCAGGCGAAGACAGGCAGGTCGCGGCCCCGGCTGAACAGCTCCAGCGCCGGGATCCGGTCGATCCCGTCGGCCAGGTAGCGGGCCACGTCCAGGGAGCTCTGCTGCACCCGGCGGTACCCCTCCCGGCCCAGGCGGAGGAACTGGTAGTACTGCAGCAGCACCTGGGCGCCGGGGCGGGAGAAGTTCAGGGCGAAGGTGGGCATGTCCCCGCCCAGATAGCTCACCCGGAAGACGAGGTCCTCCGGCAGCGCGTCGAGGGTGCGCCACACGACCCATCCCACGCCCGGGTACACCAGGCCGTACTTGTGCCCGGAGGTGCTGATCGAGGCGACGCGCGGCACCCGGAAGTCCCAGCGCAGCTGCGGGGCGGTGAACGGCGCCACCATCGCGCCGGAGGCGCCGTCCACATGGATCGGGACGTCCAGTCCGGTCTCGGCCTGGATGGCGTCCAGCGCCTGGGCGATGCGCTCCACCGGCTCGTAGTCGCCCGTGTAGGTCACGCCGAGGATCGCCACCACGCCGATCGTGTTCTCGTCCACGTAGGAGGCGAGGTCGTGGCCGTCCAGCAGCGGGTGCTCCTCGCTCACCGGCACATAGCGGGCCTCCACCTCGAAGTAGTTGCAGAACTTCTCCCAGCAGACCTGCACCGCGCTGGACATCACGAGGTTCGGCCGTTCCGTGCTCAGCCCGGCCGCCCGGCGCGCGTGCTGCCAACGGCGCTTGAGCGCCAGGCCGCCGAGCATGCACGCCTCGGAGGAGCCGATCGTGGAGGTGCCGATCGCCTGCAGCGGGTCGGGAGCGTTCCACAGCTGCGCGAGCATCGTCCAGCAGCGCTGCTCGATCGCGGCGGTGGCCGGGTACTCGTCCTTGTCGATCATGTTCTTGTCGGCCGTCTCGGCGTAGAGCCGGTTCGCGTGCTCGTCCATCCACGTGCCGACGAAGGTGGCGAGGTTCAGCCGCGAGTTGCCGTCGAGCATCGCCTCGTCGTGCACGATCTGGTAGGCGGTCTCCGGAAGGGTCTCCTCGCCCGGGAAGCTGTTGCGGGGGAAGACGCTCGCCTCGCCCTCCCGGGCGAACAGCGGGTTGAGCAGGACGTCGTTGTCGTCGAGGTGCGGGCGCAGCCGGTGGCCCGTGGAGCAGTTGGTCACGGGATCATTCTGGCCTGCGCCGCGCCCGCGCCTGCGCCGCGCCGCACCCGCCGGCGGGAGGACAATGGAGGGGTGCCCGTATACCGCGAGGAGGCCGTCGTCCTGCGCACCCACAAGCTGGGGGAGGCCGACCGTATCGTGACGATGCTCAGTCGCGGGCGCGGCAAGCTGCGGGCCGTGGCGAAGGGCGTGCGGCGCACCGCCTCGAAGTTCGGCGCCCGGCTTGAGCCCTTCATGGTGGCGGAGCTGCAGCTGCACGAGGGCCGCAGCCTCGACGTCGTGAACCAGGCCGAGACGATCGGCGCCTACGGCCCCGCGATCGTCGACGACTTCGAGCGCTACGCCGCCGCGAACGCCATGGTCGAGACGGCGGACCGGCTCACCGACGCGGAGCCGGCGCTGCAGCAGTACCTGCTGCTCGTCGGCGCGCTGCGCTCGCTCTCCCGGGGCGAGCACGATCCTGCGCTGACCCTCGACTCCTACCTGCTGCGCTCGCTCTCGCTGGGCGGCTGGGCCCCCGGCTTCGTGGACTGCGTGCGCTGCGGCGCCGCCGGCCCGCACGAGCTCGTCGTCGTCCAGCTCGGCGGGGTCGTCTGCCGGGACTGCGCGCCGGCGGGCTCCGCGCACCTGGACGCGGCCTCCACCGCGCTGCTGGGCGCGCTGCTGTCCGGGGACTGGGCGAGCGCGGAGACGGCGGGGCCCGCCACGCGCGCACGGGCGCGCGGCTTCGTCGCCGCCTACGCACAGTGGCATCTGGAGCGGGGCCTGCGCTCGCTGCGGCACGCGGCGGCGGGGTAGCGGCCGGAAGGCCGCGGTAGGCTCGCTGGCGCCATGCCCAAGCCGTACACGCATCCGGACGCCGTGCCGTTCCGTCCGCTGGACTGGACGGGACAGCACCCGCCCGAGCTGCCGCCCTCCGCCGTTCCGAACCACGTGGCAATCGTCATGGACGGCAACGGCCGTTGGGCGAACAGGCGCGGGCTGCCCCGCATCGAGGGGCACCGTGCGGGGGAGGCCGCGCTCCTGGACGTCGTCGCCGGAGCCATCCAGATCGGCGTGCGGCACCTCAGCGTGTACGCCTTCTCCACGGAGAACTGGCGGCGCTCCCCGGAGGAGGTGCGCTTCCTCATGGGCTTCAACCGGGACGTGCTGCATCGCCGCCGGGACCAGCTCAACGAGTGGGGGGTGCGCGTGCGCTGGGCGGGGCGCACGCCGCGGCTCTGGTCGTCGGTCATCAAGGAGCTGCGCTTCGCCGAGCAGCTCACCCGCGCGAACTCGGTGCTCACCCTGACGATGTGCGTGAACTACGGCGGGCGGGCCGAGCTCGCGGACGCCGTGCGCGGGCTCGCCGAGGAGGTCGCCGCGGGCAGGCTCAAGCCCTCGGCCGTGTCCGAGAAGACGATCGGACGGCACCTGTACCTGCCGGACATGCCCGATGTGGACCTGTTCCTGCGCTCTTCGGGGGAGCAGCGCACGAGCAACTTCCTGCTGTGGCAGTCCGCCTATGCGGAGATGGTGTTCCAGGACACCCTCTGGCCGGACTACAGCCGTGTGCAGCTGTGGCAGGGGATCGAGGAGTTCGCGAGGCGCGGCCGGCGCTTCGGCGGCGCGGTGGACGCGCCCGAGCAGCCGGCGTCCTGAGCGCGCCGCGCGCGGGCTAGCCCTCCGGCTCGGAGATGTCGGCCACCACAGCGCCGAGAGCGGCGATCAGCTCGTCGGCCGCGGTGAAGATGCTCCAGCCGTGGGCGCCGGCCCCGAGCGAGACGCGACGCCCGGGGATCGTCGCGTCCGCGTACACCGGCCAGGCCGTGGTGGAGCCCAGCGGGGTGATGGTGCCCCGCTCGTAGCCGGTGGCGGCCAGGGCCTCCTCGGCATCCGGCAGGGTGACGCGGTTCACGCCGAGCGTCTCGCGCAGCTTCGGCCAGGAGATCCTGCGGCCGCCGGGGATGAGCGCGAAGAGGTAGTCGCCCTCGCCGCGGCGCAGCACGAGCGTCTTCACGATCTCGGCCGGGGAGATCCCCAGAAGCTCGGCCGCCTCCTCGAGGCTGCGGGCCGCCGGCCGCGTGACGAGCTCGAGCGCGAGGTCGCGGTCGTGCGCGTCGGCGAAGACGCGGCGCGTGCCCTCCGGCAGCTCCTCCGGGTCGGGCAGGCCGAGGACGTTCGCGTTCATGGGCACAGCCTAGGCGTCCGCGCGGCTCGCGGCGGAGGCGTCTGGGACAATGGGGGAGTGAGCCTCCTGACCGATCCGACGACCGCGGGCGGCGCCGTCGCCGACGCGCGACCGCGGGCGGCCGCTGAGCCGCTGCGCATCGGGCCGCTCGTGCTGGACGTGCCCGTCGTCCTCGCGCCGATGGCGGGCATCACCAACACCGCGTTCCGCCGGCTCTGCCGCGAGTACGGCGCCGGGCTGTACGTGTGCGAGATGATCACGAGCCGGGCTCTGGTGGACGGGAACCGCGCCACCCGCCGGCTCGTCTCCCACCACGAGTCGGAGAAGCCGCGCTCGGTGCAGCTCTACGGCGTCGACCCGGACACCATGGCCAGGGCTGTGCGGATCCTCGTGGAGGAGGACCTCGCCGACCACATCGACATGAACTTCGGCTGCCCTGTGCCGAAGGTGACCCGGCGCGGCGGCGGCGCCGCGCTGCCGTGGAAGACCGGCCTGTTCGGCGCCATCGTCGGCGCGGCAGTGCAAGCGGCCGGGGACATCCCCGTCACCGTGAAGATGCGCATCGGCATCGACGAGGATCACATCACCTATCTGGACGCCGCCAGGGCCGCGGAGGACGCCGGCGTCGCCGCGATCGCGCTGCACGCCCGCACGGCAGCGCAGTTCTACTCGGGGCAGGCACAGTGGGACGCGATCGCGCGCCTCAAGGAGGCTGTCACCTCCGTGCCGGTGCTGGGCAACGGCGACATCTGGTCCGCCGACGACGCCCTTCGGATGGTGCAGCAGACCGGCTGCGACGGCGTCGTCGTCGGTCGCGGCTGCCTGGGCCGGCCGTGGCTCTTCGGCGACCTCGCGGCGGCCTTCCGCGGCCAGCAGCTGCGTGCGGGGGCCATCCAGCCGCGCCTGGGCGAGGTCGCCCAGGCCGTGCGCCGCCATGCCGAGCTCCTCGTCGAGTTCTTCGGCTCGGAGGAGCACGGCTGCCGCGACATGCGCAAGCACATGGCCTGGTACTTCAAGGGCTATCCGGTCGGCGGAGAGACCCGCGCGGCCCTCGCGCGCGTCGGCAGCCTGGCGGAGCTCGACGAGCTGCTGGCCGGCCTGGACCACGATGCGCCCTACCCGGGGGAGGCGGCGGAGGGTCCGCGGGGGCGCGCGGGCGCGCCGCGCAGACCCGCGCTCCCGCAGGGCTGGTTGGACGGCCGCGAGCTCGACGCGGTGCAGCGCAGGGATGTCGCCGAGGCGGAGCTGGATCACAGCGGTGGCTGAGCCGGCGCTCTCGGACCCCCGCTACAGCGCGGCGGACGAGGAACGACGACTGCCCGAGGAGCACCAGTCCGGCCGTACCGACTTCCAGCGCGACCGGGGCCGCCTGCTGCACTCCAGCGCTCTGCGACGGCTGGCCGCGAAGACGCAGGTGCTCAGCCCCGCGGCGGCCACCGACAACGCCCGCAATCGGCTCACCCACTCCCTGGAGGTCGCTCAGATCGGCCGCGAGGTCGCGCTGACCCTCGGGCTCGCCCCCGACGTGGTGGAGACCGCATGCCTCGCGCACGACCTGGGTCACCCGCCCTTCGGGCACAACGGGGAGGCGGCGCTGAACGCCTGGGCGGCCGGCTTCGGCGGCTTCGAGGGCAACGCGCAGACGCTGCGCGTGCTCACCCGCCTGGAGCCGAAAGCGGTGGGGCCCGACGGGCGCAGCTACGGATTGAACCTCACCCGCGCGAGCCTGGACGCGAGCACGAAGTACCCCTGGCCGCGCGGTGAGGCCGAGACGGCCGGGCCCTCCGGCGGGCGGGTGAAGTTCGGCGCCTACGAGGACGATCACGAGGTCTTCGCGTGGATCCGCGCGGGCGCTCCTGCAGGGCGGCCCTGCGTGGAGGCCCAGCTGATGGACCTGTCCGACGACATCGCCTACTCGGTGCACGACTTCGAGGACGCGATCCTCGGCGAGTACATCGACCCGATGATCCTCGCCGCCCCCGGCGGCCACGACGCGCTCATCGCGGTGGTGGCGGAGTGGTCCGCTCATGCCTTCGACCCGGCCGAGCTCTCCGAGGCCTTCGACCGGCTCGCCGCTCTGCCGTTGTGGCCGCGCAGCTGGACGGGCTCCCATGCCGACGCGGCGCGCCTGAAGAACCTCACGAGCACCCTGATCGGCCGCTTCGCGCGCGCGGCGATCGCGCACACGCGCGAGGCCCATCCGGCCGCGGCGATCGTGCGCTACGGCGCCGACGTCGTGGTGCCGCGGGAGATCCGCGCCGAGATCGCCGTGCTGAAGGGCATCGTCGCGGCGTACGTCATGCGTGCGGACGAGCGCAGGCCCCTGTACCGCGAGCAGCGCGAGCTGCTCACCGAGCTCGCGGACGAGCTGTGGCGCACCGGGCCCGTCTGGCTCGACCCGCCCTTCGCCGACGCCTGGCTGCAGGCGCCCGGCGACGACGCACGCCGCAGGGTGATCGTCGATCAGATCGCCACGCTCACCGACCGCTCCGCTCTCGCGCTGCACGAGCGGATCGCCGCCGGCGGACCGGCTCCGGTGGCCTAATATCGCAGCATGCCCGGGCGGATCCGACACAGCGACGTCGAGGAGGTCAAGGCCCGGACGAACATCGCGGATCTCATCGGCGAGCACGTCACCCTGCGCTCCGCCGGGGTGGGCTCTCTCAAGGGCCTGTGCCCCTTCCATGACGAGCGCTCGCCGAGCTTCAACGTGCGCCCCGCCCTCGGCGTCTTCCACTGCTTCGGCTGCGGCGAGTCGGGGGATGCCATCTCCTTCCTGCAGAAGATCGAGCACGTCACCTTCGCGGAGGCCGTCGAGCGCCTCGCCGCCCGCCTCGGATACACGCTGCACTACGAGGACGGCGAGCCCTCCCGCGACGCGGGCGCGCGCAGCCGCCTGCTGGCCGCCAACCTCGCCGCTGCCGAGTTCTTCGCCGCTCAGCTGGGCACGCCCGAGGCGGCGCCGGCCCGTCAGTTCCTCGGCGGCCGCGGCTTCGACGCGGCGGCGGCGGCGACCTTCGGGGTCGGTTACGCGCCGCAGGGCTGGAGCAGGCTGAGGCAGGCGCTGTCGGCGCGAGGCTTCTCGGAGGAGGAGCAGCTCGCTGCGGGGCTGCTGAGCAAGGGCGAGCGCGGCGCGTACGACCGCTTCCGGGGGCGGCTGGTCTGGCCGATCAAGGACACCTCCGGTCAGGTGCTCGGCTTCGGCGCGCGCCGCCTGGGCGACGACGACACCGGCCCGAAGTACCTGAACACGCCGGAGACCGCCGTCTACCACAAGAACCAGGTGCTCTACGGGATCGACCTGGCCCGGCGGGAGATCTCCCGGCAGCGGCGTGTGGTCGTGGTGGAGGGCTACACCGACGTGATGGCCTGCCACCTGGCCGGCGTCACCACCGCGGTGGCCACCTGCGGGACGGCCTTCGGCCCGGAGCATCTGCGGATGATCCGGCGCATCCTGGGCGACGGGTCCGGCGTGGGCGAGCTCGTGTTCACCTTCGACTCGGATCAGGCCGGTCAGACGGCGGCCCTGCGCGCCTTCGAGGTGCTGCGCGCGGCCGAGGGGCAAGGCGCGGCACGGGAGGGCGCTGCGGCGCAGGCCTTCGTCGCTGCGGCTCCGGACGGCCTGGACCCCTGCGATCTGCGCCTGCAGCGCGGCGAGGCCGCCGTGCGGGAGATCGTCGAGCGCAGACGGCCCCTGTTCGACTTCGTGATCCGGCAGCGCCTGGCTCCCTTCGACCTGGAGACGGTGGAGGGACGGGCGGGCGCTCTGCGGGCGACGGTGCCCGTCGTCGCGGAGATCCACGACCCGGCACTGCGCCCCGGATACACGCGCGAGCTCGCCCGGATGCTCGGCCTGGAGCTGGCCGAGGTGCAGGCGGCCGTGCGGCGCGTCGGCGCCTCTGCCAGCGCCTCCGCTGCCGGCCGCGGGACGGGCGGCGACCCCGGAGCTCGTGGCAGGCCGCGTGCCGACGTCGAGCCGGGCGCTCGCGGCGACGGCGGCAGCCCTGCCGGGCCGTCCGGCTCGGCCGCGGAGGGACAGCAGGAGCGACCGAGCCTGCGCCGGCTGCCGACGGATCCGGTGACGCGCACGGAGCGGGACGCGCTCATGGCGCTGCTGCAACACCCCGAGCTCGTTCCCCCGGAGCTCTACCGGCAGGCCGTGGGGTGCCGGATCGGGGACCGCACCCTGGCGGTCGTGCGCGACGCCCTCGTGGCCGAGGAGCCGGCGGGGGGCGGCCCGCAGTGGATCGCGCGGCTGGAGGCGGCGCTCCCGGAGCCCTATCTCGGGCTGCTGCACGAGCTCGTGGTCGCACCGCTGCCGGCGCGGGACGGGCCCGAGCTCGGCGTGTACGTGCGGGGCATCGTCACGAGCCTGGTCAGCCGGGAGCTGCTGGCACGGCGGGCCGAGCTGACCGGTCGGCTGCAGCGCCTGGCCGAGGGTGACCCGGAGGGGGCGAGGCAGGTGCAGCGCGAGCTCATGCAGCTGGAGCTGGAGCGGCGTCGGCTGACCGAGGCCGGCTAGGCGGTCCGAGGAGCGCGCGCGGCTGGCGCACGGCACGGCGAACCGGGTTTGCGACCCTGTCGAAGCGGACATCTGTTGTGCACACGGTCCTCACCGGTACCGTTGTTCACAGCCCTGCAGCAGGGCACGAGCGGAGGCACAGGATGGCCGAGGCGGACGGCCGGGACATCGTGGCGTCGGACCTGTCCATCGGATACCCGGCGCACGCCGGCGCCCCCGCGCATCAGGCGGTCGAGGGCGTCAGCTTCTCCGTTCCCGCCGGCAGCGTCTTCGCGATCCTGGGGGAGTCCGGCTCGGGCAAGTCGACCCTGGCGCGCACGCTCGCCGGCCGCGCGGACCACGGCCGCACCCGTTCCATCCCGCACATCAACGGCGGGGAGGCGATCGTCCTGGGCCAGAGGCTGCGGGAGATCACGCATCGCCGCCGTGAGGCGCTCACCGCGCGCATCGGCTACCTCCCGCAGGACGCGGGCGCGTCGATCCCGGGCGATCGCACCGTGCAGGACGTCCTCCTGGAGCCGATCGCCGAGCGCACCCGGCGCTTCGACCGCAAACGCGTCGGCGCGCATGTGGCGCAGATGCTCGACCGTCTGGAGCTTCCCCTGACGGTGCTGGCGGCCTACCCCTACGAGCTCAGCCGCGGGCAGCGGCAGCGCATAGCGCTCGTCCGCGCCTTCGTGACCGAGCCGAGCCTGCTCGTCGCCGACGAGCCCACCAGCGGGGTGGACGTCTCCAGCCGGCCGCTGGTCACCGCCCTCATCCAGGCGGAGCGCGCACGCACCGGCATGACCGTGCTGCTGGTCAGCCACGACATCCCGGTTCTCGAGCAGCTCGTCGACGAGCTGCTCGTGCTGCAGCACGGCAGCATGGTCGGGCGGGGAACGATCTCCTCCGTCTTCGGCGAGCCCGACCACCCCTATGTCGCCCATCTGGGGGAGGCTCTGCGCAACACGGCGTACGACGAGCTCTACGAGAGCTGAGCGCCTCTGGTCGAGCCGAGGTGGGGCGCGCGGCCGCAGGATACCGAAGAGTCAGGGCCGCCGGCCGATCTGGCTCCCCCACTTGGACTCGAACCAAGAACCTATCGGTTAACAGCCGATTGCTCTGCCAATTGAGCTATGGAGGAATGTCGCGCTGGGCAACTCCGGGAGTCTATCAAAATCGGCGCCGGGCGGGAGCACCCGGGCGGCTGCGCAACGGGTGAGGGCTGCGCTCAGGGCTCGTCCAAGGCTTCCCGCGGGGCCACCAGAGCGATGGGCGTGGTGCTGCGCAGCCAGATGTGGGCCCTGCGGCCGTCGGCCAGGTCGATGCTCGTGGTCATCCCCTCGGGCACGAAACGGGCCCGCGTGCGCTCCTTCTCGATGTAGTCGATCCAGTACTCGTCGCTCTGCGCGGGGTCGAGCTCGAAGATCGCCCCGTCGTAGTGAAGCTCCACGGACATGCTGACGCTCCTCATCGTGTCGAGGCTCTGGCACCGGCCTACCCCGGCAGGGCGGAGGGCAAACCTGGGCGCGGCGAGGAGCAGAATGGTGCCGAGGGCGGGTCGCGGGCGTCGAGGCGATCCGGTGCAGGACGGCAGACATCGCGAGGAAAGCGGAGGGCATCGCCATGGACATCGGCATCCACTACCTGAACTTCACCAACGACCGCGGTGCCGGGCAGATCGGGCCGCTGCTGGGCGAGACGGCGCAGCTGGCCGACGAGAGCGGCTTCGCGCTGTTCACGGTGATGGACCACTTCTTCCAGATGGACCGGGTGTGGCCGGCCGAGGAGCCGATGCTCGAGGGCTACACGGCATTGGGCTACGTCGCCGCCCGGACGCGACGCATCCCCCTGTCGACGATGGTCACCGGCGTCACCTACCGGCATCCGGGGCTGCTGGCCAAGGCGGTCACCACGCTCGATGTGCTCTCCGGCGGCCGCGCGTGGCTGGGCATCGGCGCGGCCTGGTACGAGCGCGAGCACCGGGGCCTGGGCGTTCCCTTCCCGCCGCTGAAGGAGCGCTTCGAGCGGCTGGAGGAGGCGCTGCAGATCTGTCAGCAGATGTTCCGCGGCGAGGTCGGCCGCTTCGAGGGCGAGCACTACACGCTTGCGGAGACGCTGAACAGCCCTGCCCCCATCTCGCAGCCGATCCCGATCCTCATCGGCGGCGGAGGGGAGCGCAAGACGCTCCGGCTGGTGGCGCAGTACGCGGACGCGTGCAACCTCGCCGTGCCCGATGTGGAGGAGTTCCGGCACAAGCTCGAGGTGCTGCGCGCCCACTGCGAGGACGTGGGACGGGACTTCCGCTCCATCCGGGTCACGGTGCAGGGCATCGGCGTGGACCCGGCCGAGGACCCGGACGGCTTCCTGCGTGCGGCGGAGGAGTTCGCGCGCGCCGGCGCGCACCACGTCCACGTCCGGGTGCCGCAGCCGGACCCGGTGGGCTTCGTGAGCGAGCTCGCCGAGACGGTGCTGCCGCGCCTGTCGCAGATCGAGACGGCAGCCGCCTAGGGCGCCCGCCTGAGGGCGCGGCTCGGGGCGCCGGGCTAAGGCGCCGGCTCGCCGGGCTGGCCGTCGGCACCGGCCTCGAGGGCGTCCAGCAGGCGCGCCAGCATCGACTCCAGCTGGGCCCGCTCGGCCTCGCTGAAGCCCGCGAGGGCGGCCTCCTGCACTCCGCGCACCCGCTCGCGCGCCGGCTCCAGGCGGCGCGCGCCCTCCGAGGTGAGGAAGTGCAGGCGCTCGCGGCCGCGCCCGGCGCGCCGTTCGACGAGTCCCTCGCGCTCCAGCGCGGCGACGGCGTCGGCGAGGGACTGCGGGCGCTGCCCGGTCAGCTCGGCCAGGGCCGCGCCGGTCAGACCCTGCTCGGCCTCCAGGGTCACCAGGATCGTGAAGCGCGCCACGGAGATGCCCAGCTCCTCGCGCAGCGCCGCGTCCGCCCGCCTGCCGTAGCTGTGCGTGAGGCGCCGGATGAGCAGGGGGATCGGCGAGACCCCGGTCTCCCGCTGCCGGGCGTGGATCCGTTCGAAGGCGGCCGTCCTGGCGTCCTCGCGCCCGCTCACAGCTGCTCCCCGTGCGCCGGCTCCCTGCCCACGAGCAGCACCGCCGGGAGCACGAGGACGCAGGCGACCAGCGCGACGACGAAGGTCAGCACGAAGGCGTCCTCGCTCGGATAGCGCCCGGCGCCCGGTCCCGAGGCGAGGAGCATGCTCGCGAGGATCCCTGAGGTGACGGCGGCGGAGGTGGAGGTGCCCACGGTGCGGAACACGTTGTTCACGCCGTTCGCCTCCGAGCTGCGCTCGATCGGGACATGGCGCAGCAGGAGCGTGGGCAGCGCGGCGAAGCAGAAGGCGACGCCGACGACGGCGAAGAAGTTCGCGATGACCAGATGCCAGATGGACGAATGCGCGACGAGCATGACGACGTAGCTCACGCACAGCAGCACCGTGCCGATCACGATGCTCAGACGGGGGCCCCTGCGCTCGATGAGCCGCGCGGCGAACTGCGGCACGACGAGGGCGAAGATCGCCGAGGGGGCGGCGATCCCGCCGGCGACGAGCACCGTCTGCCCCAGTCCGAAGCCGGTCTCCTCCGGCAGCTCGGCCAGCTGGGGACCGGTGAGCACGAGGGAGTACATCCCGAAGCCCAGCAGCATCGAGGCGAGGTTCGTGAACAGCACGGGGCGCGAGGAGGCCACCCGCAGGTCGATCAGAGGATTGGGCGCGCGCAGCTCGTACCAGCCCCAGAGCAGCAGCACCACGCCTCCGCCGATGAGGCAGCCGAGCGTGGCGGGGGAGCCCCAACCCCAGACGCCGCCGTTGCTGATGGCCAGGAGCACCCCGACGAGCCCGAGCACGAGGCCGATGGTGCCCGGCACGTCCAGCCTGCCGCCTGGACGGCCGGGGACCGGCGGCACCAGGGTGAGCACGGCGGCGCCGGCGATGGCGCCCATCACGGCGCTGCCGGCGAAGAGCCAGTGCCAGGGCAGGAACTGCGCCACGAGCCCGGCGAGGCCGCCGCCGAGCGAGCCGCCCAGGCCGGTCATCGCGCTGACCAGCGCGATCCCGCGGATGAGCCGGTCGCCCGCGATGAGGTCGCGCAGCGCGCCGATGCCCACGGGGACGATCGCCATCGCGAGGCCCTGCATCGCCCGCGCGAGGATGAGCAGGCCGAGGTTGTCCGTGAAGCTGCCCAGCAGCGAGCCCGCGACGAGACTGCCGAGGCAGACCAGCAGCACCCGGCGCTTGCCGTACATGTCGGCCAGGCGCCCGCAGACGGCGCTCGCGACCGCGCCGCACAGCAGCATGGCCGTGACCAGCCAGGAGGTCGCCGAGGCGCTCGTGCCGAGCTCGGCGGGCAGGGTCCCGATGATCGGCACGATGAGGGACTGCATGAGGGTGCCCAGCAGTGCCGAGAACGCCACGCTCAGGACGATGAGAGTGGCAGCGCGGCCGTCGTGCCGGCGGCTCTGGGGCCCGCTCTCGTTCGTCCTGCCCACCCGAGAACTCCTCCTCTGCGCCTTCGCACGGCCGAAGACCCATCGTATCAGGAACCTTATTCGTCGAGGGCACTGCGGGCGGGAGGGCGCGGCGCGGCCCGTAGCATGAGAGCGGTGTCCCGCTTGCCGCGCAGTCCGCAGATCCTCGCGCTCATCGGCGCGAGCTTCGTCATCGCGCTGGGCTTCGGCATCGTCTCTCCGGCGCTGCCGGAGTTCGCGCGCACCTTCGGCGTCGGCATCGACGCGGCCAGTGCGATCGTGTCCGCCTTCGCGGGCATGCGGCTGCTGTTCGCGCCGGTGAGCGGCGCGCTGGTGCAGCGGCTGGGTGAGCGGCGGACCTACCTGACCGGTCTGCTGATCGTCGCGGCCTCCACGGCCGCCTGCGCCTTCGCGGCGGACTACTGGCAGCTGCTGATCTTCCGGGGACTCGGCGGCATCGGCTCGGTGATGTTCACCGTCTCGGCCCTGGGTCTGCTCATCCGGCTCAGTCCGCCCGCCGCGCGCGGGCGCGTCGCGGCACTGTACTCCGGCAGCTTCCTCGTCGGCGGCGTGGCAGGCCCCCTCGCGGGCGCGGCGCTCGTCGTGCTCGGGCTGCGCATCCCCTTCCTCGTCTATGCCGCGGCCCTGCTCGTGGCCGCGACGATCGTGTTCCTCGTGGTGCGAGAGCAGGAGGGGCAGGATCCGGCCGGGGCCCTGGAGACCGCGAGCACCGGCACGGCGGGCGGCGATCCCGCCCCCTCGCCCGCCGCCTCGCCCGCCGTCGCGCAGGCGTCCGGCGCCGAACGCCTGCGCCTGCGCGACGCCCTGCGCAGTCCGCTCTACCTCGCCACGGTCGCGGCGAGCTTCGCGACCGGGTGGGCGGTGTTCGGAGTGCGTCCCGCGCTGGTGCCGCTGCTGCTCACAGACGGGATGCAGCGCCCCGCCGCCGACGCCGCTCTCGCGCTCGCCGCCTTCGCGCTCGGCAACGCCGCCGTGCTGACCTTCTCCGGGCGGCTGTCCGATCGCCACGGCCGCAAGCCGTTCCTGCTCGCGGGGCTGCTGCTCGGGGCGGTCGCCACCGGCCTGACCGGATTCGCCGGCATCGACGGCGGCTTCGTGCCGCTGCTCGCGCTCATGCTCCTGGCCGGAGCGCTCTCCGGCCTGATGAGCCCCGCGCAGCAGGCGGCGCTGGCCGACGCCGTCGGCTCCCGCGCACGCGGCGGCATCGCCGTGGCGGGGTACCAGATGGCCTCGGACCTCGGTGCGGTGCTCGGCCCGCTGGTCGCCGGTGCGCTCGTGCACGGCGCGGGCAGCGGCGCCTCGGGCGAAGGCGGCGCGGCGGGCTCCGACACAGCCGGCTATGCGGGAGCGTTCCTCAGCGCCGGCATCGTGCTCGGCGCGGCGGGGCTGGCCTGGCTGTTCGCGCCCAACTCGGGGGCACGGCGCGAGGCCGTCCGCTGATTCAGCCCTCCAGCCGCTCCGCGGTCGGATCCCAGGAGCGGCCCGCGCCGCCCCAGCCGCGCTTGCGCGCGATCTTCGCCGCGTCGCGCTCGAAGTCCGGGTGCAGCCGGTCGACGTACAGCACGCCGTCGAGATGGTCGTGCTCGTGCTGGAAGATCCGCGCGAACCAGCCGGTGGCCCGCAGCTCGAACGGCGCGCCCTCGAGGTCCTGCGCCTGCAGCAGCACCGCGTCCGCGCGTCGCAGGGGGAAGCGCTCGCCGGGGAACGACAGGCACCCCTCGGATTCCGTCTCCGCGTCGAGCTCGTCGATGCCCAGCGGCGACTGCCACAGCCTTGGGTTCACCGCCACGCCCCGGGCGGGGCCCTCCTCCTGATCCGGGTAGTGCCACACGAACACCCGCAGCGGCACGCCGATCTGCGGCGCCGCGAGACCCACCCCGGGCGCCGCGTCCATCGTCTCGTGCATGTCGGCCACGAGGCGGGCCAGCTCGTCGTCGAAGCGCTCCACCGGCGCCGCCGGGGTGTGCAGGACGGGATCGCCCCAGATGAGGATCGGCCGCACGGACATCGGTCCAGGATATCCGGGTGCCGAGCCGGTAGCGTTGCAGGCGACATGGACCTCACGGACGTCTCCGGCCTCGCACAGCAGTTCGCGCTGCAGCCGCGGCAGTTCCTGGGGATCCCGATCGCGCTCGTCGGCGCGGTGCTGCTGTCCTTCGGAGCGCAGTATCAGCACCGCGGGGTGCAGAAGGTCGAGCGGCTCAGCGGGCGCGCGGCCTCCAGCGGCCTGAACCTGCGGCAGTTCGCCCGCCTGCTGAGCAGGCCCTCCTGGGTGGCCGGCACCCTGCTGCTCGGGCTGGCCATCATCGTCCAGCTGACCAGCCTGACCTTCTCGCCGCTCATCGTCGTGCAGCCCCTCGGCGTCGTCGCGCTGGTCGTCACCGCCGTCCTCAACTCCGTCTACAGCAAGGTGCGGCTGAACCGGGCGTCGATCCGGGCCGTGGCCATGTGCGTGGGCGGGGTCGTCCTGTTCGTCGCGATCGCGGCCTTCACGGCCACCGACCGGCCGGTGGACGACGTGCAGCTGCTCGTCATCCTCGGCATCCTCGTCGTCGTGGCCGGCGGCCTCGGCCTCGCCTTCGCGGTGCTGCGCCACCGCGGCAGCGCCTTCTTCTACATCGTCGGGGCGGGCGTGCTCTACGGCTTCGTCGCGACCCTGGCCAAGGTCGTGATCAGCCGCATGCAGCAGGGCCACTTCGAATGGCTCACCGTCCTCTGCCTGGCCGGCCTTGTGCTCGCCGCGGTGTTCGGAGGCTATCTCGTGCAGACGGCCTACGCCTCCGGCCCACCCGACCTCGTCATCGCCGGGCTCACGGTCATCGACCCGATGGTGGCCGTGCTCATCGGGATCGTGGTGCTGGGCGAGGCGCAGTTCGCGCCCGTCTGGGCGGTGTTCGCCTTCATCGTCACCGCCGCGCTCGCCGTCTTCGGCGTCTTCATGCTCGCCCGGCACCATCCGCAGATGAACGGCAGCCTCCCGCACGTGCTCGAGCGGCAGGAGCCGAGCGACCCGTCGCCGCGGGACTGAGCCGGGCGAGCCGGGCCGGACGCGAACGCGGGGCGGCCCGAAGACCGCCCCGCGCGTGCCCCGCGCAGCTGCTCAGCCCTGCTGCGGTGCCGGCTGCGCGGCGGGAACGCCCCCGCCGCTGCCGCTGCGGCCGCTGTCCCCGTTGCTGACGGGGAGCCGGCGGCGAGCGCTGTTCGCCCCGACCATGTCCGTTCCGGCCAGGTCCACGCCGCGCGTCTCCGGGGAGATGGCGACGGCGATGATGATGAGCACGCCGCCGATGGCGGTCAGCACGACCGGCGTGAGCTTGAACGGCATGATCGTCCCGAGCGCGGCCTGGTAGGCCGCGAAGAAGCCGGGGATGATGACGGCCAGCGAGTAGCCGATGCCCCAGCCGGAGGAGCGGATCCGGGTCGGGAAGCGCTCGTTGATGTACGAGGGCAGCGTCCCGATCGCGAAGCCGTTCACGCACTGGACGAAGAAGACGATCGCCACCAGTCCGGCGAAGGGGATCGTCAGCCCGACGCCGAGGACGAACATCAGCGTGGACATCACCACGAGCACGAGCACCCCCGCCAGGATCAGCACGGGCTTGCGGCCCCAGCGGTCGCTGAGCCAGCCCGCGAGCATGTAGGCGAAGGGCACGATGATGTTCGCGTAGATGACCGTCAGCGTCATGTTGTTCGCCGTGAAGCCCGGCTGCGCCTGGATGAGCTGCGGCACGATCGAGCCGACGACGTTGACCATGAAGAAGATGCCGGTCATGAGGATGAACACCTGGATGAACGGGATGATGCTGCCGCGGCTGAGCATCTCGCGGATCGGGTTCTTCGCCTTCTCCGCCTCGATCCAGATGACGGACTCCTCCACGTCCTTGCGCAGGAAGCGCGCGACGACGTACGCGAACACCGCCCCGATCACGAAGGGGATGCGCCAGCCCCACTGCACATAGGGCGAGGAGATGTCGCTCGCCGGCGCGATCAGCAGCGCGACGTAGGTGAACACGCCGATGGCAAGATATCCGACCGTGGAGGCGCTCTGCACGAAGCCGCCGACCAGGCCGCGCCGGTTCACCTTGGCGTACTCGATCGCCATCGGCGTCGCGGCGGTGTACTCGCCGCCGAGGAAGATCCCGGCGATGAACCGCATCACCAGCAGCAGGGCGATCGCCCCCACGCCGCCGATCTGCTCCGCGCCCGGCAGGCAGGCGATGAGCAGGGTGACGATGCCGAAGCCGTAGATGGAGATCGCGCCGACCCGTTTGCGGCCGAGGCGGTCGGAGAAGTGGCCGAAGAGGATCGCGCCCAGCGGCCGGCCGAACAGCGTGGTCGCGAGCGTGAAGCCGGTGACCACCGCCGTCTGCTCGGGCGTGAGCCCCTTCGTGAAGTAGACCATCGCCGGAAGCAGCGCGATGGACGGCAGGTAGATGTCGAAGGAGTCGACGAGGAAGCCGAAGAAGGCGCCTCGGATCGCCCGGCGGCGCCGGACGGTCGGATCGGTCGTCGAGGTGTCGACGCCTGCTGAGATGCTCATGTGATCCTTTCTGCTGGGTGCGCCCGTCACCGGTGCCCGGAGGCTCCCGTGCTGCGCCGCAGGGGTGCGGCCGCGAGCGGCCGGCATGCCGCCGGCGGTGCTGCAGGGGGACGGAGTAGGGGATCGGAGGTCGTCAGCGCGCGCGTCCGGGCCGGATGCGCCGTGCGCATCCGGCGGGCCGGGACATGCGAGCCCCCCATGACAGCTCCTCCGCTGGTCGTCATTGACCAGCACAAACTATGGCGGCGCGGCGCCACCGGGCATCCGTGAAACTACGCGGTCGCCCCCCTGGGGGCGCGGCGGCTCAGGCCGCGGTGAACAGCAGCGACACGTTCTGGCCGCCGAAGCCGAAGGAGTTGCTCAGGACCGCGCTCTGCCGGGCCTGCCGGCGCTGGGTGACCACGTCCACGTGGATCTCGCTGTCGATCGGGCTGTCGGCCAGGTTGCGGGTTGCGGGCACGACGCCGTTCTCCACGCTGAGGACCGCGAACAGCGCCTCCACCGCGCCGGCGGCGCCGAAGAGGTGGCCCATCGACGCCTTCGGCGCCGTGACGGCGATGTCCTCGCCGAAGATCTCGCGGATGGCGTTCGCCTCGGCGACGTCGCCCAGCGGCGTGCCGGTCGCGTGCGCGTTCACGTGCCCCACGGTGCCGGGCTCCACGCCCGCCTGGCGCAGCGCCTTGCGCATCGCCGCGATCTGCCCGGAGCCGTCCGGCGCGGGGGCGGTGAGGTGATGCGCGTCGGCCGCGATTCCGGCCCCGCCCAGGACGGCACGCACCCGTGCGCCGCGCGCCGCAGCGTGCTCGGCGCTCTCGAGCACCATCATCCCGGCGCCCTCGCCGAGCACGAAGCCGTCGCGGTCGGCGGCGAAGGGACGCGAGGCGCAGGCCGGGTCGCCGGTGAAGCGGGAGAGCGCCCGGGCCTGGGCGAAGCCCGCCACGGTGATGGCCGTGATCGCGGCCTCGGTGCCGCCGGCGATGACGATGTCGGCCTCGCCCGCACGGATCAGCCGGGCGGCATGGGCGATGGCCTCGGCCCCCGAGGAGCAGGCCGAGACGGGCGTGTACACGCCCGCCCGCGCGCCGTACTCGATGCTGATGAGCGCCGCGGCCGCGTTCGGCATGAGCATGGGAACCGTCCGCGGCGACACCTTGCGGGGGCCGGCGGTCTCCAGGGCGTCGTCCTCCTTGAGGAGCGTGAGCACCCCGCCGATGCCGGTGCCCACGGACACGGCGAGCCGCTCCGGGTCGGCGTCCGGCTGGCCGGCGTCCGCCCAGGCCTCAGCCGCGGCGGCGAAAGCGGCCTGCTGCGAGCGGTCCAGGCGCTTCGCCGTGACGGGCTCGAGGAGCTCGGCCGGGTCCACGGCCATGGTCCCGGCGATCGCGGCGGGCAGCTCGGCGTGGCCATGCTCGCCGAGCACGTCGGCCCTGATCCCTGAGGCGCCGGCAAGCAGGGCTTCCCAGCTCGTCGTCGCGTCCCGCCCCAAGGGGGTGAGCGCGCCCAGCCCCGTGACGACCACTTCCGTGCGCCCTGACATCGCTCCGCTCCGCCTTTCCGAGACTTGTACGACGTACAACCCCCTGCACAGTTGTATCACATACAATTGCGCCATGGCGTCCAGCGGGGCTGTGCTGCGGGGCGGGCGGGGAGCCGTCCCGACCCGCGGGGGACTCACGCGCTCCCGCATCATCGAGCAGACCGCGCGGCTGTGCCGGGAGCGCCGCGGGGGCGGGATCAGCGTGGCGGAGATCGCCGAGGCGGCGGGCGTGTTCCCGAACCTCATCACCCATCACTTCGGCTCCAAGGACTCGCTGCTCGTGCACGGCGCCTTCTTCGCCCTGCTGCACGATGCGGAGCGGCTCGAGTCGATCGGGGACAGGGCCATCAGCGTGCAGGCCTTCCGCCGGGCGCTCGCGCGCACGGCCCTCGCCCTGCCCTCCCTGCCGGCCGTGGCGCGCGCCCTGTCGCTGGGCATCGCGCGCGATGACCTCGGCCCTGTCGTGGACGGGCATCTCAAGCTGCTGTTCCGGCAGTCCGAGAGCTTCGTGCGGCGCGTGCTGCAGCAGCGCGGTTGGCGGCTCTCGCGGCCGATCTCCGTGGAGGTGCGCACCTTCTGGAGCACCGCGCTGGGCGCGGTGCTGCTCTACCAGGCCGGGGCGGCCGGCACCGTCTCAGACCTCGACCTGCCCGGCGTGCTCAGCGTGCAGGCGTAGCAGCGCTCTCAGGCGCCTCAGCCCGTCCGACGCGCCTTCGCCGTGCTGCGCTCCTTCGCCGGCTTGCGTGCGCCCTTGGCCGGGGCCTCCCGCCCGCTCTGCGAGCCCTTGGCCGGCGCCTCGCGCCCCCCGCGCGTGCGCGACACGCTGCGGCGCAGCGCCTCCATCAGGTCGACGACCTCGCCGCCGGTCTCGGCCTCCGGCTGCTCCGGGAACGTCTCCTCGACGCTCACCGCATCGCCCTTGGCGAGCTTCGCATCGATGAGCTCGCGCAGCTGCTCCTGATACTCGTCCCGGTATTCGTCGGGCTTGAAGTCGCTCTCCAGGCTCGACACCAGTGCGTCGGCGAGCTCCTGCTCCTTCGCCGTGATGCGCGGCGAGCCCTCCAGCACCGGGAAGTCCGCCTTGCGCAGCTCGTCGCCCCACAGCAGCGCTTGGAGCACCAGCGCCTCCCCGTGCACGCGCAGGGCGCCCAGGTGGGTCTTGTTGCGCAGCGCGAAGCGGACGATAGCCGTGCGGTCGGTCCGCTCGAGCGTGCGCCGCAGCAGCACGTACGCCTTCACGCCGCCCTTCTCGGGCTCCAGATAGTAGCTGCGCTCGAAGGTGATCGGGTCGACCTGCTCGCTGGGCACGAACTCGACCACCTCGATGTCCTCCTTGCTGGCCTCGGGCAGACTCGCCAGGTCGTCGTCGTCGAGGATCACGGTCCGGTCGCCGGCGTCGTAGCCGCGGTCGATGTGCTCGTAGGGCACGATCTTCCCGCACACCTCGCAGCGGCGCTCGTAGCGGATGCGACCGCCGTCCGCGTCGTGCACCTGATGCAGGGCGATGTCGTGGTCCTCGGTCGCCGTGTAGATCTTCACGGGCACGCTGACCAGCCCGAAGGCGATGGAGCGTTTGCCGATAGCGCGCATGCCTCCTTTCTTCCCCGGCCGCGCTGGCCGTGTCAAGCCTCTCGACAGCCGGCCGGCCCGGCCGTACGGTGCAGCTGTGGCGCGCAAGGCAGAGCAGGTGGTCTCGGTGGGCAGTCGACAGCTGACCCTGACGAACCTCGAGAAGGTCATGTACCCGGAGACGGGGACCACCAAGGGCGACGTGATCCGCTACTACTCCGAGGTCGCGGGCTTCCTGCTGCCTTACGCCGCCGGCCGGCCCGTCACCCGCAAGCGCTGGGTGGACGGCGTGGACGGTCCCGTGTTCTTCCAGAAGGACCTGGAGGCGTCCGCGCCCGAGTGGGTGCCCCGGCAGGTGATCCACCACAAGGACCACGACAACGAGTACCCGGTGCTCGACGCCGCGGACGGCCCGGCGACGCTCGCCTGGTTCGCGCAGCTCGCCGCCCTGGAGCTGCACGTTCCGCAGTGGCGCTTCACCGCGGACGGCGAGCGAGGCAACCCCGACCGGATGGTCTTCGACCTCGACCCCGGCGAGGGCGTGGGGCTGCCGGAGTGCGTGGAGGTCGCGCGGCTCGTGCGCGCCATCCTCGACGACCTGGGCATGCCGACCGTCCCGGTGACCAGCGGCAGCAAGGGCATCCACCTGTACGCGGTGCTCGACGGCACGCACAGCTCCGAGCAGATCTCCGAGCTGGCCCACGAGCTCGCTCGCTCGCTCGAGGCGGACCATCCGGAGCTCGTCATCTCGACCATGCGCAAGGCGGACCGGCGCGGCAAGGTGATGGTCGACTGGAGCCAGAACAACGCGGCGAAGACGACGATCGCGCCGTACTCGCTGCGCGGACGCTCGCGGCCCTATGTCGCCATGCCGCGCACCTGGCGCGAGATCACCTCAGGGCGCCTGCGGCAGGTCGAGATGGGCGAGGTGATGGGCATCCTGCGCCGCCGCGGGGACGCCGCCGAGCCGCTCGCGCCGGGGGAGACGCCCGGCGCGGGGGAGCGTCCGGGTGCGGGGCACCGCGGCGGCGCCCGGCGCTCGCGCAGCGCGTCCGGCGCCCGCGATCCCGAGGCCGGAACCGGCGGCGACCGGCTCGCGCGCTACCGCAGCATGCGGGACGCGACGAGGACTCCCGAGCCCGTGCCGGCGCGCGCCGGAACGCAGGGGACCGGGGCGCCGATCTTCGTCATCCAGCGCCACGAGGCCAGGCGCCTGCATCACGACTTCCGCCTGGAGCGCGACGGGGTGCTCGTGAGCTGGGCGCTGCCGAAAGGGGTGCCCGCACTCGGAGAGCGCAACCACCTCGCCGTGCACGTCGAGGACCACCCGCTGGAGTACGCCTCCTTCCACGGCGACATCCCCCGGGGGGAGTACGGCGCGGGCCACGTGGAGATCTGGGACCACGGCAGCTACGAGACCGAGAAGTGGCGCGACGATGAGGTCATCGTCACGCTGCACGGCGCCAAGGACGGCGGCCTGGGCGGCGAGCCGGCGAAGCTCGCGCTCATCCGCACCGATCGCGACGAGGACAAGAACTGGCTCATCCATCGGATGGCCCTGGATGGCGCTCCCGCCGTCGAGGGCGGCCGCGTCGACGCGGCGCGCAGCGCCGAGGCCCCGGTGCGCCGCAGCCGCAGCCGCGCGGGCGCGGCTCGCCCCTCGCGCCCCTCGCGGCCCTCGCGGCCCGCACGCGAGGAGTACCTGCCGATGCTCGCCGAGCTGGGCTCGGAGCGGGAGCTGCCCGGCGGCGAAGACCTCGCGGTGGAGATGAAGTGGGACGGCGTGCGCGTCATCGCGTACGTGCAGGACGGCTCCACCCGCCTGATGAGCAGGAACAACCTCGACATCACGCCCACCTACCCCGAGTTCGCCGGCCTGGCCGAGCATCTGGGCGGTCACGACGCCGTGCTGGACGGCGAGGTCATCGCCGTCGACCGCCACGGCTACCCGAACTTCGGTCTCCTGCAGCAGCGCATGCGGCTGAGCAGGCCTGCGGACGTGAGCCGCGCGCGCAGGTCCGTCCCTGTGCGCTACGTGCTCTTCGACATCCTCGCGTTGGACGGCGAGGACCTCAGCGAGCGGCCCTACCGTGAGCGGCGCCGCGCCCTGGAGGAGACGGTCAGCCCCACGGCGGAGGTGCTGGTGCCGCCGCAGCTGGAGCTGGGTGTGGCCGAGGGGCTCGAGCAGGCCCGCGAGCTGCACCTGGAGGGCATCGTCGTGAAGGACCGCGGTGAGCGGTACTTCCCGGGCCGCCGCTCGCGCGCCTGGACGAAGATCAAGCTCCACCGCACCCAGGAGGTGATCGTCGGCGGCTGGCGGCCGGGGCAGGGCAGGCGTTCGGGCGGCATCGGCTCGCTCCTGCTCGGCGTTCCGGACGGCGAGCGCCTGTGCTACGTGGGCCGGGTCGGGACCGGCTTCGGCGAGGACGCGCTCGCCGAGCTCGAGCGTCTGACCCGCCGGCTGGCCCGCAAGACGTCTCCGCTGAGCGGGGTCCCCACGGCCGACGCGCGCGACGCGCACTGGATCGCCCCCGTCCTCGTGGGGGAGGTGCAGTACGCCGAGCGCACCACGGACGGCAGGCTGCGTCAGGCCAGCTGGCGCGGCCTGCGGCCCGACAAGTCGCCGGAGCAGGTGCGCGCTGAGTGGTGAGCCCTGCTGCGGGCGTGGCAGCGGTGACGGCTGCGGCGGCTGCGGCAGCGCCTGAGGCGGCGGCACGATTCACTCGCCGCTCCTGCGGGCACCATGATGGAAGAGGACCGCGGGGGTCGCCACAGGAAGGAACGACCAGCACATGAGCACCATCCCTCCCGGCTGGTACGAGGACCAGCAGAACCCGGGCCAGCTCCGCTGGTGGGACGGCACGCAATGGACGGCGCACACCGCGCAGGCTTCCGGGGCGGGCCCTGAGGGCGCAGGTCCCGAGGGCGCAGGTCCCGAGGGCGCAGGCACGGAGGGCGCGGCGGCGCCGCTCGGGACAGCGCCTGCAGACGGAGCGACTCCCTTCGGCGGGCCGGCAGCGGAGCCCGGGCCGGCAGCGCCGCCCGCCGAGGAGACGCCCGCCTACGGCGCGCCCGCGGTCGACACGACGGCCGCGGCCGCCGGCGAGCCTCCCGCCTACGGCGCGGCCCCCGTCTACGGCGCCGCCCCGGCCTATGGCGCCCCGCCCGCCTACGCCGGCGCTGCGCCCGGCACCCCGGCGCGCAGGCGCCCCGTCTGGCCCTGGATCGTGGGTGCCGCCGCGCTCGTGGTGCTCGTGCTCGGCGGGCTCGGCACGTGGTGGCTGCTCGGCGGCCGCAACTCGGCCAGCGGGCCCCAGCAGGCCGTCCTGGACTACGACGCGGCATGGGACAACGGCGACTGCGACAAGCTCATGTCGGTCACCACGCAGGAGTATCGCGACGTCGCCCTCGGCACGGATGAGCCCTGCTCCGTGCTCGGCGGCCCTCAGCCGCAGTACCAGATCGACTTCATCTCCACGGACATCTCCGGGGACCAGGCGACCGTCCGCGACCGGGAGCGCTGGTCGGAGCAGGGCGACAGCTACGACGAGATCGTGGTCTACAAGCTCGTGCAGCAGGACGGTCACTGGCTCATCGACGACAGCTACTTCGAGGACGGAGACCTCTCCCCGGTGGGCTGAGCGGCGCATCGAGCGACCGGCGAGTAGGGTGAGAGCGCACCCCCCGGGTGCCGCTCCGGGGCGTTAGCTCAGCCGGTCAGAGCAGTGGACTCATAATCCATCGGTCGCGGGTTCAAGTCCCGCACGCCCCACGGGATTTCCGCCCTCACTACCACCTACGGTGCCACCCACGCTCTAAGCCGCGTGCTCGGCATGGGCAATAGGCTGCCACCATGTGTGGTCGTTACGCGCTCCACGCGGATGTGGATGAGCTGTATCAGGCGTACCGTGCCCGAGGTGGGCGGCAGTCCGTGGGGGAGTGGCAGGCCCGGTATTCGATCGCGCCGACCAACTCTGGACCCTGAACCGCTTACCCCTGCCATGGCGCAGACGCGGGCGCGACGGCAGGAGCTGCTGGAGGGCCTGTACGCGGTGCCCGACCGGGTGGCCTCGACCATCCGCGAGCACGTCGTGGACTCCAAGGTGAACAACATCCGCCGGATCGACCCGACCGATCCGAGCCTCATCGAGCCGATCGACCTAGCCCGCTAATCAGCGCTGCGTCGTGCGGCAAGAAGTCGGCTCACATGGACGCGGCTGAGGCCGACTGCGCGTCCGATTGCAGTCGGCCCCATGCCAGCATCAGCCGCGGCGAAGATCGCCTCATCTCGGGCGCGGTAGGCGTGCTCGAGCGCCTGGGCCGCCTCCTGGAGCTTGCGCGTGTGGTCCTCAGCCACGGCGCCGTGCTCCGCGGATGGCGGTGATGAGCGCCGCCACGGAGATGACGAGTGCGGCGATGCTGATGATCCAGACGATTGCCTCCACTGCATTGTCCTCTCGGCTTTAGAATGAGGGGGTCGGCCCCGAGGTAGCAGGTATACCTCGGGGCCCTTCCTCTAGCGGGTGCCGTCGCGCCGGTTGCGCTTGGCCGTCTGCCAGAGGATCACCGCGGTGAGGATATCGTCAGTCAGAGCGTGCCGCACCTGCATCTGCATCTCATCCCGCGCAAGCCCCGGGACGGACTGCGGCTCTGGCTGGGACCGCGGGTGCCCTACCCGGACGACGCCGCCGCCTCCGCCATGGCGGGGCGCATCCGCGCGGCACTCGAGGAGGCATAGGCCCCGCCCCCGGCCGGCCCGCGCGTGCGCGTGGCAGCGGCGGGCCGCGCCACCGGCCGGGGCAGGCCGCTGCGTACAATGACTGCGACGCGGCGGCCGGGGGGAGCGGGTCGCAGCGCGGGAGGATGCCGATGACGGGCGCGCAGCTTGTGCTGATCGCTGCCTTCGTCCTGCTGGCGAGCTGCCCGGTCGTCTACTTCCTGGTCACCCTCGCGCGCGGCTGGACGGAAGCGGGCACCTACTGGGCCTTCGCCGCCCTGTGCGTGCTGCTCTCGCCGATCGCGTACATCAACGACATCATCGGCATAGGCTCCGGCTGGTCGCGGGTAGTGGGCAACCTCACCGCCACGCTCGCCCTGGGCCTGCTGTGGCTCGGCTGCCGGAGGTACAACCACCGGCGCAACCGGCTCGCGATCGCCGTGCTCGTGGCGATCGGCGCGGGCTCGGTCACGATGACGCTGCTGGACCCGGGCCTGTTCTCCGTCGGCGCCCTCGTGCGCACGACCCTGCTCGTCGCGCTCTCCGTGCTCACCGCCGTGGAGTGCCTGCGCGCACCGCTGCGCCTGCTGCGGCCGGCGTGGATCATCGTCCTCGCCATGTGCGCGCATCTGACGTACCTCGGCTGGCGCGTGACCACGCTGCAGCTGCTGCGGGAGTCGGCGCCGCCGGTGGTCTTCTCCATCCCCGCCGTGTCCATCGGCAACGCCCTGTTCGTCTCGGTCGCGACCGCGGCCGTGGTCGCGCTGCATGTGCGGGAGACGAACACCGCCCGACGCGAGGGCCTGGACCTCCTCGAGCTCTCTGCCGCGGGCGGCCGGCTGCTGTCGCCCCGGGAGTTCCGGGCGCTTCCGGCGCAGCAGGCGCCAGCGGGCACGATCGAGATCGAGGTGGCCGACAACCGGGAGCTGCGCATCGCCTTCGGCTTCGCGGTGGCCCGCGAGGTGGAGGAGTGCCTCGTCGCCGCCGTCGCCGCCGCCCTGCCGGAGGGAGCGGCCGTGTGCCGTCTCGGCCAGGCGCATCTGGCGGTGCGCATGGAGGACGGCCCCGCCGCAGCAGGGGTCTCCTTCGCCCACGCCGCGCGCTCGGAGTTCGGGCAGCGGATCGGCCGCGTCGGGGTGCCTCTCCCGGTGCGCCTGGAGATCCGTCGGATCGCGGCGGACGGCGCGCTCCACGAGCTCTGAGCCCGCTCTGGCGGGGCGGGGCGCCCGGCAGTGCCCCGCCGCCTCGCCGGCCGGCGGGCCGCCGGTGGCGGTGCGGCGCTAGGAGACGCTCAGCCGGTAGCCGCGCACCTCGAAGGGCGTGAGGCTGATCGGCACAGCGACCCCTGAGGGCGAGGGGATCGTCTCCACCTGCCCGTCGAGCTCGTCCTCGATGAGGGAGGCCAGGCGCACGGTGACGAAGGGCGCGTCGACGCGCAGCACGCCGCGCGCGCGGCGGCCCTGGGCCTCGTACACGCGCACGAACAGCTCGCCCGAGCGGTCGTGCGCGAGCTTCACCGAGGAGACCAGGATGCCCTCGCCCTCGACGGCCACGAGCGGCTGCACGGGCGCAGTCCCCGCCCGCTCGCGCAGGGGCGCGCCCAGGGCGATTCCCTCCTCGGTCGCGCCGAGGGCGTCCGTGCCGATGACGAGGCCGAAGGAGTGGCTGTGCAGGCCCTGGTCGGTCTCCGGGTCGGGGAAGCGCGGTGCGCGCAGCAGGGAGAGCCGGAGCGTCGTCGTCACGCCGCGCTCGGGCGTCGACTCGCGTGAGACGTCGTAGCCGTAGCTCGAGTCCGTGATGAGCGCCACGCCGAAGCCCGGCTCCTCCGCGAGCACGAAGCGGTGCAGGGAGGTCTCGAACTTCGCCGCCTCCCAGCTCGTGTTCGTGTGGGTGACGCGCTTGTGGAAGCCGAACTGCGTCTCCGCTGCCGTGTGCTCCGCGCGGACGTCGAGGGGGAACGCCACCTTGAGCAGCTTCTCGGTCTCGTGCCAGTCGGTGCTCTGGTCGATCCGCAGCACGCGCGAGCCGGGCTGGAGGCTGAGCACCTGGCGCACGCGGGAGGAGCCGAAGCTGCGTTCGACGACGACGCTCGCGCCGCTGCCGAGGGGCTCGACCGCGACGGCCTGCGCCGTGCGCAGCTCCTCGCAGCGGTTGCGGTAGAAGCGATCCACGTCCCACGCGTCCCACATGTTCGGGAAGTCCTCGTGCAGCTGCAGCAGGTTGGCCTCGCCGCCTGCGGCGATGGCCTCCCGTCCGGTGGCCCGGTCGATCGCCGAGACGATGAGACCGTCTCGTGAGACGGTGACCTCGACGAGCTCGTTGCGCAGCACGATGCCGCGCTCGCCGTCGACGACCACGACCTCGCCCCCAGGCGCCTGCGGCGACGCCGCACCGAGCGCCGGCGCCCCCCGGCGACGGAAGGGCGCCGCGTTGAACAGCAGCGGGAGCTCGCCCTCCCCGGCCAGGGCGTCGAGCGAACGGGCGATCACGGCCTCGGCGCCCGCGGCGACGCGGGCGAGATTCTGCACCGCCTCCCGGTGCACCCAGGCGATCGACGTCCCCGGCAGGATGTCGTGGAACTGGTGCAGCAGCAGCAGCTCCCACAGTGCGTCGAGCTCCTCGTGAGGATACTCCAGCCCCGTGCGCACAGCCGCCGTCGCAGCCCACAGCTCCGCCTCGACGAGCAGCCGCTCGCCGAGGCGATTGCCCTGCTTGGTCCTGTGCTGGCTGGTCAGCGTGCCCCGGTGCAGCTCCAGGTACAGCTCGCCCACCCACACCGGAGGCTCGGGCAGCTCCGCCTTCGCCCGCTCGAAGAAGGCGTCCGGGTGCTCCCAGCGCACCCGTGCGCTGCCCTCCAGTGCGGCGAGGCGGCGGGCCTTCCCCGTCATCTCCCGGGTCGTGCCGCCCCCGCCGTCGCCCCAGCCGACCGGCGCGATCGAGCCCGAGGCGCGGCGGGACTCCCGGAACTGCCGCGCGGCCCGGGCCAGCTCGGCGCCGGAGAGCTGGGAGTTGTAGGTGTCCATCGGCGGGAAGTGACTGAAGATCCGTGAGCCGTCGATGCCCTCCCAGGCGAAGCTGTGATGCGGGAAGCGGTTGACCTGGTTCCAGGAGATCTTCTGGGTGAAGAACCAGTCGAAGCCTGCGCGGCGCATGAGCTGGGGAAGCTGGGGGGAGTAGCCGAAGCTGTCGGGCAGCCACACGCCACGGCAGCTCACGCCGAACTCGCGGCGGAAGAAGCTCTGACCGTAGAGGAACTGACGGGCCAGCGCCTCGCCCGTCGGCATGACCGTGTCAGACTCCACCCACATCCCGCCCAGCGGCACGAAGCGGCCCTCCGCGACGGCCGCCTTCACGCGCGCGTAGACCTCCGGCCGGTGCTCCTGGAGCCACCGGTACTGCTGGGCGCTGGACATGCCGAAGAGAAAGCCGGGCTCCTCCTGGATCAGCCGGGTCATCGACGCCGCCGTGCGGGCGACCTTGCGGACGGTCTCCCTGACCGGCCACAGCCACGCCGAGTCGATGTGCGCGTGACCCACGGCGGCGAGCCGGTGCGCGCTCGGCTCGGCCGGCTGCGCGAGCACCTCCGCGAGGGTCTCGCGGGCGGCGGCCGCCGTGCCGGGGAGATCCTGCAGCCGCAGCGCGTCCAGCGCATCGTCGAGGGCCTGCAGGATCCTCATCCGGCGGGAGGAGGAGTCCGGCAGCTCCGCCTGCAGCTCCAGCAGCACCTCGATGTCGAGGGCGAGCTCGTGCAGCTGTGTGTCGAACACCGCCAGGTCCAGCCGGCGGGTCGTATAGAGCCTGCGGGGAGAGGAGGTCAGCACATCGCCTTCCCGGGTGGGCAGGAAGGGCTGGTAGTCCAGCAGTACGGGGTTCGCGGCGGCTTCGACGAACAGCTCCACGCTCTCGCCGCCGGTCGCCGACTCGGTCACGAGCACCCACTGGCTGCGCGGGTTCAGCGCCTTCAGCGGTTCGCCGTCGCGGAGATAGACGAGCCCCTCGCACTGGAACCCCGTCATGTTCGGGTCGAAGCCGAGGTCGAGGACCGCCTCCACCCGGTGTCCGCGCCACTGCTCGGGCACCTGCCCGGTGAGCCGGAACCAGCTCGTGCTCCAGGCGCGGCCCCAGGGCGTGCCGACGGCGTAGGGCTGGTAGGGCAGCGCGAGGGCCTCGGCGGGAGGCACAGGCTCCCCGGGCAGCTCGTGCCATTCGGCGATGAGGGGGACGCTGAGCGCGTGGACGGCGGGCTGGATCCTCTCCCGCAGCACCCGCGTGGCGCGGCCGACGGTCAGGGGGATGTCATCGTGCATGGGTTCTCCGTGTTCCGGGCAGGGCTGCGGCTCGGGCTGGGCGGCGGCGCGAGGCCGGGCGTCAACGCGCGTCGATGGCGTCGGGGGCGAGCAGGCGGTCGACGCCGCGGGCCGTGAGAGCGCCCCGTTCCGCGGCGCGCGAGGCGAGCACCACCTGAGGGCCGCGGCCCTCCACCCGCGCGATCCGCAGCCAGGCCTCGAAGAACGAGCCGCCCGGGGCGCAGCGCGCACGATACCCGGGCGCGGAGTCCTCCAGCAGCAGCCCCGTACGTGCGGGCGGGGCAGGCGGGGTGCGGCGCAGCTCGGCCACGAGCTCGGCGAAGCGCCGACCGGCCGGCTTGAGCCGGTGCTCGCCGTCGAAGAGCCCGAGCTCGTGCTCGAAGGCCGGGAAGTCGGCCAGCTCGCGGGGGATGTCGTGCGAGCACCACCAGGTGATGCCCCACAGACCGGGGACCGCCGCCGCATGCCGGACCGTGCCCTCGACGAAGGCGGGGATGTCCGGCGCCCGCACGACGTGGCTCGGCGCGCCGAGCTCCTGCAGCCACACCGTGCGCCCGGGCTCGCGGTGCCACGCCGCGGCCAGTTGCACGAGGTACTCCGCGTGCCGCAGCGACCCGGCGCCCAGGGCGCCGTAGCGCTGGGCGGCGCCGTTGAACACCCAGGAGTGCACCACGGTGGCGTCGCCGTGCTCGGCCGCATGCGCGGGCGTGAAGGGCTGGGCGTCGTCGTACCACGCAGCGTCGTACATTGCGTGGGTCACCAGGCCGCTCTGCGCGCCGCGAGCCGCCTCGATCAGCGTCGCGAGCCAGGCGTCCGCCTGCGCCTGGTCCACCCGGTGCGGCTCGGGATGCGCGGGGCCGGCGAACTGGTTCAGCTCGTTGCCGAGGGTGAGGCCGATCACGTTCGGCCTGCCCGCCAGGAGCTCGCCCAGGGCACGCAGGTACCGGCACTCCGCCTCGATCGCCTCCGGATCGGTGAACATATTGCGCCGATGCCAGCTGGACAGCCAGGCGGGCAGGAAGTCGAAGCTCGAGAGATGCCCCTGCAGCGCGTCCACGTTCACGTCCAGCCCGAGCTCGGCCGCGATGCCGATGACCGTGCCGATGTCCTCCAGGGCCGCCGGACGGATCAGGCCCCGGTTGGGCTGCACGAGCTCCCAGAGCGGGAACAGCCGGACGTGGTCCACGCCGAGGGAGGCGATGTCCTCGAGGTCCCGGCGCACAGCCGCCGGGTCGAGGTCCAGCCAGGAGTGGAACCAGCCGGCCGACGGCGTGTAGTTGACCCCGAGCCTCATCCCTTGACCCCGCCTTCCTCGACGCCCTTGAAGAAGTGCCGCTGCAGTGCGGCGAACAGCACCGCGATCGGCACGAAGGCGATCATCACGCCCGCCGCGACCATCCGCGGATCGTTGCTGAAGGTGCCGGCGAGGTACTGCAGGCCCACGGTGAGGGTGAAGCGATCCGGCGTGGTCAGTGCGATGAGCGGCCACAGGAAGTCGTCCCAGGCGCCGATGAAGGAGAAGATCGCGACGACGGCGATGGTGCCGCGCACGGCGGGCAGCGAGATCAGCCAGAGCCGCTGCCAGGAGGTGGCTCCGTCGATGATCGCCGCCTGGTCGATCTCCTCAGGCAGCTGCCGGAAGGCGTTGAACATGAGCAGCACGTTCAGCGTCGCGATCATCCCGGGCAGTGCGACGCCGAGCAGGGTGTCGGCCAGGCCGAGGCTGCGCACAGTGACGAGCTGGGCGATGATGGTGGCCTCGCCGGGCAGGATCAGCGTTGCCAGGAGGACGCCGAGCACCCAGCGGCGCGCCTTCCAACGCAGTCTCGCGAGCGCGAAACCGGCGAAGGTCGAGAAGATCACGTTCCCGCTCACGGTGAGCACGGCGACGACGAGCGAGTTGAGGATGTAGCCGAGCACGGGGATCGCCCGCATCACGTTCACGTAGTTCTCGAGGGTCGGCTCCTTCGGCAGGAACTGCGGATCCCGCGTGTAGATGTCCTCGCCCAGCCCCTTGAGGGAGGTGGAGAGCTGCCAGAGGAACGGTCCGAGGACCACGAGCAGCATGAGCATCAGGAGGGCGTAGCGCCAGACCTTCTCGCCGGTGCTCGTCTGGCCGAAGGCGCGGCGCCGCCGCCGCGCCTTCGCCGGGGCGGTGGCGGGTCGATCGCTCATCGCTCCGCCCTGCTGTTGATCCGCCCGAGCACGAGCATCGGCACGAGCGTGACGAAGAAGAGCAGGATGCTCAGCGCGGAGGCGTAGCCGAGGTCGCCGTGGAAGCCGCGGGCGTACTGCTGGATGAGCATGACGAGCGTCATGTCCTGCCCGCCCGGACCGCCGTGCCCGCCGGTCAGGATGTACACCTCGGAGAAGATGCGCAGCGCCGAGATGCACACGAGGATCGCGATGAGGGTCATCGTGCCGCGAACGCCGGGGACGGTCACGCTCCAGAAGCGCCGCCAGGCACTGGCTCCGTCCAGCGCCGCAGCCTCGTGCAGCTCGCGGCCGATGTTCCCGAGCGCGGCGAGATAGATCACCATGTAGTAGCCCAGGCCCTTCCAGACCGTGAGGCTGACGGCGGTGACGATGACGAGCCAGCGGTCCGTGAGCCAGGGGATCGGACCGGAGATCAGCTGCAGCGCCCCGAGCACGTTGTTGATCAGCCCGCGGTCGTCGAACATCCACGTCCAGATCAGACCGACCACCACGGCCGAGGCGATCACGGGGGTGTAGAACGCGGTGCGGAAGAAGGCGATGCCGCGCAGCGGCTTCTCCACGAGCACCGCGAGGAACAGCGGCAGGATCGTCAGCAGCGGGAGGCACACGGCCATGTAGATCGCGCTGTTCAGCAGCGCCCCGAGCACCTGGTCGTCGCGGAGGATCTCCGCGAAGTTGTCCAGGCCGACGAAACGCTCGTTGCCGCCCAACGGCTTGGCGTTCGTGAACGCCATCCGGATCGTGTTGAGCGAGGGGTAGATCGAGAAGACCAGCAGCCAGATCATGGCCGGCAAGGCCATGATCCACGGCGTGTACCAGCGGTTCGCTCTCATCCCGTCCTCACCGTCCTGCCAGGGTCAGGCCCCGGCGACGCGCCCGTCGTGCGGTGCGCGTCGCCGGGGCGCGGCCGACTACTGCTTGGCCAGCAGCTGGTTCATCCGCTCCTGGGCCTTGGCCAGGGCGTCATGGCTGGAGCTCTGGCCGCTGATGGCGAGCGACAGCTGCTGCTTGAAGTAGTCGTTCATGGCGTCGTTCACCGTGTACGGCGTGAGCACCTTGGCCTGCTTGAGCGCCGCGAAGGCGATGATGCGCGCCTGGCCTGCCGGTGTGCCGTCGTCCTTGGAGTAGTACGGATCCTCCAGGGAGGCGATCGTGGAGGGGAAGATGTTGGCCAGGTGGCCGAAGGCGTTCTGGTTCTCGGCGTTGGTGAGGAACTCGGCGAGCGCGATCGCGGTGGCGAGGTTCTTGCTCTTCTTAGACACGCTCACGCCCTGCACCCACAGCGGCGGCACGCTCAGCGCCGGCGTGATCGCGACATTGCCCTCCAGGCTCGGGTTCTCCTTGACGAAGTCGTTGATCGCCGTCGAGCCGCCTGTGGTCCAGGCCACCTTGCCCTGCTTGAACAGCGTGGCATTGCCGAGGTAGTCGTCGTTGAGCACGGAGGGAGGCATGTAGCCGTTCTTGAAGGCCTCGGCGTAGCTGTCCACGAGCTTCTCGGCCTCCGGGGTGGCGAAGACGAACTTCTTCCCGTCGTCGCTGAGGATCTTGATGCCGTCGACGGTGAAGTCGCCCAGGCCGGGCAGGCGGCTCATGAGATACGTGTCCGGGCAGTGCTCGTGCATGACCTTCGCCTGGGCGAAGAGCTCCGCGGTGTTCTTGGGCGGTGCTGCGGAGTTCAGCCCGCAGCCGTCGAGCTGGGACTTGTTCCAGTAGCTCACGTCGGTGCCCAGGTACCAGGGGTAGCCGTAGACGCCGGAGATGCCCTCGTAGCGGAAAGCGTCGACCGCGCCCGCGAAGTAGGTCTTGGCGAGGTCGCCGGTCTTGCTGACGTCCTCGAGCAGGCCCTGCTGCGCGAGGGGGAGCGCGAAGTCCGGCGGGAGGTTGATGACGTCGGGCAGCTGCTCGGTCGCCGCCTGCGAGAGCACCTTCTCGGAGTAGCCTTCGCCGGGCTGGTCCAGCAGGGTGACCTTGGTGCCGGGATACTTGGCCTCGAAGGCGGAGATGACGCCGTTGAGATAGTCGGTGTACTTGGGGGTGAGGGACCAGGTCTGCAGGGTGACGGTGCCCTCGATCTTCCCCGAGGGCCGGCTGTCGCCGCCCGTGCAGCCAGCGAGGGTCAGAGCGGTGATCGCGGCGATTGCCGTGCCCGCGGCGAGACGTGTTCTGTGCATGATTGCAACTCCTTTGTGGCAGGGACAGGGGCGCTGAAGCGGTTGAGCGACCTCGCTCCGACCGACGGGGAGCACCCCTGTTGCCGCGCAAGAGTGGCAAACTAAACCGGTATATTCAACTCGAGCGCGGAGGGGCTGTGGAATCCCGGCAGAGACCGCCGACAGTGGCAGACATCGCCCGCCGGGCGGGGGTGTCCAAGGCCGCCGTGTCCTTCGCGCTGAACGGCCGCCCCGGCGTCAGCGCGCAGACCCGTCAGCGCATCCTCGCCATCGCCGAGGAGCTCAACTGGCGGCCGAACAGCGCGGCGCGCGCCTTGGGGCAGGCGCGGGCGGGGGCGATCGGCTTCGTCCTGAACCGGCCGGCGCGCATCCTGGGCACGGAGACCTTCTTCCCCGAGCTGCTCTCCGGCATCCAGCTGGGCCTCTCGCCCGGGCACACGGCGCTGCAGATGCTCGTCGTCACGAGCCTGGAGGAGGAGCTGGAGACCTACCGGGAGTGGTGGCAGGCGCGGCGCGTGGACGGGGTGATCCTCGTCGACCCGCGCCGGGACGATCCGCGCCCCGCTCTGCTCGGCCAGCTCGGGCTCCCCGCCGTGCAGATCGGCAGCCGCCCCTCGGCTCACCCGGCGGTGCCGGCCGTGTGGGTGGACGACGCGGAGGCCGCCCGCACGCTGTTCGGCTACCTGGGCGCACTGGGCCATCGCCGCATCGCGCACATCGCCGGCGCGGCGGAGTTCGAGCACACGCTGCTGCGCGTGCAGAGCCTGCAGGAGTGCGCGCAGCAGCTCGGCCTGGAGTGGGCGCAGAGCCTGCCGAGCGACTACAGCGCCGAGGCTGCGGCCGATCGGACACGGCGCCTGCTCTCGGCGGCTCGACCGCCCACCGCCATCGTCTACGACAGCGACGTCATGGCCGCAGCGGGCCTGCGCGTCGCGCACGAGATGGGTGCGACGGTGCCCGGCGCGCTCTCGCTCGCCTCCTTCGACGACTCGCTGCTGGTGCGGCTCGTCCATCCGGCGATCACGAGCCTGACACGGGACACCGTGGAACTGGGCGAGCTCGCTGCCCGCACGCTGCTCGCCCGGCTGGCCGGCGAGGACGCCCCCGCGGGGAGCGTGCCGGGCCCCGCCCTGCGCCTGTCCGTGCGCGAGAGCACCGCGCCGCCCCGCCGCGGCTAGGCTCGCCCCTCGTCGAGCAGCTCGAGCTGCACGAGCTGCAGCGGCGCCTCGGCGACGAAGCGGACGGCCACGATCCGCTCGTCAGCCACAGCCGGCCGGAGCCGGAAGGGGCGCAGCTGCCAGGGTCGTTCGAAGGGCTCGGCAGCGCGCCGGTCGAGGTGCACGGCCGCGCCCGAGGCGGTGAGGCCGTATAGCCGCCAGGCGGCGAGGGCGGGCGCGGCCAGGGTCACCGTGTAGAGGCCGCCGGGCAGGGCGGCGTCCCGGAGCGGGAGGGTCACCTCGCCGTCCGGCTCCAGGCTCAGCGGCGCGCGGCCCAGATCGTCCGCGGGGCCGCCCGGCTCGCAGCGCAGCAGATCGGCCGGCGCTGCGGTGAAGCCGTGCAGCTCCGAGGCGGAGACCGGCCGGCTGTCGGCCGCCCAGCCCAGCGGCTCCCGGGACAGCTCGAACTCCAGCAGCCCGCCCTCGCGCAGCAGGCTCCGCGGGATCGACACGGCGCGCCATTCCCGGCCCCGGAATCGCACCCGCTTGATGTACGGCGCCCCGGGGTCGGATGCCCGGATGGTGAGCTCCGCGCCGCCCTCGGGGCGCAGCACGGCCTGCGGCAGCAGCGGCGGGGTCAGCACGAAGGCGTCGCTGGCCGGCACGAGCGGGTACAGGCCGAGGCACGCGAAAAGGTGCCAGCCGGACATCTCCCCGTTGTCCTCGTCGCCGGGGAAGCCCTGCCCCACCTCGGAGCCCACGAACAGGCGGTCCCGTGCCTCGGTGACGATTCGGTGCGCGTCGTCGTGCCGGCCGGCGAACATGTACATGAACGGGATGTGGTGCGCGGGCTGGTTGGACAGCCCGAGCATGCCCATCCGCACGTCCCGAGCCTCCGCCTGCTCGTGGATGACGAAGCCGTAGGACCCGGCCTTGGCCGGGTCGGCTGTCTCCGGTGTGGAGAAGAATCGGTCCAGGGACGCGCCCAGCGCCGCCTCGCCGCCGTGCAGCGCCGCGAGGCCCCGGCCGTCGTGGGGGACGGTGTATGCGGTTCCCCAGCCGTTGGTCTCGGTGTAGTCGTGGCCCCAGACCTCGGGGTCGTAGGCCTCAGGCTCGATGCGCCAGGCCCCGTCCGCGCGTCGCCCGAGGAAGAAGCCCAGCCCGGGGTGGAACACCGCCCGGTAGCCGAGGCTGCGCCGCGCCAGGTACTCCGCCTCCGTCCGCAGGCGCTCCCGGCTCGCCCGGTCGCGCTCGGCGTCGGCGAGCTGGGCCGCGAGGACCGAGGCGCCCCAGTCGTTGATCGCGTTGTCGAGCGTCCAGGACAGTCCTTCGTGCGTCTCGGAGGAGATGTAGCCGCGCCAGAGCCCCGGAAAGAGACCCTTGCGGCCCACCTCCGGCCGGATCGGCGCGACCGTGGCGTTCATCAGGGCCGAGCGATAGGCCTCGGCCCGGTCGAGACCGGGGACCTCGGCGGCGCAGAGCTCGGCGAAGACGATGTCGCTGCTGGTCCCGGTCATCGAGTCCACCGGCCCCGGGGCGCTCCAGCGGCTCGTCCAGCCGGAGTCCGTGAAATGCTGCACGAAGCCCTGCGCGAGCTCGCCGGCCGTCCGGGGCGTCAGCAGCGCGAGCGCCGGCCAGCAGGTGCGATAGCTGTCCCAGAACCCGGTGGTGGCACTGAAGACGCCGCTGCGCAGCGCGCCGTCGACGGGGCTGCGGTACTCGGGTCGCGCGCCTTCGCCCGGCTCGGAGTAGCGGTTCGGGTACAGGAACAGGCGGTACAGGTCGGAGTGGATCGCACGGGCCTGGTCGGCCGTGGCGCCCTCGATCTGCAGCACGGACAGGGCGGCGCGCCAGCGACGGGTCGCCTCCGCGAGCTGGGCGTCGAAGCCGCCGGATCGCTGGAGGTTCGCGCGCGCGTGCGCGGCGTCGATCGTGGAGATGCCGACCAGGGCGTCCACCCGGCCGCCGCCGGGTGTCCGGTAGCAGATGCCGCCGCGCAGCCGCCCCCGGGCATGCACGAGCCGGTCGGCGCCGCCGGGAGGAAGGCGCAGGAACAGGAAGTGGCGCGGCCTGCCCGGGCCGTCGTCCAGTTCCAGCTCCGCCTCCAGCGCGTCCTCGCCATGGCGCACGCGGAAGCCGGCGAGCTCTCCGAGGTGGTCCAGGACGATCGAGAGCCAGGGCCCGCTGGACTCGAAGCGCAGGGCGAGCGCGTGATCGCCGGCCGTCATCCGCGCACGGATGCCGCCGTCGAGGGTCACGGCGTACTCGTGCGGGCCGTCCTGCTCGTGCTCGTGGTCGAAGCCGAGGGCGCGCACCTCCCGGCGCGGGTCGGGATCGCGCAGCGGGCTGGGCATGAGCTGGAAGACGCCGCGGTCGCCGATCCAGGGGCTGGGCAGGTGGGAGGTGGCGAAGGCCTGCAGGGCCGGCCGGCCGTCGTCCCGGTTGTGGTGATGGTACGCGTAGGGCCAGTTGCCGGCGGAGGCGTCCGTCATCGGCAGTCCGAAGACCCCGCCGTGGGGCACCGCGACCAGGGGCGCGGTGTTCCCGCGGGAGAAGTCCGCGCTGGACTGGCTGCCGCGCGTGGTCCGCACCCACCCCAGCGGCTCGCCGGGCATGGCCGGCGCCGGGGCGATGCCCACGCCGTCGAGCCAGCCGGACACGGCACGGTCCCTGCCGCGGTGAAGCCGGGCGAGGACGCGCCGCACCCGGCGCCCCTCCACCGGCCCGAGCGCGACGGTGCGGCGGTTCCACTGCTGCGCCCACAGCGTCTTCGCCGCCGCCTGCGCCCCGGGGTCGAGCGGGGTGCCGTGCTGGTCGCGGCAGCCGGCGGCGCTGAGGAGCATGCCGTCCTCGAACTCGACGTCCAGGGCGAAGGCGGTCGCCTCCCACCGTTGAGCGAGGGCGGGGCCGGCTTCGGGGAACCAGTCGTAGCGCAGCTCCTCGCCGGAGCGGACACGATGACCGGCGAGGCCGGCAGCGTTCAGCTCGACGATCATCTCGCCGTCGCCGGGATCGGCGCGCAGCGGCTGCGCCTGCGGCGAGCTGAAGCCGATGCCTGCTCGCGCATTGCTGGTGAGCGCCGGGCCGCGCGTTCCTCTGCGCGATCGCATGGCTCACCACCGTAGCGCAGCGGCGGCCGCGGGCGGCTGGGCGGACGGGGCCCTGTGCACGGTCGTCGTGCCAGCGGGTCCGCTCCGCGTACGCGGTCGTGGCGGTGCGCGCCGCGTGGCAGCCTCGTGAGCTGCCGCGTCCTCGTGAGCTGCGGCGTCCTCGCCGGGTCAGCCGAGGGTGCCGTCCGCCTGCCGGGACAGAGGGGCGATCGAGGCGAGGGCGGCGGCGGGGGAGACGGCGGCCGCTGCGGAGGCCGCGCTCGGGACCTCGGCCGCGGAGGCGGCAGAGCCGGGGGAGTCGGCGGGGTCGTCCGCGGCCGTGATCGTCCGGGGCCGACCGCGGGAGGGACGGCTGCCCGCGAGCTGGCGTGCAGCCCGTCCGGTTCCCGCCTCCTGCTCGGCGTCGTCCAGCCAGGCCAGGGCGGCCCGGGCGAGCGCGTGCCGAGCCCTCCGGCGGAGGGAGGCCGCGAGGCCTTCGTCGTCGTGGGCCGCGTCCTCCGCCATCGCCGCTGCCGCCTGCCAGCGCGCCCGGTGTTCCGCGATGAGCGGCCGCGCGTCGGCGCCGGGCAGGGAGAGCGCGAGCATCACCTGCCCCACCATGTCGTCGTAGCCGTTCTCCGGCTCGCT
>Ga0164243_10000797_pt1 | contig 55007 bp, 45 predicted proteins | sample OricompcompostOP_FD_108781 | JGI IMG/M metagenome (GOLD analysis project Ga0164243, IMG submission 108781) | Organic Plus compost microbial communities from Emeryville, California, USA - Original compost - Organic plus compost (OP) | ecosystem: Engineered > Solid waste > Mixed feedstock >... | reverse complement strand
CTGGTCGAACAGTTCCTTGACCGTGGGCGCCTGACGGGCGGCAGCCCGTTCGGCGCTGGGATCGACACCGCGCCGGACCTCGGCGAGCCAATCCTGGGCGATCCCGCGTGCCTGCTCGACGGTGATTTCCCCATACCGGCCAATCGCGGGCTTTCGGCGCTGACCATTGTGCGCCACATAGGCGATCATGAAAATCTTGCGGCCAGCCGGGGTGACCTTAACAAGAAAGCCGGGTATTGTCGTATCGCGGAGTTCGTAATCGCGATCCTTCGGGCTCGCGGCGTCGACAGCGGTCTTGGTGAGTTTGATTTTGGGCATTCCTAACCTCCCTTGAGGTCGGATTTCAGGTGTGAAATAGGTGCACCTAGAAAGCCAACCGTAGCGTACAACCGGTTAGGTATGTGTGTTCCGAGAACCGAAAAAAGCTAGTGCTGACAGTCGGTTATCGGGAAAACGGATACCCCCGGCGGCACAAAGGATAGGGGATATCCGGGCTCTCAAAATCGATTGCCGCAAGGCGTGCCCGTTCGAGTCGGGCCAGGGGCACCATTTCCGGACGAGCGAGGATCAGGCCGGGAAGGGATCGTCAGCCGGCGGACGCCAAGCCTAACGGCCGGCCATTTTCCCCGCCATTCCGATGATGTCGTCGAGCGGGTTGCCGTTCCCGTTTCCGTCGAGCAGCGAGCCGAGCGCACCCAGGCCGCCGGCCTTGTTGCCGCCCAGTACGGAATTGAGGACGCCACCGAGGCCACCGCCACTGCCGCTCTGCCCGCCCAGGGCAGCCCCCAGGATGTCCGCCAGACCGCCGCTGGAGCCGCTTTCCGAATTGCTCGACGAACGGGCCATATATCCCGCCACCAGCATCGCAACGATCGGCAGCAGCTTCTTGAGGGTGGCGGGATCGAGGCCCGACTGGCCGGAAGCATGATCGGCAACTGCACGGCTGACATCCTTCGACCCGAAGATCTGGCCAAGAATGCCGTTGCCGGCCGCGACATCGGTGGGCTGGCTGCCCAGAACGTTGTCGACCAGGCCGGCACCGCCGGCGCTCTGCGCCATGGCGATCACGCTTCCCAGATCGAATCCGCCGCTTCCCTGCCCGGATTTCTGGAAACCGCCCAGAACGGCGGGAAGGAGAGCGCCGATACCGCTGGCAGCCTGGTTCTCGCTGATCCCGAGCTGACTGGCGATGGGCCCCAAGCCCCCCATCTGCGCGATCAATTGCTGCATATCCATGACAATACTCTCCTCGTGGCGGACGATTTCTACGCCAATACGGTCATGCCATGCGACGGGAGCGCTGCGAAGCAGAAATGAGCGCCGATCTTCCTGTTGCCGGTGAAATTCCTTCCCTGCCTTTTACCGATCGGGCATTCATTCCTCGTGCCGCCGCAGCCAAAATGCGAGTCGCCTTGGCGGTCCCCTGAAAACAGTCTTCAAAGGAGAGAACGATGAGCATCTTCGGCAAGATCAAGGACGCTATCTTTGGCAAGAAGGCCCAGGCAGCCACGCCCGCTCCGGCGGCGCCCGCGGCCCCGGCTCCCCAGGTTGCCGCTCCGGCTGCCCCCGCCCCGATCAGCGAAGTCGACGTGATCGCAAATCTCGAGGCGATCGAGCGTGATCGAGGCGTCAAGCTGAACTGGAAGACCTCCATCGTCGACCTGATGAAGCTGCTCGACATCGATTCGAGCCTGCAGAACCGCGAGGAGCTGGCAAAGGAGCTCGGTTACACCGGCCCGCTTGGCGGGAGCGCCGAAATGAACATCTGGCTGCACAAGGCCGTGATGAAGGAACTGGCGAAGAACGGCGGAAAGGTTCCGGCCGAACTGACCGACTGACAGCCCGCCTGCACGGAAACAGGGCCGGCCGTTGCGACTGTCGGCCCTTTTTCGTGCCTTTCGGCCCGTGCGGCGCCTTGCAAGCGATCCCCCGCGCTGCTTAGTGTGGCCGAATGACCTTACGCGATATTTTCCGGCTCGGCCTGCTCGGGGCGACGCTGTGCCTGCTTTCGGCCTGCTGGGCTTCCGAAACCCCTCTGCTCGATGCCGGGAACGCCTCCCGGGTGCCGTTCGAAGGCTCTTATGTGGACGGGGAAGGGGCGCATCTCACGATCGAGTCCAATGAGGACGGCAGCTACTCCATGTCCGACGATGAGGAGGATGAGTCGATGACGGCTCATTTCCTCGCCCTTGGCGGCGGATGGTATGTCGCCCAATATGACGGGCATGACGGTGAGGAAGGCGCGGAAGACGAAGGGCAGCATTTCTACATCTATCAGCCGATCCGCTTTTCCGGGGGCATGCTCCACATGTATGAAGGGCCTTGCGACGAGGCGCTGGACGGGATCGACGGTGTGGAGCGGAGCAACGATACGTGCGGTTTCACCAGCCTGGCGGCCTTGAAGGAGGCGGCCGCGAATGTCGTCGCGCGGTATGAGAGCGGGGCGCTGACAGGGGAGCCGAGCGTGTTCCGTCCGCTGGTGGACGCGCCGCTCACGGCTGGCGCCGCGCCGTGACGAGCCGCCTCGCGCTTCTCGCCGCCGCTGCGGCCGTCTGCGCCATCTCGGCGCCGGCCCGCGCCGATGATCTGCGCGGCGAACTGGCGGGCGAGATGCCGGGGCTGATGGAGCTCTATCGCGATCTCCACGCCCATCCCGAGCTGAGCCTGCAGGAAGTGAAGACCTCCGCCAGGCTCGCCGGGCTGATGCGCGAGCTGGGCTTCGCGGTCACCGAGCGTGTCGGCAAGACCGGCGTGGTGGCGGTGCTGCGCAATGGGGAGGGGCCGGTGGTGCTGCTGCGCACCGACATGGACGCGCTGCCGGTCAATGAGCAGACCGGGCTTCCCTTTGCTTCGAAGGAGCGCGCGCTTTCCGATGCGGGAGTGGAAAGCGGAGTGATGCACGCTTGCGGGCACGATACGCATATGACCGCCTGGATCGCCACCGCGCGCCTGCTGGCGGAGCGCAAGGGCGAGTGGCAAGGCACGCTGGTGATGATCGCGCAGCCGGCCGAGGAGCTGGGGCTGGGGGCGCTCGCCATGCTGGAGGACGGGCTCTACGAGCGCTTTCCCCGGCCCGATTACGCGATCGCCTTCCACAATTCGGCGGATCTGCCGGCCGGAACGATCGGCTATGCGCCCGGATATGCGATGGCCAATGTCGACAGCGTGGACATCACCGTGCCCGGCGTGGGCGGACATGGGGCCTATCCGCACAAGACGAAGGATCCGATCGTGCTGGCCAGCAGCATCGTGCTGCGGCTCCAGACCCTGGCCAGCCGCGAAAGCGATCCGGTCGATCCGGTAGTGGTGACGGTGGGCAGCTTCCACGCCGGCACCAAGCACAACGTCATCCCCGACGAGGCGAAGCTGCAACTCACCGTGCGCAGCTATAGCGAAGAGACGCGCAAATCCCTGCTCGACGGGATCGCCCGCATCGCGCGGGGCGAAGCGATCGCCGCCGGCATGCCGGATGACCGCATGCCGGTGGTCAAGCCGGCCGAGCTCTACACGCCGGCGGTCTACAACACGCCGGACTTCACCGAGGAGGTGATGGATGACCTGCGCCAGCGCTTCGGGTCCGAGCGGGTGGTGAAGAGCCCGCCCAGCATGGGCGGGGAGGATTTCAGCCGCTACCGCCGCGCCGATCCCGATCACGTGCGCTCGCTGCTGCTGTGGGTCGGCGGCGTGCCGCAGGTCGATTGGGACGCAGCGCAGAAAGGCGGGAAGACCCTGCCTTCGCTCCACAGCCCCTTCTGGGCGCCGGACGCGGAGAAGGTGATCGCCACCGCTGCCGAGGCGCTGACCGCCACCACCCTGCGGCTGCTGCCCCGCAGATAGCGGCGGAGCGGCCTCGGTTCCTGCCCTTGAAGGGAGGTGCCGGCTCCTTCGCGCGGACGACAATCTCGATCGTTGCTTGACTTTTGCCGCGCGACGGCCGAGCAGCTGTGTCAAATTTACCGACAGTTCATCTCTCCTGTCTATCTGACCCTGAAGGCCCACTGGCTGGCCGCACGAGAGCTGTTGGAGCGATGATCCGTCTCTTCAAACATTACATTCCCCATGCCGTGCTGCTGCTGGGCCTGTTCGATCTCGCGCTGCTGATCGCGGCGGGGGAGATCGCGTGGGAACTGCGCGCATCGCAGATCGGGATGGATCCGGGCGGCTTCCACGAACGCCTGCCCGCGCTGGCGGGCGCGGCTTGCGTCGTGTTGGTGGCGATGGTTTCGGTGGGGGTCTATGGCGCGGATGCGCTGCGATCGATGCGTTATGCCTGCGCGCGGCTGCTGGTTGCGGTCAGCCTGGGGGTGATCGCACTCGCCTTCATCGACTTCCTGATCCCCGGAGAGGCCTTCTGGCGCTCGACGCTGGCCTACGCGATGGGATTCTCCATCGTGTTCCTCATCCTCAACCGGCTGATCGTGGGCGGCATATTGGGCGCTTCCGCTTTCCGCCGCCGGGTGCTGGTGCTGGGCGCGGGCCGGCGAGCGCAGCGCCTGCACGAGCTGGGCAGCCGCCGCGAAAGCGGCTTCTCGATCGTCGGCTATGTCGCGATGAGCGATGGGCAGAAGACGGTGGAGGAAGCGATCCCGCGCACCGCGATCCACGATCTCAGCCGCTATGTCGAGAATCTGGGCGTGAGCGAAGTGGTGCTGGCGCTGGAAGAACGCCGCAACGCCCTGCCGCTGAAGGACCTGCTGCGGATCAAGACCGCGGGTGTCCATGTGAACGACTTCTCCAGCTTCATGGAGCGCGAGACGGGGCGCGTCGATCTCGACACGGTCAATCCGAGCTGGCTGATCTTCTCCGACGGCTTCTCCTCCGGCCGAGCCTTCTCGAGCGCGGCCAAGCGCGTGTTCGACGTGCTGGCGAGCGGGCTGCTGCTGCTGCTCACCTTTCCGCTGATCCTGTTCTTCGCCGCACTGGTGAAGCTCGACAGCAGGGGGCCGGCCTTCTTCCGCCAGACGCGAGTAGGCCTTTACGGCCAGCCTTTCGAGCTGGTGAAGCTTCGCTCCATGCGGACCGATGCGGAGAAGGACGGGGCCAAATGGGCCCAGGCGGACGATCCGCGCATTACTCGCGTCGGCCGCCTCATCCGCAAGCTGCGCATCGACGAATTGCCGCAGGTCTGGACGGTGCTGAAAGGCGAGATGAGCTTCGTAGGCCCGCGCCCCGAAGTGCCGCAGTTCGTGGAGGACCTGGAAGACAAGCTCCCCTTCTATGCCGAGCGCCACATGGTGAAGCCGGGCATCACCGGCTGGGCGCAGATCAACTATCCCTATGGCGCCTCGATCGAAGATTCACGGCACAAGCTGGAATATGATCTCTACTACGCCAAGAACTACACGCCTTTCCTCGATCTGCTGATCCTGCTGCAGACCCTGCGCGTGGTGCTGTGGCATGAAGGGGCGCGGTGATGGGCGAGGCCTGGCATATCGCCGTCCTCTGCCTCTACCTCGTCGGGGCGACCGCGCTGCTGGTCTATGGCGCGTGGCTCTATCCCCGGCGCGAGCGGCTGGGCGCGGCGGGCGACGCGATCCTGGTTGCGGTGGGCCTCACGGCCTTGTGGGCTCTGGCGATGGACGCCGCCGGTCCGCTGCATCGGGGGACGCTGGCGGCGCTCAGCCTCAGCCATCTCGCCTGGTTCTGGGCGCTTTACCGCCTTTTCGCCAATGACGGCCGCCATGCCAGCGTCCGCCCGATCCGCCCGGTGGTGGGCGCGCTGGCCTTTGTCGAGATGCTGCAGCTTGCCTTGCTGGTCATCGCCGGCCGTTCCGGTATGCCCGGCATGGCGGGGATGCTGCTCCAGCTCTCGATCACCTTCCGGCTGCTCAGCGTGGTCGGGGCGCTGGTGCTGGTGCATAATCTCTATGTGGGCGCATCGCCTGCGGGGCGGGTGAGCCTGCGCTGGCCCGCTGCCGCGCTGGCGGTGATGTGGCTCTACGATCTCAACTTCTACACGATCGCCTATCTTTCAGGCCATTATCCCGGTGTGATGGGCGAATTGCGCGGCCTGGTGCTGCTGCCGATGGCCGCGTTCCTCGCTCTCGGCTCCGCCTTGCAGGGCTCCGAAATCCGCCTGCGCCCGTCGCGCTCGGTGGCGTTCCAGTCCTTCTCCCTGCTGATCATCGGTGCCTATCTCATCGCCATGGTGCTGGTGGGGCAGGCGTTGGCCTATGTCGGCAGCGACCTCGCAAGGCTGATCCAGCTCGGCTTCCTCGTGGTGGCCAGCGCCTTCGCGCTGCTGGTGCTGCCCTCGCGCAAGCTGCGGGGGTGGATCAAGGTGGTGGTGGCAAAGCACCTGTTCCAGCACCGCTACGATTACCGCGCCGAATGGCTGCGTTTCACCCAGACCATCGCGCGTGGTGGCGAGCAGGTGATGCCGTTGCACGAACGGGTGGTGCAGGCGGTGGCCGACATCACCGACAGCCCCGCGGGCCTGCTGCTCACTCCGGCCGACGATGGCGGGCTGGTGCTGGATTCGCGCTGGCAATGGCCGGAGGTGAATGTCCCTGCCGAGGCCTTGCCGGCGGATGCGGCGCGTTTCTTCGAGGAACGTCAGTATATCGTCGACATCGACGATATCCGCGCCGGGCGGGACGAGCGGGGCGAAAGCGCCGCGGTGCCGATGTGGCTGATCGAATGTCGCCGGGCCTGGGCGATGGTGCCGTTGCTCCATTACCAGCGCCTGGTGGGCCTGGTGGTGCTCGCGCGCCCGCCGGTGGTGCGCCGGCTCGACTGGGAAGATTTCGACCTGCTGCGCGTGGTGGGCAAGCAGCTGGCAAGCTACCTGGCGGAGCAAGCCGGGCAGGAGGCATTGGGCGAGGCCCATCGCTTCGACGAGTTCAACCGCCGCATCGCCTTCGTGATGCACGACATCAAGAACCTGGCGAGCCAGCTTTCGCTCCTCGCGCGCAACGCGGAGAAGCATGCCGACAACCCGGATTTCCGGGCGGACATGCTGGTGACCCTGCGCAACAGTTCCGACAAGCTGAACGGTCTGCTCGCCCGGCTGGGTCGATATGGGCAGGGCGGCAGGGAGAAGCTGAAGCGGGTCGATGCGGCCGAATGCGTGTCCGAGATCGCCTCGCGCTACGAGGCGCAGCATCCGGTGATCTTGGCCGAGCGGCAGGATTGCGTGGTGATGGCCGATCCCGAGGCGCTGGAGCAGGCGCTGGTCCATCTCGTGCAGAACGCGATCGAAGCCAGCGATCCCGACATACCGGTGGTGCTCAATGTCACGCATGACAGCCTCTACTGCCGGATCGACGTGATCGATTCCGGCGCGGGGATGAGCGCGGAGTTCGTCCGCACCCGGCTGTTCAAGCCGTTCCATTCCTCCAAGCCCGGCGGCTTCGGCATCGGCGCCTATGAAGCGCGCGAGCTGGTGCGTGCGATGCAGGGGCGGCTCGACGTCGAATCCCGCGAAGGGCTGGGAACCCGTTTCGCCATCCGGCTGCCGCTGGCCGCCGCCGCCGGGCTGGTGCGTGAAAGAAGGGGCGTTGACGCCCCCAGCAATGCCGAGGTTGCCTGATGTCCGATGCCAAGCCAAAGCTCCTGATCGTCGAGGACGATGAAGGCCTCCAGGCGCAGCTCAAATGGGCCTATGATGATTTCGAGGTGACGATCGTGGGCGATCGCGCCGCGGCCATCGCGGCCTTGCGCGCGGAGGAGCCGCCGGTCGTGACGCTTGACCTGGGTCTGCCGCCCGATCCGGACGGGACGAGCGAAGGCTTCGCCGTGCTGGAGGAGATCATGGCGCTGAAGCCCGATACCAAGGTGATCGTCGCCACCGGCCATGGCGCGCGCGAAAGCGCGCTCACCGCAGTCGCGCGGGGGGCCTATGATTTCTACCAGAAGCCGATCGATATCGAGCAGCTCGGCCTGATCGTGCGCCGGGCGTGCAATCTCCACCGGCTCGAGGCGGAGAACCGCATCCTCCAGGCGAAGGCGGGGGAAGGCAATACCGTGCTGGGAGGGCTGGTCACTGCCGCGCCCGAGATGGTTCGCGTGGCGCGCACGATCGAACGGGTGGCCAACACCAATGTCTCCGTGATGCTGCTGGGCGCGAGCGGAACGGGCAAGGAGTTGCTGGCCAAGGGCCTGCATGAGGCAAGCGGCCGGCGTGGCGGCGCCTTCGTTGCGATCAATTGCGCGGCGATCCCCGAAAACCTGCTCGAAAGCGAGCTGTTCGGCCACGAAAAGGGCGCCTTCACCGGCGCGGTGAAGACCACCGAAGGCAAGATCGAGCAGGCCGACGGCGGCACCCTGTTCCTCGATGAGGTGGGGGATATTCCCCTGCCGTTGCAAGTGAAGCTGCTGCGTTTCCTGCAGGAACGCACGATCGAGCGGATCGGCGGGCGCAGGTCGATCGAGGTCGACACCAGGATCGTCTGCGCCACTCATCAGGATCTGGATGCGATGATCGCAGAGGGGCGCTTCCGCGAGGACTTGTTCTACCGCCTGGCGGAGATGGTGGTGCGGATCCCTTCGTTGGCCGAACGGCCGGGAGACGCCACACTGCTGGCCAAGGTATTCCTCAAGCGGTTCGCGAAGGAGATGAACCCCCAGGTGAAGGGTTTCGCGGCGGACGCGCTTGCCGCGATTGACGGCTGGCCCTGGCCGGGCAATGTCCGCGAATTGGAGAACCGGGTGAAGCGGGCGGTGATCATGGCGGAAGGGAAGCTGGTCAAGGCGGAAGACCTCGACCTGGAAGGCAATGGAGGCGAGGATGCGCAGCCCCTCAACCTCAAGAGCGCGCGCGAGCAGGCCGATCGCCGGGTGATCCGGCATGCGCTTGCCCGCAGCGAGGGCAATATCTCCAACACGGCCAAGCTGCTCGGTGTCAGCCGCCCGACGCTGTACGACCTGCTCAAGCAATATGACCTTCATGCCTGAGGGCCCCCGGCGGGGCGCCGTGCTTGCGGGGCTTGCCCTCCTGGCCTCGCCCCCGCTTTTCGCGGCCGCGCTGGCGGATGCGCCCCGTCCGGCGCAGGCGCCGCCATCCGCGTATGCGCCATCCATCGAGGCCGCGCGCGCGGCGTTGCGCAAGGGCGATGGGGTTGCCGCCGAGATGGACTTGCGCCGCGCCGCGGATGCGGGCGTGCCCACGCCGGAGATCGCCGCGCTGATGGGCGAGGCCTATCTCATCCAGGGTGACCTCGCCGCCGCGCGCCAATGGCTTGCCCCGGGGGACTTCGCGCCGGGCGACCGGCGGTACGGTTTCCATATGCTCGCCCGGCTCGAACTGGCGGAGGGGGACTTTCCTGCCGCAGAAGCGGCCTTTGCCCATGCCCTCGAGGGAAATCCGGGCACGGCGGAGATCTGGGTCGATATCGGGCGGATGCGCTATCGCGACGGCCAGCACCACCTGGCTTTGGCCGCTTCGCTCAAGGCGCTGGAACTGGACCCGGCCTATCCTGCCGCGCTCGAGTTCCGGGGGCAGCTCGCACGCGACGGGCAGGGGTTGGCGGCCGCGCTTCCCTGGTTCGAGAAGGGGCTCAAATCCGCGCCCGACAATTTGTCGTTGCTGGGCGAATATGCCGCGACTCTGGGGGAACTGGGCCGGGCGAAGGAAATGCTGGTCGTCACGCGGCGGATGATCGAACTCGATGCGCAGAATCCGCGCGCCTTCTACCTTCAGGCTGTGCTCGCCGCGCGGGCGGGGGATTACAACCTGGCCCGCCGGCTGATGTGGCGCACCCAGGGCGCGTTCGACCAGCTGCCCGCGGCGATGATGCTCGAAGGCATCCTGGAGATGCAGGAAGGCAATTGGTCGCTGGCGGTCGAGGCTTTCGACGAGCTCTCGCGGCTCCAGCCCGACAATCTGCGGATCACGCAGCTCCTCGGCCGGGCCCTGCTCGAAAACGGCGATGCGCGCGAGGTGATCGCCCGCTATTCTACGCTGGTGCAGCGTTCCGATGCTTCGCCCTACATGCTCACGCTGGTTGGCCGCGCCTATGAGCAATTGGGCGATCGGGCCGCGGCGGCGGTCTATCTCGATCGGGCGGCGATGCCGCCTCCCACCGGGATCAGCACCTTGCCCGTGGACGATGCGGGCGAACTCGCGATCTTCCGCTGGGGCAGCGATCCCTATCGGCTGGATGCGGCAGTGCCCAAGGTCCGCAAGGCGCTGGCGGCGGGCGACAGTGTAGGGGCGGCGCGCATCGTCGCGCTCCTGGGGCAGCGCTATGGCGATTCCGCCGATGTGCAGGTGCTTTCGGGTGATGTGGCATTGGCTCGCGGACAGGCGGGCCTGGCGCTGGAGAACTATCGCTCGGCAGCGCAGATCCGCCTTTCCTTCGCCCTGCTGATCCGCATGGCGGCCGCCTTCCGCCAATTGGGGCAGGACGGTGCGGCCCGGGCATTGGTGAGCGATTACCTCGCCCAGCATCCGCAGGACGCTGACGCCGCGAAGCTGCTGGCCGAGATGATGGCGGACAAGGGGGACTGGCGGCGTGTGGGCCTGCTGCTCGATCACGTGCGGACCCTGCATGAGGCGGGCCGCGATCCGCGGCTGCTCGGCCTGCTGGCGCAAGCGCAGCTCGCCCTGGGCGACGTTCCGCGTGCCGAGACCCAGGCGGCCACGGCCTACGGGATGCAGCGGTCCAACGGGCGTAGCGCCCTGATCCTCGCCCGAGTGCTGAGACAGGCAGGCCGGACGGAAGAGGCCGGGGCGCTGTTCGCCAAGGCGGCCCGGCTCGGCTTCGCAGATATGTAATGAAATTCTGAATTAGGGGGCTCCCGCTCTCGACAGATGCGCGGCATCGGTGCAGAGGCACCCGGCATCGAAGCCGAAGGATTCCTCTGCATGGTGAGGCGCATTACCCGCGGGATCGATCCGCTCGTCAGGCTGCTGCTGACGGCGATCCTGCTGGCCACCATCCTGCCGGTGCGGGGCGAGGCGCGCGACATCGCCCAGCATATCTCCAATGCGGCGATCTTCCTCCTCTTCCTGCTGAACGGCTTGCGCCTGCAGCGGGAGGAAGTGCTGCGCGGCCTGGGCAATTTCCGTTTCCTCCTGCCGCTGGTGCTGTGGAGCTTCGGGGCGCTGGCGCTGGCGGGTTGGGGCCTTTCCCTGCTTACGGCAGGCTTCCTGCCCCCGATGGTCGCGCTGGGCTTCCTCTATCTCGGCACCCTGCCCAGCACGGTGCAATCGGCCACTGCCTACGCTTCGGTCGCCGGGGGCAATGTCGCGAGCTCGGTGGTCGCGGCGGCCCTGCTCAACATCCTCGGCGTGTTCCTCACCGCCCCGCTCTTCTCCGCGATGGCGGGCAGCCACGGGGTGGGGATCGACGCGGAAGGGCTGGTCAAGGTCGGGCTGATCCTGCTGCTGCCCTTCATCATCGGCCAGGTGGCGCAACACCGCTTCGGTCATCTGGCGAAGGAGCATCGGACGCTCGCCACCTGGATGGACCGCTCCTCGATCGCCATCGCGGTCTATGTCGCCTTCTCGGGCGCGGTGGAGCAGGGGATATGGGGGCGGCTGGAAGGCCAGGACTGGGCCGGGCTCGTCCTCGGCGTCGCCGTGCTGATGCTGTTCGCCTTCTATGGCGCCTGGCTGCTGAGCGGTCTCGTCGGTCTCACATGGGGGGACAGGGTGGCGATGCTCTTCTCCGGCGGGCAGAAGAGCATCGCGATGGGCGCGCCGCTGGCGGCCGTGCTGTTTCCGCCGGACATGGCGGGCGTGATCCTGCTGCCGGTGCTCGTCTATCACCTGCTGCAGCTCGTGATCTCCGCCCCGCTCGCCGCGCGGCTGGCCAAGCATCATGCGGCGGGTGTCGCCTCCGGCTGAGGCGACATATTTCCAGTCAGGCCCCGGCCCCCGTTTCCCTGCGATTCTGGCGGACCGACCACCAGAGCGAGAGGCCGATCAGGATCGCGCCGATCAGGCCGGTCACAGCTTCGGGAATATGGAACTTCGCGGAGGCGAGCATGATCCCCGCCAGCGCCAGGATCGCCCAGAACGCCCCGTGTTCGAGGAACCTGTATTCGGCCAGCGTTCCCTTCTTCACCAGCATGATCGTCATCGAGCGGACGAAGAAGGCGCCGATCGACAGGCCCAGCGCGATCACGATCATGTTGTTGGACAGGGCGAAGGCGCCGATCACCCCGTCGAAGCTGAAGCTGGCGTCCAGCACATTGAGATAGAGGAATCCGCCCAGGCCGGAGCGCACCGCCGCGCCTGCCAGCTTGCGCTTCTCGTCGCGGATTTCCAGCCAGGTGTTGATCGCCCCCACGGCGATGAAGGTCACGATGCCGAGGATGCCGGCGATCAGGAAGGTCAGCGCCTCGGCCGGTTCGAGCAGGCCGGAAACGCCCCACAGAACCAGCAGGAGCAGCGCGATCTCCAGCGCTTTCACCGCGGAGATCCGCGCGATGAATTCCTCCACCACGCCGATCCAGTGCACTTCCTTCTCGTTGTCGAAGAAGAATTCCAGCCCGACCATGGCGAGGAACGCGCCGCCGAAGCCGGCGATGCCGACATGGGCGGACGATACGATCCGCTCATAGTCCCGCGGCTCGTTCAGCGACAGCTCCAGCGCCTGGATCGGGCCGATATGGGCGGCGATGGCGACGATGGCGAGCGGGAAGACCACCCGCATGCCGAACACGGCGAAAGCGATGCCCCAGGTGAGGAAGCGCTTCTGCCAGATCGCGTCCATCTCCTTGAGTACGGTGGCATTGACCACCGCATTGTCGAAGCTGAGCGAGACTTCGAGCACCGAGAGGACGGCGACGATCCACAGCAATTGCATCGTGCCCGAAAGCGAGTGGGTGCTTTCCCAGCCATACCACGCACCGAGCGCGAGGCAGACGAAGGCGAAGATGATCGAGCCTCGAAAGAACTGGAGCAAGTGAGTTTCCCCGAAAATCCTGTTGGCGTGCGCTAGGGCAGGGTGGCTGCCCATTCAAGCCGCAGCGACAAGGCGAGGGGCCTATTCCGGCTGGTAGGTCTGCTCATGCCCCGGAGGAGAAGGGGCTCGCCTTGCACGGCGCGAAGCAGACGATAGCGGAACGAAGGCGGGTCACGGACCGCCCAGCGCGTTGGCCTCGCTCCGGCAATAGCCGGCCTCGGGCTGCGGCGCTCGGACGCGCAGCCCGGACAACTCCCGGCGCACCGCGCGCAGATCGGCCTGATAGGCGGACGTGGCGGAGGAGAGACTCACGAGGGCTGAACCGACCAGCCAGCCGGCTTCTACCGCGCTGTGGTTGTGGACCCCGCAGATGTAGCGGCTTTCGCCATAGGCGCGGCCACGGGCCAGGATGGCGGTGCCCCGGTCCGGCATGGCCTGGGCCAGGATGTTGGCCCAGACCCAGCCATACATGGTATGGCCGGACGGATAGTCGTAGGACGCGCCCAGCTCTTCCGTCGGTCGGCAGGTCGGGCCGGTCTCGGAGTGATAGGGCCGGAGGTGCCGATAATGATCCTTCAGCGCCGTCATCGCCCGCAAGCCGTCCTGCATGACCTTGTTCACCATGGCGGTCAGGCGCGGGGCCTGGGCTGCGGTGACCTGGAAGCCCATGGCACAGGAGAAGGTCTTGAGCGCCTCGTCGGGGCCGATCTCCCCATCGGCCGCTGCCAGCCGCCACCGCTCGCTGCCTTCCAGGCGACTGCTTTCATGGAAGATCCGGCGGTCGGCGGTATCCCGCGCGTCGCCCACGGTCGGCGCGGGCGGCACGACGGGGAGGAGGTCCGCCTCCGCCGCGTCCAGATAACCGGGAGCGATAGCGACCGGCGGCGGTGGCGCTTCAGCCGTGCCCATAACCAACGGTACGCAAAGCAGCAGTATCGGGATATTCTTTCTCATGTTTCCATCCGGTTTGGCCGTGGAGGACCGGTTGCCCCCTCTCGGCAAGAGGGAGGAGGAGGAGGAGGGGGTGCGCGCTTTCAGAACCGGATCGTGGCGTCGATGCCGTAGGTGCGGCGATCGCCGAAGACCGTGGCGGTCTGCAGGGAACCGGGGGTGAAGACCGCATCCCACAGCGTATATGTTTCGTCGAACAGGTTCCTGCCCCACAGGCTGAACGACAGTTGGCCCCTGCCCATGGAAATCTCGTCCAGCGTCACCCGCCCGTTCACGATGATCGAACTGCGCGATTTGGTGGTGTCGCTTGCGCCGGAATATTGCGGCGAAGTGTAGCTGCTGTCGAAGTGTAGCAGCAGCGTACCCGGCCCCACCTGGCCGACATCATAGTCCAGCGTTGCCGAAGCGGCATGGCGCGGCGAGTAGGTGGGGGATTGCAGGATCGTCAGATTGGTGAACGGATTGATGACTGTGGGGGTCTTATTGTCCAGGAACGTATAGTTCAGGCTGGCGCGCAGGCCGCGGGCGGGGGCGAGTGCAAGCTCCGCTTCCAGGCCCTTGATCTTGCCGACCCCGTCCGTGTTGACCGTCTCGAAATAGCTGAGGTTGGTGAAGTCCACCTGCTGATGGCTGTAGCGCATGGTGAAAGCGGCCAGGTTCAGCCGTACCCGTCTGTTCCAGAACTCGCTCTTCAAGCCGGCTTCCCAACTGCTCAGTTCTTCCGGTCCGAAGGTGCGGAAGGTCTCCGAGCGCGAATTGGCCCCTCCCGCGCGATAGGCGCGGCCCCAGCGGAGATAGGTGCTGACATCCGGGGTCCATTCCATGCGGATGGAAAAGGCCGGATCGACGCGGGATGACTGGAAAGTGTAGCCCAGCGGCGGGTTGGGAACCACGGCGCGCAGATAGGTCATGTGGCCTTCCTTGCTGTCCTTGGTGTAGCGCAGGCCGGCGGTCAGGCTCAGGCGGTTGTCGAGCAGCGGCGGAGTCCAGGTAGCCTGGCCGAACAGCGCCTTGGATGTCGCGCGGTTGGTGCTGGCGCGGCTAGGCAGCGCGGTAGTGGAGGTCTGGACCACGGTGTAGTCCGTCCCGGTGGCGTTGAACTGGTTGCTGTAGAAGGTGACGGCCTCTTCATCCGCGTCTTCGCGGAAATAATAGGCGCCCAGCACAAAATCGAGGCTGTCGAAATCGCCGAGCAGCTGGAATTCCTGGCTGTACTGGTCCTGCCTCGCATCCGCCAGGCTGACCCGGCCGAAATAGCCGTTTGGCGCGAAGACGTCAGACACGCCGCTCCCATTGTCATATTGCGATTGCGACAGCCAGCGATAGGCGCTGATGGATTTAAGCTGGATGGTATCGGATGCGCTCCAGTTGAGCGTCAGGGCGTGGCCGCCCACCTTGCCCACGCTCCACTCCAGCGGAAAGCCCGCGCGGGCAGTGCGGACGGGATCGGGCTCCAGTTTGAATATGGGGGCCAGCGCCGGCGCGTCCGGTTCGAGGGCGGTGATCTGCATGTAATGGGGCGTCGAGGCGCTGCGCGAGATATCGAAGCTGTAGAGCGCCGAAAAGTTGTCGGACGGCCGCCACAGCGCTTGGGCCTGCAAGCCCTTACGGTCATATTCGGAAAAGTCGAGCGCACCGGCCAGCGGATTTTTGGTGAAGCCGCCGCGGCGGGCCAGCGCGCCGTTCACCTTGATGCTGATATTGGCGAATTCCGGCAGGTTCATGCGCGTGGTGCTGTTCCATCCGCCTAGATTGCGGATGCTGACGGTCTGTTCGATCCCGAAGACGCCCGAGGGACGCTTCGAGATGATGTTGACCGCGCCGCCCACAGCGTTGCGCCCGAACAGCGTGCCTTGAGGGCCTTTCAACACTTCGACGCGCTCGATATCGTAAAGCTCGCCGCCAAGCGCGTGGGAACGGCCCAGATAGACGCCGTCCAGATAGACGCCGACTGCAGAGTCGCGGGCGATCTGGGTGGAATCGCCCGCAGTGATGCCGCGTATGGAGATGCCCAGCGCCGAGGTGCGGCCTGAGAAGGGGGACACGCGCAAGGAGGGGATACCACCATCCATGAGATCGGTCAGCGAGCCGACGCCGCGCTTCGCCAGTTCGTTGCCGCTGACCACGGAGATCGAAAGCGGGGTTTCCTGCATGGATTCCTCACGCTTCTGCGCGGTGACGACGATATCGCCCAGCCCGTAGCTGTCGCCGCCGCTTCCGCCGGCGTCGAACGCGCCGTCCTCCCCCTGCTGGGCCGAAGCAGAACCGCTCGTCGCGGCCATGGCGATGGCAATCACCGCCGTCATCCCCCTCAAAACCATATCTGTTGCCCTCCCTCTTTTTCTGCCTTGCTGGCGTGGGCCATGCATGAAGCGAAGGGGAAGGCGCGAGCAACACCCTGCGAGGTTGGGTTCCAATGATAGCCTTTAGTTATTTACCTGTGTGCCCCGCAGGATAAGAATACACCATGACCAAGATCACCTATCGCCAGCTTGAAGTGTTTCTCGCTGTATGCGAAGGCGGCAGTTTCCGGGGCGGCGCTGATCGGCTCTGCATTTCGGAAGCTGCCGTCAGCAACCATATTGCGAAGCTCGAGACCGGTATGGGAAGCGCGCTTTTCGAGCGGGGGCGAGGCATTGCCGCTACGCTGACGGAGCGCGGGATAGACCTCCAGCAGCGTTCGGAGCAGCTCGTCCATAATGGCCGATCGCTGGTCGGCTACCACCATTCCGCCGGCCGGCGGAGCCGGCAGATCAATATCCATGTCGCGCCCCACCTGCTGGACAACTTCGTCCGGCCGGCCTTGCCCGACTTCCATGCCCGATACTGCATGATAACTCTTAATTTCGTCGCGCCGACATCGCGGAAAATGATACTCCAGGGGATAGACAAGGGGGCGATGGACATCGCTGTCCTGACGGTGCGAAGCGACCATGAATTGCCGGGCTCTTCATTCATCTCCGATTTTGGATCGGGACTGTATGCCCATCCCGATCTCGTCCGCCGCGCTCAAAGCGAGGGGTTGCAAGCCATCCCCTTCATCCTCAGTCCCGAAGGGACGAACTGGGGTGTGCGGCAGATACACGGCTTGCGACGGCTTGGCGTCCGCCAACCGATCATCGCCGCGCGCACCCCTTTCTTCGATGTTGCCATCAACATGGCACTGGCAGGGCTGGGTGCGATCCCCCAGTTCGACGCGATTATCGCCTTACATGACAAGAACAGGACATTATGCCGGATATATGACATCGGAAACTGGCATAACCGGATACTGTTCAACAAGAGCTTCGACCCGGAGACCTATTCCATCATAAAGGGGTTCTTCTCCCATTGCCTCCGCAGCTAGTCACATGATCTAAAGTTTGTTTGAAGGTTTGATCGACTTTTTGGCAGAAGCGTTTGACGAAGGCGGGGATTTCGTCGGCGGATTTTACCCAGCGGAAGGATTTCGGGCTGACGTTGCCGTGCCAACGCCAAGCAACCTTGTCTGTGCCATTTTCGCGCTCGCCGCTTTAGGGACAGGCCTATTCCGGCTGGTAGGTCTGCTCCAGCCCCGGAAAGGTCCGGGCGCGGACTTCCGCCGCATAGGCTCCGGCCGCCGCCGAGATTGCCTCCGCGATCTGTTCGTAGCGCTTCACGAACCGGGGAACGCGCTCGAACATGCCGAGCATGTCGTCCGTCACCAGCACTTGCCCGTCGCATTGCGCGGATGCGCCGATCCCGATGGTGGGGCAGGCGACCGCCTGGGTCACCGCGATGGCGATCGGCTCGATCACCCCTTCCACCACGATGGAGAAGGCGCCCGCTTCGCACAGTGCGCGCGCGTCTCCGACGATCTTCTCCGCCTCCGCGTCGCTGCGTCCGCGCGGGCCGTAGCCGCCCAGCACATTGACCGCCTGCGGAGTCAGCCCGACATGGCCCATCACCGGGATGCCGCGCTGGTGGAGAAAGGCCACTGTTTCCGCCATCGCCGCCCCGCCTTCGAGCTTCACGGCTGCCGCGCCGCTCTGTTTGAGCAGGAATGCCGCGCTGTCAAAGGCTTGGTGGGGTGAGGCTTCGTAGCTGCCGAAAGGCATGTCGACCACCACCATCGAACGATAGGACCCGCGCACCACCGCCGCCGCGTGGTTCGCCATCATCTCCAGCGTCACCGGAATGGTGGAGGGCAGGCCGTAGATCACCTGGCCGAGCGAATCCCCCACCAGCAGGATGTCGCAATGCGCATCCAGCAACTGGGCCTGCCGCGCGGTGTAGGCGGTGAGCACCACGATCGGTTCCGCCGTCACCCCGTCTTGCTTGCGTTCGCGGATCGCCGGCACGGTGAGCCGCCGCATCGGGGCGGGAGTGGGATTGGCGCGGCTGGTCGAGGTATCGAGCTGGAAGGTCGTGGACATGGCGCCTTTTAGCGCCTGGCGAGCGCGGCGCAAACCTGCCGAACCGGCCCCCGCAACGCGGCGGGTTTACCCGTCGCAGGGGAATTTCCACGTTGCGGAACCAGCAAAACTGCATAGAAAAAGGGCACGGCCGGCTGAGCGGGGGAGTTACGCACAGGGCCAAGGGAGGCTCATCCGCCATGATCTTCGGCCGTGTGAAACCGCTCGACGCAATTCTTGCGACGGCGGAGAGGAAGTCGCTGCACCGATCGCTCGGTGCGTTCCAGCTCATGCTGTTCGGCATCGGCTGCGTGATCGGCACCGGCATTTTCGTGCTGACCGCCGCGGGCGCGCAGAAGGCGGGGCCGGGCCTGATGCTGGCCTTCGCCATCGCGGGGCTGGTCTGCATCGTGGCGGCGCTGTGCTATGCGGAGATCGCGGCCATGATCCCGGTTGCCGGCAGCGCCTATACCTACAGCTACGCCACGATGGGCGAATTCGTCGCCTGGACGGTGGGCTGGGCGCTGATCATGGAATATGCGATCGCGGCCTCCGCCGTGTCGGTGGGCTGGTCGGGCTATTTCTCCGGCACGATATTGCACCACTTCCTGGGGATAGACCTGCCCGCCTGGCTCAGCGCCGGCCCGCTGGCGCTGGGGGGCGCGGAAGGGGGGCTCATCAACCTGCCCGCCTTCGTGATCGCGATCCTCGTCACCGGCCTGCTCGTGATCGGGACGAGCGAAAGCGCCAAGTTCAACGCGATATTGGTGGCGATCAAGGTCACCGCGCTGACTGCCTTCGTGGTGCTCACCCTGCCGCGGGTCGAGCTCGACAAGTTCAATCCGCTGCTGCCCGCCGGCATTTTCGGCGGTTTCGGCACCGGTGTCGGCGCGGTGGGCGCGGCGGCGACGATCTTCTTTGCCTATGTAGGCTTCGACGCGGTCTCCACCGCGGCCGAGGAAACCCGCAATCCGCAGCGCAACGTGCCGATCGGGCTGGTGGGATCGCTGCTGTTCTGCACCCTGTTCTATATCCTCGTCTCCGCCGGCGCGGTCGGCACGATCGGCGGGCAGCCGATCATGGGCGCGGGCGGCATCCCGCTGGAAACCGGATCGCCGGAGCTGGCGCGGCAATGCGCGATGCCCGAACATGCGGGGGCGCTGGTCTGCTCGGACGAGGCGCTGGCCCATGTGCTGCGCGAGATCGGGTTTTCCCGCATCGGCAATCTGCTGGGCATCGCGGCCTTCCTGGCGCTGCCTTCGGTGATCCTGGTCCTGCTGTTCGGCCAGACGCGGATTTTCTTCGTCATGGCGCGCGACGGGCTGCTTCCCGAAAGGCTGGCCGATGTTCATCCCCGGTGGAAGACCCCGCATGTGGTGACCATGATCACCGGCGTGATCGTCGGCCTGGCCGCCGCCTTCTTCCCTGTGGGCAAGCTGGCGGACATCTCCAATGCGGGGACGCTCTACGCCTTCCTCATGGTCGCGATGGCGGTGATGCTGCTGCGCAAGACGGATCCGGATCGCCCGCGCCGCTTCCGGGTGCCGGTGCTGTGGCTGGTCGGGCCGCTCACGATCGTGGGTTGCGTGTTCCTGTTCTTCAACCTACCGCTCCAGGCCATGCTGTTCCTGCCGCTCTGGGGCGTGATCGGGGTGGTGATCTATCTCTTCTACGGGCGCAGCCACAGTCATGTCGGGCTTGGCCGGATCGAGGTGCACGAGCCGGAATATGCCGATATCGAACCCGACATTCCGGGGGTGCAGGATCGCGGGCGGCCCTGATCCCTTGGCTCCGATGCTTTCTCCGTTCAGCGCATGACGTTCGACCTGACCGCCTATCTCGACCGGATCGGCGTCGATTCCGTGCGGCCCGATGCGGAAGGGCTGCGTCGGCTGCAGCAGGCGCATATGCGCGCGATACCGTTCGAGAATCTCGATCCGCTGCTGGGCCGGGTGCCGGCGCTGGGGCTGGACGCGATCTTCGCCAAGCTGGTTCCCGGCGGGCGCGGCGGCTATTGCTTCGAGCATAACAGCCTGTTCGGGGCCGCCTTGCAGTCGCTGGGTTTCTCCACCCGCCGGATGCTCGCTCGGGTGCGGATGCGCTCGGGGGAGGAAGCGGCGCGCAGCCACCTGGTCCTGCGGGTGAATGTCGATGGACGTTCCTTCCTGGCCGATGTGGGCTTCGGCGGGCCTGGCTCGCTCATGCCGCTCGATCTCGGGGTGAGCGGCCGGCAGGATGCACCCAATGGCGCCTATCGCCTGCGGGAAGATGCGGCCCATGGCGAAACGGTGCTCGAACGCCGATATGGGGACGATTGGCTCGACCTCTACGCCTTCGACGGGGCGCGGGTGAGCGATGGGGAGATCGCCGCCGCCAATTATTTCTGCGCCACCTGGGACGAGGCGCCGTTCGGGTCGCATGCGATGCTGGGCTGCTATCGTGGCGAAGCCCGCTACGGCGTGTTCGACCGCGCCCTGACCATCGAGACGCCGCAGGGGGAAGAGCGCCGCCAGATCGCCGATGCCGGGGAATTCGTCCGCTTGGTGCAGGAGGAGATGGGGATATCCCTCGGGGCGGAGGAACTGGCGCAAGCCTGGCAGAAATTCGCCGGCTGATCGCGTTCAACCCTGAAGCGAAAATCTTGGACGCCGGGTTTCGGTAATGTCTCGCTACCTCCCCCCTTCGTCATTCCCGCCTCGCGGGAATGACGAAGGGGGACAATAGCTATTTCGCTTGCCTTTTCCATGAGAACATAATAGGAACATTGTGAGTGTTCCGATTCGCATGAGCCAGGCTGGCCCTCCTTCTCTCGCCCTTGCAGGCATGGCCCTGTCTTCCGCCGCCCGCTGGCGGCCGGGGCTGGCGCCTGCCAGCCATAGCGAGATCTTTTCTGCGGGCGGGGAAGCGGCCGGAGCGGCGCTGGCGCTTTCCCTCGCGCTGGACGGGATGCGGGCGCAAGGGGTCGGGCCCGGCGATCCCCGCATGATCCTGTGGGTGCAGGATCGCGCCGCGCTGCGCCTGGGCGGGCGTCCCTATCGCCCGGGGCTGCCCGCGGAATTGCGGGGGCGCGTGATCCATGTCGCGGCGAAGCGGCCGGAAGACGCGCTCTTCGCTATGGAGGAAGGCCTGCGCTGCCGTGATCTGGCCTGCGTGATCGGGGAGCTGACGGGCAATCCCCGTGCGCTCGGCCTCACGGCGTCGCGGCGGCTCAGCCTGGCTGCGGAACGGTATGGCACTCCTCTGTTCTTGGTACGGCTCGATGCCGCGCGGGACATGAGCTCGGCCCGCATGCGCTGGCAGGTGCGCTCGGCTGTTTCGCCGCCGCCGCGCTGGAATCCGGCCGCGCCCGGCACGCCCGGCTGGCGCGCAAGCCTGTTCCGGGCGCGGGCATGGCAGGAAGGGGAATGGATATTGCACGATGATGGAAGAAGGCTCGTCGCCGGATCGACCCCGCCCGCCACGCCGGATCATGGCGATCTGGTGCACGCGGCTGGCGATGGATCGCTGGCGTCATTCTGAAGCATGCAGCGAAGGGGAAGGGGCCGATGCCCGGCCCTTCGCCCTGTTGGGAGAGACGGCACATGGCCAGCGGATCGAAGCGGTCAATGCGGCGGGTATCGCCCAGGGCGTGCGGGCCGGCACAAGGCTCACCGATGCGCGCAGCCTGTGCCCGCAGCTTGCCGTCGCGCTCGCCGATCCTGCCGGCGACCTCGCCTTTCTCGAACGGCTGGCGGTCTGGGCGCGGCGCTGGGGGCCGTGGAGCGCGATCGATCCGCCTGACGGAGTGCTGGTGGACGTGACCGCGATCGCCCATCTCTTCGGCGGCGAACGGGCCATGCTGGAGGAAGCGCGGGCGATCTTCGCCCGGCGCGGGGTCGGCGTGCGGCTCGCCATCGCGCCCACCTCCGGTGCGGCCTGGGCGCTGGCTCATTTCGGGCCCGAACAGGCGATCCTCGATGCGGCAGAGCCTGGCGCGCCCGGGCCCGGCCCCTCTGCCTCCTCCGAGGCGATGGTGCGGCTGGCCCCGCTGCCGGTGGACGCCTTGCGGCTCGAGCCCGACGTGCTGCTGCTGCTTCGCCGCCTCGGCCTCAAGCGGATCGGCGATCTCTACCGGATCGGGCGCGATGCCCTGCGCCGCCGCTTTCGGGCACGGCATGCGCCCGATGCCGACCCTCTCCTGCGGCTCGACCAGTTGCTCGGGCGAGTGCCCGAGCCGCTGCTGCCGGTGGTGGCGGTGGAAACGCCGCTGGTCCAGCGCCGCCTGATGGAGCCGATCCGCCACCGCCCCTTGCTCGATCAGGTGGTGCGGGATCTGGCCGAGGAGATGGGCGCCGTGCTGGAAAGGCGGGGGGAAGGTGCGCGGCGGCTGGAACTCGGCCTGTGGCGGGTAGATGGTGAGGCCGTGATCCGCCATCTCGAAATGGCCACGGCCACGCGGGATCCGGCCCATATCTGCCGCCTGTTCGCCGCACGGCTCGACGATGTCGATGCCGGCTTCGGGATCGAGCTCGTCCGCCTGCGCGCGCCTTGGCGGGAGAGCAATCCGCTTGCCCAGCGTGGCTTCGATGCGGCCGCCGAGGAGGATGGCACCAGCCTTGCCGTCTGTATCGACCGGCTGAGCGTGAGGCTGGGGGAAGAGGCGGTTCGCCGCCCCGCGACGCGCGCCAGCCATTTGCCCGAGCGGGCACAGGAGTGGGACATGCCCCTCGCCGCCGATTCTTCGCAGGAAAACTTGGATTTTGGCAAGAGGCCACTGAAATTGCTGGATAGGCCGGAAGAGATTGCCGTGCTTTACGCCACCCCCGACGGGGTGCCGCATCGTTTCCGCTGGCGCGGCGGATTGCACGAGATCGCGCGAGTGGAGGGGCCGGAACGGATCGCGCCCGAATGGTGGCGCGAACGTTCGGACGCTCGCCTCAGGGACTATTACCGGATCGAGGATGATGCGGGCCGGCGGTACTGGATCTACCGCCACGGCATCGTCGGCGACGGGCGCGGCGGGCCGCCCCGCTGGTTCCTCCAGGGGCTCTGCGCATGACGGGCGCGTGCATCCATCCGGCCTCCCATGCGTTGGGGAAGGGTAACGCAATTCCGCGAGGCGGTTATGGCGAAACGCGAAAGGCCCCATACACTGGCTGCGATCGACCGTGCGATCCATGCCTGCTGCCGCTGCTCGATCGGTTACCTGGACAATGTGGCGGTGATGGGGGAAGGGCCGGCCGATGCCCGGCTGATGATCGTGGGCGAGCAGCCGGGCGACCAGGAAGACCGGCAGGGCCGCCCCTTCGTCGGCCCGGCGGGCCGGGTGCTCGACGAGCATCTTGCCGAAGCGGGGATCGACCGGGATCGGGCCTATGTCACCAACGCGGTGAAGCATTTCAAATATGCTCCGCGCGGCAAGCGGCGGCTGCACCAGAAGCCGACCACGGGCGAGATCGACATCTGCCGCTGGTGGCTGGAAAGCGAGATCGAGGTGATCAAGCCGCGCTTGGTGCTCGCGATGGGGACCAGCGCAGCGCAGGCCATGCTGGGCAAGCCGGTGACCCTGGCGAAGGCGCGCGGCAAGTCGCATCCCTTGGCAGATGGGAGAGAGGTATGGGTGACCACGCACCCTTCCTATCTCCTGCGCCTGCGGGACAGGATGAAGGAAGAGCAGGACGCGCTGTTCAAGGCCGATCTCGCGAAGGTGGCGAAGCGGCTGAAGGAGCTTGCCTGATTCCCGAAATGGGCCGGAGGGCGCTGCCCGATGCCTGACATGCCGCCCAGTTCGCGCCCACGCGTCCGGCCGCGCCCGGAGGCGTGCGAGCCTCGTGTGCCGGCGTCTTTCATCGAGCTGGGGCTGGTGAGCTGCTTTTCCTTCCTGCGCGGCGCGTCCCATGCGGTCGAGCTTGCGGAGCGGGCCTGGGAACTGGGCTATGACGCGATCGGGATCGCTGATGCGAACAGCATGGCGGGCGTGGTGCGGCTCCATTCCGCGGCGAAGATCCTTGGGGTACGGCCGGTGATCGGCTGCCGGATCGAGACCGTGGAAGGGCTGGGTTTCCTCGCCTATCCAAGGAATCGCGCCGCCTATGGCCGGCTCTGCCGCCTGATCTCTGCCGGGCGCATGAAGACGCTGGAGGGGGAATGGCAGGTGAAGGGGGTGTGCGACATCTCCCTGCCGATGCTCGCCGCCCATGCGCAGGATGTGCAGCTGATCCTGCTCCCGCCGGAAGATCTGGCGCAGGCCTTCGACCTGGCCCCTCGCGCTGGCCCGAAGGAGAAGGGGGCAGAAGAGGGAAGTCGCCCCCATCTCCGCCTCCTTCCCAAGCCGCCGCCCGAGGGCGAGCTGGAAGCCATCCTGCCCTGGCTCGTCGCGGAATTGCCCACGCTGCGTCATCTGGCCGCGAGCTATCTCTATCGGGGGGACGATATCGCGCGGATAGAGCGGCTCGATATGCTGGCGCGGGCCAACGGTCTGGGCCTGCTGGCGACCAACGACGTCCATTATCACGCGCCCGATCGCCGCCCGCTGCAGGACGTGATGACCGCGATCCGCCATAAGACCACGGTGGCCAAGGCTGGCCACCTGCTCCACGCCAATGCCGAGCGGCATCTCAAGGGGCCGGAGGAGATGGCGCGCCTGTTCGCCCGCTGGCCTCATGCGATCGCGGCCGCGCGGGCGGTGGCCGATGCATGCCGCTTCGATCTGGAAGAGTTGCGCTACGAATATCCCCAGGAAGCCTATCCCGAAGGGCGCACGCCGCAGCAGCATTTGGAGATTCTGACATGGGAAGGGGCTAATTCCCATTATGCCAATGGGATACCGAATGAAGTTGAAGCTGCTCTGAAGAAGGAGCTGGAGCTGATCGGCGAGCTCGACCTCGCCCGCTATTTCCTGACCATCAAGCAGATCGTCGATTTCGCGCGTAGCCGGGAGGAGCCGATCCTGTGCCAGGGGCGGGGTTCGGCCGCCAATTCGGCGGTATGTTATTGCCTGGGGATCACCTCGGTCGATCCTGCGACCAATGCCCTGCTGTTCGACCGCTTCATCTCGCGGGAACGCCGCGAACCGCCCGATATCGACGTCGATTTCGAGCATGAGCGGCGGGAGGAGGTGATTCAGCATCTCTACGAGCGTTACGGCCGCGATCGGGCCGGGCTCTGCGCCACCGTGATCCATTACCGCCCGCGCATGGCGATCCGCGAGGTCGGTAAGGCGATGGGCCTGTCGGAAGATGTGACCGGCGCCCTGGCCCGCACCGTGTGGGGCAGCCATGGCGACGAGATCGCGGAGCGGCATGTGGGGGAGATCGGGCTCGACCTCACCGATCCCCATCTGCGCCGCGTGCTGGCCCTCACCGAGCAGATGATCGGCATGCCGCGCCATCTTTCGCAGCATGTCGGCGGCTTCATCCTCACCGAAGGGCTCCTGACCGAGACGGTGCCGATCGGGAACGGCGCGATGCCGGAACGCAGCTTCATCGAATGGGACAAGGACGATATCGAGGAACTGGGCATATTGAAGGTCGATGTGCTGGCGCTGGGCATGCTGACCTGCATCCGCAAATGCTTCACCCTGCTGAAGGCCCATCATGGGCAGGTGCTGGATCTTGCCACCGTCCCGCAGGATGATCGGGCGGTCTATGCCATGCTGTCCCGGGGGGATTCCCTGGGAGTGTTCCAGGTCGAAAGCCGCGCGCAGATGAACATGCTGCCGCGCCTCAAGCCGGAATGCTTCTACGACCTGGTGATCGAGGTGGCGATCGTGCGGCCCGGCCCGATCCAGGGGGACATGGTCCATCCCTATCTCAAGCGGCGCAGCGGCCAGGAGGTGGTCGCGCTGCCTTCGCCCGGCCCCGGGCATGGCCCGCCGGACGAATTGTCCTCCATCCTCGGGCGGACGCTGGGCGTGCCGATCTTCCAGGAGCAGGCGATGAAGATCGCGATGGATGCGGCCAAATTCAGCCCGGAGGAAGCGAACCGGCTGCGCCGGGCGATGGCCACCTTCCGCTCGCGCGGGATGGTCGACGAGCTGGAGGACATGATGGTCGGCCGCATGGTCGATCGCGGCTACGATCCGGAATTCGCCGTGCGTTGCTTCAACCAGATCAAGGGCTTCGGCGAATATGGCTTCCCGGAAAGCCACGCGGCGAGCTTCGCCCAGCTCGTCTACATCTCGAGCTGGCTCAAGTGCCATTATCCGGCAGCCTTTGCCTGCGGCCTGCTCAATTCGCAGCCGATGGGCTTCTATGCCCCGGCCCAGATCGTGCGCGACGCGCGCGAGCATGGGGTGACCGTCCTGCCGGTGGATGTGAACCGTTCGGGCTGGGACTGCACGCTGGAGGATATGGGGGCCGACGGAAGTGGAGGGAGAGCGCCCGGCCTGCGGGATCCGCACATCGCGCTGCGCCTGGGCCTGCGCCAGGTGGATGGCTTTCCCGAGCATGCCGCCGCGCGGATCGTGGCGGCGCGCGATGCGGACGGGCCGTTCCGCGATACGGCGGAACTGCAGGAGCGGGCAGGGCTCGCCCCCGCGCATATCGAGCGGCTAGCAGCGGCCGATTGCTTCGGCTCGCTCGACCTTCGGCGCCGGCAGGCCTTGTGGGATGCGCGCAGTCTCGTCGCGGCGCCCGAGCTGCCGCTCTTCGCCGCGGCCTCCCTGCGCGAGGAAGGCGCCGAACGTGAGGTCACCCGTCTGCCGCCGATGCGGCTTTCGGAGGAGGTCGTGGCCGATTACCAGACCCAGCGGCTTTCCCTGAAGGCCCATCCGCTGGTCTTCCTGCGCGCAGGCTTGCAGGATCGCGGCTTCCTGCGCTGCGCCGAGCTGCGGGAGAAGCGCCAGCGCAGCTCGGTGAAGATCGCGGGGGTGGTGCTGATCCGCCAGCGCCCCGGCTCGGCCAAGGGCGTGTGCTTCATCACGCTGGAGGACGAGACGGGCATCGCCAACATCGTCATCTGGCCCGACCTGATGAAGCGCTTCCGCCCGGCGATCATGGGTGCGCGCCTGCTCGAAGTGCGGGGCCGTGTGGAGGCCGAAGGGGAGGTGATCCATGTGATCGCCGCGCATCTCGTCGATGCGACGGAAAGCCTGAACGCGCTGTCGGGCGAGATTCTGGTGCCGCAGATGGACCGGGCCGATCACGTCAACCGGCCGCTTCCGGCCAGCAGGGGCTCTCCGCTGCATCGCCATCCGCGAAATGTGCGGATCATCCCGCCTTCGCGCGATTTCCATTGAGGCCGGAACCGGCAGGAAAGGTCAGAGCGCCTCCAGCGCGTAGCCGGCCGAGCGGACGGTGCGGATCGGATCGGGCGCATTGCCGACCGAGATCGCCTTGCGCAGGCGGCGGATATGGACGTCGACCGTCCGTTCCTCGATCTCGCTGCCCGTGCCCCAGACGCCATCGAGCAATTGTCCGCGGGAGAAGACGCGGCCGGGGCTTTCCATGAAGAACTTGAGCAGCCGGTATTCGGTGGGGCCGACCGAAAGCTGCTGGCCACGCCGCTCCACCCGGTGCGCCACCGGATCGAGCTTCAGGTCCCCCACTTCGAGCATTTCGCCGGCAAGGGCGGGGCGCACGCGGCGCAGCACCGCGGAAACGCGGGCGAGCAACTCGCGGGGAGAAAAGGGCTTGGTGACGTAATCATCCGCCCCGGTGTCGAGCCCGCGGATCCGGTCGTCTTCCGCCTCGCGTGCGGTGAGCATGATGATCGGCACATGCGCGGTCGTCTTGTCGCGGCGCAAGCGGCGGCAGACCTCTATCCCGCTGGTGCCTTCGATCATCCAGTCGAGGATAACGAGGTCGGGCACGTCCTCGTCCGCATACATCAGGGCTTCGTCGCCATCCGCGGTGGTGCGGACGCTGTAGCCTTCGCTCTGGAAGCGGTATTCCAGCAATTCCGCGAGGGCGGGGTCGTCTTCGACGAGAAGGAGCTTGGGTGCGGCCACGTTCGGTTCCGATCTATCCTGCCGCCCCATCACCACAATTATGTTACGGCTTTACGACAAGCATGTGCCGTCAACCATCGGCTTCGGGAACATAGGTCCCGGTCGCCGCGAAATAGACCATTTCCGCGACATTGGTGGCATGATCGCCCACCCGCTCGATACTGCGGGCCACGAAGAGCAGCTCCGCCGCGCTGCTGATCGTGGCCGGGTTCTCGACCATGTAGCTCACCAGATTGCGGAAGATGCTGTCGTAGAAGGCGTCCACCTTCTCGTCGCGCGCGATCACCTCGCGGGCCATCACCGGGTCGCGCGCGGCATAGGCGGTGAGCACGTCGTGCACCATCTCGGCGGCGAGTTCGCCCATAGCGGAAAGCAGGGTAAGCGGCTCGAAATGGCTGCGCCCCTCGATCCGGACGGCGCGCTTGGCGATATTTTTGGAATAATCGCCGATCCGTTCGACCACGCCAGCGATCTTCAGCGCGGCGATCACCTCGCGCAGATCGTCCGCCATGGGCGCGCGCAGGGCGATCACCCGCACGGCGAGCTTGTCGACCTCCATTTCAAGCGCATCGATCTTCTTGTCGCGCTTGACCACTTCCTTGGCGAGCTTCTCGTCGCCTTTCACCAGCGCGTGGAGCGATTCCTGGATCGCCAGCTCGGCAAGGCCGCCCATCTCCGCGATCAGGCCGCGCAGGCGGGTGATATCCTCATCGAATGCCTTGACCGTATGTTCCGTCATCAGCCGTATCGTCCGGTTATGTAATCCTTGGTGCGTTCTTCGCGCGGATTGGTGAATATGTCTGAAGTCTCGCCATATTCCACCATCTTGCCCAGATGGAAGAAGGCCGTGCGCTGCGAGACGCGTGCCGCCTGCTGCATCGAATGGGTGACGATTACGATCGCATAGCGGCCGCGCAGTTCGTCGATCAATTCCTCGATGCGGGCGGTGGCGATCGGATCGAGGGCGGAGCAGGGCTCGTCCATCAGGATGACCTCGGGATCGACCGCGATCGCGCGGGCGATGCACAGGCGCTGCTGCTGGCCGCCGGAAAGCGCGGTGCCGCTGTCCGACAGCCGATCCTTCACCTCGTCCCACAAGCCGGCGCGGCGCAGCGAGCGTTCCACCACCCCGTCCAACTCCGCCTTGCTTTCGGCCAGGCCATGGATCTTGGGGCCATAGGCGATGTTCTCGTAGATCGACTTGGGGAAAGGGTTCGGCTTTTGGAACACCATCCCCACCCGGGCGCGCAGGTACACCACGTCCATGCCCGAGGTGTAGATGTCTTCCCCGTCGAGCATGATCTGGCCTTCCACCCGCGCGCTGCCGATGGTGTCGTTCATGCGGTTGAGCGTGCGGAGGAAAGTGGACTTGCCGCAGCCGGACGGGCCGATGAAGGCCGTCACATGCTCGGTCTCGATGTCGATCGAGACGTCGTCGATGGCTTTCTTTTCGCCGTAGAAGACCGACACGCCGCGCGCGCTCATCTTGGCGACGTTCGATAGGGTTCTGGGATTGTGTTCAGTCACCACTTTTTCTCGAAACGATTGCGCAGGTAGATGGCAAGCCCGTTCATCACCAGGAGGAACAGCAATAGCACGATAATCGCCGCTGATGTCCGCTCGACGAAACCGCGGTCGATCTCGTCCGACCACAGGAATATCTGCACCGGCAGCACAGTGGAGGGGGAGGTCAGCCCGTCGGGTGGAGTGGCGACGAAGGCGCGCATGCCGATCATCAGCAGCGGCGCGGTCTCGCCCAGCGCGCGGGCCATGCCGATGATCGTGCCGGTGAGGATGCCCGGCAGGGCCAGGGGCAGCACGTGATGGAACACCACCTGCACCGGGGAAGCGCCGATCGCCAGCGCGCCGTCGCGGATCGACGGGGGAACCGCCTTGATCGCGTTGCGCCCCGAGATCACGATCACAGGCATGGTCATCAGGGCGAGCGTGAGGCCGCCGATCAGCGGCGCCGAGCGATAGCTGGGAAAGATCCACAGGAACACGGCGAGCCCCAGCAGGCCGAAGATGATCGAGGGCACCGCCGCGAGGTTGTTGATCGAGACCTCGATCAGGTCGGTCCAGCGATTCCGCGGCGCATATTCTTCAAGATAGAGCGCAGCCAGCACGCCCACCGGGAAGGCGAAGGCCAGCGTCACCAGCATAGTGAGGATCGAGCCCTTGAGTGCGCCCCAGATGCCCACGTCCTGCGGATCGGTCGCGTCCGAGCGAGCAAGGAAGCCGGGATCGAAATTCTTCGCCAGCTTGCCTTCGGCCGCGAGTTGCCGCGCAAGCGGCTGCAGTTCGGCTTGTCCGTCCCCCGTGAAGGCGGAAGAGAGCCTGTTGCTGGCGGGAAGGTGCAGCACGGCCTCGCGCGTGAGGATCGAGGGATCGGAAATGATCGCCTTCCCGGCCGTTCGCCAGGCGCTGGCGCCGAGCTGGTCTGCTCCTGCACGGCCGAGCGATTTCTCGGCCGCCGCGTCGATCACCTGCGGCAGGCCTTGCGCTTCCAGGCTCTGGATGGCGGTAGGGAGGGCCAGCACGGTCGGGTCGCCCGAGATGCTGGTTTCCCGGAAATCGACCGTCACCGCCAACTCTGCGCGCTGGAAGCCGCCGATCCCGTTCATCGTCATGGTGACCAGCAGGAAGGCGAGCACCATCACGGAGAACAGGATCGCTCCGAGGCCGGCGAGCTTGAAGCGACGCTCGGCCGCATAGCGCTTCCTCAGCCGCTTCTCGAAAACGGCACCGCGCGTGGAGAGGCGCTGTTCGTGGATGGCTGCCTCACTCATAGGCTTCGCGGAATCTCTTGACCACGCGCAGGGCGATGAAGTTCAGCCCCAGCGTCACCATGAACAGCACGAAGCCGAGCGCGAAGGCGCTGAGGGTCGCCGGATGGTCGAAGCTGCCTTCGCCGGTCAGCATGGCGACGATCTGGAAGGTCACGGTGGTCATGGCTTCGAGCGGATTGGCCGAAAGGTTCGCCGCCGCACCGGCCGCCATCACCACGATCATCGTCTCGCCGATGGCGCGGCTGATCGCCAGCATCACCCCGGCGACGATGCCGGGCAGGGCAGCCGGCACCAGCACGCGGCGAATGGTCTCGGAAGTGGTCGCGCCCATCGCCAGGCTGCCGTCGCGCATCGCCTGCGGAACGGCGGCGATGCTGTCGTCCGCCATGGAGGAGACGAAGGGAATGATCATCACCCCCATCACCAACCCGGCGGCCAGCGCGCTTTCGCTGGAGGCATGGGTGATGCCGACCGCCAGCGCCGCGTCGCGCACGATCGGAGCCACCGTCAGTGCGGCGAAATAGCCATAGACCACGGTCGGCACGCCGGCGAGGATCTCCAGCGCGGGCTTGAGCCATTTGCGCCAGCTGGGGCTGGCATATTGCGTGAGATAGATCGCACTCATCAGCCCCAGCGGGATCGCTACGATCATCGCGATGATCGCCCCGATATAGATCGTGCCCCAGAAGAGCGGGATCGCGCCATAGCGGGACGGGTCCGGATTCTGCGGATTGCCCATCGGATCCGGCCCCCAATGGGTGCCGAACAGGAAATCCACCGGGCTGATCATGCCGAAGAAACGGGTCGTTTCGAACACCAGCGAGATGAAGATGCCGAGCGTGGTGAGGATCGCCACCAGCGATGCCAGCAGGAGAGTGAGCATCACCACCCGTTCCACCCGGGTGCGGGCCATGAAATCCGGCCGCAGGCGGAGAAACGACCATGCTCCGCCGAGGAAGGCGATCAGCAGGGTGATCGCGATGCCGATCGCGTTCGTGCGGGTCAGCACCTCACGATAAGGCTCGACCAGTGCCTTCGCCTGGGTATGGAACACACCGGGCGCCGCGCCGTTTGCCACCGCATAGGCTTCTGAAAGAATGGTCTGACGCTCGAACCCGAAGGCGGGCAGCGAGGCAGCCGCGGGGCTGGAAAGCACCGCCTGGTTGACGATCTGCGGCGCGATCGCCCCCCAGGCCAGCACGAACAGCACCGAGGGGATCACGATCCACAGCGCGACATACCAGCCGTAATAATTGGGCAGGGAGGCAAGCCGCGTGCCCGGCGCCTGACGGCGGAAGCTCCAGGCGCGGGCACGGGCCGCCAGCCATCCGGCGAGTCCCAGCCCGAGGGCGAGGAGGAGCAGGATAGCGGGCGACATGGTGCAGGTGCCGCCTTACTTCAGCTCGTCGGCGGTCAGGATGGTGTATTCGGTGGCCGCCTTGGCGCTCTTGGCCATCACATCCTCGGGATTGACCACCAGTCCGATCTTGGCGAGCGGCCCGTCCTTGCCCCAGCTCGACGCCCACTGGGCGAGGAAGTCCTTGAGGCCCGGGATCGCGTCGAGATGTGCCTTCTTCACATAGATGAAGAGCGGGCGCGCGCCGGGATAGGAGAAGCTGGAGATGTTCTCATATGTCGGGGCGACGCCGTTCATGGGCAGGCCCTTCAGGCGATCGGCGTTCTCCTCGAGATAGGAATAGCCGAACACACCCACCGACTTGGGATTGCTTTCGATCTTCTGGACGATGAGGTTGTCCTGCTCGCCCTGGTCGACATAGGCGCCGTCGCCGCGCACTTCGGTGCAGAGCTGGTCGAACTTGTCCTCGTCGCTTTCCTTGAGCGCCTTCATCGCGGGGTCTGTCTCGCAGCCCTTGACGAGGATAAGCTCCTTCAGCGCATCGCGTGTGCCCGAGGTGGAGGGCGGGCCGTAGACCAGAATGGGATCGGCCGGCAGCGAGGGATCGACATCCTTCCACGTCTTGGCCGTCTGGTCCTTGCCGAAGGGCTTGGCGGCCAGCGCCTTGTAGACGATCTCCGGCGTGAGGTTCATCGAGATGCCGTCCTTGTCGGACGCGAAGGCGATCCCATCGAGCCCGACCTGGATCTCGATGATATCGGTGACGGCGTTGGCTTGGCATTGGGCGAATTCGGACGCCTTCATCCGTCGCGAAGCGTTGGCGATGTCGGGCGTATCCGCGCCGAGGCCAGCGCAGAACAGCTTCATGCCGCCGCCGGTGCCGGTCGATTCGATGATCGGGGATTTGATCTTGGGGTTGGACTGCGAAAGCAGTTCCGCGACCTTCTTGGCGAAGGGGTAGACGGTGGAGGAGCCGACCGCGCGAATGGAATCGCGGGTGGCGTTTCCTCCGTGGCCGCCGCAGGCAGCGAGAGCGAGCGATGCGCCGAGCAGGGGCAGGGCAATAAGGGCCTTGGTCTTCATGGTTCGAATCCCGCGATTGGAGAGCCGGTTCGCACGGCTGACTGCCCGCCCGATGTTGGAGTTATGTGACACATGTATGACAATGGCTAACTCGATCGCTCTATTATCGGTAATTTGACGGTCACAACCGTGCCTTCCCCCTTCCGGCTGGTGATGTCGAGCCGGCCGCGATGACGTTCCACAATGTGCTTCACGATCGCGAGGCCCAGCCCCGTTCCCCCCGCGGCGCGGCTGCGCCCCGGGTCCGTGCGATAGAAGCGGCGGGTCAGATGGGGGATATGTTCGGGATCGATTCCCTCCCCGCGATCGGTGACGGTGATGACCGCGCGGCCGCCTTCCTCCTCCCGCACGGCGACATCCACTTTTTCGCTGGAGGAGCCGTATTTCAGTGCGTTGTCGACCAGATTACGCACCAATTGCTCCAGTTGCTGGCGGTCGCCGCGAATCGCCAGCTCCGTTTTCGGGGCTTCCACTTCGATCCGCGCCTTGTCCGCCGGGGTGCCCGCCTCCCGGGCAGCCTTGGGCACCAGCTTGGCGAGGTCGATCGGCTCATCGGGCTGATCGTGCTTCTCCGCCTCGATGCGGGAAAGCGACATGAGGTCGCTCACCAGGTTTTGCAGCCGGCGCGCTTCGCGCAGCACGGTTTCGAGAAACTTTCCGGCCGTGGCGGGATCGACCTGCTCTTCCGGATCGGTGAGCGTCTCGACATAGCCGATGATCGACGCGAGGGGGGTGCGCAGCTCGTGGCTCGCATTCGCCACGAAATCGGTATGCGCGCGGCTGATATCCGCTTCGGCCGTGCGGTTGTGCAGTTCGATCACCCAGTAGCGTTCGTTGATCGCATGGCGGGTGAGTTGCCAGATGCTGCGGGGGGTGGTGAGGCCCTGGATCGTCACCGAACCGTCCAGCTTGCGGTCGAGCAGGGCGATGGCCTGCGGATGGCGCAGGGCAACGCGCGCGTCCTGCCCCACGATATGCTTGCCGAACACCAGCCGGGCCGCCGAATTGGCAATGATCACCCGGTTGCGGTCGAGCAGCATGATGGGGAGGCTGAACTGCTCGATGAGGTCGCGCATCCCGTCACGCGTGAGCTGGACGCTGTCGGTTTGCGGCTGGACCTGCTGCGGTTCCGGCCTGACGATCCATAGCGAGCCGATCCAGAGCAGCATCACGGCCGCGGTAAGCCACAGATCGGTGCCGGCCAGCGCCATTCCCAGGCCGGCCAGGATGGCGAGGATGATGCCGGGCCAGGGCGGTGTGCGGTGCTGCTGCATCGGCAACGCCACTTAGCGGTGCCGCGGCGGCTTCGCCAGCGGGAACGCGCGCCTGTCATATTTGCAGGGCGCGAGGCATGGAGCCAGTCCCTCGAGAGACTGATTCCGACGGCTATGTTTCCGGTGGCTTCAATCTGATAGGCCGCCGGAACCAAAGGTATTCACCGCAGGAAGAACTCCACCGGCACGACCAGCTCCAGGGTCTCTCCGGGCTTGTCGTCGGGCGGCTTGGGCAGGGGAGACGCCCGCTTGGGCAGCGCCACCGCCTCGCGGTCGAGATCGGCGAAGCCCGAGGAGCGTTCGAGCCGGGATGACAGGACCTTGCCCTCCCGATCCATCACGAAGCGGATATAGGGCACGCCCTGTTGGCGGCGCGCCATCGCCATGCGCGGATAGCGGCGGTTCCGGTTGAGCTGGGCAAGCACGCGGCCTTCCCACGTATCGGGCGCATTGCTCGCCACCTGCGGCGCGGGCGGGGCGGGCAAGGTCTTGGGCGCGGCGGTCTCCGGCTCGGTCGGGCCGGGATCGGCGGGCCTCGGCACACCCACCGGCACCGGCCTCGGCACCTGGGCAATCGGGAGGATGGGCCGCTCCACCGGCTGCGGCTGGATCGGCTCGGGCTGGTTCTCCTTCTTCTCGACAGGCTTGGGTGCTTCTTTCTCTTCCGGTGGCGTCTCGGGCGGCGAGGCGTCGGGCATTACGTTCACCACCGCCAGCGCGGACGGCGCCTGCACCGATACGGCATGGTTGAGCGTGAAAAGCAGGCCTGCCGCCAGCGCCGCGAAGATCGCGCCCGTGCCGAACATGCCGCCAAGGCGGGAGGCCGGCGATGGCGCATAGACGCTCCGCTCGAACGGTGGGGCAGAGGAAGGGGGCGATGCCGGAAAGACGATCGGATCGCGTGCAAGGGATGGGGGCGTCATGTCCATTTCTGTGATGCTGGGTGCGCCCTTCTGTATCACGATTGCCGCGTTCGAATACAAGTCGCGAGGGAAGGCAGGGAGGTGCATCGCCTCACCGGCGTGCACCTCGCACCGCGATGCGGCCAGCCTGCCTGGGCAAGGGTCAGAACTGATATCTGATCCTCACTTGTGCGCTGCGCGGCTCCTGCCAGTACACCTGCATGACGTCTTCCGTCGGGGCGAAATACTTCTTGTCGAACAGGTTCTTCACATTGAGCTGCACCGACAGGGCCTCGTTGATCTGATATCTCGCCATCAACTCGGCCACGAGATAGGCTTCCTGCGTCAGCTCCGGCACGCCGGCCGCCTCGGCCGCCGCCTGATAGGCGGAAGTCTCGCTCTGCCAGCGAACGCCGCCGCCCACGGTCAGGCCATCCAGTGCGCCCTGCAGGCGGTAGCTGGTGAAGAGGGTGAACTGCTTGCGTGGGATCAGCGGGCTGACCTCGGCCCCGCTGGGCTGGTGCGCCTTGAACTGGCTATAGCCTGCGGTGACGTTCCAGCCCGGAAGGATCTCCCCGGCGATCTCTGCCTCGAACCCCTTGCTCACGATGCCGTCCACCGTGGCATAGGCCTGCCGCTTGGGGCCATCGGGGAAGGCGGGGTCGAGCGGCACCTGGCCGACATATTGCCCCACATTCTCCTGCTCCATGCGATATACCGATAGCGTGGCGTTCAGGCGGCCGTCGAGGAACTCGCCCTTGATGCCCGCCTCGTAGGTATTGCCCTCGATCGGCGGCAGCATCTCCCCGCCGGTGTCCAGATATTTCTGCGGCTGGAAGATGCTGGTGTAGCTGGCGTAGACGGAAAGGTTCCTGAACAGGTCGAGCACCGCCCCCACATAAGGGACGACCCGATCCTTCGCTTCGAAGTCGTTGGCGGAGTTCTTGTGATCGACGACGCGGTAATCGATCAGGCGGGCGCCGCCGATCAGCTTGAGCGGCTTCGCGATCGAGATGCGGGCTGCCGCGAAGAAGGCTTCCTGCGTGATTGCGTTGTTATTGTAGTTGTTCGGCGGGGAGATGTAGGTCGGCTCGGGAGAAGCTCCGTCGAATTCGAAGATGTTGGGCGTGATGCCGGTGGTGATCAGCCCCGGGGCGCCATCGTCGATGGATTTCTCCTTCGACCAGTCATAGCCGAGGATCAGGTCGTGGCTGCCGCCGAACAGTCTGACCTTGCCGTTGACCTGCAGGTTGATGTCATCCTTGTCGTTCTCGACGTAATAGATGCCTGCATATCCCACCGCGGGGAATGTGATGCTGCCGAAAGCGTAGAACGACTGGCCGGTATCCGGATGGATCGGGCGAGGCCAGTAAAGGGCGATCTTCGCTTCGGAATCGCGTTCGCCATGGGTGTAGCTGGCCTTCGCGGTCCAGCCGCCTCCGAAGTCGTGCTCGATCCGCGCAAAGGCGTTGGTGTATTTGGACTTCCAATAGGTCCAGTCGGGCGAAGGATTGAAGCTGCGATCCAGGCCGAGCGGAATCACCTGTTTGCTGGCGTTCACCGTCCAGGCGGGGGCGCCGCCCCAGGTGGGGCTGTCCGTGTCGTTGTCCTGGTAGCTGATCCCGGCGGAAAGCAGCGTATGGGTGCCGATATCCTGCTCGAGCGTGCCGTAAAGCGTGTAGCTCCTGTTCTCCAGGCGATCCATGTAGCTGTCGCTCGTGTCGTAATCGGCGACGAGGCGCATGCGCGTGGTCTTCGTCAGCGGTGCGTTGATATCGGCCGTTGCCCCCAGATGCGTCCAGCTTCCGCCTTCGACCGCCACGCTTCCGGTCAGCACGTCGCTGTTCGCCCTCTTGCGGACCATGTTGATGACGGCTGAGGGATTGCCCGTACCCACCATCAGGCCGTCCGAACCGCGCAGCACCTCGACGTGATCGAGGATCGCCATGTTGCTGAGGATCTCGCCCGCGCTCCACTGCTCGTCGATCGTGGTCGGAACCCCGTCCATCAGGTAGCTCTCGATCCTGAAGCCGCGTGCGAACAGGCTGCCGCGATTGCTTTCATAGCGGCTGATCGAAAGCCCGGCCGTGTGCTCGACGACGTCCACCAGATCGTCGATCTGCTTGTCCTCGATCAGCTGGGAGGTGATCACGGTGACCGATTGCGGGGTCTCGTGGATCGACAGCGGCATCTTGGTGGCGACGCCCATCGCCCGGCTCGTATAGGCGCCGCTATGTTCGGTCATGGTCGGATCGTCGCGAAGCGGGCTGACCGCCAGGGTGCCGCCCGCGCCTTCCACCCGCACCGGCCCGAGCTGGATCGTGCTGTCCACCGGTTGCGGCGCGGGTTCCAGCGCTATGCGGTCTCCGGTGACGCGGAAGGTCAGGCCCGTGCCGGCGAGCAGCCGCGACAAGGCCTCCATCGGCGCATAGCTGCCGCGCACGGCGCTGCTGCGCTTGCCCGCCACCTTGTCGACGTCATAGACGATCTGCAGCCCGGCGCGGTCGGTGAAAGCGAGCAGCGCCTTGTTCAGATCCTGCGCAGGTATGTCGAAGGCGATCCGGCTGGCCGACGCGGTTTGCGCCATCGTCGCCTGGGGAACGGCCGTTGCGGCAATCGTCAGCGCCAATGCGCCCGCCGTAGCCGCTCGAACGATGCGGCCATGCCTGGCCCCGTCCGCAATATTCACCCCCATTCGATCGTTCCTTTCCTGACAATGCCGTCTCGCCCGCGAATGACATGCAATAGCGGGCCTCAAGGGGTAGGACGTGCGAGGGGGAGGAAGACGGTAAAAATAATTATGCGCCGCCTGCAGGCGCGGAAATACGGGCGGTTCAGCGGATGATGGTGGCGAAGGGGCCGACGTCCACCGTGCTGGCGCCGAGCTCCGAAGCGATGGCGGCCACGGCGCCGCGGATGTCCTTCGTGTCGAACAGGCCGCTCACCCGCCGCTCGGCAAGCCGCTCATTGGCGATGACGATCCGCCCGTGCCGATAGCGGTTGAGCTCCGCGACGACATCGCGGAGCGGAGCCGCGTCGAACAGCAGGCGGCCGCGCCGCCACGCTTCGGCTTGCCCGATGTCGACGCCGGCAACGGAGCCGAGCCCGGCCGCATCGTAACGGATCTGCCGCCCGGGCGGGAGCACCGCATGGGCGGCCCCGCCATCCGCCATGCGGGCCGTTACGTCCACCCGGTGCTCCGCAACCGTGACCTGGACCGCGCCCGGCAGGCGATCGACGATGAAGCGGGTGCCGAGCGCGCGCGCTTCCCCGTTCGCCGCCTCGACCACGAAGGGGCGGCCTCCGGCTGCCGCCTTGGGCGCGGCGGTGAACGAGGCGATGCCGGACAGAAGCTCCACCCGGCGTTCGTGGCTGTCGAAATGCAGGGCGATGGCGCTCGCCGGGCCGAGATCGACCCGCGAGCCGTCATCGAGCGCGATAGTCCTGACCTCGCCGATGCCGGTGCGGTGATCGGCGCGCAGCATTACCATCGGATCGCCGAACCAGAAAAGGCAGAAGCCGAACACGGCCAGCGCGCCGGCTGCGCCTGCTCCCATCACTTTCCACCGCCTGTGGCGGCCCTTGGCTGCGATGGAGGCGGGCACGGCATGAACGGCGGTGATGTGGGCGCGCAGGGGGCCCGGGTCGGCTTTGAGCAGATCGAGCTGCGCCCATGTCGACCGGGCATGGTCGAACGCGGCGCGATGGTTAGGATGCTCGGCCAGCCAGGCGTCCAGCTCGGCACGCTCTCGGGACGTGAGCGGAGCGCCGTCGAGCCGGATGATCCAGTCCGCTGCGATCGAGTCCACCCTGTCGCGCATCTCGTGATCGTCAGTCACGCCGCATCCCCGCTACAAGCCGATCCTTTTCGATTGCCGTGCACAGGGGCGTGCGCCGGCATCGGCTCAATCATGGATAAGACGCTCGGGACATGAGGAGCCAGTAAAATACAGCGCAACGGATCGCCCTATTGCAGCTTCATGCGTTGCATGACGTGGGCCAGTGCCATCCCGAGATGCTTCTGCACAGAGCTTTCGGAGATGCCGAGCCGCTCGGCGACTTCGGCATAGGTCAGCCCCTCGATCTTCGCCAGCACGAATATGCGACGGGTCCGATCGGGCAGTTCCCCCACGATCGCATGCAGCCGCGCGAGCATCTGGCGCGCTGCGGCCGCTTCGTCGAGCGAGGGGGCATCTTCCGGAATCTCGGCCAGTCGCTCGTCATCCGCCCGGTCGGTGCGGCGGCGCTCGATGCGCCGCAGATGGTCGATCGCGAGATTGTGGGCGGTGCGGAACAGGTAGGAACGGTCATTGGCGATGGCGGCCGCATTGCCGCGCTCGGCAATACGCAGGAAGGCTTCCTGCGCCAGATCGGCCGCGAGGGCGGGATCGCGCAGCTTGCGGGTCAGATAATCCTGCAACGCGCGACCATGCGCCAGATACAGGCGTTTCAACGCCTTGCCCGCCACTGGATGATCCCCGCGTTCCACTCGCCCGACACGCGGGCCCCATAGATCAGATGCGAACCATTCGCAATAGAGCTGGGATACGGCTTGAAGCTTGCGTGGGGCCGGGATCGACCCACGACGTCGATTCACTGGTATCCACCCAATGAAATTGTTGGCTTCCCCTTGCCGATATACACCTCGGGGCTCGCTCGATGTCCGGACATCGTGCCCCGGGGGGAGCGGAAAAGGATGAGAGGAGGATAGCTTCAATGCAGCGACGGTCCCTGGTCACCCTGGTGGCAGCAGGTCTTGTGTCGACCATGTCCGTTCCGGCCTGGGCGGCGCCCGCAGGCATGACGGATATCGAGGAAGCCGCGGCTAAGACGCAGATCGCGGAGCTCATGTATCGCTATGGCCTGACCCACAATACCTTCGATGTCGAAGGCTATGTTGCGCTGTTCACGTCGGATGCCCAGTTCGGCGGCGGCGCCATGGCATTCAAGGGCAGGGAAGACGGCATCAGGCACCTGGCGGAAATCTCGAAGGATGCCCTTGCCTATCCGGACGGCAAGAATGACAAGGAAGGCGATCGCGATTTCGGCATCATTCGCACGATCATCCAGAACCCTGTCATCGACGTCATCGACACGACCCACGCGAAAGGCGTGTTCTATGTGCAGATCGTCACCGAACATTCCGGCGTGCCGGTGATCATGCTCCAGGGAACCTATCAGAACCAATTCCGCAAGGAGAACGGCAAGTGGCTGATCTCCAAGATGGAAGTGTTCTCCAGCATGTTCAACAAGGAGGCTGGAGAGAGCAAGGGCCTTTCCGGCGGCAGGCCCAAGGAGCAGAAGTAAAAGGCGGATCGGTCCAACGGAAGCGAGCGGTCGCGCGGCTTCCCGGATGCCGTAATTGGTCAGGTTCTCAAGGAAGTAATCGGGATATTTCGTCATCACCTGAACGTGCTCGTTGGCATAGTCGTCGGCGATGCGGACCATTTCGGCCTCATCCTCGCACAGCACGACCTCACCATAATTCTCCCATGCCTTGCGGGCGATGGCGGCCGTCGGCAGGATCGCGAGCAGCCGCTCCACTTGCCGCATCGTGTCGAGGGCGAGCTGTTCGGAATTGGTGATCAGGATGGCCGGGCTGTCAGCCCCATGCTCGGCCTGGCCGAGAAGATCGGTAGCGCAGATCTCGCCATCCACCGTTTCGTCGGCGATCACCATCGTTTCGGTCGGGCCGGCGAACAGGTCGATCCCCACCCGCCCGAAAAGCTGCCGCTTGGCTTCGGCGACGAACGCGTTGCCCGGCCCCACCAGCATGTCCACACCCGCTATGCTCTGCGTTCCCAGCGCCATCGCGCCGATCGCCTGCACACCGCCGAGGCAATAGATTTCGTGGGCTCCTGCCAGTGCCTGCGCCGCGACGATTGCGGGGGCGGGCTTGCCGTTGAAAGGGGGCGCGCAGGTGATGACCCGCTTCACGCCGGCCACCTGTGCCGTGATCACGGACATGTGCGCGGAGGCGAGCAGCGGATACTTGCCGCCGGGGACATAGCAGCCGGCCGCGTTCACGGGCACGTTCTTGTGGCCGAGTATGACGCCGGGCAGGGTTTCCACCTCGAGGTCTCGGAGCGTCTCGCGCTGGGCGCGCGCAAAATTGCGCACCTGCGCCTGCGCGAATTCGATATCCTTCAGATCCTGCGGAGCCATCTGGTCGATGCAGTCCTGGATTTCGCGGTCGCCCAGCCGATAATCTTCCCGGTCCCACTGGTCGAAGCGGATCGACAATTCACGCACGGCTTCGTCGCCCCGCTTCTCTATGTCGGCAAGGATGGCCTCCACCGTTTCGCGGATCGCGCGGTCATCGGCCGCCCTGGTTTGCTCCGCTTTCCCCCTCTTGAGCCATCGTGCCATTTATTCTGTCTCTCGCTTTCACATAAAACCCGGCCGACCGCGTGGCACGGCCGGCCGATACAGGCGGGGATCGTGCGGGGGAGGGGTGGGGCAATCAATCCGAAACGGTGGATGGCAGCCATAGAGCAGACGCTTTTGACCCGGCGGCGGCGGCCCTTCTAACTGGGCCGACATTTACGCTTGAGCCATGAGGGAGAGAGGCGTCGTGCGCCTTGCAACTGTTGCATCCGATGGGCCGGACGGTCGATTGGTGGTGGTCTCCTCGGATGGGCGCCGCCAAGCGCCCGCCGACGGGATCGCCGCCACCCTGCAATCCGCGATGGAGCGTTGGCAGGATGTGGAGGCGCCGCTCAAAGCTCTCCAGGGCGCTCTCGACGCTGGAATGGAGGCGGAGGACCTTGGGGAGGGGCAGGTGCTCGCTCCGCTGCCACGCGCCTGGCAATGGCTCGACGGGTCGGCCTTCGCTTGCCATGGCGAATTGATGGACCGGGCCCTGGGAGTCGATCCGCCCAAGGTCGACCGTCCGCTTATGTATCAGGGCGTTTCCGATCGCTTCTACGGGCCGACCGAGGATGTCCCGATGGCTGCGGAAGACCTCGGGATAGATTTCGAAGGCGAGTTTGGAGTGATTGTGGACCGCGTGCCCATGGGGGTGACGCCGGAGCGGGCGATGGAGCATATCCGCTTGGTCGTGCAGATCAATGACTGGTCTTTGCGTGCCCTCGCCGGCGCCGAGATGAAGACTGGCTTCGGGTGGGTCCAGGCCAAGCCACCCTGCGCCATGGCGCCCTTCGCGGTGACGCCGGATGTGCTGGGCGATCAATGGCGCGACGGGCGCGTGCATCTTGATCTGCGGGTCGATTGGAACGGCCGGCGTTTCGGCGCGGCGAACGGGGCCGCGATGGATTATGGCTTTCACGAGCTGGTGGCTCACGCCGCGCGCACCCGCGATTTGGTGGCCGGCACGGTGATCGGCTCGGGGACCGTTTCGAACCCCAATTACCGGGAAGTCGGTTCATCCTGCATCGCGGAGCGCAGGGGGATCGAACTGATCGACCTGGGCGAGCCCCGGACGGAATTCATGCGTTATGGGGATATCGTGCGGATGCAGGCGGTGACCGGGGATGGGCAGGCGCCATTCGGAGCGATCGAGCAGCGGGTGGTGCGGCCGTGAGCGCGGGCTCCTTCTCCGGCCCGGTCCGCCGCGTCGTCACTGCCCATGATGTGGCGGGCAAGGCTGTGTTCGGCGGTGACGAGGCGTTCGAACCGGAAGTAGTCCCCTCCGGGGACGCGGCGATGGCGGTGATCTGGACCACGGCCACCGTGCCGGCGGACAATAATGATGAGACCGACGGGCGGGAGCGCCCCGCCGGGCTCACGCTACATGGCGGCTCGGTGATCCGGATCGTCGACATGCTGCCGGGCGGCGCATCGCCGATGCATCGCACGAACTCGATCGATTATGGGATCGTCCTTTCAGGCGAGGTCGAGCTGGAGCTGGAAGATGGCGCTTCGAGGCTGCTGGGCCCGGGCGACATCATTGTCCAGCGGGGCACGATCCACCGCTGGCGAAATCCCAGCGCGACGGAGACGAGTCGCATCGTGTTCGTGCTGATCGAGGCCTCGGCCGCACGAGTTGGCGGCGCGGAGCTGCCGGAACTCCACCCCTGAGTATCCCGGGCGTGGCGATGCGCTCATCCATTGGGCTTGGATTGTTCGATCTGACCGGACGGACGGCCATCGTCACCGGTTCGACACGCGGAATCGGCCTGGCGATAGCGCGCCAGCTCGGTTCCGCGGGAGCGAACGTCGTGGTTTCGAGCGAGGACGCCGACGATACGGGGCGGGTCGCGGCCCAACTCGCGGAAGAGGGGCTGCGCGTTGCGGGCAAGGTGTGCGACGTAGCCGAGCCGGCGGCCCTGCGCGAACTGGTCGGCTTCGCGCTGAAGGAGTTCGGCGCGCTCGGCATCCTCGTCTGCAATGCGGGCATCACGGGGCGACGGGGGGCGATGGCTGATCTCGAAGAAGATGACTACCGACGGGTCTTCGCAGTCAACCTCGACGCCGCTGTGCGGCTCGCCAATATCGCTCTTCCACATATCGCGGATTGGGGCGGGGGCGCGGCGGTGATGATGTCCAGCATCTCCGGCCTGCGCGGAAATCGCTCGATCAACGCGTATGCCTTGTCGAAGGCCGCTTTGGCGCAGGCGGCGCGCAATTTTGCGATCGAATGGGGTGCAAGCGGCGTTAGGGTCAATGCCGTCTCGCCCGGCCTGATCCGCACCGCCATTTCGGAGCCCCTGCTGGCGGACGCCGGCTTTCGGGAGCGGCGCATGCGGATGACGCCGCTGCGCCGGGCGGGGGACCCCATCGAGGTGGCCGGAGCGGTCCATTTTCTTGTTTCCGAGGCCGGGGCGTTCGTTACCGGCCATAATCTCGTTGTGGACGGCGGGACTGTGATCACCGATGGAAGCTGAATAGAACAGGGAGAGGGAAAGGCATGGGTCATAGCAGGTTGGCGCCTCCGCAAAGGACGGCCTTTCAAGGATGGACGCTGGTGGCGTGCGCGTGGCTTTCGGTCATGGCGAACATGGTCATCGCCCCGGTCCTTCCCACGATGACGGAGCATTTTTCAGCCACACCCAATGTGAACGTACTGATTTCCTTGAGCGCGACCTCGCCCGCGCTCTTCGTCGCGATCCTGGCGATCCCGGCAGGAATGCTAGGCAATCGGTTCGGCCGGGAAAGGGTCTTGATCTGGTCGGCACTTCTTTACGGGATCGCCGGCGTGGCGCCTTATGTGCTCGATGATTTGCGGCACATCGTGGCCACCCGCGCCATCGTCGGCATTGCCGAAGCGGCGGTTATGACCTGCTCGACGGCGCTGATCGGCGACTATTTCGCGGGTCGGCGGCGCGAACGCTTCCTTGCACTACAGACCGGTACTTCGCCGGTCGTCGCCATCGTCGCCGTCGCTCTGGGCGGTATGGCCGGCAGCCGCGACTGGCACAACAGCTTCCTGGTCTATGGCTTTGCCTTCTGCATCTTCCTTGCGGCCGCCACCGCTCTACGCGGTAATCATGGCGGGCCTTTGCCGACGGCCGGTGAGAAGATCCGGGCGATGGGAGAACCTTCCGCCAATTGGCTGATGGTGGGCTGGATTTGTCTCATCACAGTCTTTGCAATGACCGCGTTTGTCGTGACCATCGTGCAATTGCCGTTCCTGTTGACTGAGCGCGGCGTTCCCGATCCCAGCAGGATCGGCTTCCTGGCCAGCTGCGCCACGTTGGCCAACCCCGTGGGGGCGATCTTCTTCAGCTTCGTCGCCTTTCGCCTGATGGGCAAGCTGGCTCTCGCCTTCGCGATGCAGGCTGCCGGGTTCGCCACGATGGCGCTGGCCCCGGACTGGCAGGTGACCATCCTGGGCGCGCTGATGGCCAATTTCGGTTCCGGCTTGATCCTGCCGTTGCTCATCACCTGGGCGGTGGCCCCTCTGCCGACTGCGCAACGCGGCGTTGGGACAGGCGCGTGGATCAGTGCGAGCTTCTTCGGCCAGTTCCTCAGCCCGTTGGCTGTTCTCTGGCTCAAGGGTCTGACCGGCTCGCTATCGCAGGCGATACTGGTCTACGCCTTTGCATGTGGGTCCTTCGCGGTGGGAGCCTTTCTCGCTTTCCTCAAGAGACCGTCGCCGGTGGTGCAACCGGGTGCCGTAGGAGCCTGAACGAGGCACGGACCACGATTACGCAGGAGGAGCTTATCGCATGAACAGGGAGCAATTCGGCGCCTATCTAAAGAGATTCAACTCGGAAGATGCGACGGTTTTCGATGATTACCTGAGCAGCCGGTTCAGGATGCTGAACGGGTCCCTGGCATTCGAAGGGAGGCAGGGCATGAAGGCGCATTATTGCGATCGTATCTGGCCCTTCTTCGTCGAGAGGGTGAACATCCTGCGGTTCGTGAGCGATACGGATCACCTCGCTATCCACGCCTGGACTCACTTCACCTCGAAGGGAGATTTTCCCGAGACATTGTTTGGCCCCGTAAAGGAAGGAGATGCCTTCGATTATCGGGGAGTGATCCTCTACGATATAGAAGCCGGCCAATTCACCAACATCATCGTGGCATACAACAGCTTCAGCCATACTCCGCTGCACAAAGAGCCATTGGAAATGGGCATTCCCCATTGATCGATCAGGCGGCGGGTCGCTTGCCGATCCGCCCGGCCGCCCCATGGCGGGGGCTCACCTTTCGAAACCGATGGGGCAGGCCGAAGGATGCAGCAGGCGGGCCGGCCGGTGCGTGCAGGCGAGTCAGTCCGCCGCTTCGCTGGTGGCCGGTGCCGGTTTGCGCTGGAAGGGGTGCGAGAGCGTGGCGGCAAGCGGACTACCAGCCCTGGTGATCGACCATACCGTGACTATCCCGGCCAGCTGCGATGCCGCCGCCAGGAAGAAAGGAGCGCCGGCAAGGGCGGGATTGGCCGAGCGCGTGATGGAGCTTGCGAATACGCCCGCGTAGATGAATGGGGCGAGGATGCTCATGAGGCTCATCAAGCTGCTGGTCACGCCCGACAGCTTGCCCTGCTCGGTGGGGTTCACGCTCTGGGTGAGCAGCGAATTCCAGATCGGCAGCACGAGCGAGCCGAAAGACCAGATCGGTATGCCGATCCAAAATAGCTCCTCGCGAAAGGCCAAGCCGTAGATGCAGAGCGCGATCATCTGGCAGGCAATCCCCAGCATGAGCGACCGCCGCTGACCGAGCAGGTTGATGAGGGGCTTCAGCAGCACCAGCTGGACGAACATGTTGCAGCCGCCGACCGCCATGAACATCAGCCCGTTCTTGTCGGAATCCCAGCCATAGCGTTCGGTCGTGTAGAGGACGCCGACCGTTATCATCGCATATTGCGCGAAGAAGTAGAAAATCGAGACCGGAAACATGGACAGCAATATGCGGTTGTTGCGCACGAGGTGGATCATGGAGCCGATGGGAATCGAATGCTTGAGCCGGAACGCCACACGCGCCGCCAGCGGCAGTGATTCCCTGAGCACGAAATAGCCGAACGCCCCATTGAGCAGGCAGAGCACCGCCGCGGCCCAGAACGGTGCGCGTGGGTCGCTCGAGCCCAGAAAGCCCCCGATGCCGGGACCGATGAAGAAGCCGAGGCTCATCGCGGCGCTCACAAGCGCAAACCGCGCGGCTCGCCGGTGCGGAGGCACGACATCGGCAACCCAGGCGTTTGCAGCCGGCATGCTGGCCGTGGCGAAGCCCGAGATCACGCGACCGATGAAGAGCCAGGCAAGATTGGGCGCCAAGGCCATCAGCGCGAATTGCAGGCCTGACACGATGTTCGAGAACACGATCACTGGCCGGCGGCCGAAATGGTCGGAGGCAGCGCCAAGGATTGGCGCTCCGATGAATTGGGTGATGCCGAACACCGCGGTGAAGGATGCGAAGATGCCCGCCACCTCGGCCACGCCATAGCCCGATATAGACATGATGAGCTTCGGGAACACCGGTGTGATGAGGCTTATGGCGACCATGTCTAGAAATACCGTGCCGAGGATCACCAACTCCCCCGCAGGCGAATGGCCCTCGGCGTTGATCGTTGTCTTGTTGTGCAATTCCGTCTCTCCAACCGGCATCCGGCATGTCGGAGCCCCCGATTTTGCCGGAACGCTAGCAGTGCATTCGGCAGAGACGATAATGCATGGGATGGATGCGTGGGATCGATCCGGTGGCGGAACCTTTCGGAGCCAAGGGCCCGGGCGGTGAATGATCCTATCCTTCCGCAGCGCAGATGACCTCGATGCGCATCGATCTATCGAAAGAGGGCGTGGTTCCGCTCCAGCAAATGGATTGGACGAGAGCCTGATAATCGGGAACGCTGCACGCTGATCGAAAGGGCTTTGAGCGGGATTTCTTCAGCAGGTGACGACCGGGCCAGGGGGGTGGTGATATGCGCCTCATCCTCGGCCCCGGGGGAGGGTGAAAGAGCGACATCGGCGCGCTGCGGCGTGCGGGTGTGGCCTTTTTTCCGGCGGTTCCGCCGCAATAAAAAATCGTGGGAGGTAAGGATGGCAACGATACGGACCCAGCTGCCGGCCATCTTCGGGAAAGGGTGCGAACGGTCGTGAGCGAAATGATCCGGGCTGGAAATGACGCCGATGAAGAATCCGATTTCTCGTTTCGCAAGATCAGGCTGGGCATAATACTCGCCGTCGCGAACACGTTTGGAACGGTCGGGGTGGCGCACATTGCGCTGACCCTGATCAATCTGTCGGTAACGAAGGAGTTTGGCTGGACCCAGCAGGAGTTCAGCTGGGCCCAGGCCGCGCTGATGTGGTGCAGCGCTGCTATGCTGCCGTTCTGTGGCTATCTGATCGACTCGCTGGGCGTGAGGCCGGTGGTGATCTTCGGCTCGCTGGGCATTGCGGTGGGGACGTTTTGCCTTGGCCTGATGACCGGCGAATTGTGGCAGATATACCTTATCTACGGCTTCCTGGGATTGTGTGGCAGCGTTGCGCTGGGATACTCGAAGATCATCGGTGCGATGTTCAGCAAGCATCGCGGTAAGGCGATAGCGCTGCTCGGGATGGAATCCACCCTGGCGATGGCGGCAATACCCCCGATGGAGAACTGGCTCATCAGCGAATTCGGCTGGCGCTGGATGTATTTCGCCTGCGGGATCATCACCTTCCTGCTGGTGCTGCTGGTCTATTTTACCGTCGACGAGCCTGGAGAGGTGAAGAGCGATCGTCGCCTTATGCGGCGGGATGGCGCAAAGAAACCCGATAGGCCGGAGCTACCGGGGCTCACGGCGCAAGAGGTGTTCCGTGACCGCGTCTATTGGCTGATCGTCCTGGCAACGATCACGGCTACGGCACCGCGTAACGGCACGAACATCTTCCTCGTTCCGATGATGAGCGAGAAGGGTTTTACGCAAGCTGACGCCGCGCTCTATCTGAGCATGACCGCAATGATCGGGCTGGCCGGATCGCTCGTGGGCGGATGGGCGCTCGATCGATTCAACGACAGCCGGGTGGCCGTCCCGTTCCAGGCAATATCCTTTTTCGGAATGCTGGCCTTTACCTTGGCCACTATAAGCTTCGGCGGCTGGGGGATGATGGGCTTGTCGGTCGCGTTGAGTGGGTTCGCCGGGGGAACTGCCCGGTCATTCGGCACATATCTCCACATCCGGTTTTTTGGCCTCAAGGCCTTCGGATTCTATCAGGGCCTGGAAGTTGCCCTACTGTTCCTCGTGATGGGCGGTGTCGCTCCCGCAGTGGCGGCGTTGCGCGATGCGAGCGGTTCCTATTATAGCACCTATGTCCTGATGCTGATCGGATTAGCGATCGGAACGGGCCTCTATTGGATCATGGGGCCATATCGCTATCCCGCCGATATGCGGGAACCCGTGGCCGAACCGGCGCCGGAGATCGACATCCGTCGCAGGGCATGACGCCGGCATAACGGAGGAGGTCGCAGCTTACGGCCTATGGCCTCAATCCGGGATCTCTCCGTTTTCCCGCAGCACTTCCCCAGCGAGGTAGAGTGAGCCGGCGATCAGTACCGTCTGGGGTGCCTGGTCTCCCTCCGCTTCGAGGCGGGCGGAGAGGTGGGTGAGGGCGTCCTTCACGTCGGCGGCAGGTTCCACCGGGTCGACGCCCAACTCGCGCGCCGCCCGGGCGATGTCTTCCGGCGCGTGGCATTCGTGGCCGGGGATGGGGACGGCCCACATCCGCGCGACATACGGCGCGATCGGGGCGAGCACTTCGCGGATCGGGCGGTTGGCCATCAGCGCCATCACCAGATTGAGGCGCGGGCGGCCGCTGAAGGCTTTCGCTATGGCCTGTGCCGCATCGGGATTGTGGCCGCCGTCGAGGATGAATTCCGCGCCGGGAACGAGAGCGGTGATCGGGCCTTTGCCGAGCGACTGCAGTCGGGCGGGCCAGCGCGTGCCTTGGATGCCTTCCGCCATTGCCTCGGGGGAAACCGCAACCTTGTCCTGATGCCGCAGCAGCGCCACCGCCAGCCCGGCATTGTCCGCCTGGTGTGCGCCGTGGAGCTGGGGCATGGGCAAAGTGAGCTCGCCTTGCGCGTCGCGATAGGAGAGCCTTTCCCCACCTTCCACGAACCAATCTCGCCCGCGCAGGAAGTGCAGTGCCCCGCGCTCGGCCGCGATCCGCTCCACCTGCTCCAGTGCTTGGGGGGGATAGGTCTGGGTCACCAGCGGTGATCCGGGGCGGACGATGCCAGCCTTCTCATAGGCGATGCGGGCGAGGGGATCGGCGGGCGTGCCTTCCTCTTCGCGCAGCAGAAACGCTTCATGGTCGATCCCCAGCGTCGCGATGCCACAGGCGGCGGGATGGTCCAGCACGTTGGTCGCATCGAACCGCCCGCCGAGCCCGACCTCGATCACGCAGACGTCGGCCGGGATTCGGGCAAAGGCGAGGAAAGTGGCCGCGGTGGTCACCTCGAAGAAGCTGGGGCCGAGATCCTCGCTGATGTCGAGCACCTCCTTGAGCAGATCGGCGAGGAACTGGTCCTCGATCAGCTTGCCGGCCAGCCGGATGCGTTCATTATAGCGCACCAGATGCGGCTTGGTGGCAGTGTGGACCACCAGCCCTTCGGCCTCCAGCATCATCCGGAGATAGGAGCAGGTGGAGCCTTTGCCGTTGGTGCCCGCGACATGGAAGGCCGGCGGGATGCGCGATTGCGGATCGCCCAGCCGCGCCAGGATCGCGCGGATCGTCTCCAGCCCGAAGCGGCCTTGCGGGAGGGAGAGGGAAGCCAGCCGGTCCAGCTCGCGCTGCACGTCGGCGTTCTCGGAGGTTGCGAAGTCCCTCATCGGATGCTCGTCACGGCGAGAGCCGTACCTTCCCGGATCACGCAGCCTGTGCGGGAGCGAGATAGTCGAGCAGGCTGGCCAGGGTGGGGCGCAGGTCCCTGCGTTCCACCACCATGTCCACCATGCCGTGCTTGTGCAGATATTCCGCGCGCTGGAACCCTTCGGGCAGCTTCTCACGGATCGTGTCCTGGATCACGCGCTGGCCGGCGAAGCCGATCAGTGCGCCCGGCTCCGCCAGGTGGATGTCGCCCAGCATGGCGTAGCTCGCGGTGACGCCGCCGGTGGTCGGGTCGGTCAGCACCACGATATAGGGCAGGCCCGCTTCCTTGAGGTGGCGGGTCATCACCGTGGCCTTGGGCATCTGCATCAGGCTGAGGATGCCTTCCTGCATCCGCGCGCCGCCTGCCGCCGTCACCACCACATAGCCGCATTTTTCGGCCAGGGCCCGCTCCGCCCCGGCGCAGAAGGCGGCACCCACCGCCATGCCCATCGAGCCGCCCATGAAGGAGAAGTCCTGCACGCCGACCACCGCCTTGCGCCCTTCGATGGTGCCGACACCTACGATGAAGGCATCCGGGTGCGGATTGTTGGCGCGGGCGGTCTTGAGCCGGTCGGTATAGCGCTTGGAATCGCGGAACTTCAGCGGGTCTTCGGGGACCTTGGGGGCGGGCAACAGCTCGTAGCCTTCGTCCAGCAGCTGACCCAGGCGCATGTCCGCCCCGATCCGGCCGTGGTGATGGCAATGGGTGCAGACGTTGAGGTTCGCCTCGTAATCCTTGGTGAACAGCATCTCCCCGCAACTGGGGCACTTTACCCACAGATTGTCGGGAGATTCGCGCTTGTTGCCGAAGGGCAGCGCATTGCGGACGCGGTTAAGCCAGCTCATGCGGCGACCTTTCGTGCATTATGGACCGCCTTGGCAAGCGCCGCGGTCAGTTCGCGCAGGGGCGCGGGCGCTTCGGGCCCGTGCCGCCCGATGATGTCGACGAAAGCGGAGCCCACCACCACGCCATCGGCAACGCGGGCGATCGCCTCGGCCTGTTCGGGGCTGCGCACTCCGAAGCCGACCGCGACGGGCAGCTCGGTGGAGGCCTTGAGGCGGGTGACGGCATCCTCGATCGAGGCCTGGGCCGCCTGCTGCAGCCCGGTGATCCCGGCGACGGAGACATAATAGAGGAACCCGGCCGAGCCTTTCAGCACGGCGGGCAGCCTCGCCGCGTCGGTGGTCGGCGTGGCGAGGCGGATCATGGCGATGCCGGCCTGGCGCAGCGCGGGGCCGAGCGCCTCGTCCTCCTCAGGCGGAATGTCCACGCAGATCACGCCGTCCACCCCGGCCTTCGCGGCTGCGGCGGCGAACCAGTCCGCGCCGCGATGGACCATCGGATTGGCATAACCCATCAGCACCAGCGGCACCTCGGGATGGCGCGCGCGGAAGGCGGCGGCGATGGCCAGCACGTCCTTGGTGGTCGTGCCCTTGCCCAATGCGCGGAGATTGGCCGCCTGGATCGCCGGCCCGTCCGCCATCGGGTCGGTGAAAGGCATACCCAGCTCGATCACATCGGCCCCGCCAGCTACCAGTGCGTCGAGATTGGCGGCAGTGTCCCCGTCACCCGCGGTAATGAAGCAGACGAGGGCGGGGTGGCCCTTGCCGAAAGCGGAAGAGAACCGGCTCATCGTGCCCTCTCCCCTTCAGGGGAGAGGGTTGGGAGAGGGGGAAGCCGCAGCCCCGCGATCGCTTCCTGCAATCGCCGCAGCACTCCCGCCATATTTCCCATCACTTCAGGGTTCGTGAAACGCAGCACGGTGTAGCCTTGCTCCTGCAGATAATGTGTACGGTTCCGGTCACATGTATCGTCCGCATCATGGGTGTCGCCATCGATTTCCACGACGATCTTCGGATCGTTGGCGGCGAAATCGGCAATATAGTGCCCGATCACCTTCTGCCGCCGGAATTTCACTCCTTCGAAGCGTTCTGCCCGCAACTGGAGCCAGAGACGCGTTTCGGGTTCCGTCATCTGCTTGCGCATCGTCTTGGCGTAGCTTGTCAAGCGGGTGTCTCGCATGCCCCTCTCCCAACCCTCTCCCCTGGAGGGGAGAGGGCCAATCAGATCTCCGCTCCCAGGGCTTCGGCCACGGTGAAGATGTCCTTGTCCCCCCGGCCGGACACATTGACCAGGATGATCTGGTCGCGGGTGAACTCGCCGGCCTTCCTGGGCAGGGCAGCCAGCGCGTGGGAGCTTTCCAGTGCAGGGATGATGCCTTCCTGTTCGCAGCAGAGCCGGAAGGCCTCCAGCGCTTCCTTGTCGGTGATGGGGAGGTATTCCACCCGGCCGATCTCGTGCAGCCAGCTGTGCTCCGGCCCGATGCCCGGATAGTCGAGCCCCGCACTGATCGAATGGGCTTCGGTGATCTGCCCATCCTCGTTCTGCAGCAGATAGGTCTTGTTGCCATGGAGGATGCCCGGGCTGCCACCCGCCAGGCTGGCGGCGTGCTCTCCGGTCTCCAGGCCGTGGCCGGCGGCTTCCACGCCCACCATCGCCACACCGGTATCGTCAAGGAAGGGGTGGAACAGGCCGATCGCGTTCGATCCGCCGCCCACCGCGGCGATCAGCAGGTCGGGCAGCCTGCCTTCCGCTTCGAGGATCTGTTCACGCGCTTCGGTGCCGATCACGCTCTGGAAGTCGCGCACCAGCTCCGGATAAGGGTGCGGGCCGGCGGCGGTGCCGATGATGTAGAACGTGTCGTGCACATTCGCGACCCAGTCGCGCAGGGCCTCATTCATCGCATCCTTGAGCGTCTGTGCGCCCGACGTGACGGGGCGGACCTCCGCGCCCAGCAGCCGCATGCGGAATACGTTGGGCTTCTGCCGCTCGATGTCGCGCGCACCCATGAAGATGGTGCAGGGCAGGCCGAAGCGCGCGGCCACGGTGGCAGTCGCGACGCCGTGCTGGCCCGCGCCCGTCTCCGCGATGATCCGCGTCTTGCCCATGCGCCGGGCAAGCAGGATCTGGCCGATGCAATTGTTGATCTTGTGCGCGCCGGTGTGATTCAGCTCCTCGCGCTTGAAATAGATTTTCGGGCCCATGCCTTCAGGCAAGCCGCGGCGAAGGTGCTCGGTCAGCCGCTCCGCGTAATAGAGCGGGCTGGGGCGGCCGACATAATGCTTCATCAGCGCGTCGAATTCGGCCTTGAAGGCCGGGTCTTCCTTCGCCGCGCGATATTCCCGCTCGAGGTCGAGGATCAGCGGCATCAGCGTCTCGGCGACATAGCGGCCGCCGAACTGGCCGAAATGCCCGCGCTCGTCGGGCTGGTTGCGCAGGCTGTTGGACAGGGTGGTTGCGTCGGTCATCGTCGGTTCAATCTTTCAGGCATGTAGGGGCAGGTCGCTTCGATCGGTGTCGAGAAGCGATCAGCGCCATCGTGCCCCGATAGGCTCGGCGGGAAGAACCAGCGTCAGCATCGGGAAACCGCTTTGCAGAAGGCCGCGATCTTGTCCACATCCTTGACGCCGGGCGCGCTTTCCACGCCGGAGGAGGTGTCGACCAGCGGCGCGCCGGTGATCCGCACGGCCTCGGCCACGTTTTCCGGGGTGAGGCCGCCCGCCAGCCCCCAGGGAAGCCTGCCGCGATAGGTCGAAAGCAACCCCCAGTCGAAGACAAGGCCCATGCCACCCGGCAAGGCGCCCTTGGGGGTCTTCGCGTCGAACAGGATGAAATCCGCCGCGTCTTCATAGGCGGCTGCCTTTTCCACATCGCCGGGTACCGAGACCGACACGACCTTCCATACCGGAATCCCGAAGCGCCCCTTCACCTGGGCCGCGCGCTCGGGCGTTTCGGAGCCATGGAGTTGGGCCGCGTCGAGCCGGGCGGCCTCGATCGCCTCGGCGATCGCGGCATCGCCGGCGTCGGCGAACACCCCCACCTTCGTGATGCGCGATCCTGCATGCGTTCCCAGCGCGGCGGCCTGGTGCGGGGTCAGGCAGCGAGGGGAAGGCGGGAAGAAGTTGAAGCCCGCATATTCCGCCCGTGCGGCGATCGCCGCTTCCAGCGCCGCCGGGTCGTTGATGCCGCAAATCTTGATCCGAGGAACAGCCATGGGCGGCCGTTAGGGCAAAAGAGAGGCGGGATGAAGCTCCATGATGGGGCGCCGCCGAGCGATCCGCCCTAGGTGTTGTCTGCATTCATCGTAACCATATCATGGCGCAAGCGAGGTGAACGAAGCCCATGAAGGCGATGATGGTCTTTTCACATCGCAAGGCGATGCGTCGGAAGCGTTTGAGTTT
>Ga0164243_10000796_pt1 | contig 55145 bp, 51 predicted proteins | sample OricompcompostOP_FD_108781 | JGI IMG/M metagenome (GOLD analysis project Ga0164243, IMG submission 108781) | Organic Plus compost microbial communities from Emeryville, California, USA - Original compost - Organic plus compost (OP) | ecosystem: Engineered > Solid waste > Mixed feedstock >... | reverse complement strand
GAACGACAATCCGGAGTTCCGCTACGCCACCCACGAGGTGACCGAGGAGACCCACCACACCCAGATGTTTCAGGAACTGGTGAACCGGGTCTGCCCGGATGCCCAAGGCGCCTCGCCGATGTTCAAGGTGCTCATCCCGGTGCTTGCGACCGCCGGTGCCTGGTTCCCCGAGGCATTCTTCGTCGGCATCCTCGCCGGGGAGGAGCCGATCGACCACCTGCAGAAAAACGTCATGCGTGCCGGCGGCATGCACCCGCTGATGGACCGCGTGATGCAGATCCACATCGCCGAGGAGGCGCGCCACATCGGGTTCGCCCACCAGTTCCTCGAGCAGCACGTTGCCGAGCTCAACCCGGTCAAGAAGCACCTGCTCGGCTTCATCTACCCGGTCCTGATGCGCTGGCTGTGCGATGTGATCATGAAGCCGAGCAAGCAGGCGCTAGCCGACATGGGCATCCCGGAGGAGGTCGCCAAGGAGATCTGGTGGGAGTCCGAGGAGTCTCGCAAGATGCTGCGCGACCTCTTCTCCGACGTCCGGATGCTTGCCGACAACCTCGGCCTCCGCAACCGGGTGACCAAGTTGGTCTGGAAGGCGATGAAGATCGACGGTCGTCCGGCCCGGTTCCGCTCCGAGCCCTCCTACGCTTCGCACTGACGGCGCCACACCCATCTAGAAGAGCCAGCACGTGCCACACGTCGTCACCCAGTCCTGCTGCTCCGATGCGTCCTGCGTAGTGGCCTGCCCGGTCAACTGCATCCATCCCGCACCCGGCGAGCCCGGTTTCGCCGAGGCAGAGATGCTGTACGTCGACGCGGCCTCCTGTGTCGACTGTGGCGCCTGTGCCACGGCCTGCCCGGCCGACGCGATCGTCCCGCACACCACGCTGACGTCCGCCCAGCAGCCCTTCCTGACCCTGAACGCGGAATACTTCGAGGTCTTCCCGCACTCCGACCGCAGCATCCTCGCTCCCGTCCACGAGCAGCGCCGCCTCACTCGGAAAGGCCTGTTCCGGGTCGCCGTCGTCGGGGCGGGGCCGGCGGGTCTCTATGCCGCCGACGAACTGCTCAAGCACCCCGAGATCTCGGTCGACGTCTTCGACCGACTGCCGACGCCGTACGGCCTGGTTCGCGCGGGAGTGGCGCCAGACCACCAACACACCAAACAGATCGAGAAGCTCTTCTCCCAGATCGAGAGTCAGCCGGGCTTCCGCTACTTCCTCGGCGTCGAGGTCGGCAAGGACGTCTCCCAGGCCGAGTTGGCCGCGCGCTACCACGCGATCGTCTACACCGTCGGCGCCGCCAGCGACAAGCCGCTGGGCGTGCCTGGCGACGACCTGCCGGGCTCGTTGTCGGCCACGGACTTCGTGGGGTGGTACAACGGCCATCCTGACAAGCAGGACCTGCCCATCCGGATGGATGCCGAGTCCAACCCATCGGGGCGCGTCGTCATCGTCGGCAATGGCAACGTCGCCCTCGACTGTGCCCGCATTCTCGCCGAGGACCCGGATCTGCTCGCCCGCACGGACGTCTCCGACGAGCCGCTGGGGGTGCTGCGCGAGAGCAACATCCGCGAGGTGGTCATTCTCGGCCGGCGCGGCCCGGCGCAGGCGGCGTTCACCGTGCCGGAACTGGTCGGGCTGGCCGGCCACGCCGGTCTGAACGTGATCGTGGATACCGGCGATCTGCCCCCCGAGCGTGCGTTGGCCGGCAGCGATGTGAAGTCCCGCCTCCTCCGCGAGCTCTCCGAGCGCGAGCCCGATCCGGGCAAGCGCACCATCGTCTTGAGGTTCCTGTCCTCTCCGGTTCGGGTCGTCGGGGAGGGCCGGGTGAGCGCTGTCGAGGTCGGACGCAACCGGCTGCGCACCGACGAGCAGGGTGTGGTCCGCGCAGTCGCCACCGGCGAGACCGAGACGCTCGAGACCGGCATGCTGCTGCGGGCGGTGGGCTACAAGGGGCTGCCCGTCGCCGATCTGCCCTACGACGCCGCGACCGGCGTCGTACCCAACGATCGCGGCCGGGTCCTCCCGGGCGTCTACGTCGCGGGCTGGGTCAAGCGTGGCCCGACCGGATTCATCGGCACCAACAAGTCCGACGCCGAGGAGACGATCGAGCAGCTGCTCGACGACCTGGACGCCGGTGCCATCCCGGAGCCGGTGAGCGACGCCTCGACCATTGCCGCCGTCGTACGCAGCCGACAGCCGGCGATGGTTGACCTGGCCGGGTGGCAGGCGATCGACCGCGAGGAGAAGCGTCGCGGCGCCACCGCGGGACGACCGCGGGTCAAGATCGTCGACATCGACGAGATGCGCCGGATCGCGGCGCGGTCGACGCGACCGCGCTATGCACGGTTGCGGCGGGGGAGAGGCTGACCATGTCCGCGACGCCACAGGGTGATCGCAGCGACGGCCGACAGGCCCGCTGGAGCCAGCACAACGAGGAGCGCCGGCGCCAGATCATCGACGCCGCGATCGCGGAGATCGAGGCGGGGGAGCCAGGCGCCGAGCTCCGGGTGCAGGCGATCGCCCGGCGCGCGGGCCTGTCGCGGACCGTCGTCTACCGGCACTTCGAGGACCGCGGTGACCTGGACCGCGCGGTGCAGCAGCAGATCCTGGACAGCCTGTGGGCCGACCTCCTTCCCGCTGTCCGGCTCGACGGGACCGCCCCACAGATCGTCCGCCGCATCATCGGCACCTACATCCGATGGTCGGTGGCCCATCCGGCGCTCCACTTGGCCGCCGACCACGACGCCGAGGGCGAGACTGACGGCCCGCTGCAGCACGGCATGGAGCAGTTGGCCGGCCAGATCGCCGGTGTCCTCGGGACCGCGGTCATCGCCCTGGGCGGGAGCCCGAGCGAGGAGGAGGCCGCCGCCCTGGATCCGCTCGTCTTCGGACTGGTCGGTGCCGTCTTCGGCGCGGTCCGTCGTTGGCTGACCCGCTCGGATCGTCAGCTACCGGCCTCGGCCCTCGAAGGGCTGATCAGCCAGTCCGTCTGGTTCGTCATCGAAGGGCACGCCCGGACGATGGGTCTGCGGATCGATCCCGATCTGCCGCTCGATCGGCTGCTGGCGAGTGAGCCTGACCGGCCCGCGGTGAGCGCCTACTAGGTGGACGCGGTCATCTAGGGTTTCGGATGTGACGGAGCATCCCACGACCCACGCCGCGGAACGGACCGAAGCGACGGCTGCCGATGCGTCCCCGCTGCGGCAGGATGGCATCGGTGACGCCGACGGGCTCGACCGTCTCTGGACTCCCTACCGGATGGCCTACATCCGCGGGGAGAGCAAGCCCACGGACGCCTCGGTCGCAGAGTGCCCGTTCTGCCGGATCCCGTCGCTGCCCGACGAGGAGGGACTGATCGTCCACCGGGGCGCGTCGGCGTTCGTCGTACTCAATCTCTATCCGTACGCGCCGGGGCACGTGATGGTCTGCCCCTACCGGCATGTCGCCGAGTACGTCGACACGACCGACCAGGAGGCCGCCGAGATCACCGCCCTGACCAAGAGCGCGGTGCGCGCGCTCAAGCGGGTCTCCCGAGCGGCGGGCTTCAACATCGGGATGAACCAGGGTGAGGCCGGAGGCGCCGGCATCGCGGCCCATCTCCATCAGCACGTCGTCCCGCGGTGGGTCGGCGACCAGAACTTCATGCCGATCATCGGCAGGACCAAGACACTTCCGCAGCTGCTCACCGATACCCGCGAGCTGCTCGCCGACGCCTGGGTGTGACGAACGCCCGGCCCGGCTCGCGCCGGACCGGGCGTCCGATCGTCAGGACCGGGCGGCTCGACGTCGGGAGAGGGCGTCGACGCCGGCTGCGATGAGCAGGACGATGCCGGTGATGACCTGCTGCCACTGGGCGTCCAGGTTCGGCTTGAGCAGGATTCCGTTCGGGATGATCGTGATGACCAGGGCGCCGATGACCGCGTCCCGGGGACGACCACGACCGCCGAACAGTGACGTGCCGCCGATCACCGCTGCGGCGACTGAGAAGAGCAACACGTTGCTCCCACCCAGGTCGAGCGATGCCGAGGACTGGGACGAGGCGAGCAGGATCCCGCCGAGTGCGCCGAAGCTGGTGCAGATCGCGAACGCGGTCACCTTCATATGGACCACGTCGATACCGGCCCGTCGGGCAGCCTCAGCGTTGCCGCCGGTCGCATAGAGGTGTCGGCCCCAGGTGGTGCTGGTGAGCACCAGCGTGCAGACGATCATCAGCACGATGATGATGGCCGCAGGCACCGGGATCCCCTCGATGACCCGGCCGCGCGGGTTGCGGTTGGTGTTCGCCAAGGCGGTGAGGATCAAGCCGACGGCTGCGATGATTCCGCCGCGCAGCAGCACCAGGCTGATCGAGTCATGGGTGAGACCTGCCGCCTTCGCGCGCACCGCGTTCACCAGGGTGTAGCCGAGATAGAGCCCGACTACGACGATCGTGAAGACCCAGCTCCAGGCGACGCTGAGGCTGCCGTAGGTCAGGTCGTGCCACAGGTCGTAGTTCGAGACGGCGACCGGCTGACCGCGCAGCGCGAACTGGATGACGCCCTGCCAGGCGAGGAAGAGCGCCAAGGTGACGATGAAGCTCGGGATGCCGACTTTGGCCACCAGCCACCCGTTGAAGATGCCGATCGCGGTGCCGATGCAGATGGCCGCGATCAGTGCCAACAGCAGGTGCTGGGTCAGATTCGTCGCGACCAGGACCAGTCCGATCGCGGAGACGACGGCCGCGGTATAGGCCTTCAGCCAGACCCCCAGGAGGACGGCGGCCAGCAACCCCGCCAACAGGCTCCAGTACAACGCGCCCGGCAGCCCGTGGTGCACGTTGCCGGTGAAGACGCCGACAGCGGCGATGGAGGCCGCGGCGCCGCCCGCCGTACCTGCGGAGAGGTCGATCTCACCCAAGAGGAGGACGAAGACCAGGCCCAGCGCGATCACCGCGATGTAGGCGCCCTGGCCTGGGATGTTGCCGATGTTGCTCTTGGAGAGGAACCGGCCGCTGACCTGGCTGAAGATCGCACCGAGGACGATCAGGCCGAGCACCGAGGGCAGCGCGCCGGGATCGCCCGAGCGGAGCTTGTCGACCCAGCCTCGCAGGGCGCCGCCGATGGAGCGCTCCTCTACATCGAGGGAGAATCCGCCGGCCCGGCCGCTGAGCGACGGCTTGTCGAGGGCGGGGCGTGGAGTGTTCGTAGACATGCCGGTGCTCCCTCAAATGCTCTCGTTGGCCGTCGCGGCGGTCAGCCCCAGGCCACCACTGCGGCCGGCGGTGATCAACTCGACGATCTGGGTCGTGTTGGTCTCCGAACTCTTCACCTCGGCTGCCAGCCGCCCTAGATAGAGCGCGGCCACTCGATCGGCCACCTCCATGACGTCGTTCATGTTGTGTGAGATCAAGACGACGCCGATGCCTTGGTCGGCTAGACGCCGCACCAGGTCGAGCACCTGACGGGTTTGGGCCACGCCGAGCGCTGCGGTCGGCTCGTCGAGGAAGACGACCTTGCTGTTCCACAGCACGGCCTTGGCGATTGCCACGGTCTGCCGCTGGCCGCCAGAGAGGCTGGAGACAAGCTGGCGGACCGAGGAGATGGTCCGCACGGACAAGCCGGTGAGCACCTCGCGGGCACGCTTCTCCATCGCGCCATCGCTGAGGAAGACCCGGCCGTTGGTGAGCTCGCGACCGAGGAACATGTTCTGGGTGATGTCGAGGTTGTCGGCCAGGGCTAGGTCTTGGTAGACGAACTCGATGCCGAGCGCGGTGGCGGCCCGCGGGTCGGAGATGGTGACCGGCTGGCCGTCGAAGACGATCTCGCCGCTGTCGATGGAGTTGATGCCGGCGAAGCACTTCACCAGCGTGGACTTGCCGGCGCCGTTGTCACCGACGAGGGCGGTGACTTCTCCGGGGTACACGGCGAAGTCGACGTCGTGGAGGACGTGGACAGCTCCGAAGCTCTTGTTGAGCTTGCGGGCCTCGAGGATAGGTTCCGTCACGCTGGCTACCTCTGGCAGATCGTTCTGGGCATTGGTCGGTGGCATCGGTCCGCCAACGGCCGGGAGAGTCCCGGCCGTTGGCGGACCCGGTGGTGCTTGCTACTGGATGCCGAGCTTCGTGCAGTCGGCTTCGACGCCCTTGCAGATGTCAGCGGCCTTCAAGGCGCCGGCCTTCACCACGTCGGAGACGTTGGCCTGCGTGATGACCTGCGACGGGAGCAGCAGCGCCTGGATGTTGTGACTCGCCGCCTGCGGATCCTTGAACTTGGTCAGGGTGATGCCCGCATCTGCCGGGTTCTTGCCCGCCATCAGGGCGATCGCGAGCTGCGCCGCGGCGTTCGCCTCAAGCTTGACGTCCTTGAAGATCGTCATGCTCTGCTTACCGGTCACGATGTTTTGCAGGCCCTCGACCGCCGAGTCCTGTCCGGTCACGGCGACCTTGCCGTCGAGGCCTTGGTTCTTCAGGACACCGATGACCGCGTTGGCGATGTCGTCGTTGGCGGCGAGGACGCCGTCAACGTCGTTGTTGGCCGCCGTGAGCGCCTGCTGGAACGCGGGCGCCGCGTTGGAGACGGTCCAGCCCTTGACGGTCTGCTCGTCGACGATGTCGGCGCCGCTCTTGTCGAGCACCTCGTGGGCGCCTTTCTTGAAGAGCACCGCGTTGTTATCGACGTCGGTGCCGCCGTCCATCATGATGATCTTCGGCGACTTCACGCCTTGCGCCGACAGGCAGTCGAGGAGCGTCTGCGCCTGGAGTCGGCCGACGTCCTCGTTGTCGAACGAGACGTAGTACGGCGCCGTACCGCCGAGGTTGACCCGGTCGTAGTCGATAACCTTGACGCCGGCCTGGTCGGCCGCCTTCTCGACCCCGGCGCCGGAGGCGGCGTCGATCGAGTCGATGATCAGGACCTTGACGCCCTCGCCGATCATGTTCTGCGCGATCGAGGCGAACTTGTTCTTGTCGCCCTGCGCGTTCTGGATGTCTGCCTGCAGGCCGGCTGAGGTGAGCGCCTTCTGGAGCAGGGGCTTGTCGTAGAGCGTGTAGCGGGTCGACGAGGTGGTGTCGGGCAGGATCACGCCGACCTTGCCCGAGGCCTTCCCAAGATCGGTGGTCTTGACGGCCTGGGCCTGGCTGGTCGGCGGATCGGTCAGCTTGCACGCCGCGCTGACGCCGCCGCTCGAGCCCCCGCCGTTGGCGCTGCTGTCGCTGTCGTCGTTGGAGCTGCCACAGGCGGCCAGGCCGGCCGCGCCGAGGAGCAGGGCCGCGCTGAGCGCCGCCGTACGGTGGAGGTTTCTCACGTTCTTCTCCTTGCGAGTGGGCGGCAACGCTGCCGCCATCACGGACCTAGTCAGTGTTGTCTTCGACACTCTTGTCGTCAACTACTGAACGGTAATGGCTTAGATCTTTGCCAAATCGATATTTTGTGATCACTACTTGACCGAAAATCTGTCGGGGTGCACAGTGACCGCATGCCACCCCGTCGCCCCACCGCACCCGGGTCGACAGCGTCGCTGCGGACCGCCAACCAGCAGCGCGTGCTCAGTCTTCTCCGCTCCGGCATCGATGCCACCCACACCCAGGCCGAGTTGGCTCGGCTCACCGGTCTGGCGCCGGCGACGATCTCCAACATCGTTCGGCAGTTGGTCGGAGCCGGGCTGGTCGAGGTCGAGTCCGGCAGCGGTCGGCGCGGCTCGGCGATCCGGCTCTCACGGGGGACCGGTGTCGTCGCCGGCATCGACTTCGGCCACAGTCACGTGGCCGTCGCGGTCGGAGACCTGACCGGGCGGCTCCTCGGCGAGGTGCGCGAGCCGTTGGACCCGAGTCACTCCTACGACGTGGCCCTCTCCACCGCATCGACGATGCTCACCCAATTGGCCGACCGGCACGGCGACCTGCAGGGGGTCGGACTCGGCGTGCCGGCACCTGTCGCTAGTGACCACGTGCGGGCGGCGGCGATCTTCCCCGGCTGGGAGGGCATCGATGCCCGCGCGGCGGCGGTAGCAGCTCTCGGGCTGCCCGTCGTCGTGGAGAACGATGCCAACCTGGGGGCGCTGGCCGAGCATAGGCAAGGTGTTGCTCACGGCCACGACAGCTCGGTCTTCGTGAAGATCTCCTCGGGCGTGGGCGCGGGGATCATCATCGACAACCGGATCTTCCACGGCGCGAGCGGGACCGCCGGCGAGCTCGGCCACCTGACCTTCGACGAGCAGGGCCCGCTGTGCCGCTGTGGCAGCCGGGGATGCCTGGAGGCCTACATCTCCGTGGGCAACATCCTGGAGATGACCGCAGGACAGCTTCCCGAGGCGGGCCTGGACGAGGTCATCGCGGCCGCCCGCAAGGGCAACGTGGCCGCGCATCGAGCCTTCGAAGACGCCGGGTTGCACCTGGGCCGTGGCATCGCTGGCGTCGTCAACCTGTTGAATCCGGAGGTGGTGGTGGTCGGCGGCGACATGGCTCGCGCGGGCGAACTGCTCCTCGAGTCCACCCGGATCGGGCTACGCCGGCACGCCCTCGACGCCGTCGCGACGACGCCCGTGCTGTCCAGCAGGCTGGGCGAGCGCGCGAGCCTGGTCGGTGCGGTGCTTCTCGCCGCAGAGACCGTCGAGCTCGGCATCGACTAGCGCGCAGGATCGTGGGTCGTCGGCATCTCCGGCTACTCTGCTGCCCGCCATGCTCGAACGTTTCCGCGCCTTCTGGACCAAGGTCCTCTCGCCGATTGCCCATCTCTTCATCCGGCTGGGCATCAGTGCCGACGCCGTCACCCTCGTCGGCACCATCGGCGTCTGCGTGGGGGCGCTCGCCTTCTATCCGCAGGGGCACCGGCTCGGCGGCACGATCTTCATCACCTGCTTCGTCTTCAGCGACCTGATCGACGGTCACATGTCCCGGCTCACCGGGACGACCAGCAAGTTCGGTGCATTCCTCGACTCCACACTCGACCGGATCGGGGACGGCGCGATCTTCGGCGGTCTCGCCCTCTACTTCGCCGGCCCCGGCGACAGCCGGCTCTACACCTGGCTGGCGCTGGTGTGCCTGGTGATGGGGTCGGTGACCTCATACGCCCGGGCACGGGCGGAGGGGCTCGGCTTCCAGGCCAAGGTCGGCATCGCCGAGCGCTCCGATCGACTGGTCTCGATCTTGGTGATGACCGGCTTCGCCGGCATCTTCGACCTCGACTGGCTCATCTACGTCACGCTGTGGGCTCTCGCCGCCGCCTCCACGATCACGGTCGGCCAGCGGATCTGGGTGGTCCGCCAGCAGGCGCTCGCTGAGGCGGCCGGGGCCGGATCGTGACGGTGGCCCCCGCCGGGGCCGATGTCCGCCTCGCTGGCGAGCTGGTCCGGGAGGCCGGCCAGCTCGCGCAGCGAATGCGTGCACAGGGGCTGGAAGCGGAGCAGAAGAGCTCGATCGCCGACCTGGTGACGGCCGCTGACCGGGCCGCCGAGTCGCTGGTCGTCGACCGGCTCGCCGCGCAACGGCCCGATGACGGCGTACTCGGCGAGGAGGGGGCGGCCCGGGAGGGCGTCAGCGGACGCCGCTGGATCATCGACCCGGTCGACGGGACCTACAACTTCGTCCGCGGGCTGACCTGGTGGTGCTCCGCTCTCGCCCTTGTCGACGGCGAGGACCTCGTGCTCGGCGCCGTCTACCATCCCCACGAGGACGAGCTCTACGTCGGCGGCCCGGGGCTGCCGACAACCTGCAACGGCACCCCCGTGGCCGGCGTCCGCGATACGCCACTCGCGCACGCCTGCGCAGTCACCTACCTGCACAGCTCCCGATTCGCCGAGACAGCGGGAGCGCCCTACGCCCGGCTGATGTCGTCAGTGGCGGCCGCTCGCGTGCTCGGATCCGGCTCGATGGACATGACCGCGGTCGCGCGCGGCATCCTCGATCTGTTCTGCCAGCCGGCTGTGCCGGACTGGGACCGGCTGCCTGGTTGGGCGCTGGTTCAGGGTGCGGGAGGCACGGTCGCCCAGGTCGAGGCCGGCGGCATGCTGTGGTCGCTGGCAGGCGCGCCGACGGCGGTGGCCGACGCCGCGACGGCTTTGATAGGGGAGTGACCGCCCTCCCGGTGCTGCTCGCGCGAAGCCTCGGATCTAGGATTCGCTCATGGCAGCAAGCACTCCCGAGACCGGCACCTCCCGCGTGAAGCGCGGCATGGCCGAGATGCTCAAGGGCGGCGTCATCATGGACGTCGTCACGCCCGAGCAGGCGAAGATCGCCGAGGACGCCGGCGCGGTCGCCGTGATGGCCCTGGAGCGGGTTCCGGCCGACATCCGAGCCCAGGGCGGGGTCTCCCGGATGAGTGACCCGGACATGATCGACGGCATCATCGAGGCGGTCTCGATCCCGGTGATGGCCAAGGCCCGGATCGGCCACTTCGCCGAGGCGCAGGTGCTGCAGTCGTTGGGCGTGGACTACATCGACGAGTCCGAGGTGCTCACCCCGGCCGACTACGAGAACCACATCGACAAGTGGGCCTTCACGGTGCCGTTCGTGTGTGGCGCGACCAACCTGGGCGAGGCGCTGCGACGGATCACCGAGGGTGCGGCGATGATCCGCTCCAAGGGCGAGGCCGGGACCGGTGACGTCTCCAACGCGGTCACCCACATGCGCACCATCGGCAAGCAGATCCGCAGGCTGAGCGCCCTGGCCGAGGATGAGCTCTATGTCGCCGCGAAGGAGCTGCAGGCGTCCTACGAGCTGGTCAGGGAGGTTGCCACGACCGGCAAGCTGCCGGTCGTGCTGTTCACCGCGGGCGGCATCGCCACTCCTGCCGACGCGGCGATGATGATGCAGCTCGGTGCCGAGGGCGTCTTCGTCGGGTCGGGGATCTTCAAGTCCGGCAACCCGGCCCAGCGGGCCGAGGCGATCGTCAAGGCCACCACCTTCCACGACGACCCCGATGTCGTGGCCAAGGTCTCCCGCGGCCTGGGCGAGGCGATGGTCGGCATCAACGTGCCCGCGGCGCAGACAGGTTCGGTGACCGGGCTGGCTGGTACCGCGTTCGAGAGGCTCTCCGAGCGGGGCTGGTGACCTCGGGCTACCCAGCCGATGGAGGCATGACTCACTGGGACTATGGCACACCGCCTCATGGGTGATTTGCCGGGTGGTCTTCGCACGCTCGCGTGAAAGTGCCCTCGGTCGCTGCTTTACTTTGAACTGCGCGGCCGCGGTCCGAGCCAGGCGGCGCGTGCTCCGTCCGGCCGCCATCGGGTCCCCAGCCCGGTGCCCCTGGTCGGGGCCCTGATCTCGGGAGTCGCCGTCGCGATCAGGATCGCGACGACGGTTCGGGCGCACCCGGAGCAGCCGGTCGACGTCGTACGACGACGTGGCGGGCGGTCTCGACGTGCGATGGGCACGCCACCGGGCTGGTGTCGTGCCGCCTCTGTGAGCACTGCGACCTCAAGGACAACGAAATTGAAAAAGTCGACCAAGGGCGCCCTGGCGGCCGGAACCGCTGCGCTGCTCCTTCTCGGCGGAGCCGGCTCGCTGGCCTACTGGACCGGCGAGGGAACGGTCAGCGGCGGGAAGATCACCAGCGGACGGTTGGCGCTGGAGCCGACCACGACGCCGTGCACGGGCTGGACCCTCGACGGCGGGGACGCCTTCGATCCGACGACGGCGAAGGTCGTGCCGGGTGACACGCTCACCAAGTCGTGCAGCTACACGCTGACCGCGACCGGCGACCACATCGCCGGGACGATCGAGGCGACGCAACCCACCTTCACCGCAGCCGACGACTCCGACCCGGCGCTGGCGAGCGCGCTGACCGCGACCGCCGCGGTCACCGACCGGGACGCCGACGACGCTCCTTTGACGAGCTTCGGTCCCGCGCAGAACGGCCACGTGGTCGATGTGGCCCTCAGCGTGACCCTGCCCGAGGGCACCGCCGTCGACAACAGCACCCAGGGGCTTGCGGCTCAGCTCGCGGCGATCACGGTCACGGCTACCCAGACGCACAGCTGACGATGGCCGCCGCTCTCGGGTGGGCCTGGCGGGTCGTCACCTGGCTGGTGATCCTCACCGTGGCCGCGATCCTGATGGTCGCGGTCCTGGTGCCGCGGCTGGCCGGCGCGACGCCGTACACCATCCTCACCGGCTCGATGCGTCCTGGCATGCCGCCGGGCACGTTGGTCGTGGTGCGGCCGAGGGATCCGGACCGGATCCGTGTCGGTGACGTGTTGACCTACCAGCTCCGTTCCGGCGAGCCGGAGGTGGTCACGCACCGGGTGGTCGCCCAGGGACGCGATGCCGAGGGCCACCCGGTCTTCTCGACCCAGGGCGATGCGAATCCCGCTCCGGACGCCTCCTGGGTCCGGCCGGTCCAGGTAAAGGGAACCCGCTGGTACGCCGTGCCCTACCTCGGTTACGTCAGCGAACTGCTGACCAGCCGGCAGCGGCAGACCGCCGTGGATGTCGTCGCCGGCGCACTGGGGGTCTACGCCGTGGTCATGTTTCTCGGGGCGATACGCGAGCCGTCCCGGCCGTGGAGGGGGCGGCCGGGACAGCGGGCGCGTCCCGGGCACCATCGGGTCGCGCCCGGCGGCGGCCATGGCTGAGGCCGGGCGTCACGCCGCGGTCGGGGTCTCACGACGTGGCTTTGGCCCGACTCTGGCGGCGCTCGGGGCGTTGCTGGTGCTGCTCGTCGGGCTGTCGCCGCGGAGCAGCTTCGCGCTGTGGAACGACACCAGCACCATGACCGGCGGCACCATCCACGCCGGGAGCATGGACCTTCGGTTGGCGACCACGCTGGCGCAGGGAGCGCAGGGAGCGGGAACCGACTACGCCGCCTCGGATATAACTGTCACCAACCTGACGCCGGGGGAGTCCTACGCCTTCCCCGTCACCGTCACCGACGCCGGTGACGCCGACTTCTCTCTCACCGCGACCGTGGTCCAAGCCGCGGGTTGGAGCTTCACCGCCGACAATCCGGTCACGGTCCAGCTCTTCACCGGCGCGGCAAAGACCACGGACACCACCTATCCGGTGCAGCAGGGCTGCGACGGGTCACCGCTGACCGCCGCGCCGGTGGCGGTGGCCGGCAGTCCCCAGGCCGTGGTGCCGCCGACGAGGGTCGGGCACGGCCAGGGTCTGGCGCTGTGTCTCGTGGTGGCGATGTCGAGCTCGGCCGGCAACGGCAACCAGGGCCAGCACGGTGCGCTCTCCTTCGCGGTCACCGCCACGCAGGTCACCTCGTGAGGCGGCTCGGCTGGCTTGCCGTGGTGCTCGGTGCCGTGGTCGGTCTCCTGGCGGTGCGTGGGTCGCTGGCGGCGTACGACGACCAGGCAGGCCTCACCACGGGCACGGTGACGGCGGCGAAGCTCGACCCGGTGAACGCCACCTGTGCGAACAAGGGCGGCCTCCTCGGGATCCTGCAGACCGTCGAACTCACCTGGGCGAACCTGTCACCGAACGACCAGTACGCCTGGGCCGTGCAGCGGGTCTCCGACGGCGCTCAGGTCTCCTCGGGGACCGTCGCCGCGTCGACCGGCGCCAGCGTCACCCTCGACCTGTCCGCCAGCCTGCTGAGCCTGAGCCTGGGCGGTGTCAACCTGACCGTGAGCATCACGCCGCAGCTGTCCGCCGCCACTGGATGGACCGGTCCGAGCCGGACCATCCAGGTCAGCACGGTGAACCTCCTGGTCGGGCTCTCCATGCAGTGCGGGAAGGCCTGAGCGGCCTCCCTAGAATCCAGGCGTGGCTTTGAGGATCGGTGTGCTCGCGCTCCAGGGAGACGTGCGCGAGCACGTCGCCGCGCTGACCAGGCTGGGAGTGACCGCGCCCGCGGTGCGCCGCCCGGAGGAGCTCGCCGGCTGCGACGCACTGATCCTGCCCGGCGGCGAGTCCACGACGATGTGGCGACTGGCCCGCACCTTCGAGCTCCTCGAGCCGCTGCGGGCGCGGGTGAAGGAGGGCATGCCCACCTTCGGGACCTGTGCGGGGATGATCCTGCTCGCCGACCGGATCGTCGACGGCGTGACCGGCCAGGAGACGATCGGCGGCCTCGATATCACCGTCCGGCGCAACGCCTTCGGTCGGCAGGTCGACTCCTTCGAGGAGGACCTCGCCGTGACTGGCATCGCCGAACCGGTCCACGCCGTCTTCATCCGGGCGCCCTGGGTGGAGCGGGTGGGCGAGGGGGTGGAGGTGCTGGCCAGCGCCGCCGGCCACCCGGTGGCCGTGCGGCAGGGCCCGCTGCTCGCGACCGCGTTCCATCCTGAGGTCAACGCCGAGGACCGGTTGCACCGGCTCTTCGTCGAGTTGGTGCACGGCGCCTGACCGCCACGAGGCGGGGACGCTACGACGCGACCGCCTCGTGACCGTCCCGCGCGCGTGTCATCGCTCGCACGGCGCGGTAGCTGGCTTCCACGAAGACCGCGCCGACGGCTCCGCAGGCCAGTCCGATCAGGATTCGGATCGGGGTGAAGTGGAGCAGAAAGACATCGCCGCTCCAGGGCAGCACCACGATCAGGGCGACCAGCCCGGCTATGGCGGCGACGAGGCCGAGCTTCCACCCGGCCAGCGGCCTCGCCTGCACCATCAGCGTCCACAGCGAGACCACGAAGACGACGAGGCAGGCCGTCGTACGACCGCCGGCGACGCCCGCGGTCGAGTCGAGTCCGCGGGCGAGCAGGTAGCCGGCGTACGCACAAGCCCCGGTGACCAGCCCGGTCGGCAGGGCGAAGCGCATCACCCGACGTAGGAAGCCGGGGACGTAACGGCGCCGGTTCGGGCCGAGCGCCAAGAAGAAGCCTGGCACGCCGATCGTCAGGGCGGAGATGAGGGAGAGCTGGATCGGCGCGAGCGGGTACGCCGAGAGGGTGACCGCCGAGACGGCGGCGAGCAGCACGGAGTAGACGTTCTTGACCAGAAAGAGGTTGGCCGCCCGCTCGATGTTGGCGATCACCCGGCGCCCTTCGGCGACGACGTCGGGAAGGTGGGCGAAGCGGCCGTCCAGGAGCACCAGCTGGGCGACCGCCCGGGTGGCGGGGGATCCGTTGCCCATGGCCACCCCGATGTCGGCATCCTTGAGGGCGAGCGCATCGTTGACGCCGTCGCCGGTCATCGCCACCACATGGCCTCGGCGCTGCAGCGCGCCGACGATCGCCCGCTTCTGGTGGGGCGCCACTCGGCCGAAGACGCTGTGGCCGTCGAGCACCCTGGCGAGCTCCTCAGGATCCTCGGGCAGCGTCCGCGCATCGATGGCGTCCTCGGCGCCGCTGACGCCGGGGACGCCCACCGCGGCGGCGACCGCGCCGACGGTGCGCGGGTTGTCGCCCGAGATCACCTTGAGCGCGACCCCCTGCTCGGTGAAGTAGCGCATGGTGTCGCGGGCGTCGTCGCGGATCTGCTCGGCGAGGACGACCAGGGCCGCCGGGAGGAGATTCGCCGGCAGCGACGGCTCGTCGTCGGCACCCTGCCCCGGTGGAGCGTCAGCGCGGGCCAGCAGCAGCACCCGGCTGCCCTCCTCGGCAAGCCGGTCGGCGGCGAGCCGGGCGGTCCGCTGGGCCCCGGCGTCCGGCTCCGGCAGGACCATCTCCGGCGCACCCAGGACCCAGGTTTCCCGACCGGAGGTCGTGGCCGCTGACCATTTCCGGGCCGAGGAGAAAGGGATCGTATCGGTCGCCGTCCAGGTCGGTGCGGGCATGGCGCCACGGATCGCCTCGGCGGTGGCGTTGGTGGCGACCGAGCTGAGCAGGGCGAGTGCCTGCTCGATGTCGCCGACCGGGGCGCCGACCTGCTCGATCCGATCGAAGCCGACCTCGCCCAGGGTGAGCGTGCCGGTCTTGTCGAGGCAGACCACGTCGACCCGGGCGAGTCCCTCCACGGCTGGTAGCTCCTGCACCAGCGTCTGTCGCCGGGCCAGGGCCAGCGTGGCGAGCATGAAGGCGAGGCTGGTCAACAGGACCAGTCCTTCGGGGATCATCCCGACGAGGGCGGCGACGGCACCAGTGACGCTCTCCTGCCAGGTGTGGTTGTCGTGGCTTCGGAACTGGCTGACCAGCAGGATCGGTCCCACCACAAGCATCATCAGGGAGACCCACCGCAGGATCTTGTTGGTCGCGCTGACCAGCTCGGAGTGGGTGACGGTGAAGCGCCGCGCCTCGGCCGCCAGACGGGTGGCATAGGCATCGGCGCCGACCTCGGTCGCCTGGAAGGTCCCCGAGCCGGCCACAACGATCGAACCCGAGCGGACGTGGTCTGCCGACGCCTTGGCCACCGGATCGGACTCTCCGGTGAGCAACGACTCGTCGACCTCGAGCCCGGCGGTCCGGGCGACGATGCCGTCCGCGGGCACCTGATCACCAGCGCGCAGCGCCAGCAGGTCGTCGGCAACGACCTCCTCGACGGCGAGCTCGGCCTCAGTACCGTCGCGCACGACGCGGGCGCGGGGCGCGTTGAGGATCGCCAGTCGATCGAGAGTCCGTTTCGCGCGCAGCTCCTGGACGACGCCGATCAGGGTGTTGGCGACCACCACGAACCCGAAGAGCGCGTTCTGCCACTGGCCGGTGATCGCGATGATCACGAACAGGGCGCCCAGCAGCGCGTTGAAGGGCGTCAGCACGTTGGCGCGGGCGATGTCGAGTGCCGACCGACTGGTGCGTACGTCGGCGGCGTTGGTGCGTCCCGCCGTGACCCGTTCGGCGACTTGCGCGGCGGTGAGACCGGCCGGCGGCGTACGGAAAAGGCTGCCGGCGGTGGGGCGCGGGACCGGCGTCTGGTCGGCCGGCGACTCGCTCGTCACGGGTTGAGGCTAGCGAGCGGTGCCCCGGGCGGCTCGCGCCGGTGCGAATCGGCGTGGCGCCGCTCGATAGAATGCCCCGCGGCCGCCGGGGCGGCGGCCGGCAGCACCGATCATTCCGATCACGCCGATGAGCACGAGCCGATGAGCATGACAGGACGGGTACCAGATGAGCGGCCACTCCAAATGGGCGACGACCAAGCACAAGAAGGCGGCCATCGACGCCAAGCGTGGCAAGCTCTTCGCCAAGCTCATCAAGAACATCGAGATCGCCGCGAAGATGGGCGGTCCTGACCCGGCCGGCAATCCGACGCTCTATGACGCCATCCAGAAGGCCAAGAAGCAGTCGGTCCCGAACGACAACATCGACCGCGCGGTCAAGCGCGGCGGCGGCCTCGACGGTGGCGGTGTCAGCTACGACACGATCATGTATGAGGTCTACGGCCCTCAGGGCGTCGCGCTCCTCGTGGAGTGCCTCACCGACAACCGGAACCGGGCCGCCATGGAGGTCCGCACCGCGGTGACCCGCAACGGCGGCACCATGGCCGACCCCGGCTCGGTCTCCCGGCTCTTCAACCGCAAGGGCGTGGTGGTCGTCCAGAAGGCCCAAGAGGGCAAGGAGATCACCGAGGACGACATCTTGGAGGCCACTCTCGACGCCGGCGCCGAGGAGGTCAACGACCTCGACGAGAGCTGGCAGGTCATCTCCGAGGCCGGTGACGTCGTCCAGGTCCGTACCGCGTTGCAGGAGGCCGGCATCGACTACGACTCGGCCGACGTGGAGTTCGTCGCCAGCATGGACATTCCGGTCGCCGATCCGACCGCTGCCGGCAAGGTCTTCCGGCTGATCGACGCCGTCGATGACCTCGACGACGTGCAGAACGTCTTCAGCAACGCCGACGTCCCCGACGAGGTCATCGCCGAGCTCGAGGACGCCTGACCACGACGCAGACCAGCGCGTACGACGGCCCCGGGCGTGTCCTGCCCGGGGCCGTCGGCGTCTCGGGCTAGCGTGAGGGCTGCGAACAGACGTTCGACTTAGGATAAGAGGAGAAGGTGTGCGTGTGCTCGGGATCGACCCCGGCCTGACCCGCTGCGGTATGGGGGTGGTGGACGGTGACGTCGGGCGACCGCTCAACCTCGTCGACGTCAACGTGCTGCGTACGTCCTCGCAGCGCCCGGTCCCGGAGCGACTCGTCACCATCGAGAAGGGCATCGACGCCTGGATCGACGACTACGCTCCGGACGCGGTCGCCGTCGAGCGGATCTTCGCTCGTTCCGATGTCAGCACCATCATGGGCACCGCGCAGGCGAGCGGGATCGCGATGGTCTGCGCGGCCCGTCGAGGCCTTCCGATCGCGCTGCACACCCCGAGCGAGGTCAAGGCGGCGGTCTCCGGCAACGGCCGCGCCGACAAGACGCAGGTCGGGGCGATGGTGACCCGGATCCTCCGTCTCCCGGCGATGCCCAAACCGGCTGACGCCGCCGATGCACTCGCCCTGGCCATCACCCACATCTGGCGCGGAGGCGCCCAGGCCCGTATCGACGCGGCGCTGACCCGCTCCCGGGCCGCCGCTGGGAAGGCAGCACGATGATCGCATTCGTCCGCGGAAAGGTCGCCGCGGTGACCCTCGCCAGCGCCGTCCTGGAGGTCGGGGGCGTCGGCCTCGAGCTCCAATGCACACCGGGCACCTTGGCCGGTCTCCGTGCCGGCGCGGAGGCGACACTGCCGACCAGCATGGTCGTGCGGGAGGACTCGCTGACCCTCTTCGGCTTCGCCGACGAGGATGAGAAGGCTCTCTTCGAGCTCGTCCAGACCGCCTCCGGCGTCGGCCCGAAGCTGGCCCAGGCGATGCTGGCCGTGCTCTCACCCGACGGCATCCGGCAGGCCATCGCCACCGATGACGTCAAGACACTCACCAAGGTCCCTGGCATCGGTCAGAAGGGCGCCCAGCGGATCATCCTCGAGCTCAAGGACCGGGTCGGCGCGCCCACCGGCGGCCGTGGCGCCGCGCCGCCGGTCCCGCCGGCGGCGCCTTGGCGGGAGCAGGTCGCGCAGGCGCTGGTCGGCCTGGGCTACAACCCGAAGGACGCCGACAAGGCGGTCGAGGCCGTGGCCGAGCAGGCCGGCGACGTACCCGAGATCTCGCAGTTGCTGCGCGCAGCGCTGCGTACTCTCTCGAAGGCCTGAGTCATGGCCGGCCGGGATGGCGGCGACCGAGGAAGGAGGTCTCATGCACGAGGATGAGCTCGCCGCGGCGGAGGAGGCCCACTTCTCCTCGCTGACCGCCGCCGAGGCCGAGGGCGACGAGCGCGCGGTTGAGGCGGCCCTGCGGCCTCGTACGCTCGACGAGGTGGTCGGGCAGGCGCGGGTGCGCGCCCAGCTCAGCCTGGTGCTCGAGGCGGCGAAGCAGCGGGGGCGCGCGCCCGACCACGTGCTGCTCTCCGGTCCACCGGGTCTGGGGAAGACCACCCTCGCGATGATCATCGCCGCCGAGATGACCTCACCGCTGCGGCTGACCAGCGGGCCGGCGATCACCCATGCCGGCGACCTGGCCGCGATCCTCTCGGGGATGAACGAGGGCGACGTCCTCTTCGTCGACGAGATCCACCGGATGTCCAGGCCGGCCGAGGAGATGCTCTACATGGCGATGGAGGACTTCCGCGTCGATGTCGTCATCGGCAAGGGCCCGGGAGCCACCGCGATCCCGCTGGACATCCCGCCGTTCACGCTGGTCGGAGCCACGACGCGGGCCGGGCTGCTGCCCGGGCCGCTGCGGGACCGGTTCGGGTTCACCGGCCACCTGGAGTTCTACGAATCGGAGGATCTCGACCTGATCGTTCGCCGCTCGGCCGGCCTGCTCGGCGTCGAGTTGACCGATGGGGGCGCAGCCGAGATCGCCTCCCGTTCGCGGGGGACGCCGCGGATCGCCAACCGGCTCCTGCGCCGGGTGCGGGACTACGCCCAGGTCAAGGCCGATGGCATCGTCACCCTCGGCGTCGCCGAGGCGGCGCTCGATCTCTACGAGGTCGACCCGCTCGGCCTCGACCGTCTCGACCGGGCAGTGCTCGACGTGCTCTGTCGCCGCTTCGGCGGGGGACCGGTCGGCATCTCCACCCTCGCGGTCGCCGTCGGCGAGGAGCGGGAGACGGTGGAGGAGGTCGCCGAGCCCTTCCTGGTGCGCAACGGCTTCCTGGCTCGTACGCCGCGCGGACGGGTCGCGACACCGGCCGCCTGGAGCCATCTGGGACTCTCGGCGCCGGCCGGAAGCGCGTTCACCGATGAGGCGCTCTTCGAGGACTGATCGATCCGCCGAGTCGATTCGTGGTCGGTGGTGTCGCCCTGGTTACACTTGCGCGTCGGCCGCCCCGCCGTTCCAGCCCACCAACCGTGAGAGCTATCCCGTGGCAGAACTCCTCCCCTTCCTCGTCATCATCGTCGCCTTCTGGTTCCTGCTGATCAGGCCACAACAGAAGCGTGCACGCCAGGCCAGGGAGATGCAGAACGCGCTCGACGTCGGCAACAAGGTGATGCTCACCTCCGGGATCTACGGCGAGATCGCCGGTGTGACCGACGACTACATCAGGGTCACGATCGCCGACGGTGTCGAGATCAGGGTCGTCCGCAACGCGATCGGGCAGGTGCTCCCGCCCGAGGCGGCCGTCGGCAGCGCGGAGACGCCGGCCGGAGCCGTCGACGGCTCCGAGCCCGCCGAGGCTGAGCTCGGCGAGTCCGGCGGAGTCGACCTCGGCAAGGCGAGCGGCCCGGAGACGCCGGAGGAGACGCTCGAGCGACTGCGCAGGCAGGGGGAGAACCAGTAACCATGGCGCCTCGCAAGACCGCGCGCCCGGGACGCACCCTTGCGGTGCTCTTCTTGGTGCTCGCGGTCATCTACGGCCTGGTCGCTATCGGCGGCTCCTGGAAGCCCGAGCTCGGCCTCGACCTGCAGGGCGGGACCGAGATCTCGATGACCGCCTCCAACACCAAGGGCGGCTCGGTCAGTCGCGACAGCCTCAACGAGGCGCGCGACATCATCGATCAGCGGGTCAACGGTAGTGGCATCACCTCGGCACGGGTGACGACCGAGGGTGGCGACGTCATCAAGGTCAGCATCCCGGGCACCGGTGCGGTGCAGCGCGAGCTCGCCGACCGGGTCCGCCAGACCGCCAAGCTGCGCTTCCGCCTGGTCGCGTGTAGTGGTACGACGGGCTGCGGCGGCGCATCCAGCGCCAGCGGCAGCGACACCAACCCGCTGACCGAGACGCCGACCGGTGGCGCGAGCACGCCGGCGGGCTCCGCCAACCGTGCACCGTTCGGAACGGCGGAGAAGAAGCCCGCCAAGAAGAGCGCGGCGAAGGCCAACCCGAAGGCCGCGAAGAAGAGCGCCAAGGCCGCCTCGTCGACGGCCCCGAGCAGCTCTCCCGCGGCCGGGTCGAGCTCGTCGTCCTCCCCGTCGTCCTCCCCGTCATCGAGTGCGTCGGGCGGGTCGAGCAAGGGCGACGACACCGTCGTACCTGTCGATGACGCGGTCAAGTTCATGCGCAATGTCCCGGCCAACTGGCAGAACGGCTTCAACCAGTTCACCTGTCCGACCGCCGACAAGCCGGTCAACGACGATCCCTCGGTCCCGTTGCTGACCTGCGACAGCCAGACGGGGGAGAAGTACCTGCTCACCCCGGCGATCATCGAGGGCACCGAGATCGACAGTGCCGACTACGGCATCCCGCAGAACTCCACGTCGTACGCCGTCACGCTCGACTTCAAGAGCAAGGGACGCAAGGCGTTCGCCTCCGCCACCGGCGACATCGCCGGCACCGGCGAGCTCTTCGCGATCACCCTTGACGGCAAGGTCATCTCGGCGGCCACCGCCGACAGCAGGATCAGCGGCAGCGCGCAGATCACCGGCAGCTTCTCGCTGGACACCGCCAAGTCGCTCGCCAACAACCTGAAGTACGGCTCGCTGCCGCTCGACTTCCCGGAGAAGGGCATCAACACCAGGAACGTCGGGCCCAGCCTCGCCGGCGACCAGCTCTCCGCGGGGCTGTGGGCCGGTGCGATCGGCCTGCTCCTGGTGATGATCTTCTGCCTGCTCTACTACCGCGGTCTCGGCATGGTGGTGGTCGGCTCGTTGATCGTGGCCGGCGCGGCGACCTACGGCATGGTGCTGCTGCTCAGCAAGACCGCCGGGGTCACGCTCGACCTGCCCGGCATCGCCGGGTTGATCGTCGCTGTCGGCATCACCGCCGACTCCTTCATTGTCTACTTCGAGCGGATCCGCGACGAGATGCGCGAAGGCAAGTCGATGCGGGTGGCGGTCGACCTCGGCTGGGCCCGCGCGCGGAGCACCTGTCTGGCGGCTGACACGGTTTCCTTCCTCGCGGCGCTGACGCTCTACGTCTTCGCCAGCAACGAGGTGAAGGGCTTCGCCTTCATGCTCGGCATGTCGACCATCATCGATCTGCTGATCTTCTTCTTCTTCACCCATCCGCTGGTCAAGCTGCTCTCCGGTCGACGGTTCTTCAACCGCGGACACAAGCTGTCGGGCCTGGACGCGGGTCAGCTCGGCGTCAACAAGATCGCGCTGGGAGGCAAGGCCTGATGGGCAGGTTCTCACGCCTGGGCAACGATCTCTTCTCCGGACGCAGATCGGTCGACTTCGTCGGCAGGAAGTGGCTCTGGTACGCGATCTCGCTGGTGATCGTGATCGTGGCGGTCCTCGGACTCAGTCTCAAGGGGCTCAACCTCGGCATCGACTTCAAGGGTGGTACCCGCTACCAGGTGACGGTCTCGGGCCACGCGACCCAGAAGCTCGCCGACAACCTCCGTGACGCGGTCGGCTCCGCCGGTGTCCCTGCCGCCGAGACCCCGACGGTCATGACCGCCGGGCCCAACTCGGTCGTGATCGAGGTCAAGACGGTCGCGGAGAACTCCTCGGCCGACACCAAGCTGATGAAGGCGATCACCGACACCGCGAAGGTGAAACAGAAGGCGGTCAGCCGTACCGGCGTCGGCGCCAGCTGGGGTGAACGGGTGGCCAAGAAGGCGGCCATCGGTCTGTTCGTCTTCTTGATCCTGGTCATCCTCTTCATCTGGGCCTACTTCCGAGAATGGAAGATGTCCGTGGCCGGCGTGATCGCGCTCGCCCACGACGTGGTGATCACGGTGGGCGTCTACGCGCTCAGCGGCTTCGAGGTGACCCCGGCGACGGTGACCGGCTTCCTGACCATCCTCGGGTTCTCGCTCTACGACACGGTTGTCGTCTTCGACAAGGTGCGGGAGAACACCAAGAACCTGCGTGCGAGCCGCAAGACGTACGCCGAGGCGGCCAACCTCGCGCTGAACCAGACCCTGGTCCGTTCGATCAACACCTCGATCGTCGCACTGCTGCCGGTGCTCGCGATCCTCTACGTAAGCGCCGTCCAGCTCGGCACGAGCACCCTGAAGGACATCGCGCTCGCGCTGTTCATCGGAATGGCAGCCGGCACCTACTCCTCGATCTTCATCGCCACGCCGCTGCTGGTGCACCTGAAGTCGGGCGAGAAGGCGGTCATCGACGCCGAGCGTCGGGCGCGCGCCCGCGCCAAGCAGGCCGACAAGTACGCCGACGTGCCGGCCTTCACCGACAACATGCCGGTCGCCGAGGACCCCGAGGAGCTAGCCGACGTAGCCCTCGACGACGAAGAGGAGCCGGACGTGGACGGCGGCGCGCCGCCGGCCAGCGGCTCGCAGCCGCGCCGTGACGCGATGGGCCGGGGCCGTACCGCCCCGGCCGCCCACCGCCCGGTCCGTGACAGCGGAGCCGCCGGGCGGCGGCAGCCGACCCGCCAGCCCCGCTCCAAGCGCGGCAAGTGAGCCGCGGCGAGCGTGCGGTGAGTGGCCAGCATCGCGTGGACGGGGCGGTGCGGCCGCTCGAAGAGACTTTGGCCCGACTGGTCGCCGATGTGCCGGACTTCCCCGAGGCAGGGGTCGTCTTCAAGGACATCACTCCGCTCCTGGCCGATCACGACGGCTTCACCCAGGTGGTCGACGCGCTCGCGGATCCCGGCCGCGACGAGACCGGCGCAACAGCGGTGACCAAGGTGCTCGGCATGGAGTCGCGTGGGTTCATCCTCGGCGCCCCGGTCGCGCTGGCGCTGGGTGTTGGCTTCGTGCCGGTACGCAAGGCCGGCAAGCTGCCGCGCGAGACCTATGCGGTCTCCTACGACCTGGAGTACGGTTCGGCGACGCTGGAGATCCACACCGACGCTGTAGGACCGGGTGAGCGGGTGCTCCTCGTCGACGATGTGTTGGCCACCGGCGGCACCCTCGCCGCCACCAGGAAGCTCGTCGAGCAGTGCGGCGGCATCGTGGCCGGTGTCTCCGTCCTCATGGAGCTTGGCTTCCTCCACGGCCGAGACGTGCTCGGTGCTCTGCCGCTCCAGACGCTGCTGACCGTCTGAGGCGGGTCGTCTAGACTCGCGACATGACGGAGGAGCGCACCGCTGCGGCGCCGCGAGAGCGGGCGGTCGAGGTGCGTGAGGGCGGCTCGGCGCCGCCCTCGGGGCGGAGTATGCGGGCCCGCCTCGCCCGGATGGGCTCGCGCGGATCGAGTGGCAATCCGGTGCTGGAGCCGCTCTTCCGCGCGGTTCGTGCCAACCACCCCAAAGCGGACCTGCAGTTGCTTGAGCGCGCCTACACCATGGCGGAGCGACTCCACGGCACGCAGATGCGCAAGAGCGGTGATCCCTACATCACCCATCCGCTCGCGGTGACGACTATCCTCGCCGAGCTGGGCATGACCGAGCCGACGCTGGTCGCCGCGCTTCTCCACGACACCGTCGAAGACACGCCGTACACCCTGGAGGAGCTGACCCGGGACTTCGGCTCGGAGGTCGCACTGCTGGTTGACGGCGTGACCAAGCTCGACAAGGTCGTCTACGGCGACTCGGCGCAGGCCGAGACGATCCGCAAGATGATCGTGGCGATGTCGAAGGACATCCGCGTTCTGGTCATCAAGCTCGCCGACCGGCTCCACAACATGCGCACGCTGCGGTACGTCTCGCAGAAGAGCCAGGAGCGGAGTGCGCGGGAGACCCTCGACATCTACGCGCCGCTCGCGCACCGGCTCGGGATGAACACCATCAAGTGGGAGCTCGAGGACCTCGCCTTCGCGACCCTCCACCCCAAGATCTACGACGAGATCGTGCGGTTGGTAGCCGAGCGGGCGCCCTCGCGCGACAAGTTCCTCGCCGACGTGATCAGCCAGGTCGAGAACGACCTCCGCGAGGCGAAGATCAAGGCGACGGTGACCGGCCGGCCGAAGCACTACTACTCGATCTACCAGAAGATGATCGTCGGAGGTAAGGAGTTCTCCGACATCTACGACCTGGTCGGCATCCGCATCCTCGTCGCGGAGGATCGGGACTGCTACAGCGTTCTCGGCGTCCTGCACTCCCGGTGGAACCCGGTGCTCGGGCGGTTCAAGGACTACGTCGCGATGCCGAAGTTCAACATGTACCAGTCGTTGCACACCACGGTGATCGGCCCGCAGGGCAAACCGGTGGAGATGCAGATCCGCACCTTCGCGATGCACCGCCGTGCCGAGTACGGCGTCGCAGCCCACTGGAAGTACAAGGAGAACGGCCGGGCAGGGGTCGACACCGACAGGCGTCGGCCCAATGATCCAGCACAAATGGACGACATGGGCTGGGTCCGACAACTCATGGACTGGCAGTCCGAGGTCGAGGATCCGGGGGAGTTCCTGGAGTCACTACGGTTCGAGATGAACCGGACCGAGGTCTACGTCTTCACGCCCCGCGGTGACGTGATCGCGCTCCCCGCCGAGGCGACGCCGGTCGACTTCGCCTACGCGGTCCATACCGAGGTCGGTCACAAGACCATCGGTGCGCGGGTGAACGGCCGGTTGGTCCCGCTCGAGTCGACGCTCGAGAGCGGTGACGTGGTCGAGGTCTTCACCTCCAAGTCGCCGACGGCGGGTCCGTCGCGTGACTGGCTCACCTTCGTGAAGTCGAACCGCGCCCGCGCGAAGATCCGGCAGTGGTTCACCAAGGAGCGGCGCGACGAGGCGATCGAGAAGGGACAGGAGCAGATCGCCAAGCTGATGCGCAAGGAGGGGCTGCCGCTCAAGCGGTTGATGTCCCACGACTCGCTGATGCTGGCCGCCCGGCACTTCAACATCGCCGACGTCACCGCCCTCTACGCTGCGGTCGGCGAGGGCAACATCAGCGCCCAGGCCGTCGTACGCCGGGTCATCGAGGAGCACGGGGGCAGCGAGGGCGCCCAGGAGGATCTGGCCGAGGCGGTGACCATCACCGGGCCACGGCGGCGATCGAAGATCTCCTCGGGCTCCGAGGCCGGAGTCATCGTCAAGGGCGTGCCCGATGTGTGGGTCAAGCTCGCCAAGTGTTGTACGCCTGTCCCCGGCGACCCGATCCTCGGCTTCGTCACCAAGGGTGGCGGCGTGTCGGTCCATCGGACGGACTGCACCAACGCCGCCGAGCTCAAGACCCACCCCGAGAAGCTCCTCGAGGTGGAGTGGGGCTCAACGTCGAACTCCACCTTCCTGGTCAACATCCAGGTCGAGGCCCTCGACCGGGCGCGGTTGCTCTCCGACATCACCATGGCGATCTCTGATGCCCACGTCGACATCCTCTCGGCGCAGCTGACCACCACCCGTGACCGGGTCGCCAAGAGCCGCTTCACCTTCGAGATGGCGGACGCCAAGCACCTCGACACCGTCCTCAAGGCGGTCCGTACGGTCCCGGGCGTCTTCGACGCCTACCGCGTCACCCAGTAGTCGAGTGGCGGGTTCTGGCCCGTTGAGTAGCGGGTTGTGGCCCTACCAGCGGCGAGTTGAGTACGCCGACCGGAGCACCTCCCGCAGTTGGCCCAGCCATACGTCGAGCCGGTCGCCGGTGAAGTCGCCGACGCGTACGACGATCACCGTCCAGCCGTGATCGTGCAGCCACCGGCGGCGTACGCCGTCGTGTTCGCGCTGCTCGGCGGTCCGTTCGTGAGCCTCCACGCCGTCGTACTCGATCGCGATGCGCAGCCGACGGTAGCCGAGGTCGAGCCGGTACGTCGGTACCCCGTCGATCTCGATCCAGACCTGCGGCTCGGGAGGCGGCAGGCCGGCGTCGAGGATCGCCAGCAGGGTCCAGGCCTCGCGAGGGGACTCGAGACGAGGGTCGACCAGGGCTGCGAGCTCGCGGAGTTGGATCACGCCGCGGCGGCGCTTGAAGCGCGGGATGGCCGAGCCGAGGTCTGCGGCGGTGATTCCGTGCTCCCGGGCGAGGCCGCAGAGGGCGGCGTATGCCTCGCGCCGACGCAGGTGACAGCCCAGGTCGAGGGCGGTCCGCAGGGGGGTGGTCACCCGGAGCCCGGAGACGACGGCGATGTCACTCTCCGCCAGATCACGCGTTCGGCCGCGCACCCCCGGTCGCTGGGTGCGATGGTCCCCGCGCAACGAGCAGGTCTCGATGAGCGGGCCGAGCTCGAGCTCGGCGGTGGAGTAGGCGTCGATGCCGTGAAGCCAGGCCGCGGTGCGGTCGACGATGACATGGCCATCGGCGACCACGAGCGCGAGGGCTGCGGCACGCAGTTCGACGGTCTCTGGCAGCTCGGCAGAGGCATAGACGCCGCGGAAGAGCCGGCGCACGGTGCCGGCAGCGAGCTCGCTGCGCAGTCGTCGCCGGGTGATACCGAGCTCGGGAAGCGCGGCCGAGGTGAAGGGGCGGTCGGGGAGGGCGGTCGAGGACATGAGCGTCACGCTCGGGCATGGCGATGCCGTGGCGTGGCGGCGTACTCACTGGTTGTGGACATCGAGGTCGTGAATCCCGCCTGTGGACACAGACTGGACCGTGCTCCGCGGCCGGGCGGGCCAGAACCCGCCTCTCAGCGGGCCAGAACCCGCCTCTCGACGTCAGGAGAAGTCGGCGGAGGCGCGCTTGGCCATGTCGAGGAACTGCTTGCGTGACTCGAGGTTCTCCTCGAGGGAGGCGACCTTGCGGTCGTCGCCGGAGGCACGAGCAGCGGTGAGATCGGCCTCGACCTGGGCGATCGCGGCCTCGAGCTTGTGGATCATGTCGTCGGCGCGCGCCGACTTCTCCGGGTCGGACTTGCGCCACTGCTCGTCCTCGGCGGCCTTGATCGCCTGCTCGATCCGGCGGATGCCGTTCTCGAGCTCCTTGATCCGGTCACGCGGCACCTTGCCGGCCGCGTCCCACCGGTCCGCGATGTCGTGGAAGGCGCGCTTGACGCCGTCCAGGTCGCCCTGCTCGAGCTGGGGGAGGAGAGCCTGTGCCTCGGCCAGGAGCACCTCCTTGACCTTCGCGTTCCCGGCGAACTCGGCGTCGAGTGCGGCATTGGCGGCGTCCCGGGCACCGAAGAAGGTGTCCTGCGCGCCCCGGAAGCGCTTCCAGAGGGCATCGTCGACGTCCTTGGGCGCCGGCCCCGCGGCCTTCCACTGCCGCATCAGGTCGCGGTAGCGACCCGCGGTCGGCCCCCAGTCGGTGGAGTTCGCGAGCTCCTCGGCCTCGACGACGAGACGCTCCTTGATGATCCGGGCGCCCTCGCGCTTCTCGTTCAGTTCGGCGAAGTGTGCCTTCCGACGCCGGGTGTAAGCCGTCCGCGCGGTCGAGAAGCGGCGCCAGAGCGCGTCGTCGCTGGCCCGGTCGATCCGGGGGAGCGCCTTCCACTGCTCAAGCAGGTCGCGCAGCCGATTGGCGCCGTTACGCCAGTCGGTGCCTTCGGCGAGCCGCTCCGCCTCGCTGACCAGCGTCTCCTTCTGCGTCCGCGCCTCCTCGGCCCGCGCGGCCCGCTCGGCCTTGCGCGCCTCGCGCTGGGTCGCGATGACCGGGGTGAGCGCGTCGAGGCGCGCGGTCAGGGCAGCCAGGTCGCCCACCGCGCGAGCATCGGCGACCTTCGCCTTGACGGTCTTGACCGCCTCGGTGGCCTCCTCGGGGGAGGTCTTGGCGGTGTGAACACGACGCTCGAGCTGCTCGACCTCGAAGGCCAGTTGGTCGTACCGGTTGGTGAAGAAGGCCAGCGCCTCCTCCGCGGAGCCCTCGGGGTACTGCCCCACGGCGCGCTCGCCGTCGGCCGTCCGCACATAGACGGTCCCCTCGTCGTCGACCCGACCCCACTGCTCGCTGGTCACAGATGTTCCTCGTCGCCTGGATTTCGTCGGACGGCCGCAGCCGACCTAGCACTGTCGGTAAGCCGGCGAGCCCGTCGTCGGCTCGTCCCCCGGCCACCTCGGGTGCCCATGGTAGTCAGAGCCCGCGATGCGGCGCCGCTCCCTGGCCCTCGATAGGGTGAGGGATGTGTTGATCGCCGGCTTCCCCGCGGGTCCCTGGGGTACGAACTGCTACGTCGCGGCCACCGGCCCCGGCAGCGAATGTGTCGTGATCGACCCCGGGAAGGACGCCGCGCCGGGGGTCGCCGACGTCGTCCGCGAGCACGGTCTCAAGCCGGTCGCGGTCCTGCTCACCCACGGACACATCGACCACATGTGGAGCGTGACCCCAGTAGCTGGGACGTACGACGCCACCGCCTGGATCCACCCGGGCGACCGTCACCTCCTCACCAACCCGATGGCCGGTCTCTCCCCGGAGAGCGCCGGGATGTTGCTGGGCGGCGAGTACGAGTTCACCGAGCCGGACGACGTACGTGAGCTGGCCGACGACCAGACGCTCGAGCTCGCCGGTCTGGAGTTCGTCGTCGACCACACTCCCGGACACACCGAGGGATCGGTCGCCTTCCGTACGCCGTACCCCGACCATGCCGAGGTCAGTGAGGTCATGTTCGCCGGCGACCTGCTCTTCGCGGGTTCGATCGGCCGGACCGACCTCCCCGGCGGGGACCATCCCACCATGCTGCGCAGCCTCATCACCAAGGTGCTGCCCCTCGCCGACGACATCGTGGTCCTCCCGGGCCACGGTGAGCAGACGTCCATCGGTCGTGAGCGCGCGACCAACCCCTTCCTGCTGGAGCTCCAGAACGGCGAGTCCGCAGGCCGAGTCACCCGAGGTCTTTGATCACCGATGGCCAAACCCACGCCTCTCAGCGGCTTTCCCGAGTTCCTGCCCGCTCAGCGTTTCGTCGAGCAACAGGTCATCGCCACCTTGGCGCGCACCTTCGAGCTGCACGGTTTTGCGAATGTTGAGACCCGGGCCGTGGAGCCGATGGACCAGTTGCTGCGCAAAGGGGACACCTCCAAGGAGGTCTATGTCCTGCGCCGTCTCCAAGAGGAGGACGACGCCAAGGACACCGGCCGCGGGCCCGGTCTGGGACTCCACTTCGATCTGACCGTGCCGTTCGCGCGCTATGTGCTGGAGAACTCCGGCAGGCTCGACTTTCCCTTCCGCCGCTACCAGATCCAGAAGGTCTGGCGTGGGGAGCGTCCGCAGGAGGGCCGCTTTCGCGAGTTCACCCAGGCCGACATCGACATCGTCGGCCGCGACGTGCTGCCGTTCCACCACGACGTCGAAGTGACCAAGGTGATGCTCGAGGCGCTCTCGCAGTTGAGCTTCCTGCCCGGGTTCCGACTGCAGGTGAACAATCGCAAGCTGATCCAGGGCTTCTACGCCGGTCTCGGAGCCCGCAGCGAGACCGGCCAGATCGATGAGGTCATGCGACTCATCGACAAGCTCGACAAGCTTCCCGTCGCGGAGGTCCACAAGCTGCTGGTCAGCGAGGCCGGTCTCAGCGACGAGCAGGCGGACAAGTGCCTGGACCTGGCCACGATCACCGCTACGGACGACTCCTTCGTCGACGCCGTCCACGCGCTGGGTGTCACCGGCGACCTGCTCGATGAGGGCCTTGACGAGCTGGCCACGCTGATCCGTGCCTGCGCCCCGCTCACCACCGACAAGGTGCGCATCGTCGCCGACCTGGCCATCGCGCGCGGCCTCGACTACTACACCGGCACCGTCTTCGAGACTCGGCTCGACGGTTATGAGTCGCTCGGCTCGATCTGCTCCGGTGGCCGGTACGACGCGCTGGCGACCGATGGCAAGGCGACGTACCCAGGTGTCGGCATCTCCCTCGGCGTCAGCCGGGTCCTGGTGCCACTGACCCAGAAGGGGCTGCTCACCGCCGATCGGTCGGTCCCGAGCACGGTGCTCGTCGCCGTGACCGATGAGGCGTCGCGTGGTGAGGCCGACTCGGTCGCCGACCGGCTCCGGGCGCAGAATGTCGCGTGCGAGGTTTCCCCGAACGCGGCAAAGTTCGGAAAGCAGATTCGGTACGCCGAGCGCCGGGGGATCCCCTACGTCTGGTTCACCGCTGTGGCCGAGGACGGCACCACGACGTACGAGGTCAAGGACATCCGTAGCGGTGACCAGGTGCCGGCCGACCCGGCGACGTGGACGCCGCCGGCCCAGGACCTTCGGCCCCGAGTCGTCCGCACACCGACCAACTAAAGACACCTGAGGAGCAGCAACCACGTGTTGAGAGACTTTGACGCAGGCGCCCTTCGTGCCGAGCACGTCGGCCAGACCGTCACCCTCGCCGGCTGGGTGGCCCGCCGGCGCGATCACGGCGGCGTCGCGTTCCTCGACCTGCGCGAGTCCAGCGGCGTGGTCCAGGTCGTCGTGCGCGACGAGGGGATCGCCCACCATCTGCGCAGTGAGTACTGCATCAAGGTCACCGGCGAGGTCGTGGCGCGCACCGAGGGCAACGTCAACCCCAACCTCGCCACCGGCGAGGTCGAGGTGGTCGCCACCGACATCGAGGTGCTCAGCGCCGCTGCGCCGCTGCCCTTCCCCATCGACGAGGCCGCCTCGCACGGACAGGGGGAGGCGGGGGAGGAGACCCGCCTCAAGTACCGCTACCTGGACCTGCGTCGTACCGCGCCGGGAAACGCCATCCGGCTGCGCAGCAAGGTCAACAAGGCGGCCCGTGACGTGCTGCACTCCCATGACTTCGTTGAGATCGAGACGCCGACGCTGACCCGCTCGACGCCGGAGGGCGCGCGCGACTTCCTGGTGCCGGCACGCCTCAGGCCCGGCAGCTGGTACGCCCTGCCGCAGTCGCCGCAGTTGTTCAAGCAGCTGCTGATGGTGTCCGGGATGGAGCGCTACTTCCAGATCGCCCGCTGCTACCGCGACGAGGACTTCCGCGCCGATCGGCAGCCGGAGTTCACCCAGCTCGACGTCGAGATGAGCTTCGTCGACGAGGACGACGTGATCGCCCTCGGCGAGGAGATCGTTGCCGCGCTGTGGAAGCTGATCGGGTATGACATCCCGCTGCCGCTGCCGCGGATGACCTATGCCGAGGCGATGGCGAAGTACGGCTCGGACAAGCCCGACCTGCGCTTCGGCCTCGAGATCACCGAGTGCACCGACTACTTCAAGGACACTTCCTTCCGGGTCTTCCAGGCGCCGTACGTCGGCGCGGTGGTGATGCCTGGGGGAGCCAGTCAGCCTCGCAAGCAGCTCGACGCCTGGCAGGAGTGGGCCAAGCAGCGTGGCGCGAAGGGGCTCGCCTATGTACTCGTGCAGGAGGATGGTGAGCTCGGCGGCCCGGTGGCCCGCAACCTCAGCGACGAGGAGAAGGCCGGTCTTGCCGCCCACGTCGGTGCGAAGCCGGGCGACTGCGTCTTCTTCGCAGCGGGCCTCCCCAAGCCCAGCCGGGCCTTGCTCGGGGCGGCTCGCCTCGAGGTCGGTCACCGTGTCGGCCTCATCGACGAGAGCGCGTGGAGCTTCCTGTGGGTGGTCGACGCGCCGCTCTTCGAGCCGGCTGACGACGCCACCGCCGCCGGCGACGTGGCCGTTGGCCACGGCGCCTGGACCGCGGTGCATCACGCGTTCACCAGCCCGCAGGACCTCGAGTCGTTCGACAAGGAGCCGGGCAGCGCGCTGGCCTGGGCCTACGACATCGTCTGCAACGGCAACGAGATCGGCGGTGGCTCGATCCGTATCCATCGCGAGGACGTCCAAAAGCGCGTCTTCGAGGTGATGGGCCTGGGCGAGGAGGAGGCGGAGGAGAAGTTCGGCTTCCTGCTCGAGGCGTTCAAGTACGGCGCCCCGCCGCACGGCGGGATCGCCTTCGGCTGGGATCGCGTCGTCGCGCTTCTGGCTGGCGCCGACTCGATCCGGGAGGTCATCGCCTTCCCGAAGAGCGGCGGCGGCTACGACCCACTCACCGCAGCGCCGGCGCCGATCACGCCGGAGCAACGGAAGGAAGCGGGCGTCGACGCCGTACCGGAGTGAGCCGCTGGTTGCGCGGATGGTGAAGCGGCCGCTTCCAGCCACCGATCTGGGGCCGCGTCGAAGACGGTCTTCAGCCCTCGGCAGCCACCGGAGAGACCGCAATATCTGTGTTCGCCCCCGCCTTGCGGGGGCGAACTTGTTGTCAGATATGGGGCCGCGCGGTGTCTCTTCCGTGACGTTCGGGGGACCCACTGGTATCGAACCGTTACCTGACAGCGGCGAAATTCGGCCTTCCACTGTCATAAGGTGACGACCGCGCGCGGCCTGCCGAGCGCACCCGATATGGGTCCGGGACCCCCGAGACGTCCCGGGAACTGATGAGGGAACCGTAGAAGGACAAGGAACCAGATGACAGTCTCCGACGCGATGCTGGAGGCTTCGACGCCGGACCTCACGCCGGGCGGTGCCGAGCCAGACAAGGAGATCGCCGGCCGGTCGCCGATGCGGATCGCCTTCGACCGGCTGAAGTCAGACAAGATTGCGATCGCCTGCACCGTGATCGTGCTGGTCTTCGTCGTGATCGCGATCTTCGCGCCGCTGCTGTGCGATCTCTTCGGGGTCAAACTCCGTGACGGCGGCAGCAAGAACCTCGACCAGTTCAACTACCCGGTGATCGGCCCGCCCGACCACCCGTTCACGTGGAAGGCGCCACTCGGCATCCAGCCGAACACCGGCTACGACCTGCTCGCCGAATGGCTCTACGGCGCGCGTACCTCGCTCGAGGTGGCCAGCATCACGACGGTCGTCGCGACCGTGCTGGGTGTGACGATCGGCCTGCTGGCCGGATTTTCGCGCGGCTGGCTGGACCGGGTGATCACCTTCATCACCGACTTCTTCCTCTCGCTGCCCTTCATCATGGTCGCCCTCGCGGTGTCGCCGATGATCGTTCAGCGCTACGCGCAGAATCAGACCAAGTTGGACAGGGCGCAGTTCATCTCGTTGATCCTGATCTTGTCCTGCTTCGGCTGGATGACGCTCGCGCGGCTGATTCGCGGCGAGGTCATCTCGCTGCGTGAGCGGGAGTTCATTCAGGCGGCAAGAGTGATCGGCGCGCCGACGCGGCGGATCCTCTTCAAGGAGCTGCTGCCCAATCTGGTCGCCCCCATCGTGGTGGCGGTCTCGCTGGGCCTCCCGGCCTACATCACGGCGGAGGCGGGCCTTGCCTACCTCGGCATCGGATTGACCGGACGGCCCTCCTGGGGACAGACGATCAACAAGGCGGTCGACTGGTTCAACAGTTATCCGCTCTATCTCTATGCACCGGTCGTCGGCATCCTCCTGCTCGTCGTCGCACTCAACCTCCTTGGTGACGCGATCCGGGACGCCGTCGACCCCAAGACTCGCCGGTGACGATTCACCGTTCGAGAGCATCAACAGCCATGGAAGGTGGGACACCTACGATGCGATTGAAGAAGACAGTGGTTGCGGCCTCGGCCGTCGCCGCGCTCGCGCTGGTCGCCGCTTGCGGCGGCGGTGGCGGTGGTAGTGCCGGCAATACTCAGCAGTCATACAAGGGCGGCGGTGGCGCCGGTGCCGGGAAGAACGCGACCGCGCAAGGGCCGGCAGCGGTCCCGTCCGACGCAGCGAGCGGGGGCACGATGGACGTCGTGACCTGGGCCGCCCCCGGGACGCTCGACCCGACGCGGACCTACTACACCGACTCCGGCGAGATCATGAACCTCGTTACCCGGGCCCTCACGCAGTACGTCTACGACCCCAAGAGCGACGACATGGTGCTCGAGCCCGACATGGCGACCGACCTCGGTCAGGTCTCCAAGGACGGCCTGACCTGGACCTTCACCTTGAAGGACGGCCTGAAGTACGAAGACGGCAGCCCGGTCAAGGCCGAGGATGTCGCGTACGCGATCAAGCGTTCCTTCGCGATCGACACGCTGCCTGATGGCCCGACCTACCAGCTGACCTTCTTCAAGGACGGTGACCTCTACAAGGGTCCGTTCGCCAGTGCGGCCCAGCTGAAGAAGATGAAGGGCTACAAGTCCGACTGGTACTCCGGCGACGACTACAAGGGTGTCGAGACCGACGGCAACAAGATCACCATCCACCTTGCCAAGCCGTTCCCCGACCTGGACTACTACGCCTCCTTCCCGGTCTTCACCGCTATCCCGCAGTCCAAGGACACCGATCCCACTTCCTACGAGCAGCACCCGCTGGCCACCGGCCCTTACAAGTTCGCCGACTACAAGCCGGGCGCCGAGTTGAAGCTGGTCAAGAACGACCAGTGGGACCCCAACACCGACCCCGGCCGGATCCAGTCCGTGGACGGATGGGACTTCAAGTTCTCCCAGAACCAGGCGAAGGACGAGAACGCCATCCTCGGTGACAAGGGCAACGCCCAGACCACCGTCAGCTATGACAACGCGCTGGCGCAGAACTACAAGCGTGCCAGCACCCAGGCTCCTGACCAGCTCACTCAGGGCACCTCGCCGTGTACCTACTTCTGGTACATCGACATGAAGAAGATCACCGACAAGCGGGTCCGTGAGGCGCTCTCCTGGGCCTACCCGTACCAGGACGCCTGGAAGGCCTCCGGATACATCATCGGCGTGACCCGGCAGCCGGGCACCTCGCTGCTGCCGCCGGGCACCGCCGGCCGGGTCGAGTACCAGTACCCGGAGGGTCAGGACGGTCAGACGACCGACCCGGCCAAGTCCAAGGCACTGCTCAAGGAGGCCGGTGCACTCGGCTTCAAGATCAAGTTCAGCTACAAGACCGACGTTCCTGAGTCGGTCTCCGGCAAGGACGCGATCGTGAAGGGCCTGAAGGCCGGCGGGTTTGACCCGCAGCCGGTGGCGAGCACCTCGGCGAAGGAGCGCGAGCTGCAGAGCGACAACAACGCTCCGCTCAACATCCGCTCCTCGGGTTGGTGCTCTGACTGGCCGACCGGTGGTTCGTGGTTCCCGGCGATCTTCGACGGTGCTCTCGTCGGTCAGGCCGGTATGCCGAACAAGTCGAACTTCAAGGAGGCCGACGCCGACAAGAAGCAGAGCGAGATCCTGCACATGACGCCGGACAAGTCCGCCGCTGCCTGGGGCGAGTTCGACAAGTGGATGCAGACCACCTACATGCCTGTGGTGAACGTCGGATACGCCGGCGTTGCGATGCTGCATGGCTCGAAGGTGGGTGGCATGTACAACGACTCGACGAAGGGCATGCCGACCTTCTCCACGATGTACATCAAGAAGTGATCATCCTTCGATGACCACCGGGCGCCACCCGGCATTGCCGGGTGGCGCCCGCGGGTGGACGCTTGGTCTCGGGGGCTCCGCCTACGACTGCCAGCGGCCGCATCCGCCGTCGCTTCGACCACGCCAAGGACTTCACACCCATGCTCGGTTATCTGGTGCGCCGACTGATCTCAGCAGTGCTGGTGCTGGCGCTCGTCTCCATCGCGGTCTTCGCGCTCTTCACCTATGGGCCGCGCGACCCCGCTGAGTCCATGTGCCCCGAGTCCCACTGCACGGCCCAGCGGCTGGAGTCGATCCGGGAGAACCTCGGCCTCGACCGGCCGTTCTTCACCCAGTACGGCGAATACATGAAGGGCATCGTCGCGGGGCGGGAGATCAACGTCGGCACCAAGAACCCGATCGAGTGCGATGTGCCGTGCTTCGGACGCTCCTTCAAGTACGGCGTGAACGTCTGGGACTACCTCAAGCCTCGGATGCCGGCAACCTTCTCGGTCGCCATCGGTGGCGCAGTGTTCTTCCTCGTCATCGGGCTCTCCTTCGGGGTCTTCGCAGCCCGAAGACGGGGCACGCTGGCGGATCGAGGGATCGTCGGCGTGAGCCTGCTGATCAACGCGATCCCCTACTACCTGCTCGCCCTGATCGCCTATCTCTACCTGGTGAGCAAGTTCGGCCTCTTCCCTGACTCCGGCTACGTGCCGTTCACGGACAACCCCGGGAAGTGGCTCTACGCGCTGCTGTTGCCGTGGCTCTGTCTCGGGCTCACCTACTCCACGCAGTACGCCCGGTTCAGCCGCGGGTCGATGATCGAAGCGCTCAGCGATGACTACGTCCGCACCGCGCGGGCAAAGGGCCTGGCCCAGCGGACCGTCGTCTTTCGGCATGCACTCCGGGTGGCGATCGTCCCGATCGTGACCATCTTCGGGCTTGACCTGGCGACGCTGCTGGCCGGGACGATCTTCACCGAGCAGATCTTCGGAGTCCAAGGCATGGGACTGGCCAATCTGCAGGCGATCAACATCGGCGACCTGCCGATCATCGAGGCGACCGTGCTCATCGCCGCTTTCTTCGTGGTGGCCTCGAACGTGATCGTCGACCTGCTCTACAGCGTTCTGGACCCCCGAGTGAGGCTTGCGTGACCAGCTTGTCCAAGACCCCCGACTTCTCGACCGCCTCACCATCATCGGGCGACGAGCCGTTCCTCGTCGTCGACGACCTCACCGTCAAGTTCCCCACCGCGGACGGCCTGGTCAATGCCGTCACCAACCTCTCCTATGCCGTCGAGCTCGGGAAGACGCTCGGCATCGTCGGCGAGTCCGGCTCCGGCAAGTCGGTCTCCTCGATGGCCGTCCTAGGGCTCCACGACGCTCGTACCAGCCGGATCACCGGCTCCATCCGGGTCGGTGGCCAGGAGGTGGTCGGTCTCTCCGAGGGCCGGCTCCAGCGGCTGCGCGGCAACGAAGTGGCGATGATCTTCCAAGACGCCCTGGCGGCGCTGCACCCCTACTACAAGGTCGGCGGCCAGCTCGCCGAGGCCTACCTCGCGCATCACCCGAAGGCGAGCAAACGGGACGCTCATCGTCGCGCGGTCGAGATGCTCGACCGGGTCGGCATCCCGCAGCCGGACATGCGCGCGAAGGACTATCCGCACCAGTTCTCCGGCGGCATGCGCCAGCGGGTGATGATCGCGATGAGCCTGATCAACGACCCCAAGTTGCTGATCGCTGACGAGCCCACGACCGCTCTCGACGTGACCGTGCAGGCGCAGATCCTCGACCTGCTCCAGGACCTGCAGCGGGAGTTCAACTCCGCGATCATCATGATCACCCACGACCTCGGTGTCGTGGCCGAGATGGCCGACGACGTGATGGTGATGTACGGCGGTCGTGCGGTCGAGCAGGGACCCGCCAAGGAGATCCTTGTCCGGCCCGAGATGCCCTACACCTGGGGCCTGCTCAGCAGCATCCCGGATGTGGATGCGGACGTGGACGCCAGACTGGTGCCGATCCCGGGTAATCCGCCGAGCCTGTTGAATCCGCCGTCGGGCTGTGCCTTCCATCCACGGTGCCCGCACGTCGACAAGGTGCCTGGCAACCTCTGCTCGACCGAGCTCCCCGACCTGCTGCCGGCGCGCAGCGGGCCTGACCACCTCAAGCGCTGCCACCTCGTCGACCCCTCCGCGGTCTACCAGACCGAGGTGTTGCCCGAGATCGCCCCCGACCTGGTGGAGGAGAACTGATGACGCCGGACCCCACCACAGGGTCGACCGCCGCCGACTTCCCGGCAGATGAGGAGTCGGTGCAGCGCGCCTCGTTCGCGAACCTGGTCGAACACGCGAGCACGGCCGTCGAGCTGGACACCAGCAAGAGGCCGGTGCTCGAGGTCGAGGACCTCAAGATGTGGTTCCCGGTGAAGTCGTCCGGGATCGTGCGACGGACCATCGGTCACGTCCAAGCCGTCGACGGGGTCTCCTTCGAGCTTCTCGAGGGCCAGTCGCTGGGCCTGGTCGGCGAGTCCGGTTGTGGCAAGTCGACAACCGGCCGGATGGTGACCCGGCTCTACGACCCCACCAGCGGATCGATCACCTTCGATGGCAAGGTCGACCTGGCGACGCTGAGCCAGCGGGAGATGAAGCCGTTCCGCAAGGACGTGCAGATGATCTTCCAGGACCCCTACAGCGCACTCAACCCGCGGCACACGGTGGGCGCGATCGTGGGGGCACCGATGCGGGTCCACAACACGGTGCCGGAGAAGCAGATCCTGCCTCGGATCAAGGAGCTTCTCGAGGTGGTCGGCCTCAACCCCGAGCACTACAACCGCTATCCCAACGAGTTCTCCGGTGGCCAGCGGCAGCGGATCGGCATCGCTCGCGCCCTGGCGCTGCAGCCCAAGGTGCTCGTTGCCGACGAGCCGGTTTCCGCCCTCGACGTGTCGATCCAGGCACAGGTCGTCAACCTGCTCCAAGACATCCAGAAGGAGTTCGGGGTCGCCTTCCTCTTCATCGCCCACGACCTGGCGATCGTCCACCACTTCTGCCCCGAGGTCGCGGTGATGTATCTCGGGAAGATCGTCGAGATCGGCGACCGGGAGTCGATCTACCGGAAGCCGAAGCACCCCTACACCCAGGCACTGCTCTCGGCCGCGCCCGATGTCCGGCAGGCGGTCACCGGTGAACGGCGCCAGCGGATCCAGCTCGAGGGCGACGTACCGTCGCCCATCAATCCGCCCTCGGGTTGCCGGTTCCGCACCCGGTGCCCGTTCGCGAAGGAGATCTGTGCCCGGGTCGAGCCGCCGCTGCTGCAGATCGGCAAGCGTCACAAGGTCGCCTGCCACTTCGCCGGCGACCTCGGGAACCACCCGGACCACCCGATCACCGCGGGCCTCCTGGGCGTCGACGAGACCGGGGCTCCTGACGCCGGCGCGACGCCGACCGACTCTCTGCCGGGGGCCGGCTCCTCGTACGGCGACACCTGGTTCGATCTGTCCACGAAGACGATCAGCCACGCATAGCGCCGAGTCGGCGCTTGTGCGTCCCGGTTGGACGGTCCGGGGAGCGACGTAGCCGCCGAGGCGGCGGCCTCGGAGCGGCGTGAGTGCCCACTCGGCGGATGAATAGGGTGGGAAGCGTGGACGGACTCTTCGAGATGGACGCAGGTCGTACGCCGCCGGGGGGCTCCCTCGCCGACGCCGACCACGCCTCGGCGCCGCTGGCGGTGCGGATGCGGCCGCGTACTCTCGACGAGCTCGTCGGCCAGGGGCAGTTGCGCGCCCCCGGCTCGCCGTTGCGACAGTTGATCGAGGGCGGTCAGTCGCTCTCGCTGCTGCTGTGGGGGCCGCCGGGCACCGGAAAGACCACGATCGCCAACATCGTCAGCCGTCAGACTGACCGCCGTTTCGTCGAGGTCTCGGCGGTCTCGGCAGGGGTGAAGGAGGTGCGCGCCGCGATTGACGCGGCCCGGGCCGAGCTGGTCGCGACCGGTAAGGAGACGGTGCTCTTCGTCGATGAGGTCCACCGGTTCAGCAAGGCACAGCAGGATGCGCTGCTGCCCGGCGTGGAGAACCGCTGGGTGACGCTGGTGGCGGCGACCACGGAGAATCCGTTCTTCTCGGTCATCTCGCCGTTGCTCTCGCGCAGCCTGCTGCTGCGACTGGAGTCGCTGACCGAGGACGACATCCGTGCTGTGCTGGCCTCGGCGCTGGCCGAGGAGCGCGGTCTCGGAGGCCGCTTCAGCATCACCGACGAGGCACTCGATCATCTGGTCCGGCTCGCCGGGGGTGATGCGCGACGCTCGCTCACGTATCTGGAAGCCGCCGCGGGCGCGGCCGAGTCGAAGAAGAACACGCAGATCGACCTGGCCACCGCCGAGACCGCCGTCGACCAGGCCGCGGTGCGCTACGACCGGCAGGGCGATCAGCACTACGACGTGGTCAGCGCGTTCATCAAGTCGGTGCGCGGCTCGGATGCCGACGCGGCGCTCCACTACCTTGCCCGGATGATCGAGGCGGGGGAGGACCCGCGCTTCATCGCCCGGAGGCTGATGATCCTGGCCAGCGAGGACATCGGTCTGGCGGACCCCACCGCGCTGACCACCGCGGTGGCAGCAGCCCAGACAGTGCAGCTGATCGGCATGCCGGAGGCCCAGCTCACGCTTGCGCACGCCACCATCGCGCTCGCGGTCGCGCCCAAGTCCAACGCGGTCACGACTGCCGTCGGCGCCGCCCTCGCCGATGTCCGCGCGGGGAAGATCGGTACGGTCCCGCCGCATCTGCGCGACGCCCACTACGCCGGCTCGAAGAAGCTCGGCCACGGCACCTCCTACAAGTACGCCCACGACGAGCCGTTCGCGCTGGCCGAGCAGCAGTACGCCCCCGATGCGGTCGCCGACGCGACGTACTACCAGCCGACGACACACGGTGCCGAGGCCGCCGTGAAGGAGCGCTGGGAGCGGATCCGGCGGATCGTGCGGGGCACCACCGCAGATAGGGTGGGGGATCATGACGAGTGAGTGGAGCGTGCCCGGATGGGCAGCTGTGGCGACGGTCGGGATCCTCGCGGTCCTGCTCGTCCTCGTGCTGCTGCTGGCGCTGCGCACGCGGGCGCTCGCGCGCCGACCGGTCGAGGGGGCCGAGACGGCCGCCGCCGACCTCGCTGCGCGGCTCGATGCGCTCGAGCAGCACCTTGCCCTCACCCCGCGACCATCGCGCGGCGTCTCCGCCGAACTGGTCGAGGCGCCGCTGGTCATCACGTCCCTCGGTGAGACCTCGGTCGGGCAGCAGTCGGCTCCGGCGCTGCCACCTCGGGCCTTCGCCGATGCGGTCCTGCGCGACACCGTCGTGAACGCGGCCTCGCTGGCCCACGGCGTACGCCGGGCGCTCTCGCCGCAGGTGCGTCACCGGATCCGCTTCGAGATGAAGCGGGAGGTCAAGCGCAGCCGCAAGGAACGCAAGGCCGAGGTCCGAGAAGCGCTCCGTGAGTACCGGGCCCGGCATCGGGCCGACGTCCGGCCCGACGTCCGGGCCGACGTTCCTGAGGGAGACGTCGCATGAGACGCACGTTCTGGTTCGCCGCCGGTGCCGGTGCAGGCATCTACGCGATGGTGCGCGGCCGTCGCGCCGCCGAGCTCTTCACCGTGGAAGGTCTGCGGGACCGGCTCCAGGCCGTCAGCGTCGGTGCCCGGATCTTCCGCGAGGAGGTCGCGCAGGGCCACCACGAGAAGCAGACCGAGCTGCGTGGGCGGTACGCCGCGGCGTACGACCCCACTCGGCAGCTCGGCGCCGGCACCACCGCCGGGACCCCCGAGATCGAGAGAGGCAAGCAGTGACCGAGACCAGGCCGGACGATCGCCCGGACACCTGGTTGAGCACGGCGGAGATCCGTCGCCGCTTCACCCAGCACTTCGCGACCAACACCACCGTGGGCGAGCACACCGTGGTGCCCTCGGCGTCGCTGTTGCTCGACGACCCGAACCTGCTCTTCGTCAATGCCGGCATGGTGCCGTTCAAGCCGTACTTCCTCGGGCAGGCGACGCCGCCGTTCAAGCGCGCCACGAGCGTGCAGAAGTGCATCCGGACGCCCGACATCGATGAGGTCGGCAAGACCACCCGACACGGGACGTTCTTCGAGATGTGCGGCAACTTCTCCTTCGGCGACTACTTCAAGGAGGGGGCCATCACCCTCGCTTGGGAGCTGGTCACCAAGTCGATCGCGGACGGTGGCTTCGGCTTCGACGAGTCGGTGCTCTATCCGAGCGTGCTCGACGGTGACGACGAGGCGGTCGAGCTCTGGCGGCGGATCACCGGCCTGCCCGACGACCGGATCGTGCGGTTGCCTCCCCAGGAGAACTATTGGTCGATGGGTGTGCCGGGGCCGGGGGGACCCTGTTCGGAGATCCTCATCGACCGTGGCGGCGCCTACGGCAAGGATCGGGACTGGGACGCCGGCGACCGCTACCTGGAGTTCTGGAACCTCGTCTTCATGCAGGACGACATCTCCGCGGCGCGCTCGAAGTACGACGTCGACATCGCGGGGCCGTTGCCGCAGAAGAGCATCGACACCGGTCTCGGTCTCGAGCGGGTCGCCTACTTGCTCCAGGGCCGCGGGAACATGTACGAGACCGACGTGGTCTTCCCGGTCATCGAGAAGGCCGAGCAGCTCACCGGCAAGCGGTACGGCGCGTCGTATGACGACGACGTCCGCTTCCGCGTGGTCGCCGACCATGTCCGCAGTTCGTTGATGCTCATCGGCGACGGCGTCACGCCCGGCAACGAGGGCCGCGGCTACGTCCTGCGTCGGCTGATGCGCCGGGCGATCCGCAACATGCGACTGCTCGGCTACGAGGACCCGGCGATGCCGGAGCTGCTCCCGGTCTCCCGCGACAAGATGGCCGAGACGTACACCGACCTGCACCACGAATGGGAGCGGATCAGGCGGGTCGCCGACGCCGAGGAGGAGACCTTCCGCAAGACGCTCGCCTCCGGCACCCAGATCTTCGACCTCGCCGCCGGTGAGCTGAAGCAGTCCGGCGCCAGCGTCTTCCCCGGCGACAAGGCGTTCCAGCTGCACGACACCTACGGCTTCCCGATCGACCTCACCCTCGAGATGGCCCACGAGGCCGGCCTGGAGGTGGACGAGCCGGGCTTCCGCGGCCTGATGGCCGAGCAGCGCGAGCGGGCCAAGGCGGATGCCCGCGCCAAGAAGGGCCAGCACGCCGACCTGTCGGTCTACCGAGACATCCTCGACACCAACGGGCCCACCGACTGGCAGGCCTACGTCACCCTCGAGACCGAGTCGAAGCCGATCGCGTTGCTGCGTGAGGGCAGGGCCGTTCCCGCACTCGGAAACGGCGAGATCGGCGAGGTGGTGCTCGACCGTACGCCGTTCTACGCCGAGTCCGGTGGACAGTCCGCCGACGCGGGCATCATCGAGTTCGATGGCGGTCGGCTCGAGGTCATCGACGTGCAGCGCCCGGTGAAAGGGCTGGTCGTCCACCAGGTCCGGGTCGTCGACGGCGAGTTCGAGCCCACCCGACCGGTGCACGCGCAGGTCGACAAGGAGTGGCGGATCGGCGCCCGCCAGGCGCACTCCGGCACCCACATCGTGCACGCCGCGCTGCGCGAGGTGCTCGGCCCGACCGCGCTCCAGTCGGGCTCCTTCAACCGCCCGGGCTACCTGCGCCTCGACTTCGGGTGGACCAAGGCGCTCACGCCCGGCCAGCTGCACGAGATCGAGGACGTGTCCAACAACGCACTCCGCGCCGACCTGCCGGTCTCGTGGCAATACATGACGCTGGCGGAGGCCAAGGACTGGGGTGCCATCGCCCTGTTCGGCGAGACCTACGACGACAGCAGCGTCCGGGTCGTCGAGATCGGCGGTCCGTGGAGTCGCGAGCTCTGCGGCGGCACGCATGTCGAGCACTCTTCCCAGGTCGGGACCGTGGTCGTCACCGGCGAGTCCTCGGTCGGCTCGGGCAACCGGCGGATCGAAGCGTTCACCGGCGTCGAGGGGTTCCACTACCTCGCCCGCGAGCGTGACGTCGTCGGACAGCTCACCGACCTGCTCAAGGCTCAGCCGGACGACCTCGTCGGCCGGGTCGGTGACCTGGTGGAGCGGCTCAAGGCCGCCGAGAAGGAGATCCAGCGGGTGCGCACCGCCCAACTGCTCGCCTCAGCCGGCGCGGTCGCCGCAGGCGCGACGCAGGTCGACGGGGTAGCAGTGGTCGCACACCGAGCCTCCGGGGTGGGCGGTGGTGACCTGCGCACCCTCGCGCTGGACGTGCGCGGCCGTCTCCCCGCCGAGCAGCCGGGGGTCGTCGTACTCCTGGGCGATGCCGACGACAAGGTGTCGCTGGTCGTCGCGGTCAACGACGCCGCCCGTGCCCGCGGCGTGAAGGCGGGCGACCTGATCAAGGAGCTGGGTCCGGTCCTCGGCGGCCGTGGCGGCGGCAAGGATGACTTCGCCCAAGGTGGCGGCACCGAGGTCAGCCGGATCGACGAGGCCCTGGGGCTCGTCCCCGGCCTGGTTCACGGGGTGGCCGGAACCTGATGCGCTTCGGTGTCCGTCTCGGGATCGATCCTGGGGATGCCCGCATCGGGGTGGCCCGTAGCGACCCCACCGGCTTCCTGGCGACGCCGGTCGAGACGGTCCGGCGCGGCAAGGGTGATCTGGGCCGGATCGGCGCCATCCTGACCGAGATCGCAGTGGAGAGCACCGTCCTCGAGGTCGTCGTCGGGCTGCCCCGTTCGCTCAATGGCGGAGAGAACCCGGCGACCGCCAAAGTGCGTGCGTTCGCGGCCTCGTTGGCCCGTCGGGTGGCGCCGGTACCCGTGCGTCTTGTCGACGAGAGGCTGACCACGGTCTCGGCGGAGGCTATGCTCCGGGACCGCGGTCGCAAGGGACCAGACCGCCGGTCGGTGGTGGACCAGGCCGCCGCCGTACTCATCCTTCAACACGCCCTGGACACCGAACGCGCCTCGGGGGATGCGCCCGGAGAGATCGTCGAGGTTTCCTGACATGACCGACCAGCAGCCGCCGGAGTACGAGGGCGCCGTCCCCGGGACCGAGCGCGACGAGGCCGAGAGCGAGGAGTACGACGACAGTCCGCTGCCGCGCAGCCACCGCGGAGAGCGACACCGGGAGCGCCGTGGCCGGGGGCTACCAGGCTGTCTCGCCGTCCTGCTCGCCCTCGTCGTGGTGGTCGCGGGCCTCTGGCTCGGAGGGTCGAAGGCCTACCACTGGATGAAGGACGAGCTGGCCGGCGCACCGGCCGACTATGCCGGCCCCGGCCAGGGCAAGGTCACCTTCGAGGTGCACCGCGGTGACTCGGCCACCACCATCGGGCGCAACCTCAAGACAGCAGGCGTGGTCAAGTCCGTCGACGCGTTCGTCGACGCCGCGACCGACGATGCCAGGGCCAGTCGCATCCAGGTCGGCGTCTACCAGCTCAAGAAGCAGATGAAGGCCTCCGAGGCTCTCGGCGTTCTGGTCAACCCCAAGAACCAGATCGCGACCATCATCGCCATTCCGGAGGGCTATCGCGCTGCCGACATCGTGGCCGCGCTGGCGAAGAAGACGAAGATCAAGAAGGCCCGCTTCGAGAAGGTCCTTGACCATCCCAAGGCGCTCGGGCTGCCGACGTACGCGGACGGGAAGGTCGAGGGCTACCTGTTCCCGGCGACGTACACCTTCGGCCCGAAGGCGACCCCGACCGACATGCTCAAGGCCATGGTCAACCGCTGGCGGCAGGCGGTCGCCGACAACGACCTCAAGTCCGGCGCGACCGCGTTGCACTACACGCCGCAACAGGTCATGACCGTGGCCAGCCTGGTCCAGGCCGAGGGCAAGACGCCCGATGACATGGCCAAGATCGCGCGGGTGATCTACAACCGCGTCGAGCATCCGGGCACGCAGGGCCAGACCGGCCGACTCCAGATCGATGCCACCGTCGACTACGCCCTGGGGCGCCCGCTGACCGTGGGCTTGACCCAGGACGAGCGACTGAGCGCGCCGTCGGATTACAACACCTACCGGCGGGTCGGGCTACCGGTCGGCCCGATCGGCTCCCCGGGGGACGACGCCATCCAGGCGGCGCTGCACCCTGCGACCGGCGATTGGTACTACTACGTCACCGTCAACCTCAAGACCGGCGAGACGAAGTTCGCGAAGACGCCCTCGGAGTTCCAGAAGTACAACAACGAGTTGCGTGAGTACTGCGCCACGCAGTCGAAGGCCTGCTGAGCATGGCAGCCCTCGGCCTGCGGTGCGCCGTCCTCGGTGATCCTGTCGCCCATTCCCTCTCGCCGACGCTGCATCGGGCGGCCTACGACGCCCTCGGCCTTGAAGGCTGGACCTACGACGCCGTGCAGGTGCCGGCGGGTGGACTGGAGGCGTTCCTCGATCGACTCGGTGGCCCCTGGCCGCCGGGGGAGTGGCGTGGGCTCTCGCTGACGATGCCGCTCAAGCGGGAGGCGGTTGCGTCTCCGCGAGTCGGCGCCCGGTCGCACCGGGCCGATCTGGCCGGAGCGGTCAACACGCTGGTCCGGACCTCGACCGGGTGGGCCGGCGACAACACCGACCTCCCCGGTGCGGTCGCCGCGGTCCAGGAGCGGTGGGACGGCACGCTGGGGGCCGGCGCGATCCTCGGCGCGGGGGCGACCGCCGCCTCGACCGGACTGGCGCTCGTCGAGCTCGGCGTGCGCCAGGTGGTGTTGCTCGCCCGAGACGTGACCCGTGCCGGTGAGACGGTCGAGGTGATCTCCGCCCATCCGGCCAAGCCCACCGTCTCGGTGCTGCCACTCCACACCTCGGCGGAGGCCGACATCCTGGTCTCGACCATCCCGGCGGCCGCGCAGACCCCGGAGCTGGTCGCCCGCTGGCAGGACGTACCCGTGCTCTTCGAGGTCGTCTACGACCCGTGGCCGACGCCGCTGGTGGCGGCTGCCCGCGGGACGGTCGTCTCGGGGCTGGACCTGCTCGTCCACCAGGCGACCTTGCAGTTCGAGCTCTTCGCCGGCGTCGCGGCTCCCCTCGCCGCGATGCGGGCCGCCGGGGAACGCGCGCTCGGGATCGCGACGGCGGCGGCTGAGGTGGATCCGTCGGCATGAGCCCATGGGCGGTCGCGGTCGTCTGTGCGGTCGTGGGCGGCGTACTCGGGCTGTTCGTGCCGGCCGGGATAGCGCTGCTGCCCGAGCCGCGCGGCGAGCGGCCGACCGAAGACGGTGAGAAGGAGCGGTACGCCGACCTGGCGCGGCGCCCAGGACTCGCCCCCGGCTCGGGGCTGGCGTCGGCAGTGGCTGCTGGCGCCGTAGGTCTCCATCTCGGGGCCGATCGGGCACTGTGGGCGCTGGTGCCGCTGGTGCCGGTGTTGGTGCTGCTCGCGATCGTGGACTGGCGCACTCGGTTGCTGCCGCGGGTGGTCGTCCTGCCCGCGACCGGGGTCGCGGTGGCCCTCCTGCTCGTGGAGTGGATCGTCGTCCACGAGACCCACGTGCTGCTGCGAGCGGCGATCGCCGGCCTCGTCGCCCGCTCGTTCTTCTGGATCCTCTGGTTCGTCAAGCGGGCGGGGATGGGATTCGGCGATGTCCGCCTGGCCGCGCTCGTCGGACTGGTCCTGGGTCGGCTCGGCTGGGACGAGTGGCTCGTCGGCCTCTACGGCGGCCTGCTGCTCTTCGCGGTGTGGGGGGTGGGCCGAGCGGTGGTGAGACACTCACGGGCGGCGCTGAAGCAGGCACTCCCCTATGGGCCGTTCTTGATCCTCGGCCTTGGGCTCGGTGTGCTGACCTCCGGCACCGTCAGCCTCTTCGGTTGATCGCGTCTCAACCGGTTGCACCGCGACGCGGGTCTGACGATGGGGATGGAACACTAGGGGCCATGTTGCGTTGGCTCACCGCGGGCGAGTCCCACGGCCCGTCCCTGGTCGCGATCCTGGAGGGGCTTCCGGCCCATGTCCGGATCACCTCCGAGCAGATCGGCGATGCATTGGCCCGCCGTCGGCTCGGTTATGGCCGCGGTGCCCGGATGAAGTTCGAGCGTGACGAGGTCACCCTCACCGGCGGCGTACGCCACGGTGAGACGCAGGGCGGCCCGGTCGCCGTCGAGGTCGGCAACACCGAGTGGCCCAAGTGGGAGCAGGTGATGGCCGCCGACCCGGTCGCGCCCGAGATCCTCGAGGGCCAGGCCCGCAATGCTCCGCTGACCCGGCCGCGGCCCGGTCACGCCGACCTGGTCGGCATGCAGAAGTACGACTTCGCCGACGCCCGCCCGATCCTGGAGCGCGCATCGGCACGGGAGACCGCTGCCCGGGTCGCCCTGGGCGCAGTGGCGACGGCCTTCCTCGAGCAGACCATCGGCGCCCGGGTGGTGTCCCATGTCATCGAGATCGGTGGCGTGCGGACGCCGGGCACGGAGCTGCCCACCCCCGACGACGTCGCGCGACTCGACGAGGACCCGGTCCGCTGCCTCGATCCCGACGGCTCCAAGCAGATGGTCGCCCGCATCGATGAGGCGCACAAGGACGGCGACACCCTCGGTGGCGTCGTCGAGGTGATCGCCTATGGGCTGCCGCCGGGCCTGGGGTCACACGTCCACTGGGACCGCCGCCTCGACGCCCGGCTCGCCGGCGCACTGATGGGTATCCAGGCGATCAAGGGCGTCGAGCTCGGCGACGGGTTCGGCCTGGCCGCGACTCCGGGTAGCCAGGCGCATGACGAGATCGTGCTCGGGTCCGATGGGATCACCCGTCTGACCGGCCACTCCGGCGGTACCGAGGGCGGGATGACCACCGGCGGTCCGCTGCGCGTCCGGGCCGCGATGAAGCCGATCGCGACGGTGCCGCGTGCCCTGCGCACGGTCGACGTCGCCACCGGCGAGGAAGCGGTCGCCCATCATCAACGCTCCGATGTCTGTGCCGTGCCCGCGGCGGGCATCGTCGCCGAGGCGATGGTGGCGCTGGTGCTCGCCGATGCGGTGCTGGAGAAGTTCGGCGGTGACTCCGTCGCCGAGACCAAGCGCAACGCGGAGAGCTACCTCGACACGCTCCGCTACCGGTGAGGCCGCACGGATGAGCAGACCGCGGGTGGTCCTGGTCGGCCCGATGGGCGCCGGCAAGACGACGGTCGGCGAGATCCTGGCCGATGGGCTCGGGGTGAGCGTCCGGGACACTGATGCCGACGTCGAGGCGTTGGTCGGTAAGACGGTGCAGGAGGTCTTCGTCGACGATGGCGAGGCGCGCTTCCGGCAACTGGAGAAGGCGGCGGTCGCGGCCGCGCTCGCCGAGCACGACGGCGTACTCTCGCTCGGCGGGGGTGCCGTGCTCGATCCGGACACCCGGGCGTTGCTGCGCGGGCAGGACGTGGTCTTCTTGCGGGTCGGTCTCGCCGACGCGGTCAAGCGGGTCGGCCTCGGCGCCGGTCGGCCACTGCTCCTGGGGAACGTGCGTGCCCAGGTGAAGAAGCTGCTCGATGAGCGCGCGCCGATCTACGCGCAGGTGGCGACCCTGGTAGTCGACACCGACGGCCGGACGCCGCGGGAGATCGCGGACGAGATCCGTGCCGTGCTCGACGGAGGGAGACAGCCATGAATGCCACGACGATCCGGGTGAACGGCCCGGCGCCGTACGACGTCGTTATCGGTCGCGGACTCGCAGACCGCCTCCCCGGTGTGCTCGGGGAGAAGGCCGAGCGGGTCGCGCTCCTCTATGCCGGGGAGCTGGCCGAGCAAGCGCAGCGGATCGTGGACGTCCTGGTCCCGCACTACGAGGTCCTCGGCCTCGGGCTGCCCGACGGCGAGGACGCCAAGACCAGCTCGGTCGCCAACGACTGCTGGGCGGCCCTGGGGGAGAAGGGCTTCACCCGCTCGGACGCCGTGGTGACCTTCGGCGGCGGGGCGACCACGGATCTGGGTGGCTTCGTCGCCGCGACCTGGCTGCGTGGTGTTCGGGTGGTCCACGTCCCCACCACGCTGCTGGCGATGGTCGATGCCGCCGTCGGCGGCAAGACTGGGATCAACACCGCCGCCGGCAAGAACCTCGTCGGCGCCTTCCATGAGCCGGCCGGCGTGCTGTGCGACCTGGACCTGCTCGCCACGCTGCCGCGCGAGGAGCTGGTGGCCGGCCTCGGGGAGGTCGTGAAGTGCGGCTTCATCGCCGACCCCGAGATCCTGCGGCTGGTGGAGAGCGCCGATCCGGAGTCGCTGGACTCGCGATCAGCGGTCCTGGCCGAGCTGGTCGAGCGTGCCGTACGCGTCAAGGCGGAGGTCGTCGCCGGAGATCTCAAGGAGACCGGCGGCGAGCCGGCCGGCCACCCGGGACGCGAGGTCCTCAACTACGGCCATACCCTGGCGCACGCGATTGAGAAGCACACCGGCTATCAGGTCCGCCACGGTGAGGCGGTCGCGATTGGATGCGTGTACGCCGCCGAGCTGGCGCGGCTGGCCGGCCTGCTCCCCGACGAGGTGGCCGACCGGCACCGCACCACGTTCGCACGGGTGGGCCTGCCAGTGACGGTGAGCGGTGCCACCTTCGACGACCTGATCGGTGCCATGCGCGTGGACAAGAAGGCCCGGGGCTCGCAGCTTCGGTTCCTGGTGCTTCACGACCTGGCCCGGCCGAGGATCCTCGCCGGTCCGGACGAGGCCCTGCTGCGCAAGGCGTTCGAGGCGGTCAGCGGGTCATGACCAGAGCCTGGGTGCTCAACGGACCGAACCTGCGCCGGCTGGGCAAGCGACAGCCGGAGATCTACGGCTCGACGACCTACGCCGAACTGGTCGAGCTCTGTGTCGATTGGGGAGTCGATCTCGGACTCGAGGTGGAGGTCCGCCAGACCAACCACGAGGGCGAGCTGGTCGACTGGCTCAACCAGGCCGCCGACGACGCCACCCCGGTCGTGCTCAACGCGGCTGCCTGGACGCACTACTCCTATGCCGTCTACGACGCCTGCGCCCAGCTCACCGCGCCGCTCGTCGAGGTGCATCTCTCCGACCCGATGGTGCGACCCGAGGAGTGGCGTCACGCCTCCGTCGTGACCCCGCATGCCGTCGCGGTGATCGCCGGACGCGGCGTCGATGGGTACGGCGAGGCGCTGGCGGTGCTGGCTCGGCATCTGGGCGGTTCGTCCTAGGTGTCTGGGCGTCTGGGCGTCCACCCGCTCGGCCGCGGTGGGGGAGTGGCAGATTCGGCGGCGTACGCCTGCGTCGTTAGGATTGGCCGCTGGCGCGCCGTGGTCTCGCGACGCGGCTGACGATCCGATTGACACCTGCATCCGACAGACTGCACTGCTGCAGCGACCCACGAAGGCTGGCCTCCACGCAATGGCAACGACGAACGACCTGAAGAACGGCATGGTTCTCAACATCGACGGCCAGCTCTGGCAGGTGGTCGAGTTCCAGCACGTGAAGCCCGGCAAGGGCCCGGCCTTCGTGCGGACCAAGCTGAAGAATGTCGAGTCGGGCAAGAACGTCGACAAGACCTTCAACGCCGGCACCAAGGTCGAGACCGCCACTGTCGACCGCCGTACCTTCCAGTACCTCTACAACGACGGCTCGAACTTCGTCTTCATGGACGTCCAGACCTATGACCAGCTCGAGGTTGACCCGGAGATCGTCGGCAACGCGGCCGACTTCCTGCTGGAGAACGCCGAGGTCATCCTCGCCACCAACGAGGGCCGGGTGCTCTTCATCGAGCTTCCGCCCTCGGTCGAGCTCACCATCACCTACACCGAGCCCGGCGTCGTCGGCGACTCCGCCACCGGCCGCACCAAGCCGGCCACCCTCGAGACCGGCGCCGAGATCCAGGTCCCGCTCTTCATCGAGCAGGGCGAGAAGATCAAGGTCGACACGCGCGACGGTGGCTCCTACTTGAGCCGCGTGAAGGCTTAGGCGATGACCTTGCGCGCCATGGCCTGCTGCGCGACGCCCGCCGCTCGCGACGGCCGAACACGAAAGGGCATCGCCTGATGGCGGCCCCCCGAACCCAGGGTGGCACTGCCCGCACCAAGGCTCGGAAGCGGGCCCTCGACCTGCTCTTCGCTGCCGAGGCCCGAAACATGTCGGCGGGTGCTCTGCTCGACGAGCAGCTCGCCGACGGCCAGATGCCCAACAACCCCTACACAGTCACTCTCGTCCGTGGGGTGGTCGCGGAGCTGCCGCGCATCGATGAGGTCATTGCTCGCTACGCCGAGGGTTGGACTCTCGACCGGATGCCGGCCGTCGACCGCAACGTGCTCCGCCTCGGGGTGTGGGAGCTCCTCTTCGCCGAGGACATCCCTGAGCATGTCGCGATGAGCGAAGCGGTCGAGCTGGTACGCGTGTTGTCCAGCGACGAGTCGCCGACCTTCGTCAACGGCGTCCTGGCGGCGATCGCTCGCGATCGCGCCAGCCTCGGCTGAGGCTACTCGGGCCAGGTCAGGTCGAGGCGCACTCCGCGGAAGATCTCGCCGGGCTCGATGCCGATGGCGGCCGCCACCCTCAAGTACTTGCTGATCCCTGAATCCGTTTCACCGCGCTCCATCCGAGCCAACTGGGTCACGCCGAGCCCGCTGCGACGGGCGACGGCCTCCTGGGTGAGATGTCGGCGTACGCGCTCGGCGCGAAGGTTGGAGCCGATCTCGGTCAGGAGGTCGGAAGGCGGGCTGCTCATGGCGCTTTGAGCCTGCCGATCCGTTATGGATAGAGCCAGATCGCAAAAGAGCAGTTACGACACATAAATGTGTTCTAAGATTCCTCGGCCTGTCCAGGTGGACAGGAGTCGAATCCTCTTCGGAATCAAGGACGCACATGAGTGATCAGCTCCCTCCTCCGCCTGGTATGCAGCCGGGCATGAATCCCAAGGCCGCCGCGAAGGCGGCGAAGGCGTACGCCAAGGCGAGCCGGCCCTGGTTCAAGAAGAAGCGCTGGTGGGTGCTCGCCGCGGTCGTGGTGATCGTCGTGATCATCGCCGCCAGCACCTCGGGTGGCGATGGCCCCAAGAAGGTCGCCGATAACGGCTCCTCGAAGAGCACCTCGAAGGCTGCGGGCAAGGACGGAGCGAAGGGCGGTGCCGACGGCACCAAGGCCAAGCCGATCAAGATCGGCGAGACCGTCGAACTCGCCGGGACTCGCTACACGGTCAAGAAGGCCACCACGGCGTCGAGCATCGGCGGCGACTATGGCACCAAGGCGGACGGCAAGTTCGTGGTCGTCACGCTGACCATCGAGAACATGAAGGACGAGACCAAGACCTTCAGCGAGTCGGCGGCGCGGCTGGTCACCCGGGACGGCAAGGAGTACGCCACCGACGACGACGGCTCGATCTACTCCGACAAGCCGCTGATCCTCGAGGACATGCAGCCGGATCTGCCGAAAACGGGTGCCCTCGTCTTCGACGTTCCGCCAGCCAAGGTGGCGGGCGCCAAACTGAAGGTCAGTGACCTGTTCGGCGAGGGTGACGCCTATGTGGACCTCGGTCTGAAGTAACCGAAGAGCCGCGCGGGCGGCAGGTAGCGACGAGGCGATCGGGTGGGGCGGCGCTGGGCCGGCCCACCCGATCTCGTTCACTGCGCTGAGGGTGTGAGCCGGGCCCGGCGGGGTAGACCGGTCCACGGGCGGCCTATCCTGAGAGACCTGTCGACCGCCGCCCACTCGGAGGAGCGCGCATGACGCACGACGACCAGCACCGCCTCGAGCCCACCGGGGACCCGCTCACGGATCCGCTGCCCGAGGACGACGCGCCACAGCCGGCGTCGGAGACGGCGCCCGTACCGCCCCCTCCGGCAGCCTCCGCGCCCCCGGGGCCGATCAGCCCGCCGCCCGGGCCGCCTCCGGGGCAGCCGGCCCAGCCGTCGGCGCAGGTCGACGAGCACACCCGCCCGGCGTATGTCCCCCCGATGCCTCCGGCGCCTCCGGCGGCCCCCGAGGCGCCGGAGGCTCAGGCCGCCCCTCTTGACCCGCTCCACCAGCCGACCAGCCCGAGCTCTCCGGCCTACGGCGCACAGGTGTCGGCGCCCCCGTCGGCGCCGCAGCCGGCCCAGCCGGCCCAGCCGGCCCAGCCGGCCCAGGCTCTCCACGCCTATCCGGAGCAGCCATATCCCCAGCCTGCCTATCCCGAGCAACCTGGCTACCCCGAGCAGCAGGCCTACCCGCAGGCGTATCCGCAAGCGGTCTACGAGCCCGGCCAGGACCAGTCCGCCGGCGACGTACGCCGCTTCATGACGGCCACCGACTTTCTCGACCGCCGCGCGGACACCATCGGCCACGGCCCGGCGACCTGGGGCTGGCGCGGTACCGTGCGCAAGCTGACCGGTGGGCTGATCAGGCCCAAGATGGGCAAGGCCGAGCTTGCCTACGAGCAGGACCGCGCGCTCATCCAGAAGGACTTCGAGGGGCCCCGCACGATCGTTTTCATCAACCCCAAGGGTGGGGCTGCCAAGACCACTGGCGTGTTGGCAGCGGGTTACACCTTCGGCACCGTCCGCGGCGGCGGGGTCGTCGCATGGGACAACAACGAGACCCGCGGCACGCTCGGCATCCGGGGCACGCGGAGTACGCATCGCAACACCACTCGTGAGCTGCTCGACGACCTGGGCCGGTTCAACGACGTCTACCAGAGCCGGATCGGCGACCTGGGTGCGTTCGTACGCAGCCAGGGTGACGCCCACTTCGACGTGCTGGCCTCCGATGAGCGACCCGACGTGACCGGCCAGATCCACGCCGACGACTTCACTGCTGTCCACAAGCTGCTGGAGCGGTTCTATCGGATCGTCCTGGTGGACACCGGCAACAACATGCGCGCCGAGAACTGGCTGGCAGCAGCCGAGGCGGCCGACTTGCTGGTGGTGACCAGCACCGTGCGCGAGGACACCGGCTACAGCGGCTTGTGGATGCTGGACGCGCTGCAGGAGTCGGGTTACGCCAATCTGAAGCACAAGACCGTCACGGTCCTCTCCGATCCGTCGCCGAAGGTGGACTCCAAGCTCGCGGGGGACCTCGCCGATGTCTATCAACAGCGCACCCGTGGAGTGTTCCG
>Ga0164243_10000795_pt1 | contig 55146 bp, 63 predicted proteins | sample OricompcompostOP_FD_108781 | JGI IMG/M metagenome (GOLD analysis project Ga0164243, IMG submission 108781) | Organic Plus compost microbial communities from Emeryville, California, USA - Original compost - Organic plus compost (OP) | ecosystem: Engineered > Solid waste > Mixed feedstock >... | reverse complement strand
CACTGGACGGCATAATATGGTGTATCGCCGCGATGATGGCTCTATCGGCTGGGTGGAGCCGTCCTGATCGGGGTGCGCCGAGGCTGCACCGGATTATGCCGGATCCCGCAACATTTTGAAGCGGCGGAAATTTTCGCGGTACATCGCGTTGCACTGTCAGCGCAATGATTGAGCTCAAACGTCAACAGGCTGATTCTCCGAAGAACGATGACCTTGCTGTTCTCCCTCCTTCCCGACGCGGTGGCCACGATCCAGGCCGACACAAAGCACCAAATTCTCGAGCTTCTGGCAAAGCGCTTTGCGGAAGCTTACGAGCTGGATGCGGCGGAGGTCCTGGACCGCATGGAGGAGCGCGAGCGACTGGGGAGCACCGGCTTCGGCCGCGGTGTTGCAATCCCTCATGCGCGCGTTCCGGGGATCAAGCGTCCAGTCGCCGCTCTGTTGAGGCTGAAGAGCCCGGTCGATTTCGCTGCCGCCGATGCGATGCCGGTTGATCTGGTGTTCGGCCTGCTCTCGCCGGAGAACGCCGGGGTTGCGCATCTTCACGCGCTCGCTGCCATCTCGCGCATCGTACGCGACGAGCGGATGCACGAGGCCTTGATGGAGGCGCATGACGCGGAAGCGCTTTACGCCCTTCTCACCAATGTCACAGACCGCGACGCTGCCTGAGCCAGGGCGAGATTCGGAAGAGGCCGCCGCGCTGCCGCATTATCGGGCGCTCGAGAGTCTTTACGCGTCGGCGCCTATCAACGCGCTCTTTCCTTCGCGACTGACGATTACCGGCCGTGGTACTGCCCGGATCGAATTCGAAGTGCAGGAACGGGTGCACCACGCGGCGAATGCGGCGCACGGCACGATCTATTTCAAGATGCTCGACGATGCTGCCTTCTATGCCGCCAACAGCCTCGTCTCTGACCGGTTTCTGCTAACCACGGGCTTCAGCCTTCATTTCACCGCGCCGATCCGCTCGGGCCGTGTGGTCGCGGAAGGACACTGGGTCAGCGGCAAGCGAAGGGTGTTCATTGCCGAATCCCGCCTGCTGAACGAGGACGGGGAGGAAATCGGTCGCGGGACAGGGACGTTCATGCGCTCGCAAATCGCATTGTCGGGCCTGCCCGGCTACCTTGTGTCCGAGGCCTGACGAGCGCGGGCGGATCATGGAAGACAGGCTGCCGGCGCATCTGGAAGTCACGGGTCTCGTTCGTGCGGTCAGCAGCGAAGGCGGGTTTGCCACGGTAATCGAAAAGGGGGAACGTGACGCGGGCACGATCCTGATAATCTGCTGCGAGAATGGCGCGAATGCGCGGTTGTATGAGCGAATGCCCCAACTCGATGGCGGCAGGAAATGGACGCTGGTGAAGTCCCAGGATCGGGAAAACCCGGAAAATCTGGCGGAATATTGCGCCAGACGCAAACGGCAGGATGACGATCTCTGGATCGTGGAGCTGGATATCGCCGGTGGCGAACGCTTCATCGGAGCAGAAAGTTAACCCGGTTGACAGCGGCGCGAGGCTGACTATTGGCGCGGCGACTTCGAATGCGGAGGCGGCTAGAACGGTAAACCGACCGGTCGGCTAGCACGCAGACGGGGGATGGCCGGCAGGCTATTTATTCGACCAGCGAGGTTTTCTCGTGTCGCCAGAGCGACGGGTCGGCCGCCTGCGTCTGTGTCCGTTCACCGCCCAAACGACGATTTAGATGAGTCGCAAGTTTTTCCAGACCGCGGCATGCGCCGTGGCTGCGACAATGGTTTTTACAGTATCGGGTGCCTTCGCACAGGGCCCGGTTCAAGAAGCTCCAGCAACCAGTTTACCGATTGCAGTGCCCGGCATTGAAGCGGGCGCCAATCCCGACGAACCGCGATCGGTTCAGTTCATATCCCGAGAGGTCGTGCAGCCTTTGCCCGCCAGCCCGGCGGAGCAGACCCAGCCCGGGCCGCTGACGGCCTCGACGCTTGGGGAGCTGGTTGCCTCGATGCCGGAAACAGGGGAGCTGTCGCGCGACATGCGCTGCCTCGCGAGTGCGATCTATTTCGAATCTCGAGGTGAGCCCCTGCTCGGGCAACTTGCGGTCGGCCAGGTCATCGTGAACCGCGCCGCCTCTCCCGAATTCCCCTCAAGCTATTGCGGCGTCGTCTATCAGCCATCGCAATTCTCCTTCATCAGGGGCGGTGCGATGCCGTCGATCAAGACCGATTCCCGCGCCTGGCGCAATGCGAAGGCGATCGCTCAGATCGCACACCGGGATCTATGGGAAAGCCCCGCGGACGACGCGTTGTTCTTTCATGCGACTTCGGTGAAGCCGCGCTGGCAGCTCACGCGCGTGGGCCAGGTCAACCGGCACGTCTTCTATCGATAGGCTGCGCTGCTGCGGGATCGGTGCGGAGCTGGCCGAATCAGTCGCGCAGCTCAGCCCAGACGGGTGCGTGATCGCTCGCCTTCTCACGCCCCCGATACTCCTTGTCCACGCCCGCGCTCATCAGGCGGTCGGCGCATTCGGGCGACAGCAGGATGTGGTCGATGCGAAAGCCGTGATCGCGCTGCCATGCGCCCGCCTGATAATCCCAGAAGGTCCAGACGCCGCCCTGCCGGTTCAGCGTGTCGATTGCGTCGGTCCAGCCATCATGGAGAAGCCGAAAATAGGCATCCCGTGATTGGGGCTGCATCAATGCGTCGTTTTCCATCGCCTTGACCGACCACGTATCCTTGTCTTGCGGGATAACGTTGAAGTCGCCCAGCACAATTGCGGGGACCTCCTGCTGCTTCAACTCGGCCATGCGCACGCGCAGCCGCTTCATCCATGAGAGCTTGTAATCGAATTTGGGGCCGGGCTGAGGATTGCCGTTCGGCAGATAGAGATTGCAGATCCGCAGGCCGGCGACATCGGCTTCGATATAGCGCGCGTGGACATCCTCTGGATCGCCCTGCAAGCCTCTCTGAACCTCAATCGGCTCCGTCCCGTCTGCAAGGATGGCAACGCCGTTAAAGCCCTTCTGGCCGTGCCAGATCGCCTTGTAGCCGATCCTCTCGAATTCGTGGGCGGGGAAATTTTCGTCGATCGACTTGATTTCCTGGAGGCACGCCACCGTTGGCCGGCGCTCCTGCAGCCATTCGAGGAGGCGCGGCAGCCGGGCTTTCACACCATTGATGTTGAATGAGGCGATCCGCACTCCTCGCCTAGATCCCGAAGCTGGAACCGCAGCCGCAGCCTGCGGATGCGTTGGGATTTTCCACCTTGAACGCTGCCCCGCCCAGCGACTGGACGAAGTCGACCGTGCTGCCGGCTACGAGGTCGAGGCTTATCGGATCAACCAGCAGCTTGACGCCGTCGGTTTCGCTGATGTTGTCATCGGCTTCCGCGGTCTCGGCAAGGTCGAACTTATATTGGAAGCCCGAACAGCCGCCGCCTTCCACCGAAAGGCGCAGCATTGCGGGCTTTGCTTGCCGCTCGGCGATCCAGGCGACGCGCTTGGCAGCTTCCGGGGACAAGGTGAGCATTCCAGCCATGGAGCCGATGTAGTGATGTAGGGCCCGCTGCTCAAGATGAGATGGGTCAGGCAGTCCTGATATATTCCCGCATCTGCTCTGCTTCGGCCTCTATCAGCTCGATCCGGTATTTCACCAGGTCCCCGATCGAAATGAAGCCGACGATCTTGCCGCCGCGTTCGACGGGAAGGTGGCGAATGCGCCGGCGGGTCATGAGTGAAAGCGCCTCAATCACCTCGGTTTGTGGAGCCACGGTGATGGCGGGCGTGGTCATCACGTCGCCAACGCGCTGCGACAGCGCGCCCTCGCCTCTCTCCGAGATCGAATAAAGCAGATCGCGTTCGGAAAAAATTCCCACGATGCGGCCAGCTTCATAGACAGGCATCGCACCGATACGTCTGGACGCGAGCAGACCGGCAGCCTCTTTGACGGTCATTCCGGTTTCGCAGCTCACGATATGCTGTTCCCGGCCCTCCATGATCCTTTCGATCGTCATCGCCGCGCTCCCATATCCGGTTGTCGTAAGCCTATTATGCCACAAGCGTCCGAGTCCGGCCAAATCGGGCACGATGCAGGCTAAACGGAATTGAATAGTGGCGGCCGCGGGTGCATTTCATCCACCATGATACCGGCGTCCCCTCTCGACGATCCTAAGACTGCTGCTCATGCCTGGGGACGGTACAAGCGGCTGATGCGGGGGATGGCGGTAGTCACTGTGGCGGTAATCGCTCTGGTCCTCACGCTGCTCTATGCGGTCGACGGGATGGTTTCCATCCACTTCTACATAGCGACTGCGCTGGGAATCGGCCTTACGATGATGCTCGCCGGAGCCTTGATGGGGCTGGTGTTCCTCTCGAACGGGACCGGTCATGATAAGGCGATCATCAACCCCTTCGAAGATGATCAAAAGCCCTAGCGGGCTCTACCGCGCCGGATAGAGGCGGTATTCCTCGACCGGCGTTCCTCCGATCAGATGTTGCTGGATGATCTGCTCAAGCACGTCCTCGGTGCAGGAATGATACCATACGCCGTCCGGCCAGACGACCGCGATCGGCCCGGCCTCGCAGATCTGCAAGCAGTCGGCCTTTGTCCGTTGGACACCGCCCTCCCCCACGAGGCCCAGTTCCCTCAGCCGCCGTTTGAGATAATTCCAGGCCGCTTCTCCGGTTTCCCGGCTGCAGCACTTCTGCTTTTCGGACATCGCGCAGAGAAAGATCTGGCGGCGAATCCTGTCTCCGCCGATCGCGGCCAAGGCCCGTTCGGCCTTGCGGATGTTGCCGGCACTCAACGGAACGGGCTGCTGGGGCATCGGCTGCCGGGCGCATCTCGCCGCTGCAGGGCGGTGAACGGCATTGATTTAGCGCTTCTTGCCCGCGATGCGCGCGATTTCCGCGGCGACCAGGCTCTCGACCAGCGGGGGCAGGTTCTTCTCCAGCCATTCCGCGAGCATTGGGCGCAACATCTCACGCGCCATGCTTTCAAGCGAGGTCTCGCCTGAACGAACGATCTGCGGCTGCGCGCCCGGTTCGGATAGCATCGCAAGCGCGGCGAGCGATTCGCGCATCGAGATTCGGGCTTCCTCCGCGACGAGGGACTCGCCTTCAGCTTCTTCCGCTGAAGAGATCGCCGCATCCGCGCTGAGTTCGAGCACTTCGTCCTCGTCCCCTTCGGCAACTCCGCGAAGTTCGCGCTCTCGGCGCTGTTCCTGCGCACTTTCGCGGTTGTCGCGGGCGATTACTTTCTTGATGGATTCAAGTATCTCTTCGACCGACGGTTCGCCTTCTTGTCGCATGACCTCTTAGCCCCAAAGCCCCCTTTGCTGCGTTATTCGTCAGCGGCTTCACCGGTTTGCGCGGGCGTGTCAACGGTACGGGTCGATTGAGGAACCGGATCGGGATCGAAGCTCCAGTCGAAAAACTTGCCCTTCACACGCTCGTAATTGACCTGCGGGTCGTAAAGCGGGCCCGCTTCGCCCAATCCCAGGTCCCGTGCCTCCGCTCGCCCCATCGCTGCCAACAGCGAGAAGCCGGCGACATAGGCGTTACGCCGCGCGGTGACGAGCTGGACGCGCGCACGCAGCAGTTCCTGTTCCGCGTCCAGGATGTCCAGGATGGTTCGGTTGCCCACCGTGTTTTCGGCGCGCACACCTTCCAGGCTGAGCTCGGCCGCCTCAACGGCGGCTTGCGTCGAATCAATGATCGAAAGCGCGGCCTCTCTGCTCGAATAAGCCGCACGGACCTGTGCGATCACTGCACGCTCGGCGCCGATTTCCTGTTCCATCGCCGTCGCGGCGCGAGCCTGCGCCTGGCGTTCCAGCGCAGCCGGCAGGCCGCCCTGAAAGATGGGGATCGTCGCGCGCACACCGGCAGTCGCCGCGGTGGTGTTGTAGGGCGGGCCGACGCCCGGGTTGCTGGAGAAGGTATCGTTATACGTCCCGCCGGTGAATACCTCGACGCGCGGCAGGCGAGTCGACCCGGCGACCTCGATGTCGAACTCCGAAGCCTTGGCTTCTTCGCGTGCCGCTATCAGGTCCGGATTGCTCTCCAGCGCGATCGCCACCGCCTCTTCCACCGATTGAGGAAGGCCGGGCAGCGGCGGAGGCGGCTGGAGATCGTCCGGAACATCGCCGACCAGCCGGATGTAGCGTTCTCGCGCCTCGATCAGATTGGCCCGCGCGGTGCGCAGGTCGCCGCGTGCGAGAGCAAGCCGTGCCTCCGATTGCGCGACATCGGTGCGCGTCAGATCGCCGATCTCGAAGCGGTCGCTGGTCGCCTCGAGATTGACCGTGAGGACATCGACATTGTTTGCCGAAAGGCCGACGATCGCCTCGTTGAGGATCACATCCATGTAGGCCGCTACGACCTGACTGAAGATGGAGGATTCGACTGCGCGAAGGTCCGCTTGCCCGGCACTTACGCGAGTCTTGGCGGCCTGAACCGCGTTCCGGACCGATCCGCCTGAGTAGATCGGCACGGCCAGGGTCACCGATGCGGACAACTCGCGGTCGGGAAATAGGTCGGCCGTGTCGGGCGTGGCATCCTTGAGCTGTTCGACATAAGTGGCGGTGCCGCTGACGGACGGCAATCCGTCCGACCGGTTGATCGGCACGTTCTCATCGATCGCGCGCTGGTTCGCGCGCGCGGCCTGCAGAATGGGATTGCTCCTGTAAGCGCCGAGCAATGCGTCCTGGAGCGAATCGGCAAGCGCTGGACCAGGTGACAATGCAAGGCACGCGCCGGCCAGCAATGCCAGCCTGGTTCCGGCTGAATTCACGATCAGAAGCTCCAGCTCTTCGGCTTCGCAAACTCCGGCAATACAGGAATACCGATCTCGGCCAGAGGCAGAAGGGAGATTTCGCCGGCGACCTTGCGGCCGATCGCCAGCCGCGTGAGTCCCGCGGCCACGATGCCTGTGACCACTCGGGCGCCTTCACCCAGGCGAACGGACAGCGTTTCCGGGAGCTGTTCGATTGCACCATCGATCAGCAGGAGCGTGAAGTCGCCCTTCTTGCGGCTTTTTTCGAGCGCTTCCTGCGGGGACACAACCTCCAGCTCGCCGACGACCGGCCGCAGCAGTTCCGCCATGTATCCGCTGCCGCCGTCAACCAGCAGGACCCGGTCGGAAGGCTGAGGATCAGCCTCTTCCAGCATTCTGCCTTGTACAAGAGGGGCGGCAAGAAACCGTCCGTTGCCGAGCGGAATTGCGCGGTCCATGTAGGCGATGCCGCGTGCGGAACTCGGTACGAAATCCTCGCGGGGAACCGCGCCCATTCTCTCGCGCACCAAGTCAGCATTGACGCCGCTCACGCGCAACTGGCTGTCGATCATTGCCTTACGAGCAGCTGCCAGTCCGCTCGTTGCCGGCTCATTGTTCACGCTTGTCATTCCAAACCCTCGATGCAAGGTGTATTACACCCATAACACGCCCGCGCAATCGGGACCGCTTTAAGCGGAACGGCGGCTCCAGCCAAGCGCTTTGACCGTAAGCGCCGCCGCGGATAATGGGGTCCTCATTCGACGGGATGGAGTGCTGCTTCGATGAGCGACGTTGGAATGGGTGGCTGTGTAACGATCCGCGAGGAGGATCTGATCGAGAGCATTGCCGACGCTCTCCAGTACATCTCCTACTATCATCCGATGGATTATATCCGCGCTCTGGGTGAAGCCTACCGGGCGGAGCAGAACCCGGCGGCGAAAGACGCGATTGCGCAGATCCTGACGAACAGCCGTATGTGTGCGGAAGGGCACCGCCCAATTTGCCAGGATACCGGCATCGTCAATGTTTTCGTCAAGTGGGGCCAGGACTGCCGGCTTGCGTCCAAACGTTCGCTGCAGGAGGTCGTCGATGATGGCGTCCGAAAGGCCTATCTCAATCCCGAGAACAAGCTGCGCGCGTCGATCCTGGCCGACCCAGCCTTTACCCGGCGCAACACCCGGGACAATACTCCCTGCGTCCTTTCGGTGGAGATGGTGCCGGGCAACCGCGTTTCGATCGACGTCGCGGCCAAGGGCGGCGGGAGCGAAAACAAATCCAAGTTCAAGATGATGAACCCGAGCGACAGCATCGTCGATTGGGTGCTCGAGATGATCCCGCAGATGGGGGCTGGCTGGTGTCCGCCGGGCATGCTTGGGATCGGCATCGGCGGCACTGCAGAACATTGCGTGAAGCTCGCCAAGCAGAGCTTGATGGACCCCATCGACATGGCTCAGCTCAAGGAGCGGGGCCCGCAAAACGATGTGGAGCGGCTGAGGATCGAGATCTTCGACAAGGTCAATGCGCTCGGCATCGGCGCGCAGGGCCTCGGAGGCCTTTCGACTGTACTCGACGTCAAGATCCTCGATTGGCCATGTCACGCCGCCGGCAAGCCGGTAGCGATGATCCCCAACTGTGCAGCCACGCGCCATGCCCATTTCACATTGGACGGATCGGGGCCGAGCTTCCTCGAACAGCCGAAGCTCGACGATTGGCCGGAAGTCCACTGGGCGCCCGACGCTGCGGCCAAGCGAGTCGATCTCGACAATCTGACCGCGGAAGAGGTGCGCAGCTGGCGCCAGGGGGACCGGCTTCTGCTGAACGGGCGGATGCTGACCGGGCGAGACGCTGCGCATAAGCGCATCCAGGAAATGCTCGCGGCGGGCGAAGATCTGCCGGTCGATTTCAAGGGACGAGTGATTTACTATGTCGGGCCGGTGGACCCGGTCTCGGGCGAGGTTGTTGGTCCTGCAGGTCCAACAACGGCCACCCGGATGGACAAGTTCACCGACATGATGCTCGACCTTGGCCTGCTGGCGATGATCGGCAAGGCGGAGCGCGGGCAAGGCGCGGTGCAGGACATCGCGAAGCACAAGGTCGCTTATCTCATGGCGGTAGGCGGCGCCGCCTACCTCGTCAGCAGGGCGATTCGTGAAGCCAAGGTGGTCGCCTTCGAGGATCTGGGCATGGAGGCGATCTACGAATTCACTGTCGAGAACATGCCGGTGACGGTGGCGGTGGATTCCGAAGGCAGCAACACGCATCAGCTTGCTCCGCTCGTTTGGCGGGATCGGATCGAGAAGGAAAAGCTGCTCGGCTGAGCTCGGTCTCAGCTGAACCTGATCGCGGCTCGCGCGCCGAGTCGCGTGAACAGCGCGTTCGACCAACCATAGATTACATTCGACGGCGGCTCTGGCGCGAAGCCGCCGGTGGCGGCTATTCCGTCGGCCATGGAGGATATCGAACCATCCAGCCGGCATCCACGGGTGCCGGTCAGCACCGTGCTCGCCTCGATCGTCGGCATGTGGGCGTGCTACTTCGTGCTGACCACGATACGGGCAGAGATTCTGGATCTCGGCTTCACGATGGACCTTCTGTGGCGCCGCGCGCTTGTGGCCCTGATCGGCGTCGCCGTGACCTTCGCGATGTGGCTTGTCCTGCGGCTGTTCGACTCTTGGCCTCTATGGATCAAGATCAGTGCCGCCCTGATCATAGCCGCCCCGGTCTCGGTCGTGTTGGCCAAAGCGAACACTATGGTTTTCTCCGACGTCGAAGCCCGCATTCTCGGGCGTCTCGGCGAAAAGCAGGGCGTGCGCGTCCGGCGCGATGAAAGTGGCAATCTACTGGTCGACGTACCTCTCTCGCGGTTGCCCGGTCTGCCTGCGGACACGGCTGCGAGCGGCACCGCGCTGGATGAACTACCCGAAACCATTACCGTCGCGCGCAAATCCGTGAGCGAATCCCATGTTCAACAGCTCACCGAAATCGCCCTGGGCCGCTATTTCCTGATGCTGGCCTGGTGCGCCCTTTATCTTGCGCTGCTCGCCGGCGAACAGGCGCGTTCCGCCGAACGGAGAGAAGGCGCGTTCCGCCGTGCGGCCAAGGCCGCCGAACTGCGGTCGCTACGCTACCAGGTTAACCCGCATTTCCTCTTCAACACGCTCAATTCGCTATCTGCGTTGGTTCTTACGGGGCGGACGCGTCAGGCAGAAACCATGATCCAGACGATATCGACCTTCTACCGCAGGAGCCTGGCCGATGATCCGACGTCCGACGTCGCGCTGCGCGAAGAATTCGAACTGCAGCGGCTGTATCTGGATATCGAGGCAGTGCGCTTTCCCGACCGGCTGGTCGCGGTCTATGAGCTGCCTGACGAACTAGCCGAGGCGCAGGTCCCGGGCATGATCCTGCAGCCGCTGGTCGAGAACTCCGTGAAGTACGCGGTTGCAGCCTCCTCGCGCAAAGTGACGATCACCCTGTCCGCACGCGAAGAAGGCGGGGAGCTCGTTATCGCGGTGTCTGATGACGGCAAATCACCCGGCAGGGCGGGCAAACCGAGTCAAGGTCACGGAATCGGCTTGGCCAATGTTCGGGAGCGGATCGAGGCCCGCTTCGGAACGCAGTCCAGCATCGTCTCCGGCGCCACCGAGTCGGGATACGCCACCCACATTCGCATTCCGCTGGTGAAACATGGCTGACGAAACCGACCCACCGCTGCGCACTCTGATCGTCGATGATGAGCCGCTGGCGGTCGAACGGCTGCAGGTGATCTGTGCAAAGCTGCCGTCGCTTTCGGTCGTGGGAACAGCCAGTGACGGCGGCGCGGCGTTGCGTCTTGCCGATGCGCTATCCCCCGATCTCTTGCTCCTCGACATGACCATGCCGGAGCTGGACGGCCTTGCGGTGGCAAGGCGGCTTGCCAGCCGGGACAAGAGCCCGGCCATCATCTTCGTCACCGCGCATGATAATTTCGCGGTCGAGGCATTCGATCTGGAAGCGATCGACTACGTGCTGAAGCCTGTCACACCAGACCGGCTTTCACGGGCGATCGCTCGGGCAGTGGCCCGGCGCGGGCGCCAACGCTCCACCGGCGGCAAGTGGCTGAGCGAGTTCTGGGTTCCCCACCGCTCGGAGCTGTTGCGGATCGAAGCAGGGCAGGTCGACCGCGTGGACGCGGAACGTGACTATGTCAGGCTCCATGTGGGGGATGTCAGCTATCTTCTGCTTCAGACGATTGCCGGCCTGGAAGCCAGGCTCGACCCCTCGCAATTCATCCGCATACATCGTTCCTGCATCCTGCGCCGCGATACCATACGCGGACTGAGGCACGAAGGTCTTGGCGTATGGTCCGTCGAAGTTGAAGGGGGTGACACGCTTCGGATCGGACGAACCTATCTCCCGCGGGTGAAGGCGATGGCTGGCCGTTGACGAGACCAGCCGAACGCCCAGGACTTGTTTGCCCACGCGGGCAAGTTGCCGCCTAGCCGCCAGATGCTTTGTGGGCGGTCGCTGCGGCAAGGCTGTCCGTCAATTGCTTTCGGGCCTGCTTGTAGCAATCGCTCGCGTCCTTGGAACGGATGCGCGAGCCGGTACGCGAATCATCAAGCCCGCAGACCTGTCTGGCAGCCCTGTCGAGACGCTGCTCGAGCTTTTCTCGCCCCTGCTTGGTCGAGAGATCCAGATCCTCGTAAGTCACCGCCACCGCTTCGGCAAAGGCTGGCCCGGCGGCAAGCAGCGCAAGGGGTGCCGCGGCAAAGACAAATATAGACTGCTTTCTCATGTTCCCGATCCTCCATCCTCCTGCGGCCTGCACGAAGGCGTCTTCCTGGCCGCGCGGATGGTTCTACATCGCAAGAGTTTTCACCGCCGCGATGGCTCGACCTGCGCAAAAGGCTGCTCGACCAGCGAAGCGCGGACACGACGAAAGGCGCGAAGTTCCGGACAGACGACATTTGGCAATCGACGAAATTCGTTCCACAATGGCCGCATGGCGATTCTCGTCACTTTCCTCCTCGGCATCGCGAATTTCGCGTTGCACAAGGCGGTGCTGCAGCGGTTTCAACCGATCCTTGTGCAGATGCAGGGGGTCGCTGGCGCTATCGGCGGACGCATGAGCCTTGCCGCTGAATTCGCGATCCTGCTGGTTGCACTTCTGCTTGTGGCGAATGGTCACACCGGCTGGGGCTGGGCCTATTTCGGGTACAGTCTCTTCAACGGCGCAGCCGCCTGGTACATTCTGCGCCGCGAGGCGTGACGCGGAAACTGCCGGCTATACCCGATTCTAACTGGCCGCTCTCAAGGTCGATCTGCTAGCGATCGTCTTCGATGACTGATCCTATTAGCCTGTTCCATTTGAGTGACATACATTTCGGCCTTGAGGACGGAAACGCGCTGGACTGGGTGAAGGGTGAGATCGCACGCAAGCGGCCCGATGCGGTTGCGATCTCCGGTGACCTCACCATGCGGGCCCGGCACCGCGAATTCGCGGCCGCGACGGACTGGATCAGTTCGCTGGATGTGCCGGTCACGGTGGAGGTTGGCAATCACGACTTGCCCTATTTCAACTTGCTGGAGCGGTTCTTTGATCCTTACCGCCGCATCCGCGCGATCGAAGACAAGCTCGAACGTGAAATCGATCTTCCGGGGCTCGCGGTCGTGCCGCTCAAGACGGTGGCGCGGGCACAGCCGCGCCTCAACTGGTCTAAGGGCTGTGTGACCAAGGCCGCGCTTGCGGCTTGCCTTGCCGCGATCGATGCCCTGCCCGCAGGGACGAAAGCGCTTGTTGCCGCGCATCATCCGCTGGTGGAGGTCGGCACGGACGGCACCGCGCTGACCCGGCGTGGAGCGAAGGCATTGGCAGAGCTAGCGCGGCGGCCGGTACTCGCGGTCCTCAGCGGACATGTGCATGATGCCTTCGATCTGATGCGGGATACTCCGAATGGTCCGATCCGGATGATCGGCGCGGGTACCTTGTCACGGCGCTTGCGCTCCACGCCGCCGAGCTACAACGAACTGACCTGGAACGGTGAGATTCTGGAAGTGACCGTTCGAAATCTGGAGCATGTCCCCACTCGCGACATGATGATCGAAGACGTTCCCGAAAACGCCTTGCCGCCGAGAGAGCCGGGCGAACCGGTCGCGCCGGTGCGGCGCGTGCCTCCCACTGATCCGCCCGTTCACTAGAGGGCGTCACTAAAGGGTGCGAGGCTGGGGCCCGGATAGCTCAGGCTGCCTGCGCCCGCCCCTGCATCATCTCCCTGAGGCGCAGCAGCACCGGCTCGTAGAGCAGGTTCTCGAAGGCGATGCCGGCATTCTCGTCATCGCACCACACCACGCTTGCCGTCTGATATTCCAGACCCGGAAGCTTGATCAGCAGGCGATCTTCAGCCTTCAGCGTCCAGGCCCGCCTCTCGACCATGCAACCGGCGGCCGATATGTCGAGTACCACGAATTCGCCCACCGATCGGTTGGCCAGTCGGCACGTCGCCTTCAGGCGGTTTTCCGCGTTGGCTCCAGCAGGCCCGACCATTCATCTACCTCACAATGTTCAACCATGGCGCGCGCCCTCGCGCGATGAACAAAACTATTCGGCGGAAGGTTACCGTGCGAGCGACAAATATGGACGAAAGGGCTCTAACAGACGCAGTTAACGCGGCTTTCACCACGCTGCCTTTCGGCATGATCCATAGGAACGACGCCTAGTGGCGGAAGTGGCGCATGCCGGTGAATACCATGGCAAGACCGGCTTCGTCCGCTGCGGCAATCACTTTGTCGTCCCCCATTGAGCCGCCCGGCTGGATCACTGCGGTTGCCCCTGCTTCGGCGGCGGCGAGCAGTCCATCGGGAAAGGGGAAGAAGGCATCCGAAGCCACTGCGGAGCCGACCGTGCGTGGCTGCGGCCATCCTGCCGCCTCGGCCGCTTCCTTCGCCCGGACAGCGGCGATGCGGGACGAATCGCGCCGGTTCATCTGGCCCGCGCCGATGCCGGCTGTGGCACCGTCTTTCGCATAGACGATCGCGTTGGACTTCACATGCCGGGCCACCGTCCAGGCGAACAGGCAGTCCTTCAGCTCCTGTTCGCTCGGCGCTCGCTTGGTCACCACTCTCAGATCCGCCTCGCTCACGCGGCCATTGTCGCGCGTCTGGACCAGCAGCCCGCCGGTGATCTGCCTTACCAGCAGGCCGGCGCGCGCCGGATCGGGCAACTCACCGCTAATAAGGAGGCGCAGGTTCTTCTTGCGGGCGAAAGCGGCTCGCGCCGCCTCATCGGCTGCCGGAGCGACCACGACCTCGGTGAAGATCTCGCAGATTGCCTCGGCCGTGCGGCCGTCGAGCGGAACATTGACCGCCACGATCCCGCCAAACGCGGAAACCGGATCGCAGGCAAGCGCTTCGTGCCACGCTTCGACCAGCGTCGCCGCCTGCGCCACGCCGCAGGGATTGGCATGCTTGACGATCACCACCGTCGGTTGCTGCCCCTTAAACTCGGCGACCAGTTCCAGCGCGGCATCGGCATCGTTGTAATTGTTGTAGCTCAGTTCCTTGCCCTGGATCTGCTCCGCCTGGGCGAGCCCCTTGGCGTGGGGGCCCAAGGGCAGATACAGCGCCGCCTTCTGGTGCGGGTTCTCGCCATAACGAAGCTGCGCATGCTTGCGCCCGTTCACCGCCAGCATCTCCGGGAACTCCTGCCCCTGGTCGGAAAAGGCAAACCACTGGCTGATCATCGAATCGTAAGCGGCAGTGGCGCTGAACGCCTTGGCTGCCATCGCCTTGCGGAAGCCGAGCGAAGTCGCGCCGCCAGTCGTTTCCATCTCCGCAAGCAGCGCGGCATAATCGGCCGGATCGGTGACGATCGTGACGAAAGCGTGGTTCTTGGCCGCCGATCGCACCATCGACGGCCCGCCGATATCGATATTCTCGATGATCTCCTCGCGCCCGGCCCCGCGCGCGACCGTGGCTTCGAACGGATAGAGATTGACCACCACCAGATCGATCGCGCCGATCCCATGCTCCTCCATGGCGGCGGCGTGTTCGGAATTGTCGCGCACCGCCAGCAGTCCGCCATGAACCGCCGGGTGCAGCGTCTTCACTCGCCCGTCCATCATCTCGGGAAAACCGGTAAGCTCGGACACGTCCTTCACGGAAAGCCCCGCTTCGCGCAGCGCCCGCGCCGTGCCGCCGGTGGAAACCAGCTCTACTCCGGATCCGGCAAGCGCCCTGCCGAGCTCCACCAATCCGCTCTTGTCGGACACTGACAGCAGCGCCCGCTTGATCGTCACATCGGCCACCGCCCGATTACCCCATTTTCTTGAGCAGCCAGGAGAAGCTTCCCCCGCCGCGCGATACCATTCCCTGCATCACCAGTTGCTGGGTTGCATGTGGCCGTCCGCCACCGTCCACCCACATGCTTTCCTCGATCAGCAATTCGCCCTCTTCCAGCGCGCCCGCGCCGGCAAGGAACTGCCAATAGCTGCCGTCGGGCAATGCGAGGCCCGCGCCCTTGCCGTCTTCCGACAGGCCGAGCTCAATCCCGGGCCCGGCGTGGAAGCGGATCGCGAAAGGCACCTTGCCGCGCTTGCCCTTCCGGCCTTCCGGCAGCAACAGGTCTTCGCCGCGAAGCTCGCTGCCATCGTCTCGCATCAGCAGGATGCGGCGATGGATCAGGCCATAGCGCTGGGCATAGCCATTGTGGCTCGCCTCCAGCCGGGTCGACGTGCCGCCGCGCTCAGCCGCCAATGTGCGGCGGTCCACCTCCACCTCGCTGACGCCCGAGCCCAGCTTGCCGTTGATCAGCACCGCTGTGGAATTGGCGTCGTCCAGCACCAGCGTGGAGTGAGCGGCGGTTGCGCGCAGCCCGCTCTCCACCCGCATCGGCACCTGGCCGCCGGCGAACGCCGCGCCGCCACAATTGACGATGATCCGTTGCCCCCGGTCGGACAATTCAAACGCCAGCGTCGAGGCGCATCCGCTGCGTGCATGCCGCGCGAGAGACGGGGGACCGGCATCGAATTGCAGCACCGCCTTGCCTGCGGAGACACGCTGATAGCCCCATTGCCGCGCATCGCGCAGCGGCCGGGTGCGCACCCCGCTGGCGGAGACCAGCGCCGAGACCTTCTCCGCGGATACGGCGCCGGCGCCCTGCCAGTTCCCCAGCGATCCGTCCGCATGGGTGAGGCTGAGCAGCGGCGGCACCAGCATCTGCAGCATCGCCTCCACTGCCTGCGGCGGGTCGCGGCGGGTCGCGCGGTAACAGGCTGAGAGATCGATCAGCAGCGTGATCGCTTCCATCTGCCCCAGTGGACTGCGCGAAAGCAGGCCGCCATCGTCACTGGTAAGCTCCCCCAGCGTCCGGATCAGCCCGGCTTCTCCGAACAGCCGCCGCGGCTTGCCATCGGGCAGCAGCAGCCCGGCGGCGATGATCGCGCACCAGCCAGCGGTTTCATTCAGCCGGTCCTCCGCCCGGGAAATATTGCGGTCGAGCCACCGCGCGGTGTCCGCCGCGCAGGACAGCACTCTCGTCCGCAGCGCCTTGTCCGGGCCTGACAGGATCAGCGGGGCGTGGACCATCCAGGCCAGCAGCCGCTTGCCCGCATTGCCTACATTCCACGCCGCGCCTTTGCCCGGCCGCGGATTTGCATCGAGCCAGGCGGAGAGAATGGTCTCGGCCGTCTGCATGCATTGTTCGCGCGGCGCGCTCGCTGCCAGGTCGCGCAGCCACTCGAAGCCGTGGACCATCCGCTCGAGCGGCGGAGCAAGGCGCGCGGCGGGCGCGAAATCGACCTGCGCGATCGGCGCCTTGAGGCCGTGGACGAGGAAGTGGCCGGCGCGCAGGGCAACGCCCGACACCCGGTCGCCGGCAAGCGGCGTTTCGACCGTCGCCAGCAGCCGCAGCTTCGGCGGCTTGCGAAATGGCGCCGCCAGCGTGGAGCCGGGCACGCCCAGGCGATAGGCAAAGCGCACGAACCTTTCGGCCGCGGTGATCTCGGGCGGGCTGAAATCGCTGAGTGCCAGCGCTCGGCCGGGTCCGAGCCGCTCGCTTGCCTCCTGCCCTGTCGCCCGCCCCTCTGCCGAGCTAAGTGTGGGGCCGTATGCCGGGCCTTCTGTCGAAGCGGCGGCCAGCGGGTCGCTTCCCCGGTTGGCGAGCGGGATGGCGCGTGCCGCTTTCACGTCAGCCATCTCCCCGCCCGCCATCTCATCATCGCCGGAGGCCCGGCGTGGCCGGCTGGAAAGGCTCGCCATCACGCGCCTCCTTTCAGCGCAGCGATATTCGCGGCGTAACTGCCGGGGCCGCCGCGGAAGGTCGCGGACCCCGCCACCAGCACATCGGCGCCCGCCTCCACGCATTGCCGTGCGGTTTCCGGATTGACGCCGCCATCGACTTCCAGGTGCACATCCAGCCCCGCCGCATCGATCCGTTTGCGGATCGCCTCGACCTTCCTCAGCTGGCTGGCGATGAAGCTCTGCCCGCCAAAGCCCGGATTGACGCTCATCACCAGCACCAGGTCGATCTCCTCGAGCAGATAATCGAGCGCCTTGGCTGGCGTCGCGGGGTTGAGCGAGATGCCTGCCTTCTTGCCCAGAGCCCGGATCGCCTGCACGGTGCGGTGGACATGCGGGCCGGCTTCGGGGTGAACGGTGATGATGTCGGCGCCGGCCGCGGCGAATTCCTCCAGATAGGGATCGATCGGCGCGATCATCAGATGGACGTCGAACGGCTTTTGCGTATGCGGGCGGAGCGCCTTCACCACCGCCGGCCCGATCGTGATATTGGGCACGAAATGCCCATCCATGACGTCGACATGGATCCAGTCGGCTCCAGCCTCGTCCACGGCGCGCACCTCCTCGCCAAGTCGGGCGAAGTCGGCCGAAAGGATAGAGGGCGAGATCAGCGGGGCGCTCATTTGTCCGAACTCAGGCACTATCTGGCGTCCATGGTGCGGGCAAGCGGCGCTGGGCGCATTGTCCACACAAGATGTTGTGGTTCGTCGCTGCCGCAGCCCGTCCTGACGGACAGCCTTTGTCGGTGCGGAGAGGCGGGGCCGCCGGCTGTCCGCAAGCTGAGCGTCAAATTCAGACTGTATTCACGGCCTCGCCGCCATTAGGATGGCCTCAAAGGGGCATTTTCCAGCTCGATTGGAAGCCGCCGGCAAGCAGCGATGCCTGCCGATCGATGGATCGTATCTTAGAGCAGTACAGGATTGCCATGTTCAAGAAGACATTCCTTTCCGGGGCCGGGGCTGCGCTTGCGCTGACCTGCGCGGCTGCGCTGTCGCTCGGGGCGCCCGTTTCCGCGGAGCCGACCCCCCCCGCCGGGTGCACCGGCAAGAAGACGACGGGCGTCTGGCTCAACGTCGTGGCGGATAACGTCAGGTCCAGCGACGGGCTGATCGCGATCACCGTCTATGAAGACAATCGCAGCAAGTTCCTGGCCAAGGGCGGCTCGATCTGGGTCGGCCGGGTGCCGGCACAGAAGGGCTCGACGCGCGGCTGCGTGTTCCTGCCCAAGACCGGCGTCTATGCGATCGCGCTTTATCATGACGAGAATGCGAACCGGAAGTTCGACCGGAGCCTGCTGCCCGAGGAAGGCTACGGCTTCTCGAACAATGCTTCGACCCTCGCGGGGCTGCCGGCCTTCAACTCGGTGCGGCTGGCAGTGCCGAAGACGAACCTGACGACGCATATCACGATGAAATATCCCTAAGGCAGCGGCGATTCTCCCGGCCCTCCCCTGAGGCATTGCCCTGGGGAGAGGCTTGGTCTGACCCCCTCCCCGCGCTCAGCTCGGGCGCTCGGAGCCTTGCCGGCCGCTCCTGCTGGTCAGGCGGCCTTGGGCAGGCTTGGGTGATCACCTTCGCATCGATGCGCCTCGACCGTGACATGCACGAGTTCCTCATGCACGCGGATGCGCTGGGCATAGGAAGCGGGAGGGAGCGGCGCGGCTGCCTCCAGCGAGACGATCGCCGCGAATTTTCCGGGCCCTACCTGCCAGACATGGAGATCGGTGATCCGCGCGTCCCCATCCTCCACCGCGTCGCGAATCTCCTGCTCCAGCTGCGGGTTCGCGGCGGCATCGACAAGCACGGCCCCGGTCGAGCGCATCAGCGCCCATGACCAGCGGCCGATCACGAGGGCGCCGACAACGCCCATCAGGGCATCCATCCATATCCACCCCAGGAAGCGGCCGGCCAGCAGCGCGCCGATGGCGAGCACGGATGTGAGCGCGTCCGCCAGCACGTGAAAATAGGCGGAGCGAAGATTGTTGTCATGGCCGTGGCCGTGCTGATCCTGGCGGTGGCCGTGCGAATGGGAATGCGCGTGCCCGTGCCCGTGCCCATCCTCGTGATGACCATGGCCGAGCAGCCAGGCGCTGGCGAGATTCACCGCCAGCCCCAGCACCGCGATGAGCGTGGCCTCGCCATAGGCAATGCTCGACGGTGCCCAGAACCGCTGCACGGATTCGGCGGCGATTCCGGCGGCGATGATCGCCAGGACGAGCGCGCTGGCGAAGCCGGCGAGGTCGCCCACCTTGCCCGTGCCGAAGGTGAAGCGCGGGTCGCGCGCGTGCCGCCGTGCAAAGGCATAGGCCCAGGCCGCGATGCCCAGCGCACCGGCATGCGTCGCCATGTGGAACCCATCCGCGAGCAGCGCCATGGAGCCGGTAATCCAACCGGCGGCGATCTCCACCACCATCATGGCGGCGGTCAGGATGACGACGTAGCGGGTGCGCTTCTCGTGCACGTCATGCGCCGCGCCCAGGAAAATGTGGTCGTGTGCGTGTCTGCTCGGCATATCGTGGTGCATGGTCTTCTCGCTGGCTGAATGAACGGCTCACAGAACGATGCGCCCGGATTCCCGGGGGAACGCTCTTGTGCGGTGTGTGGGGATGAGATCGCAAGCAGCGGCGGGCGAATCGCCCGACTCGCACCATCGCGATGTTCCGGTTACCTAACCGAACAGCGTGACGCTGTCAAGCAGAAAATGCCGAATGGGTTATTTTCCGCCGCCCACGACGGTTTCAGCCGCGAAAATCCCCGGCACATGCCGCGGCGCCTGCAGTTCCGCCATGGCGTGGAAGCGCGGCTCGTCCACGTCGAGCCACCAGGCATCGCCGATATCCATCGACGCGGCGCGGCCCTCATCGGCGAGGCGCTGCATCCCGTTGGAGAGGCTGCCCGGGGCGCCCTCGCCAATCGCCGCGGCGATTGCCTCGGCCAGTTCCGGCGTTGCCAGGAAGGCGCCGCAATCGACCGCGTCATAGGGGCGGATCTGCTTGCCGATCGCGCGGATGAAGCCCCCCGGCCCCATTGCGACCCAGGTCGCGTCGTCGGGATCGATCCCCTCGCCCGCAACCCGCCGGTCCACCGCCAGTGTGACGCCCCGATCCGCCGCCCCTTCCCCGGCAAGCCGCTGCAGAATCTGCACGTCGAATATATGATCCGCCATCAGCAGCAGGTAATCGCCCGCGATCCGCGAGGCTCCCGCCATCACCGAATAGCCATTGGGCACGGACCAATCCGCCACGCGCACCGGCTCGATCGCGATTCCGCTGCGCAGAGCCAGATGGGCAAGGAAGGCTTCGAGGCGGTCCGCCTCGTGGCCGGTGACGACCACGACCTTCTCCGCCCCGGCGCGCGCCGCCTGGCGGATGCCGATCTCGATCAGGGGAACGCCGCAGATTTCCGTCAGCGGCTTCGAGTCGCCCAACGCGCGAAGCCTCGACCCATATCCGGCGGCGATGATCAGCGCGTCCATGCTGAATTCCGGAAAAGAAGACGGCGCCGGAATGCCCTGCAGGCTCCGGCGCCGATCTCCTGTTGTGCCAATTTATTCCGCAGCCAGCGCCGTGTTGTCGGCGATGAATTCATCCACCATCTGCGCGGCCAGATCGTCATTGAACTGCTGCGGCGGATGCTTGCAGTAGAAGGCGGAGGGGCCGATCAGTGCCCCGCCCTCGCCGCGCTCCAGCGCCAGCTTGCAGCAACGGATCGCGTCCATCACCACGGCTGCCGAATTCGGGCTGTCCTCAACCGACAGGCGCAGCTCGACATTCATCGGGACGTTGCCCCACAGATTGCCTTCCATGCGCAGGAAGCACAGCTTGTTGTCCTTCTGCCACGGAACATAGTCGGACGGGCCGACATGGATGTTCTCGTCCGCCAGCCGCTGAGCAAGCATGGCCTGCACCGCTTCGGTCTTCGATTCCTTCTTGGAACCGAGCCGCTGGCGATCCAGCATGTTCATGAAATCCGTGTTGCCGCCGGTGTTGAGCTGGTAGGTCCGCTCCACATTCACGCCGCGCGCGCCGAACAGGCTGGACAGCACGCGATGGACGATCGTGGCGCCGAGCTGCGCCTTCACGTCGTCACCCACGATCGGGAGCCGCTTCTCGGCGAAGCGCCGTTCCCATTCGGGGCGGCTGGCAATGAACACCGGCATGCAGTTGACCACGCCAACGCCTGCCTCGAGCGCGCATTCCATGTAGAATTCGGTCGCTTCCTGCGAACCGACGGGAAGGAAGTTCAGCATCACTTCCGCGCCCGATTCCTTGAGCGCCGCGACGATCGATTCCCGGGTCGCCTCGGGTGCGTCGGCGATCTGGAAACCGCGATCGCCCATCCCGGTCATGTGGTCCGCCACCCCGTCCAGGATACGGCCCATCATCACCTTCGCGCCGCTCGCCGGAACGTCCGGCTCGAACACGGCCGTGCAGTTCGGACCCGCGAAAATCGCTTCCGAAATATCCTTGCCGACCTTGCGCGCGTCGACATCCACACCCATCACGAAATCGACGTCTCCCGCGCCGTAACCCCCGATTTCCTGATGTATGAGCCCCCCGGCCGAGTTGTTCTTGCGATAATAGGCGACGCCTTGCACGAGCGAGCTTGCGCAATTGCCCAAGCCGATCACGGCGACCTTAATTGGCTTCATTGATCTAGATCCCTTCAGACGCTCATCGCGGAATGTTACGGTCTCGCGTCAGTTAACGCAGCGGGGAAAAGCAAGAAGTTGGGCACGCGTCAAGCGAGCGAAACCATATGTCGCGAATCTGCAACACAGTGTGTCTGGTCTGCATAGCTTGCTCGCAATAGCGTGATTCAGGTGGCGGACCGGCGGTTTCGCTCGCCTTTTAACCTGTTCGCTTGCCATAAAGCCGCTATGAGGCGGCGGACTAGTCGCAAGTCCGCCGCAATGAAGGTTTGTCGCGCAGCCATGAAATCGAGCATCCGAAGGCCGGTCCGGCCGCGCGAATTGCAGGACCCGCTCAATCATTATTTTTATCATCCGCTCGCCTGGCAGCTTGCGCGGCAGCTCGCCCGCACCCCGGTGACGCCCAACATGGTCTCGATCTTCGGCGGCCTGCTGGTGATCGCGGCGGGGGTGGCCTACGCGCAGCCCGGGCCGCTGGTCCATCCCTGGAGCGCGCTGCTGGGCCTGGCGCTGCACATGGGCTGGCATGTGGTCGACGGCGCTGACGGAGATCTCGCGCGGATCACCGGCAAGGCCAGCCCGATCGGCGAGATGGTCGACGGGATATGCGACTATGCCAGCCACATCGTGCTCTACTTCATCCTCGGCTGGCTGCTGCAGCAACAGATCGGGTGGCCTGCCTGGCCGATCATGGTTGCCGCGGGGCTCAGCCATATCGTCCAGTCCAATCATGTCGAGGTCCAGCGCCGTTCCTACCAGTGGTGGGTTTATGGCGTGCCATGGCTCAAGACGACGCATGGCGAGCAGGATGCCGCGACTCGCCGCAGCGGGCTGGGGGCGCTGGCTGCAGCCTATCTGAGGCTCGCGGCCGGCGTAACGCCGCATAGCGCCGCGATCGACACCGCCGTTGCAGAGGCGCAGTGCCAGCCCGCCCGGCTCGACGCGATCCGGGCCGCCATTCGCGCCGAGATGCCGCCGCTGATGCTGGTGTGGAAATTCCTCGGCCCCAATCCTCGCGCGATCGTGCTTGGCCTCTCGATGCTGGCCGGAAGCCCGCTGTGGTACTTCGTCTATCAGGCCGTGTTCCTCAACATCCTGCTCGTGCTTTCGGTGCGGGCGCATAACGCGGCCTGGCGGCGGCTTGCAGCCCCGGCGGGGGAGGCAAGGCTGGCGGGCTGAGCGCGGCGGCGCTACACTCGCCCCATGCTGACCGAATCCCTGCTTGAAGACGCCCGCGCCATCTCCGGGCGCATCGTTTCGCTGCGCCGGGCGATCCATGCGGAGCCGGAGCTTGGACTGCAGACGCCGAAGACGCGTGACAAGGTTCGCGCGGAGCTGGCCGACCTGCCGCTCGAATGGGTGGAAGGCCCCTCCACCACCGGCGCGGTCGCGCGGCTGAAGGGCGGGCGCCCCGGTCCGGCCGTTCTGCTGCGCGGCGACATGGACGCGCTTCCCATCGAAGAGGATACCGGGCTCGACTTCGCCTCCACCGTTGCTGGCCGGATGCATGCCTGCGGCCATGATACGCATACCGCGATGCTGGCGGGCGCCGCGCGGATCCTGGCGGCCAGGCGCGGCGATCTCGCGGGCGAGATACGGTTCATGTTCCAGCCGGGCGAAGAAGGCTTCCACGGTGCGCGCTTCATGCTGGAAGACGGCTTGCTCGCGGGCGAGGACGGCACCCTGCCCGATGCAGCCTTCGCGCTCCATATCATGCCGAACGCGCCGCACGGCATGATCGGCAGCCGCAGCGGGGCGCTGATGGCCGCGGCGGATATGGTGGAGATCGCCGTCAAGGGGCGCGGGGGCCATGCCTCCATGCCCCACGATACGCGCGATCCCGTGCCCGTCGCGTGCGAGATCGTCACGGCGGCCCAGACGCTGGTGACGCGGCGCTTCAACGCCGCCGAGGCGGTCGTGGTCACAATCACGCAATTGGACGCGGGCAGCGCGCATAACATCATTCCGAGCCAGGCCGTGCTCAAAGGCACGATCCGTACGCTGTCGCCGGAAAATCGGGAGGGTGTTCAGGTTGCCCTTCGTCAACTTGCCGAAGGGATCGCGGCGGCTCATGACATGGAAGCCGAAGTGACCTTCATCCAGGGTTTCCCACCGACGATCAACGACGCCCGCGCAGTGGCTCTTGGCGAAGCGGTCGCTCGCGAAATCGGCGGGCCGCAAGCCTTCCTGCGGATGGAACATCCGATCATGGGCGCGGAGGATTTCTCATACGTCCTGCAGCAGGTGCCGGGCGCGATGTATTTCCTCGGCGTCGCACAGGCGGGCGAGGATTGGAGCCAGTGCTGCGGCCTTCATTCCAGCCGGATGATGGTGGATGAAGGGGTGCTGCCTTACGGCTCCGCCTTCCTTGCCGGCTGCGCACTCCGCTTCCTCGATCTGGGATGGGCCGAGGGTCCGACTTCCGGGTGAAAGCGGCAAACCGGTTTACGCCGGTAGCTGTATAGCTGCTTATGCCCACCGCTCTCTCGGGAAGTCCGGCATTCGGCGAATCTCCCCGTAAGGCGCGGGTAATCTGGTTTTCATTCCGGGCGGCGTGTCGCACGCTATCAAGACGACCCACGGAATGAGCTGGCTCGACATCCGTCCGGAGCACCGCAACTGACTCCGGCAAGTGCTGGCATGAACTACATTGGGGAGACAAGCGAATGACCGGAATTCCCTCTTTGCCGAGCCGCGTGGCCGCCCTGCTCGCAGGCGCCGCGCTGGCATCCGTTCCCGTTCCCGCACAGGCGCAGGACGAGGCGGCGCAAAAGGTGCTGTCGGAGCTTTCGGCGCGGGCGGAGACCACCATGAGCAGCCCCTTCGAACTCCAGGAGAATTGGCCGGCTCTGCCCGAAGGCATGGAGTGGGGCGCGGCCATCGGCATCATTCCGGACAACACCGGCGGCGCCTGGATGCTCTTCCGCTCCGAGCCGCCGATCAACTACATCGATGCGCAAGGCAATTTCACCAAGAGCTTCGGCGAAGGCGTGTTCGTGCAGGCGCATGGTTTCTGCATGGATCACGACGGCAATCTCTGGGCCGGTGACAGCGGGCCCTTCGGAGACGATCCCTCCACCGCCGGGCGAGGCTTCCAGCTGCACAAGTTCAGCCCGGACGGCGAATTGCTGATGAGCCTGGGCAAGGCCGGCGTCTCGCGCGCAGGGGAAGACACGTTCATCGGCCCCACCGCCTGCGCGGTCGCTCCCAATGGAGATATCGTCGTGGCCGATGGCCATTGGCCGCGGCCGTCCAACGCACAGCAGGATGGCGACAGGCTGGTTCAGCTCAGGCCGGACGGCACCTTCGTTCGGGCAGTCGGCCGGCTGGGAAGCGGGCCGGGCGAATTTGCTGGACCGCACGCCCTCGCCTTCGATTCGGCCGGGCGGCTGTTCGTCGCCGATCGCTCCAACAACCGGATCCAGATCTTCGACGAGAACCTGGAATTCGTTGACGAGTGGCGCCATTTCGGCCGACCGAGCGGAATCACGATCCTGGATGACGGTACGCTGGTCGTTTCGGACTCGGAATCCGGTCTTGCCATACCCGGTCCCTCCACCGCTCCGGAAGGAGCGGACGCCGTGCCGCGCAACCCGGGTTGGCAGCGCGGAATACGGATCGGCAGCGCACGTGACGGCTCGCTGAGGGAATTCATTCCCGGCACCAGCCCCGAGGGCCTCGCCGCCGACAACATAGGGAATATCTTCGCGGGGCTGACGGTTGGCTGCAGCGCGAGCCCGTCCGGCGGCTGCCTGCAGAAATGGGTGAGAACCACGCCGCCTTCCGCCGCGGCAGACGCATCCACGGCAGACAGCGCTGCCGCTAGGGAGGGGAACTCGCCGTGATGCGGGCTGTGGCCCGGATGGCATGCCAGCCAACCGCCAGTGTCCGTCCGAAGGTCGCGTCAGGAGAATGGCGCACCCGACAGGATTCGAACCTGTGACCTCTGCCTTCGGAGGGCAGCGCTCTATCCAGCTGAGCTACGGGTGCCTCGGCGCCGCCGCCTAGCAACCTTGCGGCGCTGCGCCAAGGCAAATCGGCGCGCCGGCTCGAGCAGCTTGTGCGGTTGCCGCCCGACTCGCACCAAGCTAGCCTGAGGGCGGACAGCGGGCGATCGTTGGGCGCGCCGCCAGAGAGGGAGACCCGCAATGGAACGGCTGAGCGCCTGGCTGGGCAGCACCTCGCTGCATGAGGCGGCGCTGAATCAATCCGGCTGGCTGGTGCCCGGCGCGCAGACCGTTCATCTCCTTGCGATCGCTGTCGTCTTCGGTTCAGGGCTGGTCATCGCACTGAGGATGGCCGGAGCGGCCGGGATGGAGTGGACGCCGGCGCGGTGGAACCGGCGCCTCTCCGGCTGGATCACCGGGGGCCTGATCGTCCTGCTGCTGAGCGGATTGCTGCTGATCGCCGCCGAGCCGGAGCGCGCGCTCCTCAATGGCATTTTCCAGTTGAAGATGGTGCTGGTCGTGCTGGCGGTATTCCTGAGCCGGGTGCTGGCGCGCCGCATGTCGCGGCTGGAGCGCCGGCCAATGCTGGGGATCGACCGCATACTCGCCGTCCTTCTGCTGGCGTTGTGGCTGGCGATCATCGCCGCCGGGCGCTGGATCGGTTATAGCTGAGGGCGGGGGAACGATGTTCGCGAATTTGCTGATCTCGCTGGGCGAAAGCCGCATCGGCACTGCCGTCGCCGAAAGCCCGACGCTGTTTCCCTGGATCGAGGTCGTTCACGTGATCGGCATCGCCACGGTGGTGGGGACGATCATGCTGGTGGACCTGCGCCTGCTAGGCGTTGCGGCGCTCGATTACCCCTTCACCCGCTTTTCACGCACGCTGCTGCCGCTCACCTGGATCGGGTTCCTCTTCGCCCTTGTCAGCGGGCTGCTGCTGTTCAGCTCGCAGCCCGTGCTTTACTGGGAGAACTGGTATTTCCGCGCCAAGATGCTGCTGCTGTTGCTGGCCGGGCTCAACATGCTGCTGTTCCACTTCATGGCCGCGCGGGGCGTGACCCGGTGGGAGCGGACCGTGACAATACCCGCCGCCGCGCGAATAGCGGGCGCAGTCTCGCTGGTGCTGTGGGTGCTGGTGGTGGCGGCAGGCCGCTGGATCGGCTTCACGATGACGCCGTTCTAAAGGCGTCCTCAGGCGGCCTGATCAGTCGCTGCCGTCCCTGGTCGGCAATTGCTGCAGCACAGTGCCGTCGGACTTGGTCACGGTGACGTTGAAGCCGCCCCTGCGGCCGTCGCGCAGCGGGTAATAGGTGAGGTCGATTGTCTCGCCGGGCGCCAGGGAGCGCTTGCTCCAGCCATGGCGCGCGAGGTGGTTGGGACTCATCCCCTCGAACGCCCACTGCTGCCCGCCAGCCTTCACGTAAAGAAACGTATGCGGATTGGTCCATACCCAGCGTTCGACCGTGGCGCCTTTCAGCGGCTTGGCCGTGCCCCATTCGAACAGCGCGGTGGAATGATGCGCCGCGAGCGGTGCCGCAAAGGCAATTGCTACGCTCGCCATGATTGCGGCCTTGGCAAAGCTGCGGCGCCGAAGACGCATGGACATTCATCCTCTCCTCTGGCGGCCATTATTCGCAACGGGAAGCCGCCTTGCGCAACTCTGGCAAGGGCGCCGTTTCGAATCAAGGCGGCTGCTTGACTTGGCGTGCCCTTGCGCTCCACCCTGCGCGAAAGAGGATGCGCGGCTGCGCGCGGGAAGCGCGTCTGGACCGGGCGGGGGCGGGAGAGAAGAATGAAGGCGTTTTCATCGCTATTCTGCGCCATGGCCATATGCGCGCTGTCTGCCGCGGGCGGAGTTGCCGCGCAGGATGGCGCGATCCCCCGCGCCGCCGCCTATGGCGAGCTTGCACGCCTTCCCGACTGGGGCGGCGTGTGGCAGCCGGACTGGTCCGCGATCTATGGCGAAGGCGGCCGTCCTACGCCCAAATTGCTGCCGGCGGCACAGGCGGAATATGACGCCTTCATCGCCGCGCAGGAGGAAGGGAGGAATGTCCAGGGCGCGGATGCGAACTGCCTTCCGCCCGGCATGCCGCGGATCATGCAGATGCCGTATCCACTGGAATTCCTGTTTTCGCCCGGGCGCGTGACGATCCTCGCGGAAACCTACAGCCAGGTGCGGCGAATCTACACCGACGGGCGCCAGCTTCCCGAAGATCCCGACCCGTTTTTCAACGGGCATTCGGTCGGACATTGGGAGGGTGATACGCTTGTGGTCGACACGGCCGGCTTCAGCCCGCTCACCATCATTGCGCCGGGGGTGGAACATAGCGACAAAATGATTATTCACGAGCGCTTCTGGCTCGAAAGGCCGGACCGCCTCATCGCGGAAATCACCATCACCGATCCCGAAGTGCTCGACGGCCCATTCGTCATCAGGCAGCCCTATGACCGCAAGGACGAGTGGGAAATCCGCGAATATGTCTGCCAGGAGAACAATCGCGACGCCTCCGATGCACAGGGACGGGCCTCGATTGACCTCGGCCTGGACGGCGACGGGGGCGATCCCTTCGGTCCGCTGGAAGAAGAGGGCGAATAAGCGCTAGCCTGCGGTCGCGCCTTTCGCGCGGGATTGACTGAGTTCCCTCTCTGTTCCACCATGGGTCATGGTCGATTCTCCGATGACGCTGACTGCCGTGGAAGAAGCGGCTGCCTCCGATGCGCGGGCGGTGGCACGCGGAATTTGCCGCCTTTTCGCCCGCAACGATATCTGGTGCATGGCGGAAATGCCGCTGCGCAACGGCCGGCGTGCCGACTTGATGGGCGTGGACGCGAAGGGGCAGATCGTCATCGTCGAAATCAAGGTGAGCCGCGCCGACCTGCTCGGCGATTCCAAATGGGGCGATTATCTCGACTTCTGCGACCGGTTCTATTGGGGCTTGCCGCCAGATCTGGACCGCAGATGCCTGGATGGCGAGGAATTCGTGCCCGGCCGCTGCGGCGTGATCGTTGCCGATGGCTATGATGCGGAAATCGTCCGCCCCGCGCCGCTTCACGCACTCGCTGCGGCGCGCAGGAAGGTGGAGATCGAACGGCTGGCCCGCGCTGCGCTACGGCGCCATCTCGTCGCGCTGGATCCGCATTGCAGCGCCTGGGGAGAGGGGTGATGACTGCACGGCTGCGTAATATTCTTGCTTTTGCAGGCAACAGCCCCTACCTGCTCCCTCGCATCGGCGAGCGGGTCAACTCCCCGCCGCAGTTCCGGCAGCGTGAGGACTAGCGGGCATTCCCCGCCGATCCGCCCGAACCATCGATCGTTCAAATCGCTAACAAGCTGCCTTTTTCACGCAAGGTTCGCCCAAACGAACCCACCGGCCGCGGACAGGCGAAGTGCGCTTGGCGGCCGTCCGATGAAAGTATTCCATGACATATTTTTCCGAGCTCGGCCTTGCCGAGCCTATCCTTCGCGCATTGGGCACGAAGGGCTATTCCGATCCTACGCCGATTCAGCGTGAGGCGATTCCCGCCCTGCTGGAAGGACGCGACCTGCTGGGCATCGCCCAGACCGGCACGGGCAAGACCGCTGCCTTCGCGCTGCCTTCGCTCCACCGCCTCGCAGCCACGCCGACCGGGCGCTACAACGCCGGTTGCCGGATGCTGGTGCTTTCCCCGACGCGTGAGCTCGCTGCCCAGATCGCCGAGAACATGAAGGGCTATGCCCGCTATCTCGACCTCTCGGTACAGTGCGTGTTCGGCGGCGTGCCGGTCGGCAAGCAGGCCCGCAAACTGGTGAGTGGCTGCGATGTGCTGGTCGCGACACCCGGGCGCCTGCTCGACCTGATCGATCAGCGCGCGCTGACCTTGCGCCATGTCGAAATCTTCGTGCTCGACGAAGCCGACCAGATGATGGACCTCGGCTTCATCAAGCCGCTCACCCGCATCGCAGCGCTTCTTCCCGAAGGACGGCAGAGCCTGTTCTTCTCCGCGACCATGCCCAAGGCGATCGCGGAGCTGGGCAAGCGCTTCATCAAGAACCCCGTACGGGTCGAGGTCACCCCGCAGGCGACTACTGCGGAGCGTGTCGAGCAATTCGTCACCTTCGTGGAGCAGCGGGAGAAGCAGGCTCTGCTCACCCTGCGCCTGCGCGCCGGCATTGCCGACAAGAGCATCGATCGCGCGCTGGTCTTCACGCGCACCAAGCATGGTGCTGACCGCGTGGTGCGGCATCTCGTAGGAGCCGGGGTCGGTGCCGCCGCTATCCATGGCAACAAGAGCCAAGCCCAGCGCACCCGTGCGCTCGACGGTTTTCGTTCCGGCCACACGCCGGTACTGGTGGCAACGGATATCGCGGCGCGCGGTATCGACGTCTCAGGCGTCAGTCACGTGTTCAATTTCGAGCTACCCAACGTGCCGGAGCAATATGTCCACCGGATCGGCCGCACCGCGCGCGCGGGGGCGGACGGCATGGCGCTCAATTTCGTGGCGCCTGACGAGAAAGCCTATCTGCGCGATATCGAACGGCTGATCCGCGACAAGATGATGCCCTTGCCCTTGCCCGAAGGCTTTCGCGAGCAAATGGCGAAACTGCCTGCTCCGGCCAAGGCACAGCCCGACGAGCCGGCGAGGGATGGCCGCGAGTCCCGGAATAAGCGCGGCGCTGGCCGCGGGGGCATGCGGACGGGCTTCGGCGAGAAGCCGGCGCGGGGCAGGAACTCAGCCGATCATCGCGGCGGGGAAAATCGCCGAAGCGAACATCCCGCGGGCGAAAACCGCGGCGACACCGCCAAGCGCGGACGCAAGCGCCGCACCAAGCAGAGCTGGAAGAGCGACGCAGCCGCCAAGGGGGCGACCGCTCCCACCAGCAGCCGGCCGAAAGTTCGCCGCGCAAGCTGATAGTCTGCCGTCTGGCCCGCTTCTTTGGGAGCAGGCCAGACAGCATGGCCCCCGCGTGAATTGACTGGCGCACGATTACTTACCGCGTTAATCGACACGCCGTGAACATCCAGGACGCCGAGAGCTTCGGTCGCCCGTCCCCGGCGATCTCGCCGGATTCGGCGCTGGGTCCGTTCCGCTGGCCGGTATTCCGCTGGATCTGGATGGCGAGCGTCGGTTCCGCCTTCGGCGCGCTGATGCAGATGATCGCATCGGCCTGGTTGATGACGGAGCTGACCCAATCGCACCAACTGGTCGCTCTGGTGCAGGCCGCGGTCACCATGCCGATGCTGGTATTCGGCGTGATCTTCGGGGTGATCGCGGACAATCACAATCGCCGCAAGGTGATGCTGGTTGCGCATATATTGATGGTCGTGATGGCAGCGACGCTTGCGGTGCTCGCCTCGCTGGAAGCGGTCCGGCCGTGGACGTTGCTGCTGATTACGGCGCTGCTTGGCACCGGGTTCGCGCTGAATGCCCCTGCCTGGCAGGCGTCGGTCCGCATGATGGTTCCCCGCGCCGACGTTCCGCAGGCGATCTCGCTCAATGCCATTGCCTTCAATCTCGCGCGGACCATGGGGCCGGCGCTCGGCGGCCTGCTGCTGTCGATCCGCGGCCCGACCTTCGTCTTCACGCTCAACGCCTTGTGCTACTCGATCATGATCGTCGCGCTGCTGCGCTGGCGGCCCCGGGTCGCGGTGCGGGAGCGGAAATATCGCCTGTTCGCCTCCATCGCCGAGGCCTGGCGCTATTGCATCGGCAATAGCCCGCTGCGCCGCGTTCTGGCGCGGGGATTCGCCTTCGGTCTGGGCAGCTGTGCCTTCCAGGCGCTGATTCCGGTCGTCACGCGGGAGCATCTCGGGGGTGATGAGGTCCGCTTCGGCATGTTGATGGGCGCGTTCGGCATCGGCTCGATCGTCACCGCGGTGTGGATTTCCAGGGTTCGGCTGCGATTCGGCCCGGAAGCCATCGTCACTGGCGGCATGACTGCCACGGCCGCATCGGTGTTCGCTCTGTCCTTCGCGCCATCGGTGGAGGTGGCGCTAGTCATGAGCTTCTTTGCAGGGGCGGGGCAGGTGGCCACGATGACCAGCCTCAACGTCTCCATGCAAATGCGCCTGCCCGACGAGATCCTGGGGCGTTGCCTCTCCATCTTTCAGGCGCTGGTCTTTGGCGGCATCGCCATCGGCAGTTGGCTCTGGGGCGCGTTGTCAGACGATCTCGGCCTCGCCGCCGCGCTTTGGAGCTCGGCCTTGCTGCTGATGGTTTCGCTGATCGTGCTTAGGATCATTGCACCAATGCCCCGGATCGGCGAAGGGCACGACCTTCCCTAGGATCGGCCGAACCCCTGATTGCTGCGCTTCTCGCGCCCCATCATTCATTGGCGCGACTTAACGGTAAGTTCACCATGTCGCGCCACAACACCCGTAGCAGGACACAATGGGGACTTTCCGGCAATGGAAACGCTACGGGGCAATTTCGCCGGTCGCGCCGCGCTGGTAGAGGAGCGTGAGCCCCTCGACACCGCCGAAGACGATGCCGCCAACGACACTCCCCCGGGGGCAGTGGGGCAGGATGAGCGGCGCATGCAGGTGCGCGCCTACAACCATTGGGCGAGCCTGCTCGGCGAGCATAACTTTCCTTCGATCGACTTGCTCGATCCGGAAGCCTTGCCCGATTTCGGGCCCTTCAGCGTGTTGCTCGACTTCACAGCCGGCATCGAGAATCCAGGCGTCACCTATCTAGGGGCCGAGCTTGCCAAGGAATGCGACGCGGGCCGGACGATCGCTCGCCTCTCCGACATTCCGAGCCGCTCGCTGCTGTCGCGGATCACCGATCATTACATGCAGATCCTCGCCAATCAGGCGCCGATCGGCTTCGAAGCGGAATTCGTCAATCAGCGCGGAAGGACCATTCTCTATCGCGGCATCCTGCTGCCCTTCTCCAGCGACGATCAGTCGATCGATTTCATCTACGGCGTGATCAACTGGAAGGAACTGGCCGATCAGCAGGCGACGGACGAACTCCTGCTTCAAATCGACCAGGCGCTGGACGATGCCCCCGGGCCCGGCGCAGGCCGGTCTCGCCGCGAGCCGATAATCGACTGGGCCGACGGCCCGGGATCCGAGCAGGCTGTTCCTGGCACGGCTCTGGGCGGCGTACTGGATTTCACCTCCTTCGAAAATGCGAAGGAGGCCGGAACAGAGGAGCTTCCACGGCCGCATTTCGGTTATGACGAGGTGGAGGGAAGCCCGTTTGGCGCCGATCTGGCGTTTGGAGATGATGCACCATTCGAGCACTCCGACGAAGCCGATATGGGGCTTGGTGACCTGCTCGCATTGGCACGTGACCTCGCCGAAGCGGCGTGCAGGAGCGAGGAACGCTCGCGCAACGCGCTCTATGACGCGGTAAGCCGCGCTTACGATGTCTCCCTTGCCGCGGCGCGGGAGCCCGAAGAGTTTCGCGAACTGCTCGAAAATGCGGGGCTGACGGTTCAGAAGCGGGCCCCGATGACACCCGTCGTGAAGCTGGTTTTCGGCGCCGACTACGACAAGACGCGGCTTACCGAATACGCCGCAGCGCTCAGCCACGCGCACCGTCTGGAGCTGGCGGCCGGCACGCTCGGCGAATTCCTGCGCCGCGCCGATGGCGGGCTCAAAGGGGTGGTGAAGGCCGAACGCAAGCTGCGCCGCGAAGAGGCGGGCCGGGCGGCAGCGGATGGCGCCCCGCGCGAGCGCATTGCGGCGAAGCTGCGCGACATCGAACCAGCGAAATTCGATACGATCGCGCCCGTCGGCGCTGAATTCGGTCTTGTCCTGATCCGCCGCCTTCCGACAGGCGAAGTCGTCTCGCTGGGCGAAGTGCCGGAAGACGATGGCTTGGTCGATCGCGCCGCGCGGAGGCTTCTCGCCTGAAAGCCCTGTGGGTGCAGCAGCCTGCCTGCTTTGCCGCGGTTCGATCAGCGGCTATGGCTTAATCCCCGGTTCAGCCGGAAAGCCTCTAGCAGGATGGTGATGCGCACCCCCGCACGTCTCTTGGCCCGTCTCGCCGTCTTTCTCGCGGCGCTCCAGCTTGCAATGCAGCCGGCAGCCGCGCAGTCGATCCTGCGCGATGCGGAAACCGAAGCGCTTCTGCAGGACATGGTGGATCCTCTGGCGGAAGCGGCCGGGCTCGGCGCGGGTAGCGTCGAAATCGTGCTGGTGCAGGATAATTCGATCAATGCCTTCGTCGCGGGCGGGCAGAGAATCTACATCAATAGCGGGCTGATCAACGCGGCCGACACCGCGATCGAAGTTCAGGGCGTGATGGCGCACGAACTGGGCCATATCACCGGCGGCCATATCATTCGCACTTCCGAAGGTGTGGGCGCGGCGACGAACATCTCGATCCTTTCGCTGCTCCTTGGTGCGGTGGCCGTGGCGGCCGGTGCCGGCGACGCCGGAATGGGCATTCTCATGGCCGGACAGCAGGCGGCGATGGGCAAGTTCCTGGCCTTCACCCGAGTGCAGGAATCCTCGGCCGACGCGGCCGGAGCGAAATATCTCTCGGAGGCGGGGATTTCGGGCAAGGGATCGATCGAATTCTTCAAGAAGCTCCAGAACCTGGAATTCCGGTACGGCTACAGCCAGGACGAGGATGCCGCGTTTTCCCGCACCCATCCCCTGACGGGCGACCGCATCGCCAACCTGCGGAACACGCTGGAGCAGGACCCGGCCTGGGACAGGCAACCCGACCCGACGATCCAGGAGCGCTTCGAAAGAGCCAAGGCGAAGCTCTATGGCTATCTTGCGACGCCGCAGGCGACCTTGCGGGACTATCCCCCGACGATGACCGGGATTCCGGCGCGCTATGCCCGGGCCTATGCCTATCACAAGGACGCACAGATCGATAAGGCGCTCGTCGAGACCAAGGCGCTGATCGAGATGGATCCGCACGATCCTTATTTCCTCGAGCTGCAGGGCCAGATTTTGCTGGAGTCCGGACGTCCGGAGGAGGCATTGGCGCCGCTTCGCGAAGCAACGCGGTTGACCGGGAACAATCCCCTGATTGCCTCTTCCTTCGGCCACGCCTTGATCGCCACGGAGGACTCGAAGAACTTTGCCGAGGCCGAAACAGTTCTGCGCGCCGCAGTGGCGAAGGATCGGGAAAATCCCTTCGCGTGGTATCAATTGGGCGTGGTCTATGCCGAACGCGGCGACATGCCGCGTGCACGCCTGGCGAGCGCTGAGCAGCAGATTATGACCGGTCGCACGGCTGAAGCGCTCCAGAGCGCCCAGGTGGCCGAGCGTGGCCTTCCTCCCGGCTCGCCCGATTGGATCAGAGCGCAGGATATCACGCTTCAGGCGCGGGCCGAGCTCGATCGCGCGAAGTCGCGCAAATAGGGGACCGCAAAATGGGGAAGGAGGGTTGGTTGCGCAGTTCCGGCTTGATTGGCGCGATTGCGCTTTGCGCCATCCTGCTGGGCTTCGCCGGCGGATGGGCGTGGCAGGCGAGCCTCGGCCGCGGCGCGACGGAGGAGATCGTCCATGATTACATCATGGAGCATCCGGAGGTGCTCCCGCAGGCGATGCAGCGCCTGCAGGATCGCGAACTGGCCCGGCGGATAGAGCCGCTGCGGGGCACATTGCAGCTGCCTTATCCGGGTGCCACGCTGGGCAACCCCAAAGGGTCGGTGGTGCTGGTCGAATTCGCCGACTACAATTGCCCCTATTGCAAGATGAGTGTGGCGGACGTGGAAGCCCTGATTGCGGCGAACGACGATCTTCTGGTCGTCCTTCGGCAGGATCCCGTGCTTTCGCCCGAAAGCGATGTTGCCGCGCGCATGGCGCTTGCGGCGGCGGATCAGGGCAAGTTTCCCGCCTTCCACGAAGCCATGTACGCCAAGGACCACCTGTCGGCGGAAACGATCGAAGCTGCCGCCAGAAGCGCAGGAGTGGATGTGGCCAGGGCGAGGGCGGACATCGCGGCCGGTAAGTACGAAGCGGAACTCAACAACAACCGCCGGCTGGCCGAGATGATTGGCTTTTCGGGAACCCCGTCATGGGTCGTCGGGGGAAGGGCGCTTTCGGGGGCAGTCGGACGGGAGGTTCTTCAGGCTGCGGTAGACGCAGCGCGGGAAGGGTGATCTGGCCTCCCAAACGGTCAAGTCGCACCACGCCATGGCAAAACGTCCTGACCAGCCGCGGAAAATGGGCTAGACTACGCAGTTATGGCGGTTTTGGCCTTCCGACCCACCCCGTTCTTCGCGAACAAGAACCGGGCCTTCTGGGACCTGCAATTCGCGGGCTGGGGGGGCGCGATGCTGATGCGCGCCGTCACTGCACTGGCGAACGCTCAGCCGCTGTCGTTCCTGATCCTCGTTGTTATTGCCGCGATCACCGGGTTTTCGATCAGCTTGATTCTTTCGGTGATCTATCGCCAGCTCATTCATCAGCGGCCCTATGTCACCTGGGGCGCAACCGCAGTGGTCCTGGCCCTGGCGGTCAGCCTCTATGCCTCAATCGACGCGTGGGTGATCGACCTGTATCGGCCGGAGAGCGAGGCTAGCTTCGCTTCGCTGTTCCTCGGCGTGTTCTACATCGACATGACGCTGCTCGGCGCATGGTCCGCGCTGTATTACGCGATCAATTTCTTCCTGCAGGTCGAAGAGCAGGCCGACCGGCTGGAAAGGCTGCAGATGCAGGCAACCGGCGCACAGCTCGCCATGCTGCGCTATCAGCTTAATCCGCATTTCCTGTTCAACACGCTCAATTCGATCTCGACGCTGGTGCTGCTCAAGCAGACCGAACCGGCCAACGCCATGCTCACACGGCTATCCTCCTTCCTGCGTCACACGCTGGTCAATGAACCCGGCGGGAAAGTCACCGTTCAGCAGGAAGTCGCCACGCTGAAGCTCTATCTCGACATCGAACGCATGCGTTTCGAAGAGCGGCTGCGGACCGATTTCCAGATCGAGCCGGAGGCGGCCAATGCGTGCCTCCCTTCGCTCCTGCTCCAGCCCCTGGTCGAAAACGCGATCAAATATGCCGTATCCCCGCAGGAAGAAGGCGCGGAAATCGCCATCAGCGCGCGGCTTGTCGGGCAAAGGCTTCGGATCACCGTGTCGGACACCGGCCCGGGATTGCAAAAGTCGCGCGGTGGACCGAGCTTGCCGAGCGCCGTGACGGGCGGAACGAGCATTGTTTCGTCCACCGGCGTCGGGCTGGCCAATATTCGCGACAGGCTGGCTCAGGCCTACGGAGAAGATCACGTTTTCGAAATCCGCACGCCGCCCCAGGGCGGCTTCACAGTGGTGATCGAGATCCCCTATGAAGCTGCTGCCGAAGAGGAGATTCAAGCCCTGCCGAAACCACCTTCCAGTCCGGCCGTTACGGTCCTGCCCTTGCAACGACAACTGGGATTGGACGCATGACGATTCGTACTATCATCGTCGATGACGAGAAACTTGCCATTCAAGGCCTGCAGCTGCGGCTTGAAGATTATCCGGACGTGGATGTTATCGACACATGCGCCAATGGGCGCGAGGCCATCCGCAAGATCAAGACCGAAAAGCCGGATCTCGTTTTCCTCGACATCCAGATGCCCGGCTTCGACGGTTTCTCCGTCGTAAAGGGGGTCATGGAGATCGAACCGCCGCTGTTCGTCTTCGTCACTGCCTATCAGGAACATGCCATCCGCGCCTTCGAAGCCAACGCGGTGAATTACCTCATGAAGCCCGTGGACGAAGACAAGCTCGCGGACACGCTCGATCGCGTGCGCACCCGGATCGCGGAGAAGCGTTCAGCGGAAGAAGCCGAAAAGCTGAAAGGCGTTCTGGCCGAAGTGGCGCCGGATGCGATCGACAATCTCGATGAGGACGAGGACACGACCTCGCGATACGAGAAGCTGATCAACGTCAAGGATCGTGGGCAGATCTTCCGCGTCGACGTCGATTCGATCGAGCATGTCGAAGCTGCCGGCGACTACATGTGCATTTACACCGGGGACAATTCGCTGATCCTGCGCGAAACGATGAAGGACCTCGAGCGGCGGCTAGACCCCAGAATTTTCCAGCGCGTCCATCGCTCCACCATCGTCAATCTGGACAAGGTCCGGCAGGTGAAGCCGCATACCAACGGCGAATGCTTCCTGATGCTGGAAAGCGGTGCGCAGGTGAAGGTCAGCCGGTCCTACCGCGACGTGGTGGCCCGCTTCGTCCACTAGCTTCGTGCATTAGGCTGCCCGCCGCTCTCTGCGGCGCTTGAGGCAGAACGGAAAACCCGCCACAAGCCTCGGCATGACAGGCTTCACCATGCCCGGCTTCGATCTCGACGGCTTCGTTCGCATGGCGCTGGACGAGGATCTCGGCGTCGGACTTCCCGGAGGGGGGCATGACGTCACCTCGGAAAGCGTGATTCCGCCGGAGGCACGCTTCTCCGGTGTCATGGACAGCCGCGAGGGCATAGTCGTCGCAGGCCTTCCGGTCGCGGCGGCCTTTTTTCGCGCACTGGAGCCCCGCATGGAAATCGAGATCCTGGCCGAGGAAGGCCAGGAAGTCGTCCCCGGAGCCAAACTGATGCGCCTGTCAGGCAATGCCCGGGCTATGCTGACCGCCGAACGCAGTGCTCTCAACATCGTGCAGCACCTCTCCGGCATCGCCACGATGACACGCGCCTACGTGCGTGCGATCGGCGGCGCAAAGGCGCGGCTGCTGGACACACGCAAGACCATTCCGGGCCTTCGCCATCTGGAGAAATACGCCACCCGCATGGGCGGCGCGCAGAACCACCGCATGGGGCTGTGGGATGCCGCGATGATCAAGGACAATCACGTCGCGGTGGCCGGCTCGGTCGGTCAGGCCGTGGGTGCGGCCAGGGCCGCCGGCGTCGAGCGGATCATCTGCGAGGTCGACCGGATCGACCAGATCGAGCCGGCGATCGCGGCCGGGGCGAGCCACCTGCTGCTGGACAATATGGGGCCCGACATGCTGCGCGAGGCAGTTGCCCTGATCGACGGGCGCGTGGCGACTGAGGCATCGGGCGGCGTCACGCTGGAGACAATCGGCGCGATCGCCGCGAGCGGGGTCGACTATGTTTCGGTCGGGCGCATCACCCAGAGTGCGCCGGCGGCCGATATCGGGCTCGACTTCACGCCATTGTGAGATGGCGTTGAAGTGCCTCACCCTTCTTGCGCTGCTACTTCTGCTGGCTGCGGCCCCTGCCAATGCCCAGGCTTATCAGTGCCGCCTACCGCAGGCGCCGATCTCGGTGCCGAAAATCGTGCCGGACGGGCCGTCCCGGAAAACGCCCGTGCTCGGCTATACGCTGGCGCTGTCCTGGTCGCCGGAATATTGCCGTGGCCGAGCGGGCAGCGCGCCGGACCGCGTCCAATGTTCGGGCAGGAATGGCCGCTTCGGACTAGTGCTCCACGGGTTGTGGCCCGAAGGGGCCAATGGCCGCTGGCCGCAATGGTGCCCGACAGTGCGCCAGCCTTCGCCCGAGCTGCTGCGGCGCCACCTCTGCATGACGCCCTCGGCGCAGCTCCTGGCACATGAATGGGCCAAGCACGGCGCCTGCATGGTCCGCACGCCCGAAGCCTATTTCAAGGTCGGCCGCATCCTGTGGGAGTCGCTGACGCTTCCCGATCTCGACCGTCTCTCCCGCCGGGAAGGCCTGAATGCCGGCATGATCCGCGAGGCGTTCAGCGCGGCCTTTCCCGCGCTGAAGCCGGAAATGGTCGGCTTGACGCTCAATGATCGCGGATGGCTGCAGGAGGTGCGCATCTGCTATGATAAACGCTTCCTGCCCGCGCGCTGCAATCGAAGCCAGTTCGGCCCCGGGAATGCAGCTCCCGCCAAAATCTGGAGAGGGCTGTGAGTACAAAAATAACCCATGTGGCATTTTGTGCTTGACAAGCGTCACGCTGTCAGGTTAGAAATGCGGAACATCGCGATGGTGCGAGTCGGACGGCGCTCCCGACCTGACCCCGCGATGGCCGATCAGGCGGCGGATCGGTTGGCCAGCATCAACACCCCTGGGCGTCAGCCTCTTTTCGTCTGAAAGAATTCGCGCAGCAGCCCGGCGGCCTGGTCCTCGCCCATGCCCGAATAGATTTCCGGCCGGTGGAGGCATTGCGGCTGCTCGAAGATCCGGCCGCCATGTTCCACTGCGCCGCCTTTGGGATCGGGTGCGGCGTAGTAGAGCCGGGCGATCCGGGCATGTGCGATCGCGCCGGCGCACATCGCGCAGGGCTCCAGCGTGACCCACAGGTCGCAGTCTTCGAGCCGTTCGCTCTGCAGCGCCTCTGCCGCCCGCCGGATCGCCAGCATTTCGGCATGGGCAGTCGGGTCCTTCAGCGCGCGGGGCGCGTTATGCGCTTCTGCGATGATCCGGCCCTGATGAACCACCACGGCGCCCACGGGAACTTCGCCTTCGCTGGCGCCCCTGCGGGCAAGTTCCAGCGCCTGGATCATCGGGGTGGGAAGCGGCCAACGTGTCACCCAGCCGTGCTAGTCTGCCGCGGCCGGCGGAGCAACGGCCCCGCGCACGCCGGGTGAGACACTGCCAAGGTGTGGGATTGCTTGACGATTCGGGTGTCCCCCGCTATGCGCGCCGCTTTCCGGGGACAAACCCGACCAATTTCGAACGAGAGAGAACATGTCGCGGATCTGCGAACTGACCGGCAAGGGCCGACAGGTCGGCCACAATGTGAGCCACGCCAATAACAAGACCAAGCGCGTCTTCCTGCCCAATTTGCAGAACGTCACGCTGCTGTCGGAGAAGCTCGATCGCAGCTTCAAGTTCCGCGTTTCGACGCATGGTCTGCGTTCGGTCGAGCATAATGGCGGCCTCGACAACTGGCTGCTCAAGACCGCGGACGACAAGCTCTCGCCTCGCGCGCTCAAGGTGAAGCGCGAGCTGGTCAAGGCCGACAAGGCCGCCTGACGAGCTGCCGCCCGGCTTGCCGGGCGAATGCCCCCAAAGAATTCGGAAACGGCGCGCTGGCTTCCGGCGCGCTTTTTCGTTTGGCCAGCGTTCTGCTCGCTTCGGACTGCTACTCCCTCGATCCGCGCGGAACCCCGGAGCCTTCTTGCCATTCGAGGCGGACGAGCAGGCTGCGCTGAATGAACTGGGCGCCGTTATCGTCTGAAATCAGCCAGATTACGGCAGGGCCGCCTCCTGCACCGCCGGTAACGGTCAAACCTTCGTAATTGTCGCGAGGAATGGGGCCTTCCAGTTCTGCCAGGGGCTCCCACTTCCACGACTTGCCTGCCTCGATCGTGGCAGGGTCGGCCACCAGCAGCCGTCCGGCGAAATGAGGAGGTATGCCGATTCTCACGCCGCGGAGCAGGATCAGCACCCGGCCATCGGGCAACAGGGCCATGTCGCTGGGGTTATAGCCTTCCGGCGGCCGGAACGTGAACGACAGCGGCTCCCCGCCTTCCAGCGGGTCACCAGAGAAAAGCAGGCCGATGCTGGCCCGTCCGTCTTCTGCCAGCGGTTCCTCCGACAGGACGATAAACCTGCCATCGGGCAGGCGGGTCATCGCCTCCGGGCCGGAATTTCGCGGCCAGGCTCGCATCGCATCGGGGGAGACCGCGCGGATATCACCAAAGTCTGCATTGCCCCGTAGGATCGCGTTGCGCCCTTCCAGCGCCATCCAGATCCGCCCGGTCACGAGGTCCTGCGCCGCGGCTTCGATGTCGCGGGAATGTTTGAAGTGATCGCCGCCCGGAAGGATCGCGCCGATCCCGGCGGTGCCGGATTGCCGGGGAGGCATGGCCATGCGCAGATAGGCGCCGCGATCGCTCAGGGCGAGCAGCGTCCGGTCATCGGGAGCAAGCAGGGCGGAATAGGAACCGAAGTCATCATTCGGGCTTGAAAGCTTCCACAGCCCGGTAACGAGCGGCCCCTCCGCTCCTCCGATCCGCGCCCGCTCGCCCGCCGGCAGCGGAAGAGGCGTGGCCTTCAGGATCTGCTCGTGATTCGGCGGCGGTAACTCGAAACGCCAGAAGGTGCCGGGGGAAAGCCCCAGCCCGACGATCAAGAGGAGTAGAAAGCGACGCATGTCCAAGGGTGCAGGACTATCTCATCGGCCCCGTGAACAGGATCGGGTCGACCCGCGCGTCCTGCCATTTCATGCTCCAGTGAAGATGGGGCCCCGTCGCCCGCCCCGTCATCCCGATACGGCCGATATACTGCCCTTGGCTGACGCGCTCCCCTTCCTTTACCGCCAGTTCCGAGCAGTGAAGAAAGGCGCTGTTGAGCCCCATGCCGTGGTCGATGATCAGCAGTTTCCCCTCGAGCGAGAAGGGCTGCTCCGAAGCCAGGACTACCACTCCGTCCGCCGGCGCAACGAAAGGTGTGCCGCTTTCCCTCGTCGCGATGTCGATGCCGGAGTGATAGCTCCCGGCTTCGCCGCGATAGATCCGCTGCGATCCAAAACGGCCCGAGATCCGCCCCTGTGCCGGCCAGATGAAGCTTTGACGCCAGCCATCCGTATCGGAGCGCACGGCGCGCGCCGCGGCTATCCGCGCAAGTTCCGGCTCGCGGATGCGCATGAAAGCCGCGCTGGGCCCGCCGCTGCGCTGGGCGATATTGACGTGCTCGATGTTCCAGGCGCGGGGGGAAACCGAGATGTCCTGCCTGACGGTGCTGCCACCCTCGCGCGTTGCGACAAGCACGGCATGGGGGCCGGCATCGCGGTCGAACGCGGCGAAGAACGAGCCGTCCGGCGAGAGGGCCAGCGGTTTGCCATTGAAAGTCGCCGAAACCGTTCGGGCAGGAACGACGCCGCGGATCCAGCCGCCTTGAGTCAATTCGCCGCCAAACTCAAATTGTGCGGGCAAGCTGGCGAGTGGTTCCTCCTGCGGGGCGAACGTCTCTGCCTGCTCGGGAGGATCGGTGTTCGACACCGCCGAAGGAGCCGTGGCTGCCGGGACGCACGCCTGCAGCAGCGCCAGCATGCTGCCGGCGCAGATGCCCGCCCAGGCGAGCCTGGCGGCCTTCACGCCCGGCCCAGAAGCCGGCGTGTGGCAATCTCGGGGCTGCAATAGGGCTCCTGCCTCTCGACGCTCCAATAGCGGAGCTCTTCAAGAGGAATGGCCTCGCCGGTAACGGCGCAGGTCACGAACTTCCCGGGCTTCACCACGCGAAAGCCGTTAGGACCGTAAAGGAGTGTGGCGGCGCGATCGCCGGAAGACATCAACATGACCAAGCCTTTAGACTCGTTCCAGTTCGAGTTGAACCGGAACGAGTCGATATTTTTGCCTTGTCGCCGTGATTTCCAAGCCGGCAGGTCATTCCACCTGCCTCGAAATCGCTCCGGCAAGGCGCCGCGATCAGAACAGTTCCGCCTGCTCGCCCGGACCGGTTTTGGGCGGCTTGCGCTGGCTCTGCCCTGAACGGGGTGCGCCGCCGCTGCCGGGCGTGACGTCAAGCGAGCCATCACGGAATTTCAGCGTAAGCGCGCTTTCCTTCTCCGCCTCGGCGCGATCCGTGAGCGTGCGGCCGGCCGCATCGGTCACGCGGACATAGCCGCGCTCAAGCGGGCGGTCGGGATGAAGCTGTTCGGCAAGCCTTCCCAGCACATCCAGCCGCTCCTGCCTCTGCGCGACAGGCCGCGTCAGCAGCGTGGGCACGAGCCGCACCCCGGCAAGCTGCAACCTGCTGTCGGCTTGCCGCGCCCGATCGGAGAGGCCGCGCCGCAACCGCTCGGAAAGGTCGTCGAGCCGCTGCGCCGCCTGGGCGGCCAGCGCTTCGGGGCGGGGCAGCCGTCTGACGCGTGCGTCCAGCCGCTCGCGCCCGAGAGCGACGGGGCGGAGGATCGCGCGGCGCTTGCGAAGCGCGAACTCCTCCACCGACGCAGCAAGCTCGGCGCGTACCGGCGCAGCCATCTCCGCCGCTGCTGTAGGCGTCGGCGCACGGCGATCGGCGGCGAAATCGGCAAGGGTTGTGTCGGTTTCGTGTCCGACCGCGGAAATCACCGGGATAGAACACTCGGCGATTGCGCGGACGACGATCTCCTCGTTGAAGCTCCATAGGTCCTCGATCGAGCCGCCGCCTCTTGCGACGATCACGACGTCGGGCCGGGGCACGGCGCCCCCGGCCGCCATCGCCGAGAAGCCACGAACCGCGGCCGCGATCTGATCGGCCGAACCCTGCCCCTGGACCAGCACCGGCCAGACCAGAACATGGCAGGGGCAGCGATCCGCCAGGCGATGCAGGATGTCTCGAATCACCGCGCCAGTCGGAGACGTCACCACGCCGATCACGCGCGGCAGGAACGGGAGCGGGCGCTTGCGTTCTGCCCGGAACAGCCCTTCGGCCTCGAGCCGGGCCTTGGTTCTTTCGAGCAGGGCCAGCAGGGCGCCTTCGCCGGCAATCTCCATCTGCTCGATGACGATCTGATAGGAGGACCGCCCGGCATAGGTTGTGAGCTTGCCGCTGGCGATCACTTCCACGCCGTCCTCCGGCCGGAATCCCAGCCGCTGCGCATTGCCGCGCCACATCACCCCGTCGATCTGCGCATTCTCGTCCTTGAGCCGGCAATAAAGATGGCCGGAGGCCGCGAGTTTGACGCCCGACAATTCTCCGCGCAGCCGAACGTAGCCGAAAGCGTCCTCCACCGTCCGCTTCAAGCGGGCGGAAATCTCGGTGATGGTCAGCGGCTCGGCGTTGTCCCCGGGGGCGCTGCGCGCTACCAGCCCCGAACCTATCGCATCGTTGCCTGAATACGGGCTGGAAGAAGGGCCGGGCATGAACATCCTTTTGCTGGGATCGGGTGGACGCGAACATGCGCTTGCCTGGAAGCTAGCGCAATCCCGCCTGCTGGCGGCGCCGGAGGACGCGTTCTATGCCGCGCCGGGCAATCCCGGGATTGCCGATCATGCGACGCTGGTCCAGCTCGACGTGGCGGATCATGCGGCGGTGGCGTCGTTTTGTGCGGAGAAGTCGATCGGGCTGGTCGTGGTCGGGCCTGAAGCGCCGCTTGTCGATGGGCTGGCGGACAGTCTTCGGGCAGAAGGTATCGCGGTGTTCGGCCCCTCCAGGGCCGCGGCCCAGCTCGAGGGAAGCAAGGCCTTCACCAAGGAGCTGTGCGACCGTGCGAAGATCCCCACTGCCGGCTATGTCCGCACCAGATCGCTGGACGAGGCAGTCGCGGCGCTGAACAGGTTCAACCCACCTTACGTGCTCAAGGCGGATGGGCTGGCCGCGGGCAAGGGCGTGATCATCGCCGAGAGCCTTGCCGAGGCCGAGACGGGGCTGGCGGAGATGTTCGGCGGCGCCTTCGGGGAAGCGGGCGCGGAAGTTGTGATCGAGGAATTCCTGGAAGGAGAGGAAGCGAGCTTCTTCGTCCTCACCGATGGAGCGATGATCCTACCCATCGGCACCGCGCAGGATCACAAGCGCGTGGGAGACGGCGATACCGGGCCCAATACCGGCGGAATGGGGGCTTACAGCCCGGCACCGGTGCTGACGCCGCTGCTGCAGGGCGAAGTGATCGAGCGGATCATCGCGCCGACCGTGCGGACGCTGGCGGAGGAGGGCACACCCTATTCGGGCGTGCTCTATTGCGGCCTTATGCTGACGAAGGACGGCCCGAAGCTGATCGAGTATAATTGCCGCTTCGGCGATCCCGAATGCCAGGTGCTGATGATGCGGCTGGAAAGCGATATCGGGGAATACATGCTTGCTTGCGCCCAAAGCAGCCTGGCCACCTTGCGCCCTCCGCGCCTGTCGGAAGAGACGGCGCTGACGGTGGTTTTGGCGGCCAACGGCTATCCAGCTACGCCCGAGAAGGGTGGGAAGATTGGCGGGATCGACTACGCCGAGGCTGGCGGGGCGAAAGTGTTTCACGCCGGTACTGCGCTAGACGGCGATGGCCACCTGGTCGCTGCCGGCGGACGCGTGCTCAACGTCACAGCGCTCGGTGCCAGTGTTGGTGAGGCCCAAACCGCCGCTTACGCAGCAGTCGATGCGATCGATTTCCCCGGCGGCTTCTGCCGCCGCGATATCGGCCATCGGGAAATCGCGCGCGAAACGGAGTGACCTGTCAGCCGAAGCGCTTTTCGATCAGCTCGCGCAGATCCGCTTCCGGCCGGGCGCCGTAGTGGGAGATGATTTCGGCCGCAGCGACCGCGCCCATGGTGAGGCAGGTCGTTAGGGACTCGCTTCGGAGATAGCCGAACAGGAAGCCTGCGGCGAACAGGTCACCCGCGCCGGTAGTGTCCACGATCTCTTCAACCGGTTCTGCGGGGACATTCGCGCGCTCCCCGCCGGCAACCGCGCAGGCGCCTGCTGCGCTCCGCGTCACCACCAGCAGAGGCAGCTTAGGCGCGAGCATGGTGATGCCGGCTTCGAAATCCGCCGCACCGGTGAGCGCCCCCAACTCGACATGATTGGCGAAAAGGATATCGATCAGGCCAGCGTGGATCAGCGCGAGAAAGTCGCCACGATGCCGCTCGATCACGGAAGCGTCCGAGAGAGTGAAGGCGACCTTGCGCCCCGCCGCCTTCGCCGCCTCGATCGCCTTGCGCATTGCGGCGCGCGGCTCCTCGGGCGACCATAGATAGGCTTCGAGATAGAGCACCGCCGCATCGGCTACGGCTCGCAGGTCGAGAGCGGCGGATGGCAGGAACTGCGAGGCTCCGAGATAGGTGTTCATCGTGCGCTGTCCATCGGGCGTAACGAAAATCAGGCAGCGCCCGGTGGGCGGGTTGCCGGGGCGAGGGGGTGTATCGAAGTCGATCCCGGCGGCGCGGATATCGTGCGCGAAGACTTCCCCCAGCTGATCGTCCGCCACCTGGCCGATGAAAGCGCATTGCGCGCCCAGTGCCGCTAGGCCTGCAAGGGTGTTGGCCGCCGATCCGCCGGAAATCTCGCGTGCGGGCCCCATCGCGTCATAGAGCCGCGCCGCGCGTGCCGCATCGACGGGTGTCATTCCGCCGCGCAGCAACCCGAGTTCCTCGATGAGCCCGTCCTCACAAGGAGCCATTACGTCGACGATCGCATTGCCGATCGCGATGACGTCATAACGCGGTTTGGACATGCAATTCCCTTGTCCGAAAATGTCTCCGGGCTGTCGTTCACCGACGCCGCGCAGTCTGGCAGAGGCTCCGTGGCCGTTGACTTGCCGCGCAGGTCACGCGATCGCAAGCCTCATGCCTGCCCTCGCCCCTTCCATGCTGCTTGCGCTCGGGCAACTGGCCGATCCGCGAATTCTGCGTGTGCTGGCGAAGACGCTCGCGGTGACACTGCTGCTGTTCACCGCACTTGGCACACTGGGCTGGTTCGCGCTCGATTGGGCATTCGGCCGCGCGGGGCTGACGGACGGATTATTCTTCGGAGCGGAGGGCGTGCGCGAGCTTGCATCGCTGCTGCTCGTGGTGATCGCGGGTTGGCTGCTCTGGCGGATTGTCGCGATGACGGTGATTGCCTTCTACGCGGACGAAGTGGTGCTGGCAGTGGAGCAGCGCCACTATCCCCAAGCTGCGGCGCAGGCGCGCAATCTCACCCTGCGCGAGCAATTTACGACCAGCCTCGCCGCTGCCGGACGGGCGCTGCTGTTCAACCTTCTGGCGCTTCCTTTCGCGCTGGCATTGCTGGTGACGGGGATTGGAACCGCGATCCTGTTCTGGCTCGTCAATGCGGTGCTCGTCGGCCGCGAGTTGTCGGACATGGTCTGGCTGCGCCACCGCCACGCCGCTGGCAATGCCTCTCCGATCGGCGCAGCCGAGCGCTTTTTCCTCGGCGGCGTGATCGCGGGATTGCTGTTGGTGCCGGTCGTCAGCTTCCTTGCCCCAATGATCGGTGCGGCGAGCGCCACCCATCTCGTCCATCGCAAGCGGAGCGCTACCAATGGATAATCGATGCCTTCTGGCCCTGGCGCTGCCGGCGTTGCTGGCCGGCTGTGGCGCGGCCGTCCCTCGTCCCGCGTCGACCCCGCCCACTCCTGCCGCGGTGCCGCCAAGCGACCCCGCCATCGCAGTGCGTCCGCCGCCCGATGCGCAGGTCCTGCGCCTGCCCGGCCTCGAAGGCGTGATCGGTGCAACCGCGCCGGGCCTGATGGCACAATTCGGTCAGCCTCGTCTCGATGTGCAGGAAGGGGATGCGCGCAAGCTGCAGTTTAGCGGCACTGCCTGCGTGCTCGATATCTATCTCTATCCTTCGCGATCCGGGGCCGAGCCGAGCGCCACCTATGTCGATGCACGGCGCGCGAGCGATGGGAAGGATGTAGACCGCGCTGCCTGCGTGGCGGCGCTAAAACGGCGTTAGAGCGCAGCCACGGTCGGATTAAACGGTGAAGCTTTCGCCGCAGCCGCAGGCACCGGTGGCGTTAGGATTCTGGAACACGAAGCCGGCGGTGAAGTCGTCTTCCTGCCAGTCCATGGTCGACCCGACGAGGTAGAGCACGCTGGCCCCGTCGATGAAGAATGTCCCGCCCGGTGTTTCGATCCTTTCGTCAAAGGCGTCGGCCTCCGTCACGTAATCGACCGAATAGGCAAGGCCGGAGCAGCCGCGGCGAGGTGTCGAAAGCTTCACGCCGATCGTGCCGGCGGGGGCGTCCTTCATCAGGTCGGCTACGCGCTGCTCCGCGGCCGGAGTCAGAGTCACGGCGGCAGGGCGGGCGCGGATCTTCGTCTGCGTCATCATAACATTCCCAATTCCAGCCGGGCTTCGTCGCTCATCTTCGCGGGGTCCCAAGGCGGATCCCAGACGAGGTTGACCTCCGCATCGCGAATGCCCGGAACCGAGCCAACGCGGAGTTCGACTTCCCCCGGCATGCTTTCGGCCACCGGACAATGAGGCGTGGTGAGCGTCATCGTCACCGCCACGTCGCCATCGTCCGACACGTCCACCCCGTATATAAGACCGAGGTCGTAGATATTCACGGGTATTTCAGGATCGTAGATTTCCCGCAGCGCGTCTATCACTGCTTCGTATAGCTCGCCCCCCGGCTCTCCGGGCGCGGCGGCGGCGGGCTTCTGTGCCAGAAAGCCCTCAAGATAGTCGCGCTTGCGCTCCAGCTTCTCGCCCAGGCTTTCCTCCGCGCCGATGTCGACGCGCGCGCGAGGGGGCGTCTCCACGCGGTCCACCTCCTCGACGGAAAAGCCATTCTTCGGCGCATCACTCATCCGAAAATCCTTTTCGTCCTTTCAATCCCGGCGAGCAGCGCCGTGACATCGTCCTCGTCATTGTAGATCCCGAAGCTCGCCCGGGCAGTGGCGGGTACACCTAGATGATCCATCAGCGGCTGCGCGCAATGATGGCCCGCGCGGATCGCGACATTCTCCTCGTCGAGGATCGTGCCGAGATCGTGGGGATGAATACCGTCGATTGCGAAGCTGACAATTCCAGCCGCGTCGTCCGGCCCGAACACCGTGACATTGTTGAGCCCGCGCAATTGCCGGCGCAGGCTGGCTACCAGGGCGTTCTCGTGCCGCTCCGCCTCGTCCAGCCCAATCGACCCGAGATAATCCACCGCCGCGCCGAAGCCGATCGCCTCGGCAATCGCGGGCGTGCCGGCCTCGAAACGCTGGGGTGCCGGGGCATAGGTGGTCTTGGCGAAGGTCACCCGGTCGATCATCGCGCCGCCACCCTGGTAGGGAGGCATCGCCTCAGCGATCTCCTCCCGGACCCATAAGGCGCCGATGCCGGTGGGGCCGTAGAGCTTGTGCGCGCTGAAGGCATAGAAATCGCAATCCAGCGCCGCCACGTCGACTTTGAGGCGAGGTACAGCCTGGCATCCGTCGAGCAGAATCTTTGCGCCCACGCCATGCGCGAGGTCGGCAGCGCGGCGTCCGTCGAGCTTGGAGCCGAGCACGTTGGAGACATGGGCGAAGGCTACCAGCTTGTGCCGCTCCGTCAGCATCGCTTCCGCAGCGTCAAGATCAATCCGTCCGTCCTCGGTGAGCGGGCAGACATCGATCTCGGCGCCTGTGCGCTCCGCGATCAACTGCCAAGGGACGATATTGGAATGGTGTTCCAGCAAGGATAGCAGGATCCTGTCCCCTGGGCGCAGGTTGGCCGCGCCCCATGTGGCGGCGACGAGATTGATCCCCTCAGTCGCGCCGCGGGTGAAGATCACTTCCTCTTCGCGGCCGCCGATGAAGTTCGCCACGTGTCGCCGCGCCGCTTCGTAGGCCAGCGTCATCTCGGCCGAGCGTGCGTAGACCCCGCGATGGACGGTGGCATAATCGTGCCCCAGCGCCTGCGTGACGGCATCAATCACCGCTTGCGGCTTCTGCGCCGTCGCAGCGGTATCGAGATAATGCCACTCGCGCCCCGCGCTGTTGACGAGGCCCGGAAAATCGGCCTTGCGGCTCAGGAGGTCGGTCGCGGTGCTCACAGCTTGCCTCCGTCCAGCGCATCATCATCCAGTGCGTCGATCGCCTCGCTGAACAGACGTTCGCGCAAATCCTCGTCTTCGATGGCCATGAAGGCATCGGCGATGAAGGCCTGCACCAGCAGCTTCTTCGCCAGCTCAGGCGGCAGACCGCGCGCCGCCATGTAGAATGCCGCCGCTTCGTCCAGCGCGCCGATTGCCGCGCCGTGCGCGCATTTCACGTCATCGGCAAAGATCTCCAGCTCGGGCTTGGCGTTGGCCGTCGCACCTTTCTCGAGCAGGATCGCCCGGAAATTTTGCGCCGCGTCGGTCTTCTGTGCATCGCGCGCAACTTCGATTCGCCCGAGGAAATTGCCAGTCGACTTGCCCCATTGGACCGACCGCACCACCTGGTTCGAGGTCGCGCCGGGATGGGCATGCAGCACGCGGGTCACGAATTCCTGCCGCTTGATGCCTCCGCCGATCGTGACGCCGCCGAATTCGAAATGCGCGCCGTCTTCCAGCGTCACCTCCACTTCGGCGCGGGCATAAGGGCCTGCGGGATTGATCAGGAACAGTTCGAAACGGCCCCCTCGCCCGACCTGCACGCGCAGGCGGTCAACGCCGGCTGCAACCGTCGCGGTCTGGCAGACGGTGTCGCCTGCCGCCACCGACAACTCGCGCCATTGATCGAGCGCGACCGGATCGGCGGCCGCCAGCCAGGCGGCGTCGGCATAGCGCCAATCCTCGTCATGCGTGGTGGGGAGGGTGGCCAGTTCGTTCATGCTGCGACTGCCTCGTACCCTTGTTCCTCGAGTTGCAGGGCCAGTTCCGGCCCGCCCGACTTCACGATCCGGCCCTTCGCCAGCACGTGCACCGCGTCCGGCTTCACCACGTCCAGCAGCCGCTGATAGTGCGTGATCAGCAGCACGCCCTTGTCGGGAGAGCGCATGATCGCATTGATCCCCTCACCCACGATACGCAGTGCATCGATGTCGAGCCCGCTGTCGGTTTCGTCCAGCACCGCGAAAGCGGGATCGAGAATCCCCATCTGGACCATCTCGGCGCGCTTCTTCTCGCCGCCAGAGAAGCCGACATTCACGTTGCGCTTGAGCATGTCCATGTCGAGCCTGAGCAGTTCGGCCTTCTGCCGTGCAAGCTTGAGGAACTCGCCGCCGGAGAGCGGCTCCTCCCCGCGCGCCCGGCGCTGCGCGTTCAGCGCCTCGCGCAGGAACTGAACGTTGGAGACGCCCGGGATCTCGACCGGATACTGGAAACCCAGGAACAGCCCGGCAGCGGCGCGCTCATGTGGTTCGAGGGACAGGAGGTCCTGTCCCATGAACGTCACCGAACCTTCGGTCACTTCGTAACCCGGCCGGCCGCCAAGGACATAGGCGAGCGTGGACTTGCCTGCCCCGTTGGGGCCCATGATCGCATGGACTTCGCCCGCATTCACCGTGAGGGTAAGTCCGTTGAGGATCCGCGTGCCGCCAACAGTGGCGTGGAGATTGTCGATATTCAGCATCGTCACTTTACTTCGCCATCCCAATAATCCGTTTCGATCATCCGCCCCACCGCCCGGATCGAGCCAGTGGCGCGGTCTCCCCCCACCACGCCGGCCCGAAAGGCCACTTTCCCGCTGTCGGGGTATTGCACGACGTCGGCCGCCGGGTTGGAGGAAAAGGTGAGGTAGACGAGGTCCTCTTCGCCTGTATTCTCGATCTGATGCGCGCGGCTGGCCATCGGCGCGCCGATCATGTCGCCGGCCTTGATGGGAAAGCGCTCATCACCCCAGCGGTACGTGCCGGCGCCTTCCAGGATCACCATCATCTCATCCGCCATGTGATGAACGTGATGGGGGAACGCCTTCTTGCCCGGCGGCACCACCTGCAGTGCACAGCCAAGCTGGGTCAGCCCGAGCAGCGGGCCGACCCGCATTAATTTCTGCGCGAAATCGCCGCCGCCGACAAAGTCCTGCGGCTGAAGTTCGGAACGCGAAAGCACGATCTTCTCGGGCTCGGCCATCAGCCTGCGCTCCTTTCACCGGGCGCAGCGAGTCGCGGCCGCTCGAACGGCTTGGCGAGCTCGGCCCGCACCGCCTCGATCACCACATCGATCTCTTCGAGAACCTGCCTTTCGGAAAAGCGAAGCACCCGCACGCCGACATCGGTCAGCTTGCGGTCCCTGAGCGCCGCCAGAGTCGCTTCGCTCTCGCTGCCGCCTTCGCCGGGAACTCCACCGACCTCGATCACCAGCCATCGAGACTTGCAGGCGAAATCGACGATCGCGCTGCCCATCACCACTTCGCGATTGAAGGTGAAGCCGCATTGCTTGTCCTTGATCCGCTCCCACAGCGCCTGCTGCGCTGCACCGGGATTGCGCCGCATGTCGCGCGCCCGCGCCTTGAGCGCCTCGGCGCGGCTGGCCGACACGTTCCAGGCCCGTGCGACCTGCGCTGCGCTGCGCTGCTCGGCGCGCTGCGACACTAGACCCAGCGAGAGCTTCTTCCGCTCCTGCGTCATCCGACGCTCCCCTCGAGCGAGATCCCCAGCAGCTTCTGCGCCTCGACGGCGAACTCCATCGGCAATTGCTGCAGCACTTCCTTGGCGAAGCCGTTGACGATCAACGCCACGGCCTCTTCCTGCCCAAGCCCGCGCTGCATCGCGTAGAACAGCTGATCGTCGCTGATCTTGCTGGTAGTCGCCTCATGCTCGATCTGCGCGCTGGGGTTCTTCACCTCGATATAAGGGACCGTGTGCGCCCCGCACCGGTCGCCCAGCAGCAGCGAATCGCACTGGGTGAAATTGCGTACACCCTCGGCATTGGGGCCGACGCGAACCAGCCCGCGATAGGTGTTGTTGCTGCGCCCGGCGCTGATCCCCTTCGAGACGATGGTGGAGCGGCTTCCGGCGCCGTTGTGGATCATCTTGGTGCCGGTGTCCGCCTGCTGGAAATTGTTGGTGACGGCGACCGAATAGAACTCCCCGATCGAATCCTCACCGTTGAGCACGCAGCTGGGATATTTCCAGGTGATCGCGCTGCCGGTTTCGACCTGCGTCCAGCTGACCTTGCTGCGCTTCCCCTGGCACAGGGCGCGCTTGGTGACGAAATTGTAGATTCCGCCCTTGCCCTCGCTGTCGCCGGGATACCAGTTCTGCACCGTTGAATATTTGATCTCCGCGTCATCGAGCGCGACCAGCTCGACCACGGCGGCGTGCAGCTGGTTCTCGTCGCGCTGCGGCGCCGTGCAGCCTTCAAGGTAGGAGACGTAGCTGCCCTTCTCGGCCACGATCAGCGTCCGTTCGAATTGTCCGGTATTCTCCGCATTGATGCGGAAATAGGTCGACAGCTCCATCGGGCAGCGAACGCCTTCCGGCACATAGACGAACGTGCCGTCGGAAAAGACCGCGCAATTCAGCGCCGCGAAGTAGTTGTCATGCTGCGGAACCACGCGCCCCAGCCACTTTCTCACCAGCTCGGGATGCTCGCGCACCGCCTCGCTGATCGACAGGAAGATGACGCCGGCCTTCTTCAGTTCTTCGCGGAAGGTGGTGGCGACGGAAACGCTGTCGAACACGGCGTCGACAGCGACCTTGCGTGCGCCTTCCACCCCGGCGAGGACCTTCTGCTCCTCGATCGGAATGCCGAGCTTGTCGTAGACGTCCTTGATCTCGGGATCGAGTTCGTCGAGCGACTTCAATTCCGGCTTCTTCTTGGGCGCGGCGTAATAGTACGCGTCCTGATAGTCGATCGGCGGGATGTTGAGCTTCGCCCAGTCGGGCGTTTTCATCTGCTGCCAGATACGGAAGGCTTTCAGCCGCCATTCCAGCATCCATTCCGGCTCCTGCTTCTTGGCCGAAATGAAACGCACGGTGTCTTCGCTCAGCCCCTTGGGCGCGAATTCCTGCTCGATATCGCTGGAGAAGCCCCATTCATAGGTTTCGAGCCTCTTCGCGGCCTCGCGCGCTTCCTGATCGCGAAGGGTGGTTTCCTCGGTCATGCCCGGCCTGCCTTTGCGGGCGCCGCGGCCTGCGGCTCGGGAGCGGCGACGAAGCGGCTGAGCGGCACGTCTGCAAGCGCGCCGCGCATCGCGGCATTCACCGCGTCCCAATGGGGCCGGGCCATGCAGGAACATTCGAGCGCGCAATCCTGCTTCCCGTGGTCGACGCAGGCGGTCAGCGCGATCGGCCCTTCCACCGCTTCGACGATATCGGCCAGCGTGATCGCCGCCGGCGGCCGCGCAAGTTGCAGGCCGCCGCGCGCGCCGCGCATCGAACGCAGCAGGCCCGCGGCAGTAAGGAGGCTGACCAGCTTCTGCACAGTCGGCACCGGAAGCCCGGCTTCCGCAGCGAGCTGTGCGGCGGATACGCGCCCGCCGCCGGCGCCGTGGCTGCCGCAATGGCGCGCCGCCGCGCTCATCGTCACAACTGCATAATCGGCCATGCTTGAAAGGCGCATTGCCCAAATATCCTTAATCGGAATGATTCGCTCCGGTTTGCATCTAGGGATGGTCTGCCGCATTGCAACAGAAATCTCGTGCCGGTTCGAAAGCGGCCAGATGCCTGTGCCGGTCTATCGATGGGAATAGGCAACCGGGCCGAGAAAAAGGGGCGGCTTCCATGGAGGAAACCGCCCTTTAAGTTGAGGAACTCGAAAGCAAAGTTGCCTCGAGCCCTTCGGGTCGCAACGCCGCTCTAAGCAGGATCCGAGCTACGGAATTGTATAAAAGCGACAGTTTCAGTGGCAATTGAGATACAATCGCATGAAAACGCGAACCAATCGCAATGTCCTTGGCCGTCGACAGATCAAAATGTCTTTGCCATAGCCGCCGCGTTCCGATGCTGTTCCGCCTGATCCGCCCCGCGCTGTTCGCGCTCGACGCCGAAACGGCACATGGATTGGCGATTCGGGCGCTCAAGCTGATGCCGAAGGGGCGCAAACCGCCCGCACCCGGCATGCTCGCTATCAGGGTGGCGGGCCTGGACTTCCCGAATCCCGTGGGCATGGCGGCCGGATTCGACAAGGATGGCGAAGTTCCCGACGCTCTGTTGGCGCTGGGCTTCGGCTTCGCCGAAGTCGGCTCGATCACCCCCTTGCCCCAGGCGGGGAACCCCAAGCCGCGCCTCTTCCGGCTGGCAGAGGACCGCGCGGTGATCAATCGCATGGGCTTCAACAACCGGGGCGGTGAGGACGCTGCTCAAAGATTGCAGTTGCGGCTTCGGGCCGGGCGTGGCGACTCTTCCACTTCGTCCGGCACAGGTCCTTCGACTTCGCACAGGTCGGGCATTGTCGGGATCAAT
>Ga0164243_10000794_pt1 | contig 55161 bp, 51 predicted proteins | sample OricompcompostOP_FD_108781 | JGI IMG/M metagenome (GOLD analysis project Ga0164243, IMG submission 108781) | Organic Plus compost microbial communities from Emeryville, California, USA - Original compost - Organic plus compost (OP) | ecosystem: Engineered > Solid waste > Mixed feedstock >... | reverse complement strand
CTCGTCGGCCAGGGCCACCAGCTCGGCCTGGAGGACCTTCCCCTCCTCCCCCGCCTCGCCGTAGCCGGCGGACGCCACGAACGCGGCGCGGATGCCCTTCGCCGCGGCCTGGCGCAGCACCTGCGGGTTGGCCCCGGCAGGGGTGCACACGAAGACCAGGTCGGCGGCCCCGTCGGGGACCTCCTCGATCGACGCCAGGGTCGGTCGGCCGAGCACCTCCGCGCCCTCGCGGTTGGTGGCGAACACCTCGCCTCGGTAGCCGTTGGCGAGGATGTTGTGCAGGGCGACGAAGCCGAACTTGCCGGGATGGGTCGACGCACCCGCCACCACCACCCCACGTGGGTCGAACAGGGCCCGGAAGTGGTCGAGCGTCGGCATCACGCCGCCCCGGGCCCGTCGGCCAGCTCCACCAGGGCGTCGACCGCCACCGGGGCCCCGTCGACCACCATCAGGGGGTTGAGGTCGACCGACAGCAGGCCGGGCACCTGCTCGGCCGCGTCGGAGAGCGCCACGAGCACGGCCACGACCGCGCCGCGGTCGACGGCCGGCTCGCCCCGGAAGGGTCCGAGCAGGGACTGGGAGGCCAGCTCGTCGAGCATGTCCTCTGCGTCGACCTCCGAGATCGGCACCAGGCGCACCACCGCATCGGCGATCGCCTCGGCGAGGATCCCACCGACGCCGAGCACGACGGTGGGCCCGAACTGCGGGTCGACGGACACCCCGGCGATGAGCTCCCGGGTGGCGCGCACCATCGGGGCCACCAGCACCTGCACCGGACCGTCCTCGGGCCGGGCCGCGGCCAGCAGCTCCGCCGCCGCTCGCCGCACGTCGTCGCGACCGTGGAGCCCGAGGCGCACGAGGCCCCGCTCGGTCTTGTGGGCGATGGCGTCACCGCACAGCTTGGCCACCACCGGGCCGCCCAGCTCGGCGGCCGCGTCGGCCGCCGCATCCGGGTCGTCGACCAGCCGCTCGTCGAGGAACGGGACGCCGAACGGGGCCAGGAGCGCCTTCGAGTCGGCTTCGGAGAGGGTGTGGCTCAAGGCTCCAGGGCGGCACGGAAGAACGACCGGAGGTGCTCCAGACGTGCTTCCAGGACCTCCGAGTCGAGGGGGTCGTCGTCGATCAGCCCCTCGATGAACGGCAGGTCGGAAAAGTAGCTCAAGAGGGCGCCGTAACCCGTCAGCATGAGCTGCTCGGCGTCGAAGCGCCGGTAGCGCCCCGCGTCCATCTCCGCCTCGAAGTAGGCGACTGCCTTCTGGAAGAGCGGACGCAACGCGACGCCGAGGTCGACGCCCAGCCGGCCGCCACCGTCGAGGGCCTCGCGGCGGGCGATGCGCACGAACTCCGGGTGCTCCATGAAGAACCGGAAGCCGGCGGTGAGCACGAAGTCGACCTTCGGCCACCCCTCGACCGGCGAGGACGTCGCGGTGTCGACCCGCACCATCCACTCGGCCAGGGCCCGCTCGAACACCTCGCGGTAGATGGCGTCCTTCGAGGGGAAGTGGTGCAGCACGCTCGAGCGCTTGATGCCGACCGCCTCGGCGATGTCGTTGAGCGAGGTGCCGTCGTAGCCGTGCTCGGCGAAGCACCGCTCCGATTCGAGAAGGATCATCTCCCTGGTAGGGATCGTCCCCTCGCTCACGGCCATGACGGCCAGGCTAGCGGTCGTCGCCCGGCGGCGAGCGGGATTCCCGGTACCTTGCCGCCCATGGAGATCCTCGCCGCCCTGTTCATCGAGGGCATCGACCTGCGCCAGGTGGAGGGTCCCTCGACCCGGATCGACCTCACCGGCATCCAGTTCTCGGCCGCCGCACCGGGTCCGGTGCCGGTCACCGTCGAGCCCCACCTGTGCGTCATCGTCCACTGCCCGCCCGACGCCAAGGGCACGGGCGCCCTCGAGGTCGTCTACACCCGCGACGGCGAGCAGATCGCCCGCAACGTGCAGCCGCTGCAGGTCGAGCCGGGCCGCTTCAACTACCGGCTGGTGCGGGCCGAGCTGGGCTTCGACGACTACGGCACGGTGGAGGCCCGGTGCCGGATCGACCTCGGTCCGGTCACCGTCGTTCCCTACACCCTCCTCCCGCCCGTGGGCTGACATGGGCTACGCGGCGTCCGTCTCCGAGCACCCCCTCGCCACCCACGCCACCGGCGAGGTGGTGGGCGAGCTGCTCGAGCAGCTCGGCGGGCCTCCCGACCTGGCGATGCTGTTCGTCACCGGGCCCCACGTCGGCGTGCTCGAGGACATCGCCGCGACGGTGCACGAGCTGCTGCGCCCGGGCACCCTCGTCGGCTGCAGCGCGGTGTCGGTGGTCGGCGGGACGGAGGAGATCGAGCACACCCCCGGTGTCGCGCTGTGGGGCGGCACCACCGGAGTGGTCTCGGCCCACCACGTGGAGGTCGTCGACCGGGGCGACGGGGCCACGCTCGTCGGCGTCGACGGCGCCGACCTCGAGGCGTCGGCCACCGCGCTGCTCCTCGCCGATCCGGCCACCTTCCCGGTGTCGGCGGTGCTCGACGCCCTCGCCGCCAGCCACCCGAGCCTGGTGGTCGCCGGAGGGGTGGCGTCCGCCGGGAGCCAGCCCGGCGCGAACCGCCTGGTGCTCGACGGCCGCCTCCACGACCGGGGCGCGGTGCTCGTGCTCCTCGCACCCGACGTGCCCGTCGAGGTGGTCGTGAGCCAGGGATGCGGCCCCGTGGGCCAGCCGTTCACCGTCACCGCCGCCGAGCGCAACATGCTGCTGGAGCTGGCGGGGCGCCCCGCCCTGGAGCGGGTGCAGGAGACGCTCGCCGCCCTCGACGAGCGGGAGCGAGCGGCGGCCGCCAAGGGTCTCCACATCGGCCGCGTCGTCGACGAGCACGCGCTCGACTTCGACCGCGGCGACTTCCTGGTGCGCAACGTGCTGGGCGCCGACCGCGCCAACGGGGCCGTCGCCGTGGGCGACGAGGTGCCCGTCGGCGCCACCGTCCAGCTCCACGTGCGCGACGCGGACTCCGCCGACACCGACCTGCGGCTGCTGCTCGACGAGCACTCGGGCGACGGGGCCCTGGTCTTCACCTGCAACGGGAGGGGAAAGGCCCTGTTCGGCGCACCCCACCACGACGCCTCGGTGGTGGCCGAGTCGCTCGGCACGACGGCGGTCGCGGGCATGTTCTGCGCCGGCGAGATCGGGCCGGTGGGCGGCCGTTCGTTCCTCCACGGCTTCACCGCGGTGACCGTGATCTTCCGCCCCTGACCGTGATCTTCCGTCCGCCCCCTTCAGTAAGGTTCCCGCCGTGACCGACCGGCAGCTCCAGACCCGCACCATCGACGTGATCCGTGGCCTCGCCATGGACATGCCCCAGAAGGCCAACTCGGGCCACCCCGGCACCGCGATGGCGCTGGCCCCCCTCGCCTACACGCTGTGGACGCGCATCATGCGCTACGACGCGTCGGCCCCGCACTGGCCCAACCGCGACCGCTTCGTGCTGTCGAACGGGCACGCCTCGGTGCTCCAGTACTCGATGCTGTACCTCACCGGCTACGGCCTCACGCTCGAGGACCTCCAGGAGTTCCGCCAGTGGGGCTCGAAGACCCCGGGCCATCCCGAGGTGCACCACACCGACGGCATCGAGGTCACCACCGGCCCCCTCGGTCAGGGCATCGCCAACGCCGTGGGCATCGCCCTCGCCGAGCATTGGCTGCGGGCCCGGTTCGGCCCCCAGCTCTTCGACCACCACACCTACGCCTTCTGCGGCGACGGCGACCTGGAGGAGGGCCTCAGCCACGAGGCCGCCTCCCTCGCCGGCCATCTCGGGTTGGGCAAGCTCGTCGTGATCTACGACGACAACCACATCTCGATCGACGGCCCCACCGAGCTGGCCCTCTCCGACGACGCCCCGAAGCGGTTCGAGGCCTACGGCTGGCACGTCGAGAACGTGGGCGAGATCGCGGAGGACGTCGACGCGCTCGAGGCGGCCATCCGCCGGGCCAAGGACGTCGACGATCGCCCGTCGATGATCGTCCTGCGGAGCCACATCGGCTACCCCTCCCCCAAGTACACCGACACCGCGCACGCCCACGGCAACCCCCTCGGCGACGAGGAGATCTCGGCGGTGAAGGCCATCCTCGGCGTCCCCGACGAGACGTTCTGGGTGCCCGAGGACGTCCTCGAGCACATGCGCGAGGCCGGCCTCAAGGGCAAGGCCGCCCGCGAGGAGTGGGAGGCCCTCCACGCCGGCTGGACCGAGGACCGCGAGGCCCTCGACGCCGCCCTGGCCGGCACCGGCCTGCCCGGTTGGAAGGACGTGCTCCCCACCTGGGAGCCGGGTGAGAACGTCGCCACCCGCAACGCCGGCAAGAAGGTGCTGAACGCCCTCCTGCCGGTGGTGCCTGGCCTGCTCGGCGGTGGCGCCGACCTCACCGGCAACACCGGCGTCCAGCTCGACGACGAGGGGGCGTTCTCGGTCACCGACCGCAAGGCCCGCCAGATCCACTGGGGCATCCGCGAGCACGCCATGGGCTCGATCATGAACGGCGTGGCCGCCCACGGTGGCGTGCTGCCCTTCGGGGGCACGTTCTTCGTGTTCTCCGACTACATGCGGCCCGCGGTGCGCCTCGCCGCGCTGTCCGAGCTGCACGTCATCTACTCGTGGACCCACGACTCGGTCGGCGTCGGCGAGGACGGCCCCACGCACCAGCCCATCGAGCACCTCGCCTCCCTGCGGGCCATGCCCGGCCTGCGGGTGATCCGCCCGGCCGACGCCAACGAGACGGCCCAGGCGTGGGCGCTCGCCGTCGAGCTCGGCGGCCCCACCGCCCTCATCCTCAGCCGCCAGAACCTGCCCGTCCTCGAGGGCACCGCCGGCAACCCCGGCGTGGCCCGGGGCGCCTACGTGCTGCGCGACACCGAGGACACCCCCGACGTGATCCTGATCGGCACCGGCTCCGAGGTCCAGCACTGCGTCGCCGCCGCCGAGACCCTCGCCGCCGAGGGCGTCGCCGCCCGGGTCGTGTCCATGCCCAGCTGGGAGCTGTTCGCCGAACAGGACGACGCCTACCAGGTCGAGGTCATGGGTGAGGGCGTCCCCCGCGTGTCGGTGGAGGCTGGCTCCACCTTCGGCTGGTCCCTGTGGGCCGACGCCACCGTCGGCATCGACCACTTCGGGGCCAGCGCCCCGGGAGGGGTCCTGATGGAGAAGTTCGGCATCACCGCCGACAACGTCGTCGAGCACGCCCGCGCGGTGCTCGCCCAGCGCTGAACCGCGCCGTCCGCCGCAGCACCCTCGTTCCCGGGAGAGAACCATGAGCCGTCTGTCCGACCTCTACGACCAGCAGGGCCAGAGCCCGTGGCTCGACAACGTCCGCCGTGACTGGATCCAGGACGGCACCATGCAGGGCTGGGTCGACCGGGGCGTCCGCGGCGTCACCTCGAACCCGACGATCTTCCAGAAGGCGATCTCGGGCGGCGACGCCTACGACGAGCAGTTCCGCACCCTCCTGAAGGACGGTGCCTCCGTGCTCGACAGCTACTGGGACATGGTCGTGCAGGACATCCGCGACACCCTCGCCATCCTCCGACCGGTGCACGACGCCAGCGACGGCCTCGACGGCTACGTGTCCATCGAGGTGTCCCCGCTCCTCGCGCGCGACACCGACGGCACGGCGGCCGCCGCCCGCCACCTCCACGACCTGATCGACGAGCCCAACCTCTACGTGAAGATCCCCGGCACGGCCGAGGGCCTGCCCGCCATCCAGCAGATGATCGCGGAGGGCAACAGCGTCAACGTCACACTGCTCTTCTCGGTCGACCGCTACCGCGAGGTCATGGAGGCGTACCTCTCCGGCCTCGAGGCCAACACCGGCGACCTCTCGAAGGTCTCCTCGGTGGCGTCGTTCTTCGTGAGCCGCGTCGACACCGAGGCCGACAAGCGCCTCGACGCCATCGGCACCCCCGAGGCGCTCGCCCTCAAGGGCAAGGTGGCCGTGGCCAACGCCCAGGTGGCCTACGAGGCCTTCCTCGAGACCTTCTCCGGGCCCCGGTGGGAGGCCCTCGCCGCTCGGGGCGCCCGGGTGCAGCGGCCGCTGTGGGCGTCCACCTCCACCAAGAACCCCGACTACCCGGACACCCTCTACGTCGACACCCTGATCGGTCCGAACACGGTCAACACCATGCCGGAGAAGACCCTCGCCGATTTCGACGATCACGGCACCCTGGCCCGCACCGTCGACGCCGACGTCGCCGGCGCCCACGCCGTGCTCGACCAGCTCGCCGCGGTCGGGGTCGACCTGGCCGACGTCACCGCCACGCTCGAGGACGAAGGGGTGGCGTCGTTCTCCGCGTCGTTCGACGACCTCCTCGACTCGCTCTCGGCCAAGGCGAACGACCTGGCATGAACGGCGAGCTCGTCGTCGTCGACGACGTGCCGGCGGCGTTCGCGGCGGCCGTCCTGGAGTCGTACCGGGCGCGCCCGAACGACAGCTACGCCATCGCCCTCTCAGGCGGTGGCACCGCCCGAGAGGCCTATGAGCGGCTGGCCGCCGACGCCGCCGACGCCATCGACTGGTGGAAGGTCGACGTCTACTGGGGCGACGAGCGCTGCGTTCCCCTCGACGACCCCGATTCGAACTACCGGCTCGCCCGGGAGGCCCTGCTCGACCGGGTCGGCGCCGCCAACGCCACCTACCCGATGCGCTGCGAGGAGGGCGCCGACGCCTACCAGCTGCGGGTGGGCGAGCTGGGGCGGTTCGACCTGGTCCACCTGGGCCTCGGTCCGGACGGCCACACCGCCTCGCTCTTCCCGGAGAGCCCGGCCCTGCAGGCCGAGCCGGGCCGGCTGGTCGTGCTCAACGAGGACCCGCTGGGCCACAACCCCCACCCCCGGATGACCCTCACGTTCGAGGGCATCGCCCGGGCCCGCCTGGTGGTGGTGACGGTGAGCGGAGCGGGCAAGGCCGAGGCCCTCGCCAGGGTGCGGGCCGACGATCCGACCGCCCCCGCCAGCCACGTGGAGGCCGAGCGGGTGGTGTGGCTGGTCGACCACGCCGCCCTCGGCGAGTAGGGCGCCCTCCAGCCTCTCCAGGTCAGAGGGAGAGGACGGTGCGGATGCCGCGGCCGGCCTGCATGTCGTCGAAGCCCTCGTTGATCTCCTCGAGGGGACGGCGCCGGGAGATCATCCCCTCCAGATCGAGCCGGCCCTGAGCCCACAGCCCGAGCATCCGGGGCACCTCCCGGTGCGGGTTGGCGGAGCCGAACACGCAGCCCAGGAGCTTCTTCTCCCCCATGACGTGGCCGGCGGCGGAGATGGTGAGCTCCTGGGCCCCACCGCTCACCCCGACGCCGACCGTGGTGCCGCCCCGGCGGGTGGCGGCCAGCCCGACGCCCAGCAGGTCCGGGTGGCCGGCGGCGTCGAACGCGTAGTCGACGCCGATGCCGCGGGTGAGCTCCTGGCACGCGGCCACCACGTCGGTCGCGGTCGGGTCGAGCGCATCGGTGGCGCCGAAGCCGGCCGCAGCATCGCGCCGCTCGGCGAAGGGGTCGCTCACGATGATCCGCGAGGCACCGGCCAGCCGGGCGCCCTGCACGACGGAGATCCCCACCCCGCCGAGGCCCATCACCAGGACGGTGGCGCCCTCCTCGACCTTCGCCGTGTTGAGCACCGCCCCGACGCCGGTCTGCACCGCGCAGCCGATGACCGCGGCGACGTCGAGCGGCGTCTCGGGGTCGAGCCTCACCGCACCCGACTCAGCGGTGACCACGTACTGGCCGAACCCGCCGACGCCGACCCCGCGGTACACCGCGGCGCCGCCCCTGGACAGCGGCGTGGTGCCGTCGGGGAACACCCCGGCCAGGCCGATCATCGCCGACTCGCAGATCGACACCTCGCCACGCACGCACCAGTAGCAGTGGCCGCAGGCCGCGAGAGGGGCCAGGAGCACCTTGTCGCCCGGGGCCAGGCCGGTGACACCGGCCCCCACGTCGGTGACCACCCCGGCGGCCTCGTGGCCGAGCACCACGGGCACGATGGCGCCCGAGGTCATCATCGTGAGGTCGCTGTGGCACAGCCCGCAGTGCGCCACCTCCACCCGGACCTGGCCCGTCCCCGGCGCCGCGATGTCGACGTCGTCGACCACGACGAGGGGCTGGCCGCCCTCTTCCAGCAGTGCTGCACGCATGGCTCCCCCTGGGTGGTCCGCTGGCGGACGCCGGCGCCCCGCCGGTCAGTCCACCACGTCCGGCGCCGCGACCGGTGCACGCCGGGGCGGGACCTGCGCGCCGTCGGTGTCCGGCGCGTGCACGCGCCGGACAGGACCGGTGCACCGAGAGTTCATCGAGGAGGGGCGTTGGTGCGGATGGCGGCCCGGTAGGGTGCCCGCCATGTCGTCGCTGCCGCTGGACGCGCCGCTCGAGACGTTGATGGCCGAGGCCCGGGCCATCCGGGACGCCGCCCACGGCACCCGGGTCACCTACTCCCCGAAGGTCTTCATCCCGCTGACGATGCTGTGCCGCGACCGGTGCGGCTACTGCACCTTCGCCCAACCGCCGGCCCGGTTGGAGTCGCCGTTCCTGTCACCCCAGCAGGTCACCGCCCTGGCCCGTGCCGGGGCTCGCGTCGGGTGCCACGAGGCCCTCTTCACGCTCGGCGAGGCGCCCGAGGAGCGCTACCCGGTGGCGGCCGAGTGGCTGGCCGAGCACGGGTACGCCAGCACGGTCGACTACCTGGTGGCCATGGCGCAGCTGGTGCTCGACGAGACCGGCCTGCTCCCCCACGCCAATGCCGGTGCCCTCTCGGCCGACGACCTCGCCCGGCTCCGCACCGTGTCCCCGTCCCAGGGGATGATGGTCGAGACCCTCCGGGGCGACCTGCCGTGCCACCGGGGCGCACCCGACAAGACGCCCGAGCGGCGCCTCGCCACGCTCGAGGCGGCCGGCGAGCTCGCCATCCCGTTCACCACCGGCATCCTCGTCGGGATCGGCGAGACCCGGGCCGACCGCATCGCCGCCCTCGAGGCCATCGCCGAGTCGCACCGCCGCCACGGCCACGTACAGGAGGTGATCGTCCAGAACTTCCTGCCAAAGCCCGGCACCGCCATGCACGCCGAGCCGCCGTGCCCCCACGACGACTACCTCGATGCCATCGCCCTGGCCCGGCTCATCCTGCCCGCGGAGGTCCACCTCCAGGCACCGCCGAACCTCTCCGACGACTTCGGCGTCCTGCTCGACGCGGGCATCGACGACTGGGGCGGGGTCTCCCCGGTCACCGCCGACCACGTGAACCCCGAGCGGCCGTGGCCCGACCTCGACCTGCTGCGGGAGGCCACCGAGGCCCGGGGCATGGTGCTCGCACCCCGCCTCACCGCCCACCCCGAGTACGTGCACGACCCGGAGCGGTGGTTCGACGAGGGCCTCCGCTTCGCCGTGATGGACCGCTCCGACGCGGAGGGCCTGGGTCGCGACGACCCCGGCTCGGTGTTCGTGCAGCGTCTCACCCCAGCGGCGCCCGAGCAGGTCGACGACGGTGTCGAAGTGCTCCAGATCGGTCCTCGCTCCACCCAGTGGTACTCGGGCGCCAACGTGGCGCCGCCGGTGCTGCTGCCCGCTCCGGCCCGGGCCACCGGCGCCGTGCGGGAGGTGCTCGACGGCGTGGCTCTCGGCCAGCAGGTCGGCGTCGACGAGATCGTCACCCTGTTCGGCGCACGCGGCCCCGAGCTGGCCGCCGTGGCCGAGGTGGCCGACGACCTGCGACGCCGCACGGTCGGCGACGTGGTCACCTACGTGCACAACCGCAACATCAACTACACGAACGTGTGCACCTTCAAGTGCCGGTTCTGCGGGTTCAGCAAGGGACCGCTCTCGTTCAACCTGCGGGGTACGCCGTACCTGCGCACGCTCGACGACATCGCCGACCGCACCCGCGAGGCCGCCGCCCTCGGCGCCACCGAGGTCTGCCTCCAGGGCGGCATCCACCCCGACTTCGACGGCGACTACTACATCGACGTCACCCGGGCGGTGAAGGAGGCAGCCCCGGACATCCACGTGCACGGGTTCACCGCGCTGGAGGTCACCGAGGGCGCCCGCCGTCTGGGCGAGCCCCTGGCCGACTACCTGCGCCGCCTCATGGACGCCGGCCTGCGCACGCTGCCCGGCACCGCGGCGGAGATCCTCGACGACGAGATCCGGGCGATCATCTGCCCCGACAAGATCGACACCGAGCAGTGGCTCGAGGCTCACCGCACCGCCCACTCGGTCGGCCTGCGGTCGAACATCACGATCATGTTCGGGTCGGTCGAGCAGCCCGTGCACTGGGCCCGGCACATCGTGCGCACCCGCGAGCTCCAGGCCGAGACCGGTGGGTTCACCGAGTTCGTGCCCCTCCCCTTCGTGCACATGGCCACGCCGCTGTACCTGCAGAAGCGCAGCCGCCGGGGCCCCACGTTCCGGGAGGTGGTGCTCATGCACGCCGTGCCCCGGATCGCCTACCACGGCCTCATCGACAACATCCAGACCTCCTGGGTGAAGCTCGGTCCCGCCGGCGTGCGCCAGACCCTCCTGGCCGGCGTCAACGACCTGGGCGGCACGCTCATGGACGAGAACATCAGCCGGGCGGCCGGGGCCGACCACGGCCAGATGATGGAGCCCGACGACTTCCGGGCCCTCGTGGAGCCGCTGGGGCGCACACTCGAGCAGCGCACCACGGTCTACGGGCGGCTGGCGCCCGCCTGACGTGGCACCCCGGCGGGCCCGGTACCGCACCGGGGACGACGCGCTCGACCAGCGGGTGATGGAGCTGCTCGAGGAGGCCGGGGTCCGCCGCGACCCCGATCTCGCCTTCGAGATGGTGGCGTCGGTGCTGCGCCTCGGCCGCGAGTCCGTCGACCGCGGCGACATGAAGCTGGTGAACGCCGCCCTCAAGGAGCTGCGGTACTCCTTCCTCGTGTTCGAGCCCTACCGCTCGGTGCGCAAGGCGTCGATCTTCGGCTCCGCCCGCACCCAGGAGGGCGACCTGGAGTACCGCACCGCCCGCGACTTCGGCCGGGCGATCGCCGACGAGGGCTGGATGGTGATCACCGGCGCCGGCCCCGGGATCATGGAGGCCGGCATCGACGGCGCCGGCGCCGACCGGGCATTCGGTGTGAACATCGTCCTGCCCTTCGAGCAGGACGCCACGCCGCTGCTCGCCGGCGATCCCAAGCTCATCAACTACCGGTACTTCTTCACCCGGAAGCTGATGTTCATGAAGGAGTCCTCCGCGTTCGCCCTGCTGCCGGGCGGCTTCGGCACCATGGACGAGGGCTTCGAGCTGCTCACGCTCATGCAGACGGGACGGTCCGCCATCGCACCCATCGTGCTGCTCGACCCGCCGGGATCGACCTACTGGGAGAGCTGGCTGGACTTCACGCGCACCGAGCTGCTGGGCCGCTCGCTCATCTCCCCGGAGGACCTCTCCCTCTTCACGCTCTGCCACGAGACCGACGAGGCGGTGCGGGAGATCTGCCACTTCTACCGGCGATACCACTCCATGCGCTTCGTCGGCCGGCGCCTGGTGCTGCGCCTCACCACCCCGGTCGACGACGACGAGCTGGCCGAGCTCAACCGCGAGTTCGCCGACATCGTGGTGGGCAGCCCGTTCGTGCGCACCGAGGCGTCCCCCGGGGAGGTGGAGGACGGGGACGTGCCCGACCTGCCCCGCATCGCCTTCGGGTTCGACCGGCGCAACTTCTCCCGGCTGCGCCACCTCATCGACCGCCTCAACGCCAACGGCGGCGATCCACCGGAGGCGGCCGTCGAGGCGCCCGCCACCGGGCTGGGGCCTCAGACCTCGTAGGCGCTGTCGTCGGGCTCGCGCAGGATGGCCGCCGCCTTCTCCACCGCCCGTCGGGCCCGGGTGAGGCGCTTCTCGTCGACCGGCAGCTCATGGCCACCGGCGTCGATCGACTCGCGCAGGCGCACCAGCGCCAGGTCGGCCAGCTCCTCGGCGATGCCTTCGAGGCGCTGTCGGATGTCGTCGAACTCCCCTGCCATGTCCCCCATCCTGTCCCACGGGTGCGACAGCGCCCGCCCGGTAGCCTGAGCCGCCGCCACCCACGCCCCGTGGCCCCGTGGCCGACACCGCCCCCCACCTCGAGCCGCCGAACTGGAGCGCCCCGCCCCATGGCCACCCCGCCCCTCCCGGGACCGCCCGCCCCCGACCCCGACGACGACGTCCACGAGTGGCTGTCGTTCGACCACGACGGCGACACCTACACCTTCGACGTCACCTGGCTCACCTCGAACTGGACCTGCATCTACGGGGCCGGCTGCCCGGGCATCGGCGAGGAGCCGGCCCCCGAGCTCGAGCTGGGCTGCTGCAGCTGGGGCGCCCACTTCACCGACAAGGCCGACCGCAAGCGGGTGCGGGCACGGGCCGCCGAGCTGCTCCCGGAGGAGTGGCAGCTGCGCGACGAGGCCGAGGCGCTGGGCGGGGCGATCCTCCAGAACGAGGACGGCGCCTGGGTCACCCGGGTGGTCGACGGTGCCTGCATCTTCCTCAACCGCGCCGACCACCCCGGCGGCGCCGGCTGCGCCTTCCACCAGGCGGCCGTCCGCCGGGGCGAGAGCTACCTCGACTGGAAGCCGGAGGTGTGCTGGCAGGTGCCGATGCGCCTCGACTACCACCGCGACGACAACGACCACCTCACCTACATCCTGCGGGAGTGGAAGCGCCGCGACTGGGGCGAGGGGGGCCGGGACTTCCACTGGTGGTGCACCGAGGACCCCCTTGCGTTCGTCGGCCACCGTCCCGTCTACGAGGCCTGCGCCGAGGACATCGTGGCGCTCGTCGGCGAAGCGCCCTACCGTCGTCTGGCGGAGCTGCTGGACCGGCGAGGGCGGGAGGTCCAGCTGCCCCATCCCGCACTCAACCGCGGGCACCGAGCGGCCGACACCTAGGGGCACCATGAGATCCTTCACCGCTGCCGAGCTGCAGGGCGCCGCCGACGAGGCCGGCATGCTGTTCCCCGATCACGTCCTGGAGCAGCTGGTCGCCGCGGTCGACGCCGGCAAGCACGTGATCCTCACCGGCCCTCCGGGCACCGGGAAGACCACGCTCGCCTACATGGCGGCGGAGGTGGCCCGCCAGGCGATGTTCTGCACCGGCTACCTCCCCACCACGGCCACCAGCGAGTGGACGACCTTCGAGACCATCGGCGGCCTCCAGCCCACGCCCGACGGCCTGATCTACCGTCCGGGTCTGTTCATCGACGCCATCGAGTCAGGCCGGTGGCTGGTGATCGACGAGCTCAACCGGTCGAACTTCGACCGGGCGTTCGGCCAGCTCTTCACCGTGCTGTCCGGCTCGGCGGTGGTGCTGCCCTTCAAGCGCAAGGGCACCCCCGACCCCATCTCGCTCGTGCCCGCCGGCATCGAGCCGCCGGAGAAGACCGACGTCATCCGGGTGTCCGCGAACTGGCGGATCATCGCCACCATGAACGTGTTCGACAAGAACCTGCTCTTCGACATGAGCTACGCGCTCATGCGGCGGTTCGCGTTCATCGAGGTGGGCACCCCCTCGGAGGAGGCCTACGAGAAGCTGCTCCAGGGCCCCGGCGGCATCGTCGCCAAGCTCCTGCCGCTGCGGCAGTTCACCGACCTCGGTCCCGCCGTCTACCTCGACGCGGCCCGCTACGCGGCGCGTCGGGCCAAGGACGGACCCACGGAGTCCCGCCTCATCTACGAGGTCTTCTACGCCTACTTCCTCCCCCAGTTCGAGGGCATGGAGGACCGCCGGGCCACCACCCTCTACCGCGCCGTGGCCCAGCACCTCGACGCCCCCGAGCGGGCCGAGGCGCAGCGCACGATCCGAGAGGTCCTGGGCGTCGAGCTGGCGGTCTGACGTGACCGCCCCCACCGACCAGGAGGTCTTCGCCCGGCTGCACGCCCGCCTGGCGCGGCCGTTCGAGGTCGTCTCCACCCTCGCCGCCCTGGTGGGAGAACCGCCCACGGCCGTGTCCCAGGGCGTCGGCCTCGCCCTCGCCACCTCGCAGGAGGCGCAGGCGCTCGTGGCCGCCATGCCCACCGTGGTGCGGAGCCTGGCGACGTCGCTGCAGACCCACAACCAGCGCTGCATCGGCGAGCTCCGGGGCCCCGTCCTGTGGAGCGAGACCATGTCGGCCCGGGCGTCGAGCTTCGGAGACCGCGACCTCTTCGTGTGCGCGGCGCCGTCCCGGGCCTACGACATCGACGAGAACCGTGTGCTCGTCGCCGCGCTCAAGGTCGTCCGCGACGCCGGGCGCGAGGCCACCGACCGGGCCACCGGCCCGCTGGAGGACCCGGTCCTGCGCCTGGCCCGCAAGGTCGGCAGCAGCGCCGGACGGTGGCTCGACCACCCCTCGCTGGCGCCGATCAGCCAGGTCCGTCCCGACCCCCGGGCCCTGCGCCGCACGCGGGCCGGAAAGCACCGCCGCACGTACCAGCCCGCCCTCGACGTGCTCGAGCGGGCGAGCGACCCCATCAGCGCCGAGGAGGCCTTCCGCTGGTGCCGCCCGGTGGTGCACGCCCGTCACCGGCTCCTGCTCGCGCTGGTCGACCGCCTGGAGCAGGACGGCCGGCGCCAGGTCCCTCCCTTCCGCGCCGAGCGCGGCGCCCTGCTCGCCGGGCCCCTCGCGTTCCACGCCGGCCGCAGCGACGGTGCCGGCCTCGCCGGGGTGCTGCTGGGTCCGCTCCTGGTCGACGTCCCCGAGCGGCCCGGCCTCACCCGCGAGGAGGCCGAGGAGGCCCTGGCCCTCCGCAGCGGCGGGCGCCCGTCGCTCGTGGTGATGGACGAGGCCGACCTGGCCCGGGCGCTGGTGCGTTCGGTCGAGCTCGCCGCCAGCTCCGCCGGGACGGTCTGAGGCCCACCCGACGCGGCCTCGTCAGCGCTTGTTGGCCCGCCGGCGGTCCGACTCCTTCAGGATCCGCTTGCGCAGCCGCAGGTTCTGGGGGGTCACCTCGACCAGCTCGTCGTCCGCGATGAACTCGATGGCCGACTCGAGGGTGATCTCCCGCGGCGGGGTCAGCTTGATGGCCTCGTCCGCGGCGTGGGTGCGGATGTTGGTCTTCTGCTTCTCGCGCACCACGTTGACCTGCATGTCGTCGGGGCGGCTGTTCTCCCCCACGATCATCCCCTCGTACACGGCCTCGCCCGGCCCCACGAACAGCTCGCCGCGCTCCTGGAGGTTCCCGAGGGCGTAGCTGGTGGTGGCGCCGGTGCGGTCGGCGATCATCGCCCCGCCCTTGCGGGTCGGCAGCTCGCCCACCCACGGGATCCAGCCGGCGTGGTGCTGGTGCATGAGGGCGGTGCCCCGGGTGGCGGTCAGCAGCTGGGAGCGGAACCCGATCAGGCCGCGGGACGGGGCCTCGACGGTGACGATGGTGCGGCCGGTGTCGCCCGGACGGAGGTCGTTCACCCGCCCCTTGCGGGGGGCGAGGGCCTGGGTGACGGTGCCGACGTGCTCGTCGGGAACGTCGATCACCGCTCGCTCGAGCGGCTCGTGGCGCTTGCCGTCGATCTCGCGGACGATGACCTCGGGGCGGCTCACCTGGAGCTCGTAGCCCTCCCGGCGCATCGTCTCGATGAGCACGGCCAGCTGGAGCTCGCCGCGGCCCGCCACCTCGATGACGTCGGGTGAGGAGGTCTGGTCGACCCTGATCGACACGTTGCCGAGCACCTCACGGTCGAGGCGCTCCCGCAGGTGCCGTGACGTGAGGTAGGTGCCCTCCTTGCCGGCGAGCGGCGAGGTGTTCACTCCGAAGGTCATGCGCAGGACCGGCTCGTCGACGGTGAGGCGGGGAAGCGGCTTCGGGGCCGTGGGGTCGGCGAGGGTGTCGCCGATCTCGACCTCGGGGAAGCCCGCCACCACGAACAGGTCGCCGGCGGCGATCTCATCGACCTCGAGGCGACCGATGCCGGAGAACGACATCAGCTGGGTGAGCTTGCGCTTGAGGGGGGCCTGCCCCTCGTCCTCCTCGCACAGGGCCACCTGCTCACCCCGGCGCAGCGTGCCCTGCACCACCCGGCCGATGGCCAGACGCCCGAGATAGTCGGAGGCGTCCAGGTTGGTGACGATGGCCTGGAGCGGGGCCGACGGGTCACCCTCCGGGGGCGGCACGGTGTCGACGATGGCCTGGAACAGCGGGGTGAGGTCGTCGCCCTCCCCCGGCATGCCGATGCCGGTCACCGCCAGGCCGTCGCGGGCGATGGCGGAGATGATCGGGAACTCGATGGCCGACTCGTCGGCGTCGAGGTCGAGGAAGAGCTGGTAGATCTCGTCGAGGACCTCGTCGGGCCGGGCGTCCTGCCGGTCGACCTTGTTCAGCACCACGACGGCGGGCAGCCCGGCCGACAGCGCCTTGGAGAGCACGTAGCGGGTCTGCGGCAGCGGACCCTCGGCGGCGTCGACCAGCAGGACGACGCCGTCGACCATCGTCAGAGCCCGCTCGACCTCGCCCCCGAAGTCGGAGTGGCCGGGCGTGTCGACCAGGTTGATCCGGACCCCCTGCCACTCCACCGAGGCGGCCTTGGCCAGGATGGTGATGCCCCGCTCCCGCTCCTGGTCGTTCGAGTCCATGACCCGGTCGACGACGGCCTGGTGCTCGCCGAACACCCCGGTGGCGCGCAGGAGCGCGTCGACGAGGGTGGTCTTGCCGTGATCGACGTGGGCGACGAGCGCGACGTTCCGGAGCGCGGGGGGAGGAAACTCGCTGGAGGGCACGAAGAGGAGACTCTATCGGGCCGGGACCACCGCTTCGCGCCGACAGGGCGGCAACGACGGTGGTCGGGGCCGCGGCGGCGGGGCTCTCGACGTGCGGGGTGGGCGCTCAGGGGTGGTGGGAGAGGACCTGGGGCCTAGCGGGGCCAGGCGTCGACGTCGGCGTCCTTGTCGTACATGCACCAGGAGGCGTGGTCGTGTCCGGGATCGGCCCCACACTCGGGACACGGCTCGGCGTCACGCGCGTCGAGGATCTCGTCGAGGTTGTCGTTGGTGCGCTTGAGTGCTCGGGCTTCTTCGAAGCGCCGATGTCGCCCCTTCTTCACGGGCCTGCTCCCGTCCGGTGATGAGTGACGGCTCAGTCTACCCGGAGCATCCGGTCGACAGATGCATGCCAGCCCGTAGGATCAGCGGGTGACCGCGCCTCCGTGGTGGGCCTCCGCCGTCGTCTACCAGATCTATCCCCGGTCGTTCTGTGATGGAGATGGAGATGGCGTCGGCGATCTCTCCGGCATCAGGTCCCGGCTGGACCACCTGGTGCGGCTCGGGGTCGACGCCGTGTGGCTCTCGCCCTTCTACCGGTCGCCGATGAAGGACTTCGGCTACGACATCAGCGACCACTGCGACGTCGACCCGGTGTTCGGGACCCTCGCCGACTTCGACGCCCTCGTGGCCGACTGCCACGCCCGCGGGCTGCGGGTGCTGGTCGACCTGGTGCCCAACCACACCTCCGACCTGCACCCCTGGTTCCAGGCCTCCCGTTCCTCCCGCTACCACCCGATGCGGGACTGGTACTGGTGGCGCGACGGCGGGCCGGACGGCGGTCCGCCGAACAACTGGGTCGCCGCCTTCTCCCCCGACCCCGCGTGGACCTTCGACGCCGCCACCGGGCAGTGGTACCTCCACCAGTTCCTGCCCGAGCAGCCCGACCTCAACTGGGCGAACCCCGAGGTCGAGGCAGCCATGCACGACGTGGTGCGGTTCTGGCTCGACCGGGGCGTCGACGGCTTCCGCATCGACGTCGTGCACGGCATCGGCAAGGACCCGCAGCTCCCGGACGACCCACCCGAGGTGGCCGGGCTCCCCCACGTGCCCCTGAACGACCGGCCGGAGACCCACGTCCACCTCCGACGGCTGCGGGCCCTGCTCGACTCGTACCCGGGCGACCGGATGATGCTCGGCGAGGTGTTCCTGCTCGACACCGCGAAGGTCGCCGCGTACTACGGGGACGGCGACGAGCTGCACCTCTCGTTCAACTTCCCGCCGCTGTTCGCCCCGTGGAAGGCCTCGGCCTGGCGGCGCCAGATCGAGACCACCGCGGCCGAGCTCGACCCCGTCGGCGCCTGGCCCACCTGGGTGCTGTCCAACCACGACACCGTCCGCCACCGGAGCCGCTACGGGTCCGAGGCCCGTGCCCGGGCCGCCGCGCTGCTGCTCCTCGGCCTGCGGGGCACGCCGGTCCTCTACGCGGGCGAGGAGCTGGGCCTGCTCGACGCCGAGGTGCCGGCCGAGCGGGTGGTCGACCCCGGCGGGCGCGACGGGTGCCGGGCCCCGATCCCGTGGGACCCCACCCACGGCCACGGCTGGCCGACCGACCCGTGGCTGCCGTTCCCGCCCGAGGCCGACACCCACAACGTGGCCGACGAGTGGGCCGACCCCCGGTCGACCCTCGACCTCTACCGGAGGTCGCTGGTCGCCCGCCGCGCCTCGGCGGCGCTGCGCACCGGCGCCCAACGCCTGCTCGAGGTCCCCGCCGGGGTGGTCGGATGGGTGCGCACGGCGGGCGCCGACCGCCGGGTCGTCCTGGTCAACTTCAGCGACGAGGTCGTCGACCTCGAGGGCACCGAGGCGCTGGCCGCCACAGCGGGGTGGCAGGTCGAGGTGGCGAGCGACCGTCAGGGCGAGGGCAGCCGCTTCACCGGGCAGCTGGGGCCCGACCAGGCGGTCTGGCTCCGGCCCGGGTAGTCCGGCCGCCCGGGCCCGGTCAGGCCAGGGGGCGGTTGGAGCGCTCCTCGATCACCAGCTCACCGTCGCCGGCGAAGGCCACGGCGGCCTCGCCGTGGAGCAGGCGGCGGATCGGCTCCCCCACGATCTCGGCCCGCCAGCCCTCGGCCAGCTTGGCGTCGGGGTCGCCGCGCAGGAGGGCCTCCAGGTCGCCGCGCGTGGCGAGGAGGCCGGCGTCGAGGTCGAGGTCGCGCGCCAGCTGGGCGACCCACGCGGAGATCAGGGCCACCGCGGGCCGCAGGTCGCGGTCGAGCGTGGCTGCCGGCGCCTCGTCGGAGCGGGGCACGGGCCCCTCGACACCGGCCTGCACCGCCTCGAGCAGGTCGCGCACGACGTCGTCGCGCATGCCCTTGTCGAAACCTCGGATCCGTTCCAGCTCGGCGCGGTTGCGGGGCGGTCGCTGGGCGATGCCGACCACGGCGATGTCGGAGAGCACGTACCGCACGGGGATGTCGAGGTGGGCGGCGCGGCGCTCGCGCCAGGCCGCCACCGACCGCACGACCCCGCGAGCCCGACCCTTGAGCTGCCGGGCCTCCTTGATGCGCCGCCAGGCCTCGTCGGGGTCGCGCTGGCCCCGGGCGCGGCTGCGCTGCAGCTCGCACTCGGCGAGCGCCCACCCCAGGCGGCCCCGGGCGTCCAGGTCGGCGACGAGCAGGTCGTGCACCTCGAGCAGGTGGGCGACGTCGTTGGCCGCGTAGACGAGCTGGTCGTCGGTCAGGGGCCGGTGGAGCCAGTCGGTGAGCCGGTCGGCCTTGCCCACCTTGACGCCGAGGAGCTTCTCGTAGACGGTCGCCAGCGACGGCGTGCTCAGCCCGGTGAAGCCGGCGGCCAGCTGGGTGTCGAACAGCCGCGCCGGCACCGTGCCGCACACCAGCTCGAGGATCTCGAGGTCCTGGTCGGCCGCGTGGAGCACGGCGGTGGCCGGACCCTGGAGGATCTCGGCGAAGGGGGCCAGATCGACGCTGAGCGGGTCGACCAGCACGAGGTCACCGGGCCAGGCGAGCTGCACCAGGGCCAGCTTCGGGAAGTAGGTGCGCTCGCGGTGGAACTCGGTGTCGAGGGCGTAGACGGGGACCTGGCGGAGCTGATCCAGGACGCGTGCGAAGGCCTGGTCGGTGTCGACGACTCGGTAGGCGGGCGGCACGGGGAGGCTCAGCCCGGCTCGGCGCCGGTGACCACGCTGCGACCGGATTCGAGCCACGCCTTGGTGCCTCCGGCGACGTTCGTGGCGTCGATGCCCTGGCCCCGCAGGAACTGCACGGCCCGGGCGCTGCGGCCGCCGACCTGGCAGACCACGAGCACGGGCCGGTCGGTGGGCAGCTCCTCGTACCGCTCCGGCACGGTGCCCAAGGCCATGTGGCGGGCCCCGGCGATGTGGCCCCCGGTGTACTCGTCGTCCTCCCGCACGTCGATGACCAGGACGCCGTCGGCCAGGCGTTGCTCGAGGGTGTCGATGTCGATCTCGGGCACGTCGGTCACGCGGGGTCCTGTTCGTCGAGGGGTCGGTGCAACGGCGGTCCAGCGTAGCGGCGGAGGTCCTCGGGAGAGTCCACGTCGAGGAGCTGCCCGACGGGCAGCCCGCCCACCCGCACCACCCCGAGGCGCCCGAGCAGGTGGCGGGGCGCGCGCTCCCCTGCGGCGAAGGCCTCCTCGAGGACGGGACGGGCGACCGACGACCGCCAGCACGCGGTGAGCGGCTGTTCGCGCTCGCCGACCAGGGCGACGGCGACCCCCGCCGTCGGGGCGGCGTCGAGGGCCGCCACCAGGGCCCCGGGCACCTCGGGCCCGACCTCGGGCATGTCGCACGCGAGCACCACCACGAGGTCGGCGTCGGGCCCGAGCGCGGTCAGGGCGGTGACGATGCCGCCGAGAGGGCCCTCGCCGGGGTGGAGGTCCGGCAGCGGCTCGAGGCCGAGCTCGAGGAGCCTCGCGCCGTCGCCGCCGACCACCGCGATGCGGGCGGCGCCGGCCCCGGCGAGGGCGTCGGCCGCGACCACCGCCATCGGCCGCCCGTCCGGGCCCGGGAGCAGCGCCTTGTCGGTGCCCATGCGACGGGAGGCCCCTCCCGCGAGCACGGCCCCGCAGAATGTCGCCCTCACGAGGGAGGGACGGCGCCGTAGGTGCCGGCGCCGGGGCCACGGCCGGGGTCGGGACGCGGGGCGGTGGCCGCCGCCTCGCGGAGGTCGGCGAGGAAGCGGTCGACCACGTGGGCGTGGTAGGGCGACACCATCAGGTGGAGGCCCCCCTGCTGGCGGTCGAGGTGCCAGCCCCGCTCGTCCATGACGTCGCCGACCGCGCCGACCTCGAGCGTCGTGCTGCCGAACTCGAACACCGACAGGTCGGGCCGGCCGGTGACCTCGAGGCCGGGGACGGCGCCGATCCCCTCGAGGACGCGGCGGGTCGTGTCGCGCACCACCCGGGCCTTGGCCAGGTACCCGTCGGCGCCGAGGTGGCGGATCGTGGCCCACGCCCCGGCGATCGGAGCCGCCGGCCGGGTGCCAGCCGTGGTGGCGGAGCCGTATAGACCACCCGGCCAGTCGTCGAAGAGGAACCACTGGCGCCGGACCATCTCCGGGTCGCGGTGGAGGACGACGCTGGCCCCCTTGAAGGCGTAGCCATACTTGTGCACGTCGGCCGACAGCGAGGTCACCCCCGGCACCCGGAAGTCCCACGGGGGCACGGGCTCACCGAGCTGCTCCCAGAACGGCAGCAACCAGCCCCCGAGGCAGGCGTCGACGTGGCAGAGCAGCCCGTGCCCGGCGGCGAGCGCGGCCACCTCGGTCACGGGGTCGATGACCCCGTAGGGGTAGCAGGGAGCAGAGGCCACCAGCAGCACCACCCGCTCGTCGAGGGCGGCGGCCATGGCCTCCGGGTCGGCGCGGAGGTCGGCCCCGACGGGCACCCGACGCTCCTCCACGTCGAGGTAGTGGCACGCCTTGGCGAACGCCGGGTGGGCGGTCGCGGGCACCACGATCGCCGGCGAGGCGACCCCCCGTTCGCGGGCGCACTCGCGGGCGACGTGCACGGCGAGGAAGATGCTCTCGGTCCCGCCGCTCGACATCGTCCCGGACCCGTCGACCAGGTGGGTCAGCGCGGCCGCGGCGGCGACCACCTCGTGCTCCATGCGCCCGAGGCTGGGGAACGCGAACGGGTTGAGGGCGTTCTCGGCGAGGAAGCGACGGCCGATCTCGTCGTGGAGCCGGGAGAGCTCCTCGTCGTCCGCGTGGTACACGAGGCTGAACGTCCGCCCGGCGCGCCAGTCGGCGTCGTCACGGGTGAGCCCGACGAGCTCCGCGAGCACGTCGGCCACCGGCACGCCGTCGGGCAGGCCGTCCGCCACCCGCCACCCTCCCTAGGCGCCGGCGAGCTCCGCCGGCGGCCACGACGGGTCGAGCTGGCGCAGGAAGAGCTCGCAGCGCTCGGCCTCGTCGTCCTCGCCGATCACCGCCGCCTGCCGGGCCAGACCGGCGAGCGCCCGGAGGAACCCCCGGTTGGACGGGTGCTCCCACCGCACGTAGCCCGACCCCCGCCAGCCGTTGGCCCGCAGGGCGTCGAGACCCCGGTGGTAGCCGACGCGGTAGGCCGCGTAGGCCTCGACGTCGTCCCGGGCGCAGTCGCCGAGAGCCGCCCACGCCGCGCTCCACCGGGGGTGGGCGGCGACCACCGCGGCGACGGTCGGCCGGCGCTCGTCCTCGGGGAGGGCGAGGGCCTGCTCGAGGACGTGGCGTGCCTCGGGCGCCTCGGTGGGCAGCACGGTCTCCGGAGGACCGGACGGGCTGAGGGAGACGGGACGCGGTTCGCTCACGGCGACCACCCTACGAGGCGCGTGGCCCCGGGTGGCCCCCCGCCTCCACCGTGCGGCGCACCAGGGCGGCGAAGTCCTCCGGCGCGCTGGTGTGGACACCGTGATCCGCGCCGTCGATCACCACGAGCCTCGCGTCGGGCAGGGCGGCCACCAGCTGGTCGGCGGCGCGGGTGCGGTGCTCGTCGGTGCCGCTCCCCCGACCCACCAGCGCCGGGACGCGGACCGCGCCGGCGTCGTACGGGGCCGCGCGTCGAGCCGAGCCCAGCTCGGCGACGAGCGTCGCGCCCTCGTCGAGCCGCTGCCGTCGCGTCGCCTCGGGCAGCCCCTCCCAGACGTCGTCCCCGGCCACCCGCCGCATGAAGCGCTCGGCCGCCGCCCGGGGCTCGTCGTCCTCCAACGCCGGACCACCGCCCGGGCCGGTGCGGGGCCACCACGGCTCCCACGTGAGGGGGGACTCGTAGACCGCCACCGCCGCCACCAGGTCTGGCCGCCGCTGGGCCACGGCCAGGGCGAGCACACCGCCGAGGCTGTGCCCCACCACCACGACGGGAGCGCCGCGGCGCGCCGCGACCAGCTCCACGACGGTGAGGAGGTCCGCCACGTGGCCCTCGAGATCCCTCGGCGCCGCAGCCCGCGAGCGGCCGTAGCCCCGGCGGTCGTAGACCCACCAGTCGAGATCGCGCAGGAGGCGGGTCGTCCTCAGGAATGCGGCGCCGCGGTCCATGGCCCCGTGCACCAGGACCACCGGCGTGCCGGTCGGGTCCCCACCCCGTCCGAGGTGGAGCCCGTCGACGACCTCCCGCTGCACGTCAGGGGATCTGGACGATGCGCACCGTGTCGGTGACGCGGCCCCGGTAGATGCCGGAGCCGGCGAGCACGACCACGAGCTCCCCGGGGTGCACCTCGCCGGCCTCGACCGCCCGGTTCAGCGCGGCCTGGGCCATCTCCTCCTCGGAGAGCCCCGGCTCGTCGATGAGGTACGGGGTGGTCCCCCAGCTCATCGTGAGCTGGTTCACGGTGCGGGGGTTGGGCGAGAAGCCCAGGATCTTGGCCCGGGGCCGGAAGCGGGCGATCGAGCGCACGGTGAAGCCGGACCGGGAGAGGGCGATGATGGCGGAGGCGCCGATCTCCGCGGCGGCGCGCTGGGCCGCCGAAGTCATGGCGTTGGTGATGTTGGTCTCGACGTCGTCGGTGGGCGACAGGTGCAGGGTGGAGAGCCACTGCGGCCAGCCGCCGTAGTCGAACTCGTCGTCGGCGCGCTGGGCGATGCGGGCCATGACGTCGACCACGTGCACCGGGTCGGCGCCGATCGCGGTCTCGCCCGAGAGCATCACCGTCGAGGAGCCGTCGAACACGGCGTTGGCGACGTCGGAGGCCTCGGCCCGGGTGGGGCTCGGCGCGTGGACCATCGACTCGAGCATCTGGGTGGCGGTGATGACCGGCCGACCCACGGCGATGCAACGCCGGATGATCTCCTTCTGCAGGTGCGGGAGCTCCTCGATCGGGAACTCCGAGCCGAGATCGCCGCGGGCGACCATCACCGCGCCGGAGGCCTCGACGATGGCGTCGAGGTTCTCCACCGCGGCGCGGGTCTCGATCTTGGCGACCACCAGCGGGCCACGCGGGTTGGGCTCGACGCCGATGCGGCGCACGTCGTGGGCTGACCGCACGAAGGAGAGGGCGAGCATGTCCACCCCGACCTCCACGAAGGCGTCGGCGAGCCGGAGGTCGTCGGGGGTGGGGGTGGTGAGGCGGAGCCGTTCGGACGGGATGTGGAGCCCGGGGCGCCCGGTGAGGTGCCCACCGTGGATGACCCGCACCTGGACGCGGTCGCCCTGGCGGCCGAGCACCTGGGCCTGCACGGCGCCGTCGCCGAAGGTGAGCATGTCGCCCTCGTGGACGTCGGTGAGGAGCTCCTCGTAGTCGACCTCGATCACCTCGGTCGAGCTGGTGCCGCGCCCCGGGGCGAGGGCGTACTCCTGGCCCTCCACCAGGGTGATCCCCTCCTCCGGCATGTGACCGACGCGCACCTTGGGGCCCGGCAGGTCGGCGAGGATGCCGACAGGCCGGCCGAGGTCGGCCGCCACCTTGCGGATGCGGTGGTAGCGCTCGAGGGCGAGCTCGAGCGACTCGTGCGAGAGGTTGATCCGGGCGATGTCCATGCCGGCCTGGATCAGGCCCTTCAGGGTGCGCTCGTCCTCCGAGGCGGGGCCGATGGTGGCGATGATCTTCGTCCGACGAGCCATGGGGTCCAACGCTACCGGCCCCGCCGGACCGGTCGGTGACCCATTCGCTCGAGCCGCGTGGAGGCGGGGTCGGCGGATGCCGCGCTCAGTTGAGGCGGGAGCGGAGCCGCTCGGCGGCGCCCCGGTAGCCCGCGGCGACCGGGTGGGGTGCCTCGAACGAGAGCGCCTCGAGCCATCGCGCCGCCTCGGCGAAGGCGCCGGCTGCGGCCAGCGCGGCGGCGACCTCCGCCCGGTCCTCCAGGCTCGCCCCCGGCACGCTCGCCCGGAGCCTCGCGGCCCACAGCCGGCCCTCGTGGTCTCGGCGGGCGCCGAAGATGGCGAGCAGGTTGTTCAGCATCCGGGTCACGATGCTGCGGGGGCCGACCGGTGCGAGCAGCGCAGGGGAGAACGGCTGGTCGGCCCCGTGCAGCGTGTGGAACAGCGCCTCCGCGCCGGCGCTGTCGAGGATCTGCCCGCCGCCGTAGGGGTCGACGAAGACCGGCTCGTCCGCGGCCCGCACCAGGAAGTGTCCGGGCATGCCGACCCCGACCAGGTCGACGCCGCGCCGGCGGGCCACCGAGACGGTGAGCACCGAGAGGGTGATCGGGATCCCCCGGCGGGTGGCCACCACCCGGTCGAGGTAGGAGTTGGCCGGGTCGTAGTAGTCGTCGGCGTTGCCCCGGAAGCCCAACCGGCCGAAGAGGTGGGCCAGCACGTCGTCGAGGGTGTCGCCCTCGCAGCCGTCCGCCAGGGCGTCGATCGCGGCCAGCTCGACGCCGAGGTCGAGGGCGGGGCGGGCGTGGGCCGCGATGAGCAGGGCCGCCCGATCCAGGTCGATCTCGTCCTCCGGGCGCGAGACGAGCTCGGCGAAGGCGAGCGACGGGTCCACGGCGGCGAGGGTACCGGGCACCGCACCCGGGGCCTCCCTGCGGGACGGCCGGTACCGTTGGCCCGTGGACGACCCGACGCTCCCGTTCCTCGACCATCCCGGGCCGATCCCGTTCGCCCACCGCGGCGGCGCCGGGGACTGGCCCGAGAACACCATGCCCGCCTTCGCCGGCGCGGTGGCGCTCGGCTACCGGTACGTCGAGACCGACGTCCACGTCACCGCGGACGGGGTGGTGCTGGCCTTCCACGACGACCACCTCGACCGCGTCACCGACCGCACGGGGGTGATCGCCGAACTGCCGTGGAGCGAGGTGTCCCGGGCGCGGGTCGACGGCGTGGAGCCCGTCCCCCTCCTCGAGGACCTCCTCGGCACGTGGCCGGACCTGCGGGTCAACATCGATCCGAAGCACGACGCGGTGGTCGAGCCGCTGGCCACGGTGCTCCTCCGCACCCGCTCGGTCGACCGGGTCTGCATCGGCTCGTTCTCCGATCGCCGCATCGACCGGCTGCGGGCGATGCTCGGTCCGCGGCTGTGCACCTCGTTGGGGCCGGCCGGCGTCGCCCGCCTGCGGGCGGTGAGCTACGGCCTCGGCCGCCGCCGTCCCGAGGCCGCGTGCGTGCAGGTCCCGGTGACCGCCCGCGGGGTCACGGTGGTCGACGACCGCTTCCTCGCCACCGCCCACGACCTGGGCCTCCCGGTCCACGTGTGGACCGTCGACGAGCCCGCCGAGATGGAGCGCCTGCTCGAGATGGGCGTCGACGGGATCATGACCGACCGCCCGGTGGTGCTGCGCGAGGTGCTCGAGCGCCGCGCCCAGTGGTTCGGCGCCTGAGCCGGGTCCCCGGGTCAGACCAGCACGTTCGGGTTGAGGGTGCCGTTCGGGTCGAGGGCCCGCCGGATCGACCGGAACACCTCGAGCTCCTCGGCGCTGCGCTGGAGGGCCAGCCACGGGCGCTTCGCCGTGCCGATGCCGTGCTCGGCGGAGATGGAGCCGCCCCGGGCGACGACCAGGCGGAGCACGGCCTCGTCGAGCGCGTGGTCGTCCGGGTCCGCGCCGGTGACGTTCACGTGCACGTTGCCGTCGCCGACGTGGCCGAAGAGCCAGCAGCGGGCACCCGGCGCGGCGCTCGCCACCACGACGGGGACCTCCTCGACGAACCCTGCCACCCGGGAGAGCGGAAGGGTGACGTCGAGCTTGTGGGGCGGGCCGAGGGTGTTGATGGCGACGGTGTGCTCCTCGCGGTAGGCCCACAGGGCCGCCCGGCGGGCGTCGTCCGACGCGACCGCCACGTCGAGCAGGCCGGGGCGTCCGTCGAGCGCGACGGCGAGGGCGTCCGACGGGTCCTCTGGCCCGGACGCCTCGAAGAGGACGTAGGCGGGATGCTCGCCCGGGAACGGTGCCGGGAGGCCCGCCACCTCCCGCACGAGGGCGAGCCCGGCGGCGAGGAAGAGCTCGGCGGCGTCGAGCGCGGTGACCGTGCGCCGCACGACGGCGGTGGTGGCGACGGCCGCCTCGACGCTGTCGAACGCGCACAGCGCCACGACCCGCGCCGCGAACCGCGGGACCAGGGCCAGGCGGGCCGCGGTCACCACCGCCAGCGTGCCCTCCGAGCCGCACAGCAGCCCGGCCAGGTCGTAGCCGGTGTTGTCCTTGGCCAGCCCGCCGAGGTGGCGCAGGACCCGGCCGTCGGCGGTGACCGCCTCGATGCCGACGACCTGGCGCCGGGTGGCGCCCCAGCGCAGCACGTGCACGCCGCCTGCGTTGGTGGCCACCGTGCCCCCGACGGTGGCGCTCCCCCGGGCCGCCAGGTCGACCCCGTAGGCCAGTCCGTGGGGGGCCACGTGGCGGTCGAGGGCGTCGAGGGTCACGCCGGCACCCGCGGTGACCTGCGCGGCGACGGTGTCGACCTCCCCGAGCCCGTCGAGGCGGCGCAGCGAGAGGACGACCTCGCCGTGCAGGGGCACGCCGCCCCCGACCAGGCCGGTGTTGCCGCCCTGCGGCACCACCGCCACGCCGGCGGCGTCGCACGCCCGCAGCACCCGGGCGACCTCGTCGACGGTGGCGGGTCGTACGACCGCCGGGGCGGTGCCCCGGAACCGTCCGGTCCAGTCCACCTCGTAGCCCGCGACCACGTCGGGCTCGTCGAGAACGTGGCCCTCCCCCACCGCCGCCTCGAGGGCGCGGCGCAGCTCGGGCGCGAGGGAGGGGCGGGCGGTGGCCACCGGTCCATCGTGGCCCGCAGCCGCCGCGCACGAAAGGTTCGGCCGGCGATGGCCGAGAATGGGGAGGTGGGTCCCCCTGCTCGTCCCGTGCGCCACCGCGCCCGACGCGCCGTCGCCGTCGCCGCCCTCGCCGCGTCGGTGGCGGCCGGTGTCGCCGCGCTCGTGGGCCCACCGGCGGGCGCGCAGGAGACCGAGGTCATCGACGATCCCCGCCTCGACCCGTCGCTGGCCGGGGTGCAGGTGCAGAGCGACGGCTACGCCAAGGCCCGGGCGGCCCACCGGGTCGCGGCGGGTCGGCTGGCCGAGACCGCCGCCCGGGTGGCCCGCCTCGACGAGGAGCTGGCCTCCATGGGCGCCGAGCGCGACCGGCTCGAGGCCGAGGTCGACCAGGCCCGACGCACCGGTGACGACGCCAGGGCCGAGCTCGAGCGGCGGCGCTCCTCGCTGCGGGCGCTCGCCGTCGAGAGCTACGTCACCGGCCGGGGCTCCGGCACCGACGACCTCGTGGGCGGGGCCGAGGCCGCCACCGACCGGGCCCGGGCCGACACCATGGTGAACGACGTGGCGCAGCGACGGGCGGAGCAGGTGCGCCGGGCCCGGCGCACCATCGAGGAGTCCGACCGCACCGTCCGCGACGGCACCGACGCCCTGACCTCGCTCGGCGCCCGCCTCGACGCGGCCACGGCGGAGCGGGAAGGCGCCGCCCAGGAGCTGCGGCAGCGGCAGGTGGCCGCCGACGCCGCCCGCCGGTCGATGGCCGACTGGCGCCTCACCGCCGACGTGGCCGGGAGCGACCTGCCCCTGGTCGCCCTGGACGCCTACGTGAAGGCGGCCCGCCGGATGGCCGCCGAGCGTCCCGAGTGCGGGATCCGCTGGAGCGGCCTCGCCGCCATCGGGAAGGTCGAGAGCGGGCACGGCACCTACGGGGGCAGCCGCCTCGACGCCAACGGTGACACCAGCCAGCCCATCGTCGGCATCCCCCTCGACGGGACGAACGGCACGGCCCTGGTGGGCGACACCGACGGCGGCCGGTGGGACGGCGACCCGACGCTCGACCGGGCGGTCGGTCCCATGCAGTTCATCCCCGGCTCGTGGGCGGCCCTCGGCCGAGACGGCAACGGGGACGGCCGGGCCGACCCGTCGAACGTCTACGACGCGGCCCTGGCCGCCGCGGGCCTCCTCTGCCGCGCGGGCGGCAGCGGCCTCGACACCGACGCCGGCCTCCACCGGGGCGCGCTCGGGTACAACAACTCCGCGGCCTACGCCGCGCTCGTGGTGCGGACGGCGAACGCCTACCAGGCCCGGGAGGCCGAGCTGATCCCGCCGCCCCCGACCACCACCACGACCACGCCACCGCCCGACCCGGTGGTCGGGCCGGAGACCGTTCCCGCACCGCCGCCCGAGGCCGGTCCGGCGCCGGGCTGACCCCTCGACGCGTCGGCTGGCGGTTGTCGTCAGAGGGTTATTGACATCGTGCCAACACCTACCTAGGTTGCCGCGCACCGAGTGTGTCGAGGGTCACAGGGGGGCGCCGGTGCCACACCCTCGCACGCCGGCCCGGGGCCGCGCATGCGTTTCGTCCGCAAGAAGTTGATCCAGCTGGTGGTGGTCCTGCTGGCCGTCACCTTCCTGTCCTTCCTGCTCATCAACCTGCTCCCCGGCGACACCGCCACCAAGCTCTGCGCCGGCTCCGGCGGCCAGGAGTGCGTCGACCAGAAGCGCGAGGAGCTCCACCTCGACGACCCCATCCCGGTGCGCTACGCCCGCTGGCTGGGCGACGCCGTCACGGGCGACCTCGGCGCCTCAGCCCGCAACCAGCAGCCGGTCTGGGAGGCCCTCAGCCAGCGCCTCCCCGTCACCATCGAACTGCTCCTCTACTCCCAGGCCATGGCCCTGGTCATCGCCGTGCCGCTGGGGGTGCTCGCCGCCCAGCGGGCCGGAGGGGTCCTCGACCGCGTGTCCACCACCGTGCTGTTCGGACTGCTCGCGGTCCCGAACTTCATGCTCGCCCTGGTGCTCATCCTGGTCTTCCCGGTGAAGCTCGGGTGGTTCCAGGCCACGGGCTACACCGACTTCACCGACAACCCCCTCGAGAGCCTCGGGTCGCTGTTCCTCCCGGCCCTGTCGCTGGCGGCAGCCGAGATGGCGGTCTACATGCGCCTCCTGCGCACCGACATGATCGCCACGCTCCAGGAGGACTACATCACCATGGCGAAGGCCAAGGGCATGCCGCCCCGGCGCATCCTCCTGCGCCACGCCCTGAAGCCCTCGAGCTTCTCGCTGCTCACCGTCATCGGCCTCAACTTCGGGCGGCTGATCGGCGGCGCGCTGATCATCGAGATCATCTTCGGCATCAACGGCCTCGGGAAGTACACCGTCGACAGCATCCTCGGCGACGACTACATCCCGGTGCAGGGCGCGGTCCTCGTGATCGCCGTCGGCTACGTCCTCATCAACTTCGCCGTCGACATGCTCTACGCGGCGCTCGACCCCAGGATCCGCCATGCCCGCGCCCTCGCATGACCCCGTGCACGGCGCCGTCCCCGGGGCCGGCTCCGTGTTCGCCGAGAGCGGCGACCTCGCCACCGAGATCGGCGGCATCGCCGACGGCGAGGTCACCGAGCTCGCCGGCATCCACGCCCTCGACCCGGGCCAGGTCACCGGACCGCGGGCGGGCCGGCGCCTGGGCCTCACGTTCTGGATCGCCAGCGGCTGGTTCGTCCTGATCGCCCTGGCCGCCCTCCTGGCGCCGATCCTCCCGCTCGACGACCCGGACCGCACCGTGGCCCGACCCCGGCTGGCCCCGAGCGCCGAGCACTGGTTCGGCACCGACGCACTCGGCCGCGACGTCTTCAGCCGCACGATCTGGGGCGGGCGCGTGTCGCTCGTCGTCGGCATCGGCTCGATCCTCCTCGGCGTCCTCGTCGGCGGTGCCATCGGCCTGATCGCCGGCCACTACCGGGGACGTGTCGAGACGGTCCTCATGGGCATCTGCGACGTGCTCCTGTCGTTCCCCGCCCTGCTGCTGGCCCTGTCCATCGTCGGGTTCCGCGACGACCGCACGGTCCCCACGATCGTGCTGGCCATCGGCGTGGTCTCGATCGCCCCGGTGGCCCGGCTGGTGCGGGCGAACACGCTCCTCTTCTCCGAGCGGGAGTTCGTCACCGCCGCCCGGTCCCTCGGTGCCAGCAACAGCCGGATCATGGTTCGGGAGGTGCTCCCCAACGTCGTCTTCCCGGTGCTGTCCTTCGCCGTGATCGCGGTGGCGGTCGCCATCGTCGCCGAAGGCGGGCTCGCGTTCATCGGTCTGTCGGTGCCGCCACCCACCGCCACCTGGGGGAACATGATCGCCGACGGCCGCAACTTCCTCCCCGACGCGCCGTGGATCAGCCTCTGCCCCTGCGTCGTGCTGTTCCTCACCGTCCTCTCGCTCAACCTCGCCGGCGACCGCCTGCGCGAGTACTTCGACATCCGGGAGGGGGCGCTGTGAGCCGGCGCATCCTGGCGGCCGACCCTGGCGCCCACCCGGAGACCCGCACGACCCTGCTCGAGGTGCTCGACCTCCGCACCCGGTTCCGCACCGACCGCGGCACGGTCCACGCGGTCGACGGGGTGTCGTTCACCCTCGACCGCGGCCGGACCCTCGGCATCGTCGGCGAGTCCGGCTCGGGCAAGACCGTGCTGTCCCGCTCGATCATGGGCCTGCTCCCGTCCCGCAACGTCGAGCGGGAGGGCCACGTCCTCTACGAGGGCCGGGACGTCATCGGCCTCGACCAGAAGCAGATGAGCCGCATCTGGGGCGCGGAGATGGCGATGGTGTTCCAGGACCCCATGACATCGCTCAACCCGGTCATGAAGATCGGCGCGCAGATCACCGAGTCGCTGCGCCACCACCTGCACGTCGACCGCAACCAGGCACGCGAGACCGCCGTCGCCCTCCTGCGCTCCGTGGGCATCCCGGCGGCCGAGCAGCGGCTGAAGGAGTACCCCCACCAGCTCTCCGGGGGCATGCGCCAGCGGGTCACCATCGCCATCGCCCTGGCCTGCGGGCCGAAGCTGCTCTTCGCCGACGAGCCCACCACCGCCCTCGACGTCACCGTGCAGGCCCAGATCCTCGATCTGCTCGCCGACCAGCAGCGCGAGCGGCACATGGCCATGGTCCTGGTGAGCCACGACCTCGGCGTGGTCGCCGGTCGCACCGACGAGCTCATGGTGATGTACGGCGGCCGGGTGGTCGAGCACGCGCCGACCGAGGTGCTGTTCGGCGACGTGAAGATGCCGTACACCGAGGCGCTGCTGCGCTCGATCCCCCGGATCGAGCAGCCGAGCCACGTCCGGCTGGAGGCCATCCCCGGTCGCCCGCCGAACCTCCTCACCCCGCCGAAGGGATGCAACTTCGCCCCCCGGTGCCGCTACGTCCAGCCCAGGTGCCTGGAGGAGAACCCGCCGCTCCTGGCGGCGTCGGACCCCCGGCACCGGTACCGCTGCTGGTACCCGGTGGGCACCCCGGAGGGGGCCGAGGCCCTCGCCCGCAACCGGGCCGCCGGCACCACGGTCGCCCTGCCCGGCGCGCCCGGCGCGCCCGGCGCGCCCAGCGCGCCGGGCCCCGAGGCCGACGGAGCCCGCAGCTGATGGCCGGCAGCGGCACGGCCCACCTGCGCCCCGAGGGCGAGGCCCTGCTCCGGGCGGAGAACCTGGTGGTCGAGTTCCCCGTGGGCTCCACCGGGCTCAAGGTCCACGCGGTCTCCGACGTGAGCCTCGACCTCCTGCCCGGCGAGACCCTCGGCCTGGTCGGCGAGTCGGGCTCGGGGAAGTCCACCACCGGACGGTCGCTGATGCAGATGCCGCCACCCACGTCGGGCCGGGTCACGTTCGACGGTCGGGTCCTGGGCGAGCTCTCGGCCGCCGAGCTGCGCCGCGTGCGCCCCGAGATGCAGATGATCTTCCAGGACCCGAGCTCGTCGCTGAACCCCCGCCGCACCGTGGGCGACATCGTGGCCGAGCCGCTGCGGATCTGGGGTCGGGGCGACGCTGCCGAGCAGCGCAAGCTGGTCGACGACGCCCTCGAGGCGGTGGGGATCGACGCGGAGGCGGCACGCGACCGACGACCGCACCAGTTCTCGGGCGGCCAGTGCCAGCGCATCTGCATCGCCCGGGCTCTGATGCTCGAGCCCAAGCTGCTCATCTGCGACGAGCCGGTGTCGGCGCTCGACGTGTCCGTGCAGGCCCAGATCCTGAACCTCCTGCAGGACCTCAAGGCCCAGCACGGTCTGACGATGCTCTTCGTCGCCCACGACCTCGCCGTGGTGAAGAACGTGAGCGACCGCGTGGCCGTGATGTACCTGGGCAAGCTCTGCGAGGTCGGCACCCCTGACCAGCTCTACGCCCGGCCGACCCATCCGTACACCGCCGCCCTCCTGGCCGCCATCCCCGTCCCCGACCCGGCGGTGCGGCCCACGGGTGGCACCCGCCTCTCCGGCGAGCTGCCCTCACCGGTCGCGCCGCCGAGCGGCTGCCGGTTCCGCACCCGCTGCCCCATGGCCCAGGAGCTGTGCGCCCAGGTCGAACCCACCATGCGGGAGGTCGCGCCCGGGCACCATGTCGCCTGCCACTTCCCGCTGGCCGACCTCCCCGACCCCGTGCCACCGGGCGGCGCCGCGGCGGACCCGTCCGGGGCCGGTTTCCCGGCTGGGGGCGGGGGGACCCTGCCCGCCGACCCCGGTGGGGCCGACGGCGACCCCGGCGCCGGGAGCTGACGGGCCCCGATGGTCGCCCGCACCGACGCCGGGCGGTCCCGCACCCGCCTCGACCCGAACGTCCGCCGGGCGTCGATCCTCGACGCCGCCGAGTCCGTGTTCGCGGGGCGCAACCCCGCGGAGGTCACCTTCGAAGAGGTGGCGGAGGCTGCATCGGTGTCGCGCGGCCTCGTCCACAACTACTTCGGGGACAAGTCCGGCCTCATGGCGGCCCTGTACCTGCGCACCTTCGAACGGCTCGACACCGCGCTGCTCGCCGGCCTCGACCGGGCCCCGGCCGACGACGGCGAGGCCGCCCTGCGGGCGGTGGTCTCCGCCTACCTGGCGTTCGCGCGGGACAACCAGGTGGCGTGGCGGATGCTCGGGGCCGCCGCTGCGACGGCGCACCCGGCCGTGCGGGGCGCCCGGGCCGAGCGCGTCCGCCGGATGGCCGAGGCGTGGGGCGGGACCGACCAGGCGTCGCTGCTCGCCGCCGGCATCGTCGGCTTCCTCGAGGCCGCCACCCTCGCCTGGCTCGACGGTGGGGCCGCCGACGTCGACACCGCCACCGACCTCCTCGTGCAGCTCATCTGGGACGGCCTCACCGGGCTCGACGACACGTCCGCGGTGCGCCTCCCGCCCCGGTGGTCGTTCGACCGCTCGACCTTCGTGCCCCGGACAGTCGCCCTCGCCGACGCACCCGGCTGACTCCGTCCCGCTCCCGCGGTCAGTCCGGGGTGGTGGTGTCGGCCGCCCGCCAGCAGTACCACGCCACCACGCTGCGGTACGGGCGGTAGGGGTCGCCCAGCGGCTCGAGCTCGCTCGCGGTCGGAGGGTCGGGCAGGCCCCAGGCCTTGGCGAAGCCGATGCGCACGCCGAGGTCGCCGGTGGGCCACACGTCGAGCCGGTGCAGGCTGAACAGCAGGAACATCTGGGCGGTCCAGGGGCCGATCCCCCGCACCTCGGTGAGGTGGGCGATCACCTCGTCGTCGCCGAGCCGCCCGATCCGCTCGAGGGCCACCCGGCCGTCGGCGACGTGGGACGCGAGGTCGCGGATCGACGCCAGCTTCGCTCGCGAGAGCCCGGCGGCGGCGAGGTCGCCCTCCGGCACCGACAGCACGGCCTCGGGGGTGAACTCCCCCGGCACCAGGGCCCGCACCCTCCCCCAGATGGTGCTGGCGGCGCGCCCGGCGAGCTGCTGGAACGCGATCGACCGGGCGAGCTGCTCGAAGCGCTGGGACGCCTTCGGGGGCGGCGGCAGGTGCATGGGTCCGTGGCGCTCGACCAGCCGGGCCATCACCGGGTCGCGCTCGGCCAGCAGCAGGCTGATCTCGCGGTGGGGTCGGGGCACGGGCCCGGAGCCTACGACGACCGGCCTGTGCCACCATGGCCGGCATGCCGAACCCTCCCGCCATGGAAATCGACGAGAACACGATCTACCGGGTCACCATCACCACCGACAAGGGCGACATCGTGATGGACCTCGACCCGCGGCTCGCGCCGAAGACCGTGAACAACTTCGTCTCGCTGGCCCGCCAGGGCTTCTACGACGGGCTCACGTTCCACCGCGTCGAGCCCGGCTTCGTCATCCAGGGCGGCTGCCCCGAGGGCAGCGGGCGGGGCGGCCCCGGCTACCGCTTCGAGGACGAGCCCGTGCAGGGCAACTACCGCCAGGGTGCGGTGGCCATGGCCAACGCCGGCCCCGACACCAACGGCTCGCAGTTCTTCATCTGCCTGGAGGACCTCACCGGCCGCCTGCCCAAGCAGTACAACCTGTTCGGCATCGTGGTGTCCGGCATGGACGCCGTGCTCGCCACGAAGCGGGGCGACGTCTTCCAGAGCGTCACCATCGAGGAGCGCCCGATCGAGGGCTGACCCACGGGCGAGCCTGCGGGGGCACCCGCCCCCGCAGCTCAGTCCTTGGTGGCGACGGCGTTCGGCACCACGTTCATCTTGGGCTCGTAGGCCGCCACCTCGACGTCGCGCTGCTCACCGCCGAGAGCGGCCCGCAGCTCGGTTCGGCAGCTGTCGCACGGCCCGTAGAAGCGCACCGCGGCGGGCGTGCCGCAACGAGGGCAGGTGATGTCGAGGGGCTCGGCGTCCACGGTCCGATCCTGCCATGCCCGCGAGGGCCCGGGGCGCGACCCTCCTCCCCCACTCTCCCGCACCCGGTCGGGCCCGAGCGCGTCGCCGGGCTGCCCACAGGAACAACGAGCGCGTGCACACCCGGGGCGGCGAGGTCCCCAGCGAAGTCACAGGGTTGTCCTCTTCCTCCTCACAGGGAGCGGTCCGTACGGTGTCCGGGCGGCGCCGGACGGGTCGGCGCCGGGAAGGAGGCCCCCCGATGACCGCCTACGAGATCACCTTGAAGGACCAGGCCCGCGAGCGCATCGACGGGGCCGACGCCTACAGCCAGGAAGGTCAGCTCACCACCTTCTTCCGCACCACGTCGGACCGCCAGGTGATCGACTGCTGGAGCGTGCGCCTCGCCAGCTTCCGCACGAGCGAGATCCTGGCCGTGCGCCGCGTCGACGACGCCGAGGCCCTCGCCCCGGTGGCGCCTCTGCGCACGGCGTAGAGGCGTGCCGGGGGTCAGGGCACGTAGGCGCCCAACCAGGCAAGGGAGCTCAACGCCACCACGCCGGCCCCGAGCACGGTGGTCACCACCTTGTCGACCCGCGGGTCCTTCGCCAGCACCGCCAGGGTGAGCGCCAGCGGGAAGGCGTTCAGGCCGTAGCGCTCGAGCGAGTTCAGGTTCTCGGCGCCGATGGCGGCGAGCAGCACCAGGGCGGCGAAGGCTCCGTAGGACACGGGCCACCAGCGGAAGGTCAGCACCAGCAGCACCACGAAGGCGATGGCGAAGGGCACGTGGAGCCCGTCGGAGAAGCGCTCGGGGCCCACCATCTGGTGCAGTCCGTCCCAGATCCGGCTGAAGGGATCCATGGCGTCGCCCCGCAGGGGGCCCTGGATGCTGAACGGCAGGCGGAAGTTCCCGTAGGCGGCCTGGACCCACGCCAGGTACACCCCCGCCCCCACCAGCGGCGACACGGCGGCCGCCACGCCGGCGACGCGCTCGTCGGTGCGGGCGCCGCGCCAGACCCGGGCCAGCTCGATGACGGTGGGGACCACCAGCACCACGCCGAGGGGGCGGCTGGCGCCCGCCACCAGGCCCGCGGCCACGACCCACCACCACCGCCGGCTCCGCATGCCCCAGAAGGCCACCACCGTGGCGAGGACCCACAGCGCCTCGGCGTAGCCCCACGCCAGGACGAACGCTCCGGGGAAGAGGCACACCATCCACACCGCCCGATCGGCGAGCGCGGCATTGCCCCGCTCGAACCGGACGAGGCGGCGCACGGCGACGGCCAGGGCCAGCGAGGCGAGGTTGGCGAGCAGCACCAGGGCGACGTCGGTGCGCCCCGCCGTGACGACGGAGAACGCCTTGCCGAGCAGCGGGAACAGGGGGAAGAACCGCAGGGCCTCGTCGGGAAGGGCGCGGTAACCCACGTCGGCGATGTCGCGGTACCACGTGCCGTCCCACGCGATGAGGCCTTCGGTGAGCACCCTCGGCCGGCCGTCAGGCGTCAGCCGGTCGGCGGCCGCGACGGCCACCAGGTAGCCGGCGACGAGCAGCGCCCGGGCCGTCAGCCACGGCACCATCACGGCCCGGAGGTCGTCGAGGAGGGCCGTGGCGCCCCGCCGTGCAGTCACCACGGCATCACGCGGGGGCGGGGAACAGGGTCAGGTACCCGTGCTCGAACTTGGTGGACTGCTGCTCGACCAGCAGTTGGGCCGGCCGGGCGGCGGCGAGGGTGTTGAGCACGGCCTCGCACTGCCCGTCGAATGTCTTGTACTCGGTGTTCCACACGAGGAACACCGACCCGTCGGGACCGGCCTCCTCGAGCGCCCGCTGGGCGAACGCCACCGGGTCGCTCGCGGCGTTGCGATCTCCGTAGTCGACCCAGTCGACCAGCGCGGGGTCGCCGAAGGTCGGGTAGCTCACCTGCCGCACCTCAGCGCTCACCGCCCGACTACCGGCCGGCCCCAGCTGGTCCGGGCACCAGATGACGAGGTCGCCGGGCTGGGCCGCCTCGTCGATGGCGGCGCCGATGGCCCCCATCTGGGTGCGGGTGTCGGCGATGTTCCACAGGGCGCCGATGCCCAGGTAGCCGCACACCACCAGCAGCACGGCGAAGCGGACCCAGCGGGCGCCGAAGCGGGTGACGCCGCCGGCCACGAGGAGTGCCACGAAGGGAAACACCACCGCCCCGTAGCGCGTGGCGAAGGCGCCGCGGAGGACGAAGGCGAGCGCGATGCCGATGAGGAAGGTCAGCCCGCCGACGATGGCCTCGGCCCGCAGCTGGGGCTCGGTGGCCAGGTCGAGGTCGATGTGGCGGGTGCCCCGGGCCCGCCCGAAGAGCCCCAGGGCGAGCAGCAGCGTCGTGACCAGGGCGAAGAAGCCGGCATCGGCGTACAGCCCCGACCCGAAGTCGAACAGGAAGAACGCGAACGCCACGCTCGGCCGCATCGGGTCCGCCCAGGGCGTGCCGGTGTGGGCCGACTGGTAGAGCATCGAGGGGAGCCAGGGGAGGAAGAGGATCCCCGCCCCCACCAGGGCCCCGAGGAACCGCAGCGCGGCGGCTCGGTCGGCCGGGCGGGTCGGGCGCCACACCCGCCAGAGGGCCACCAGGGCGGCGGCGGCCAGGAGCCAGATCGACCAGTAGTGGGTCCACAGCAGGGCGGCGCCGACCAGCGCGACGCCCACCAGGCGGCCCCAGCCGTCGCGACCCCGCCGCAGCACGTCGTCGGCCAGCAGGTAGCCGGCGAAGGCCAGGAGCATCACCATCGCGTACATGCGGGCCTCGTCGGAGTACCGCACGGCGAAGGGCGACAGGGCCACCACCGCGAGCACCACCCACCCGAGGAGCGGGCCGCCGCGACGGCGGCCCGCGAGGTAGGCGAGCGGGAGGGTGACCAGGCCGAACACGCCGGAGAGGGCCCGGACGGCGACGTCGCCGCTGCCGAACACCTCGATCCACCCGTGGAGGAGCCAGTAGTACAGCGGCGGATGGCCGTCGTGGCGCAACCAGGACCCGATGTCGCCCAGCGGGAGTTGGGCGATGTTCACGCTCAGCGCCTCGTCGAGCCAGAGCGACGACGTGGTGGCGAAGCGGAGCACCCCTCCGGCGAGCACCGCGACGACGGCCACCACCACGACCTCGACGGTCGCGGCGGTGGGAGCGGCCGGACCGTGCCCGGGGTCGTCGGCACCGGAGACAGTGGCGGCGCTGCCGCTGTCGGTCGTGTGCATGGGGCGGGACCTTACCGTGGGGTTTGACGGCCGCACGGGAGGGGGCATGGGCCACGGCGGGGGGCGGCTTCACTACACTCGCCGAGGTCCCATTTTCCGGAAAGTGACACGATGACCGTTCCCTCCGAGCCCTGTCCCGCCACCCCGTCGTCCTCGCCCCAGGTGGTGGTGATCGGGGGAGGCCCCGCCGGCCTCACCGCGGCGTACGAGCTCGCCAAGCACGACATCACCAGCACGGTCCTCGAGGCCGACGACCAGGTCGGCGGCATCTCCCGCACGGTGGAGCGCGACGGGTGGCGCTTCGACCTCGGCGGGCACCGGTTCTTCACCAAGGTCCAGCCCGTCGACGACCTGTGGCACGAGATCCTCCCGGAGGAGGACTTCCTCCAGCGGCCCCGCATGAGCCGCATCTACTACGACGGCAAGTTCTTCGACTACCCGCTGAAGGCGTCCAACGCCCTGAAGAACCTCGGTATCGGCGAGGCCGCCCTCTGCGTCGGCTCCTACTTCTGGGCCCGCGCCGACGGCCTGCTCCGCAAGGCCATCGGTCGGCCGAAGACCGACGACAGCCTCGAGGACTGGATCACCTCCCGCTTCGGGAAGCGTCTCTACAAGCACTTCTTCAAGACCTACAACGAGAAGGTCTGGGGCGTGCCCGCCTCCAAGCTGCAGGCCGACTGGGCCGCGCAGCGCATCAAGAACATGTCGCTGTGGAACGCGGGCATCAACGCGATCCTCGACTCGCTGCCCGCGTCCCTCTCCTTCCTGAAGAAGGGCAAGGCAACCGACATCACCTCGCTCATCGAGGAGTTCCAGTACCCGAAGTACGGGCCCGGGATGATGTGGGAGGTCTGCCGAGACAAGATCGAGGCCTCCGGCTCGAAGGTCCTGATGGAGACCAAGGCGGTGAAGATCCGCCGCGAGGGTGATCGGGCCGTCGCCGTGGTGGCCGAGCACGCCGGCGTCCAGACCGAGTACCCGTGCACCGAGGTGATCTCCTCGATGCCGATGTCCCAGCTGCTGCTGGCCATGGATCCGCCCCCGCCCGACGACGTGGTCGCCGCGGCCAAGGATCTGCGCTACCGCGACTTCCTCACCGTGGCCCTCGTGGTGCCCGACGACGGCATCTTCCCGGACAACTGGATCTACATCCACTCCCCCGAGGTGAAGGTCGGGCGCATCCAGAACTTCGGCTCCTGGTCCCCGTACATGGTGAAGGACGGCCTCACCTGCCTGGGCATGGAGTACTTCGTCTTCGAGGGCGACGAGTACTGGACGATGTCCGACGAGGACCTGGTGGAGCTGGGCACCCGCGAGCTGGGGACGATCGGCCTGGTCGACGCCTCGAAGGTGCAGGCCGGCTACGTCGTGCGCGTCCCGAAGGCGTACCCCTTCTACGACGAGCGCTACAAGGCCAACGTGCAGCGCATGCGCGAGTGGCTGGAGGACTGCGCGCCGAACGTGCACCCGGTGGGCCGCAACGGCATGCACCGGTACAACAACCAGGACCACTCGATGTACACGGCCATGCTCACCGCCGAGAACATCGCCACCGGCTCCACCTACGACGTCTGGGAGGTCAACGTCGAGGAGGAGTACCACGAGGAGAAGGCACCCGCCGGGGGCGGCGAGCGCGGCACCGGGCGCGACGCCCCGGTGATCCCCCGCGACGCCTTCGGACCCGACCACCCCGTCAACCGACCGGGCGACTGAGGCCATCGTGACCGGGGCCAGCGGGGCGAGCGTCTCCGACATCGCCGCGCTCGCCGAGGAGGCCCGCCTCCAGCGGGTGCACGTGCTCGCGTGGCGCGACCTCGTCGACATCGAGGCCGGCGGCTCGGAGGTCCACGCGGCCAAGATCCTCGCCCTGTGGGCCGAGGCCGGCCTCGACGTGGTGATGCGCACCTCCTACGCGCAGGGCCACCCCTACGAGGGCGCCCGCGACGGCTACCGCATCGTGCGCAAGCACGGTCGGTTCATGGTGTTCCCGACCGCGGTGGTCAGCGAGCTGCTCGGCGGCCACGGCCCTCGGGACGGCATCGTCGAGATCTGGAACGGCGTGCCCTTCCTCACCCCGCTCTGGGCCACCGGCCCGAAGGTGGCGTGGGTCCACCACGTGCACCGCGACATGTGGGAGATGGTCCTCGACCCCGGCCTGGCCCGGGCGGGGAAGTTCTTCGAGCACCGCATCGCCCCACCGCTGTACCGCCGGATGCCGATCGTGACCCTGTCGGAGTCGTCCCGCCACGAGCTCGTCGACTACCTCGGCCTCCGGCCGGCGCAGATCTCGGTCGTGCCCCCGGGCATCGACGAGCGGTTCACCCCGGGCGAGGCCAAGAGCCCGGTCCCGCTCGTGGTGGCCGTGGGTCGGCTCATGCCGTCCAAGCGCTTCGACGAGCTGGTGCGCATCGCCGCCGACGTGCGCCTCGAGGTGCCCGACCTCCAGCTCGTCATCGTGGGCGACGGCTACGAGCGCCCGCAGCTCGAGGCGCAGGTCGCCGACCTCGACGCCGGCGACTGGGTCCGCATCGCCGGGAAGGTGTCCGACGAGGAGCTCCTGTCGCTCTACCGCCGGGCGTGGGTCGTGGCGAGCACGTCGATCGCCGAGGGGTGGGGCATGACCCTCACCGAGGCCGCCGCCTGCGGGACCCCCTCGGTCGCCACCGACATCGCCGGTCACCGCGACTCCGTGGCCGCTGGGCTGTCGGGCCTGCTGGCCTCCGACGACCGCGCCCTCGCCCGCGAGCTCACCGCGGTGCTCACCGACGCCGATCTCCGCGCCAAGCTCTCCGACGGGGCCCTGACGCACGCGGCCAGCCTCACGTGGACGGCCACCGCGCTGGGGGCCTTCGCTCCCCTCGCCCTCGACGCGATCCGCCGCCAGCGTCGCCGGGGTCGCGACAGGTGAGCGCTGCCCCGCCGGTCGTGCTGGTGCACGGCCTGGCCACCTCCTCGGCCCGCACCTGGGGCGACAACGGCTGGCTCGACCTGCTCGCCGACGCCGGCCGCACGGCGATCCCGCTCGACATGATGGGGCACGGCAGCGCGCCGCGGCCCACCGACCCGGCGGCCTACGACCGGCTCGAGGACGACCTGCTGGAGCGCTTCCCCACCGAGCCGGTCGACGCCATCGGCTTCTCCCACGGCGCCCGCACACTGCTCACCATCGCCATGGCCCACCCCGATCGGTTCCACTCCCTGATCGTCGCCGGCGTGGGCGCCAACCTGTTCCGCCCGGCCGGGCACCTGGGCCAGCTGGGTGGGGTGTTCGACGGCTCGGTGGACGCCGACGACCCCACGATGCGCTACTTCTCGGCCCTCGCCGACGCACCGGACCAGGACCGAGAGGCCCTCGCCGCCCTGGTGCGCCGCCCCAACCCCGTCCCGCTCACCGACGAGGGCCTGGCCAACGTGACCTGTCCGGTCCTCGTGGTCATCGGCGAGAAGGACTTCGCCGGCCCGGCCGAGCCGCTCGTCGAGAAGCTCCCCGACGCCCGGTTGGTGGTGCTGCGCAACGTCGACCACTTCGCGACGCCCAAGGACTTCGGCTTCATCGACGCCGCCCTCGAGTTCCTGGGCGCCAGCCTCTAGGTCCGGTGGCCGACTTCGTCCTCGGGGTGGACCTCGACGGCGTCTGCGCCGACCACGCCACCGCCTTCCGGCGGGTGGTGGCCGCCGACCGGGGCATCGACGAGGCCGAGCTCCCCGACCAGCAGACGTGGGACTTCACCGAGTGGGGGCTGGACCGGGCCGACTTCGAGCGCCTCCACCGGGCCGCGGTGCTGGAGCACCGCATGTTCCGCACCATGCCGGTCGTCCCCGGTGCGGCGGAGGCCCTCTGGCGGCTCTCCGACGCCGGGGTGTGGATCCGCCTGATCACGCACCGTCTGTACGCCAACTGGAACCATGCCGTGGCGGTCGCCGACACCGTGGCGTGGCTCGACGAGCACTCGATCCCCTACCGGGACCTGTGCTTCCTCGGCGACAAGCCCCAGGTCGAGGCGAATGCCTACGTCGACGACGCCCCCCACAACGTCGAGTCGCTGCGGGGCACGGGCGCGCCGGTGCTGGTCTTCAGCCAGCCCTACAACGCCGACCTGGAGGGACCCCGGGCGGCGGGGTGGGCGGAGGTCGAGGACTGGGTGCTCGAGCAGATGGCCGCCGCCGGACTGCCGGTGCAGCCGCCGATGCCGCTCCCCGGCGACGTCTCCCACCGCCTCCGCCGCTGACCGGGCACGCCCCCCACCACCCCCACCACCCTCCCCCGCATCCCCGCCGGGAGCCGAGGCCCCGACCCGCTCCCGATGCGGGTGGGCCACGTCTCGGAGGGGTGCGGGCCGCCCGTACGATGCCGGCATGTCCGACGTGGGCCGGCTCTTCGGCGCGATCGCCGTCACCGCCGTGCTCTGCGCGCCCCTCGCCGTCTCGGTGTGGGCGCTGCTCGACTGCGTGCGCCACCCGCAGTGGGCCTGGGCGCTCGCCGGCCGCCGTCAGGTCGTGTGGCTCATCGCCATCCTGTTCGGCCTGCTGTCGGTGATCGGTGGGCTGCTGATCTCAGGGTGGTACCTGGTGCGGGTGCGCCCGGTGGTCGCCGACGCCGAGCGGGGCGCGCTCCGCGACCCGTAGTCCGCGACGTCGCCGCGCCGGCGCTCAGGCAGCGCTGGCCCGCAGCAGGGCGTGCTGGACCAGCTCGAGCAGCGCCAGCTTGGTGCGCCCGCGGTCCCGGGCGTCGGTGGTGATCATGGGGACGTCGGCCGGCACCGCCAGCGCCTCGCGCACGTCCTCGAGGCTGTGCTGCTGCTCGCCGTGGAACAGGTTGACGGCGACGATGAACGGCACGCCGTTGCGCTCCATGTAGTCGACGGCGGGGAAGCAGTCGGCGAGGCGGTTGGTGTCGACCAGCACCACGGCACCGATGGCGCCGCGGACGAGGTCGTCCCACATGAACTGGAACCGGTCCTGGCCCGGCGTGCCGAACAGGTACAGCACGAGGTCGTCGCCGAGCGTGATGCGACCGAAGTCCATCGCCACGGTGGTGGAGGTCTTGCCGGTGTTGGTGCCCCCGGTCTCGTCGATCCCCTCCGCCACCTTGGTCATGGCGGCTTCGGTGGTGAGCGGGGCGATCTCGGAGATGGAGCCGACGAACGTCGTCTTCCCGACGGCGAAGCCCCCGGCCACGATGATCTTGACCGGCAGCGGGGCCGGCGCCGTGCCGGCGACGGAGGTGGCAGCGGTGTCAGAGGGACTGGAGGCCATCGAGGACCCTTTCGAGCAGCTGGCGGTCCGGTCGGTCACCGGTCCGGGTGTGGTCAGGAGCGGTCGCGGTCAACAGCCCTTCTTCGACCATGTCGCCCACGAGGACGCGGACGACACCGAGGGGCAGCTGGAGGTGGGCGGAGATCTCGGCCAGGGAGATGGATCCCACGCAGCGGGAGATGATCTCCCGCCGTTCGAGCGCCAGCCCCGGGAGCGACGAGCGTCCGAGTGCGGTCACCTGGAGCAGCGACTCGAAGGGGAGATCGGCCCCGCTCCGCGTGCGCCCGCCGGTGAGGACGTAGGAGCGGACGCGCAGGCCCGACGAACCACCGTCGGAACCGGCGGGCACGCCCATGGTGCTCATCGCGGGAGCGCCGCCTGGAGCTCGGCGCGGATCTCCGGGGTCAGCACCCCACCGGCGCGGTCGACCAGGACCGCCATCTCGTAGCCGACCAGGCCGACGTCGCACTCCGCCTCGGCCACGCAGGCCAGGCAGGAACCGTCGCTGATGCCCGTGACGAAGAGGAAGGCGTGCTCCATCTCGATGATGACCTCGTTCACCGCCCCGCCGCCGAAGCGCCCGGCGGCGCCGTAGGCGAGGCCGATGAGGCCGGAGGCCACCGCAGCGAAGCGGTCGGCGGACTCCCGGTCGAGCCCGGAGGAGGCGGCGATCGGGAGGCCGTCGGAGGAGACCACGACGGCCTCGCTCACGCCCGGCACCCGCTCGGCGAAGCTCTGCACCAGCCAGTTCAGGTTCCTGGCCTCGGCGCTCAACTCGATCATGGTCGTTCCTCTGTCGCGTTGGTCGGGGGTCCTGCGTTGGTCGGGGGTCCTGCGTTGGTCGGGGGTCCTGCGGGGGTCGAAGGCTCCGAGGTGGGGCTCGACGCGTCGGCCTCGCCGGGGGTGCCGGAGCGGCCTCGGTCGAGGCCGGACCGGTAGCGGGAGAGCATCCGCCGCACCTCCTCCGGAGAGCGGGTGGTGCGGGTGACCGCGGCGCGGGACGGACCGGCGTCGGCCGACTCGGGGCGCTGGTGGGTCGGGGTCCTGCGCACCAGGCCCGCCGAGGTGAGCGACGGGGCCGCCGGCGTGGCGGTGGGTGCCGGGCCGCCGGTCGCCGGCGCGCCGGGATCGGAGGGGGTGGACGGGGTCCGTGCGGGCAGGGCCCCCGGTTCGGGCGCCACCCGGGCCGCGGGCGCGCCGCCGGCGGTGACCGGGGTGCGCGTCGGCAGCGACGGCGCCTCCGAGGCGGGGGCGGCGCCCCGGCGGGGCAGACCGGCGGCGGTGGGCGGACCCACCACGGACGGGCTCACCGGCACCGGCTCCGAGACCGGCGGCGTCGGCGGTGCGGGGATCCTGTCGGCCGACGCCGGCGAGGCGGTCTGCGCGGCGGGAGCGGTCTGGGGCGCCCGGGACGAGCGCCGGGCCCGGCTCTGGCGGCCACCGGTCCCCGCCATGACCTCCATCGCCGTGGGCGCCGGCTCGGCATCGTCCTCGGGATACTCGACGAGGCCGTAGGGCAGGGCGACGGTGGCGACGATGCCGCCGTCCTCCCGAGGTGCCAGCTGGACCGTCAGCCCGTAGCGGGCGGCGAGGCGCCCGACCACGGTGAGGCCGAGCGACCGGCTGATCACGAGTCCCACCATCGGCGGGTGCGCCAGGTGGTGGTTGGCGTCGGCCAGCTGGTCCTCGCTCATGCCGATGCCCCGGTCCGACACCGTGATGACGTAGCCGTTCTGGGCGTCGTAGGCGCCGAGCACTTCCACCGAGGTGTGCGGCGGCGAGGCGTTGGTGGCGTTCTCCATGAGCTCGGAGAGGAGGTGGGCGAGGTCGGCGGCCACGTTGGCGGCCACCGTCGCCTCGTCGAGGGCCAGGAGGTGCACCCGCTGGTAGTCCTCGACCTCACCGATGGCGACGCGCACGACGTCGGACACCGGCACCGGTGCGCCGCGCCGCCGGGGCGGATCGGCACCGGCCATGACGAGGAGCGACTCGGCGTTGCGCCGCATCCGGGTGGCCAGGTGGTCGAGCTTGAAGAGGTTGTCGAGCTGGTCGGGGTCGCGCTCGTTGCTCTCGAGGTGGTCGATGAACTCGATCTGCCGGTCGAGGAGGCTCTGGTTGCGTCGGGCCAGGTTCACGAAGATGTCGCCGATGCCCTTGCGCAGCAGGCGGCCCTGCTCCTCGGCCACGTCGACCGTCACCGCCTGGATCGTGTTGAACGCGGCGGCCAGCTCGCCGATCTCGTCCGTCGAGTTCACCTCGATCGGGGTGAGCGCCTCGGCGACGGCCTCGATCTGCTCGTCCTCGGGGCTGCGCAGGTGCTGCACCAGCGCCGGCAGCTGCTCGGTGGAGAGCGTGCCCGCGGCCCGGGTCAGCTTGGAGAGCGGCCGGGTGATGGAGCGGGCCACCACGACGGCGATGCCGAAGGCGATGGCCAGGCCGACGGCCCCGGCGAGCAGGTAGAGCGTCGCCGAGCGGGAGGCCTGCTGCTCCTGGCTGCGGGCGTCGTCCACCACCTGCTGGAGGACGTCCGTGCCGGCGGTGGACAGGTCGTCGAGGGCGGTGCGGGACGCGGCCAGCAGCTCCGAGCCCGGCACCTCGATCTGGTTGGGAGTCTCCACGGCGAGGGCCTGCCCCACGACCCGGGAGACCGCGCTCTGCCACTCCGAGAGGCCTTCGGAGTTGCTCACCGACTGCTTCTGCTCGTTGGTGGCACCGCTGAGGCTCAGCGACTCCTGGGCCCGGGAGAGGCCCTCGGCCGCCTGCCGGTAGCGCTCGAAGGCGCCGCACTCGGCGTCGGCGGCGGCGCAGACGGTGCCGTCGGTGTTGGTGAACGCACCCAGGTAGGCGGCGCCGGTGACGAGGGTGGCCTCGTCGACCATCTCCGCCTGGAGCTGCTGGATCCGGGAGGCGGCATCGAGGCCACGCAGGAGGTCGCGGTCATCGGCCTCCCCGGAGAGCACGGCGTTGGTCCTCACCAGTGGGGTGATGATGGTGGCGTAGCTGAGCCCCACCGAGTACGGCTCGACGTCGGGCTGGTCGAACGAGCGCCGCATGGCGCCCAGGTTGTCGAGGGCCGAGTCGGCCGCTCGCAGGTTCGCCGCCACCTGGGAATCCGTGGCGCCGGTGTCGAGCCGGTCGGCGGCCTCCTGGTAGCGAGCGACGGCCGCGTCCGTGCGGGCCCGCTCGGCGTCGAGCACCCCTCGGTCGAGGGTGCCGCCGCTTCCCGCCATGGCGGCGGTCTCGAGCTGCTCGATCTCGAGCTGGGTCTGCAGGTCGTTGGCGACGAGCACGAACGAGGCGACCCGCTCGGCGTGCTGCGCGTCGGACGCGGTCGCCCGCCGGTCGCGCACACCGATGGCCACGAGGCTGACGATGACGAGCATCGGCGCCAGGAGGATCACGAAGAGCTTGGTTCCGACCTTCAGGTTTCGCAGCATGGGGGCCTCTGGTGCTCGGGCTCGGGCGGTGGCCGTGAGGCCGATCCCGGTCCGGGGCGTGTCCGGTGGTCGGGTCGGGGAGACCCAACTGGTCGCCTCATGTCATCGGCGTCTGTGACGCGCGCTTTAGCGTGAGCGCCCCGCCCGGGGCGCGCGTGGTCCCTCGCTGACCGTCCCTACCGGGCTACGTTGTCGCCGATGCGGGCGGACGGCTGCCCGCGCACCGTCGTGCGGAACCGCAGGGGACGGCGGCGCCGACACCTAGAAGGAGTGACGATGAGCGACACCTCGCAGGGGCCCGGCTGGTGGCAGGCTTCGGACGGAAAGTGGTACCCGCCTGAGCAGGCGCCGGGGGGTACGCCCTCCCCCGGCAGCGGCGTGGCCACCGTCGACATCGGCGGCTCGTTCTCGTACGGCTGGGGCAAGTTCTCCCAGTACGCCGGTGCCCTGATCGTCGCCGTCCTGGTGATGTGGGTGCTGAACCTCATCGTCCAGGCCATCGGCTTCGCCTTCGACTCGCTGGTGCTCCGGCTCGTCTTCGGCTTGCTGGCCGTGCTGGTGAGCGCGGTGGCGAGCTTCGGTCTCACCAACGTGTCGCTCAAGATCGTCAACGGGCAGCCGGTGGAGATCTCCGACGCCTTCCCCACCGGCCCGCGCGTCGGTGCCTACGCGATCACCGCGATCCTCATCCAGATCATCGTCACGATCGGCCTGTACCTCTGCATCATCCCCGGCGTGATCGCCGCGGTGTTCCTGTGGTTCGGCCACTTCGTGGTGCTCGACGAGGACGTCGCCCCCGGCGACGCCATCTCTCGCGCGGCGAGCCTCGTCCAGGGCAACTTCGGCTCGGTGCTGGGCTTCATCATCCTGGCCCTGCTGATCAACCTGGTCGGGGCGATCCTCTGCCTGGTCGGCCTCCTGGTCACCATCCCGATGACCACCGTGGCCGCCGCCTACGTCTACAAGGGCCTCAAGGGCCAGGCCGCCGCCGCCTGATCCCGCCCGCCTCGCGGTCCAGCGCCCCACCCTCGGGTGGGGCGCTTCCGCGTCCGGGCCCGCTCCCCTGCGCACCCTCGCCGACGCCGACGTACCTCTACGCAGACGCCGACGTACCTCTGGGCGATGCGAGCTGCCCCCGGGCCGGCCGGACCGAGGGCGACGGGCGCGCCACCGACAGCCGGCTGCCGGCTGCCGGCGGCAGCCGCCAGCGGCACAGCTCAGTGCCGCACTGGGCGGCTCAGCGCAGCGGCGCGGCGTCCGGGGTGAGCGGGGCCGGCAGCAGGGTGTCGCCGGTGAGGTGGCGGTCGACCGCGGCCGCCGCCGAGCGACCCTCGGCGATGGCCCAGACGATGAGGCTCTGACCCCGGCCCATGTCACCGGCCACGAACACGCCGTCGACGTTGGTCGACCAACGGTCGTCGCGGGCGACGTTGCCGCGGGCGTCGAGGTCGACGCCGAGCTGCTCGAGCAGTCCGCCCTGCTCGGGGCCCACGAAGCCCATGGCCAGGAACACCAGCTCGCACTCGAGCTCGAACTCGGTGCCCTCCACGGGCACGAAGGTCGGCCGCCCGTCGACGATCTCCTGGCGCACCTCGACGGCACGCAACCCGCGCAGGTTGCCGTCGTCGTCGCCCAGGAAGGCGAGGGTGTTCACGGCGTAGACCCGCTCGCCGCCCTCTTCGTGGGCCGACGAGGTGCGGTAGATGAGAGGCCAGGTGGGCCACGGGGTGGTCTCGGGCCGGGTCTCCGGCGGGCGGGGCATGATCTCGAACTGATGCACCGAGCGGGCGCCCTGGCGGTGGGCGGTGCCGAGGCAGTCCGCGCCGGTGTCACCGCCACCGATGATCACGACCCGCTTGCCGGCGGCGTCGATCGGGTGGTGGTCGAGGTCGCCCTCCTGCACCTTGTTGGCGAGGGGGAGGTACTCCATCGCCTGGTGGATGCCGTTGAGCTCCCGGCCCTCGATGGGCAGGTCACGCCAGGCGGTGGCGCCACCGGCGAGGACGACGGCGTCGAACTCCTCCCGCAGCTCGTCGGCGGTGATGTCGACGCCGACGTTCACGTTGCAGCGGAACTCGGTGCCCTCGTCGCGCATCTGCTGGAGGCGCAGATCGAGGTGACGCTTCTCCATCTTGAACTCGGGGATGCCGTAGCGCAGCAGGCCACCGGGGCGGTCGGCCCGCTCGAACACGACGACCTCGTGACCGGCCCGGGTGAGCTGCTGGGCGGCGGCGAGGCCGGCCGGCCCCGAGCCCACCACCGCGACGCGGTGACCCGTCCTCTCGGCGGCCACCTGGGGGGTGACCCACCCCTCGGACCACGCCCGGTCGATGATCTCCACCTCGACCTGCTTGATGGTGACCGGGTCGGAGTTGATGCCGAGCACGCACGCCGCCTCGCACGGGGCGGGGCACAGGCGGCCGGTGAACTCCGGGAAGTTGTTGGTGGCGTGGAGCCGGTCGATGGCGTCGCGCCAGTGGTCCTTGTAGACCAGGTCGTTCCAGTCCGGGATGAGGTTGCCCAGCGGGCAGCCGTTGTTGCAGAACGGGATGCCGCAGTCCATGCAGCGGCTGGCCTGGTCGCGGACCTTGGCGATCGGGAAGTCCTCGTAGACCTCCCGCCAGTCCTTCAGCCGCACGGGCACCTCGCGCCGCGTCGGCAGCTCGCGGCCGTGCTTCAGGAAGCCGGTGGTGTCACCCATCGTTGTCTCCTCGTCAGACCCGGGCGGCGGCCATGACCGCCTCGACCGGGTCGCGGCCCTCGGCGAGCGCCTCGCGCTCGGCGACGAGGACCCGCTTGTAGTCCTGGGGCATGACCTTCACGAACGACCCGAGCGTGCGCTCCCAGTCGTCGAGCAGGCGGGTGGCCACGAGCGAGCCGGTCTCGGCCGCATGGCGCTCGACGCGGTCGCGGAGCCAGGCCGCGTCCTGGTCGTCGGGCGACTCGACGTCGACCATCTCGGGGTTCACCCGGGCCGGGAAGGTGCCGTCGGGATCGAGCACGAAGGCGATGCCGCCCGACATGCCGGCCCCGAAGTTGCGGCCCGTGGGCCCGAGCACCACGACGCGACCGCCGGTCATGTACTCGCAAGCGTGGTCGCCCACGCCCTCGACCACGGCCACCGCGCCGCTGTTGCGGACGCAGAAGCGCTCGCCGACCACGCCTCGGAGGAACATCTCGCCGGCGGTGGCGCCGTAGAGGATCACGTTGCCGGCGATGATGTTGTCCTCGGCGGCGAAGGGCGAGTCGGCCGGCGGGTGCACGATGACCCGCCCACCGGAGAGGCCCTTGCCCGTGTAGTCGTTGGCGTCGCCCGAGAGGCGCAGGGTGATGCCCTTCGGGAGGAAGGCCCCGAAGCTCTGCCCGGCCGAGCCGTGGAAGTCGATCACGATCGTGTCGTCGGGCAGCCCGGCCCCGCCGTGGCGGCGGGTGAGCTCGGCGCCCAGCATGGTGCCGACGGTGCGGTTCACGTTGCGGATGGCGCTGCTGAAGCGCACCGGGGTGCCGGTCTCGAGGGCCGGGGCGGCCTGGGCGATGAGCTCGTTGTCGAGCGCCTTGTCGAGGCCGTGGTCCTGGCCCTTGATGCGGTGGCGGCTGGCCCCCTCGGGCAGCTCGGGCACGTGGAGGATCGGGCTGAGGTCGAGGCCGGCGGCCTTCCAGTGGTCGACGGCGGCCCGGGTGTCGATCAGCTCGGCGTGGCCGACGGCCTCCTCGATGCTCCGGAAGCCCAGCTCGGCCAGCAGCTCGCGCACCTCCTGGGCGATGTACTCGAAGAAGTTGACGACGAACTCCGGCTTGCCGGTGAAGCGCTTGCGCAGCTCGGGGTTCTGGGTGGCCACGCCGACCGGGCAGGTGTCGAGGTGGCAGACCCGCATCATCACGCAGCCCGACACGACGAGCGGCGCGGTGGCGAACCCGAACTCCTCGGCGCCGAGCAGGGCGGCGATCACGACGTCGCGACCGGTCTTCAGCTGGCCGTCGACCTGCACCACGATGCGGTCGCGCAGGTCGTTGAGCAGCAGCGTCTGCTGGGTCTCGGCGAGGCCGAGCTCCCACGGCGCCCCGGCGTGCTTGAGCGACGTGAGCGGCGAGGCGCCGGTGCCGCCGTCGTGGCCCGAGATCAGCACGACGTCGGCGTGGGCCTTGGAGACGCCCGCGGCGACGGTACCGACGCCGACCTCGGCCACCAGCTTCACGTGGACCCGAGCGCGGTCGTTCGCGTTCTTGAGGTCGTGGATGAGCTGGGCGAGGTCCTCGATGGAGTAGATGTCGTGGTGCGGCGGGGGCGAGATGAGGCCCACGCCGGGGGTGGAGTGCCGGGTCTTGGCGATCCACGGGTAGACCTTGTGGCCCGGCAGCTGGCCGCCCTCGCCGGGCTTGGCGCCCTGGGCCATCTTGATCTGGATGTCGTCGGCGTTGACGAGGTACTCACTGGTGACGCCGAAGCGGCCCGACGCCACCTGCTTGATGGCGGAGCGCTTGGAGTCACCGTTGGGGAGCACCTCGAAGCGCACCGGGTCCTCGCCGCCCTCACCGGTGTTCGACTTGCCGCCGAGCCGGTTCATGGCGATGGCGAGGGTCTCGTGGGCCTCGGCCGAGATGGAGCCGTAAGACATGGCGCCGGTGGAGAAGCGCTTCACGATCTCGCTGACCGGCTCGACCTCGTCGATCGGCACCGGCGGCCGCTCCCCCGTGCGCAGCTCGAACAGGCCGCGGAGGGTGGCGAGCTGGCGGGACTGGTCGTCGACCCGCTGGGTGTACTCCTTGAAGATGTCGTAGCGCCCGGTGCGGGTGGAGTGCTGGAGCTTGTACACCGTCTCCGGGTTGAAGAGGTGGTACTCGCCCTCGCGCCGCCACTGGTACTCACCGCCGACCTCGAGCGTGCGGTGGGCCCGCTCGGTGGGGTTGACGGGGTACGCCAGGCGGTGGCGCTTGGCCACCTCCTCGGCGATCTCGTCGAGGCCGATGCCGCCGAGGCGGCTGACGGTGCCGGTGAAGAACTCGTCGACGAGCTCCTCGGAGAGGCCCACCGCCTCGAAGATCTGGGCACCGGTGTAGGACGCCACGGTGGAGATGCCCATCTTGGACATCACCTTCAGCACGCCCTTGCTGGCCGCCTTGATGTAGTTGGCGACCGCCTTGGTGGGATCCTTCAGCGGGGAGTCGCCCTCGGCGATGCGGTCCTCGATGGTGTCGAACGCCAGGTACGGGTTGATCGCCGCCGCCCCGTAGCCGAGCAGCAGGCACATGTGGTGCACCTCACGGGCCTCGCCCGTCTCGACGACGAGACCGACGCGGGTGCGGGTCTTCTCGCGGATCAGGTGGTGGTGCACCGCCGAGGTGAACAGCAGCGACGGGATGGGCGCCATCTCGGCATCGCAGTCGCGGTCGGAGAGCACGAGGATGGTGGCGCCGGCGTCGATGGCGTCGCTGGCCTTGCGGCGCACCTGGTCGAGCGCCTTGCGCAGGCCGGCACCGCCCGCAGCCACGGGGTAGACGCACGGGATCACGACCGTGTGGAAGTCGCTCGTCCCCTCGTAGTCGTGGATGTGCACGAGCTTGGCCAGCTCGTCGTTGTCGATGACCGGGCGGGGGATGTGCACCTGCCGGCAGGACGACGGCTGCGGGTTGAGCAGGTTGCCCTCGGGGCCGAGGGTGCCGCCCAGGGCGGTGACGAGCTCCTCGCGGATGGCATCGAGAGGCGGGTTGGTGACCTGCGCGAACAGCTGCGAGAAGTAGTCGAACAGCAGGCGGGACCGGTCCGACAGGACCGCGATCGGGGTGTCGGTGCCCATCGAGCCGATCGGTTCGGCCCCGGTGTGGGCCATCGGGTCGAGGATGATCTTGAGCTCCTCGGTGGTGTACCCGAAGACCTGCTGGCGCTGCACCACCGAGCCGTGGGGGCGAAGCGTGTGGGGCTTGGTCGGCAGCGTGTCGAGCTCGATCAGGTTCGAGGTGAGCCACTCGCCGTAGGGGTGGCGGTCGGCCAGCCGCTGCTTGATCTCGTCATCGCCGATGATGCGGCCCTCGGTGGTGTCCACCAGGAACATCCGGCCCGGCTGGAGCCGGCCCTTCTGCACGACCTTGGCCGGCTCGACGTCGATGACGCCGACCTCGGAGGCCATGATCACGAGGTCGTCGGAGGTGACCCAGTAGCGCGAGGGGCGCAGGCCGTTGCGGTCGAGCACGGCGCCGATGACCGTGCCGTCGGTGAAGGCGATGGACGCGGGGCCGTCCCAGGGCTCCATGAGCGAGGCGTGGTAGCGGTAGAAATCCCGCTTCGCCTTCGGCATCGAGGGCTGGTGCTCCCACGCCTCGGGGATCATCATCAGCACGGCGTGGGGCAGCTCGTAGCCGCCCATGTGGAGCAGCTCGAGCACCTCGTCGAAGGTGGCGGAGTCCGAGGCGTCGGGGCTGCAGATCGGGAAGATGCGGTCGAGCTCGCCGGGGAGCAGGTTGGAGCTCAGCAGCGCCTCACGGGCCCGCATCCAGTTGCGGTTGCCCTGGACGGTGTTGATCTCCCCGTTGTGGGCCACGTAGCGGAACGGGTGGGCCAGCGGCCACGACGGGAAGGTGTTGGTGGAGAACCGCGAGTGCACCAGCGCGAGCGCCGACTCGACCCGGGGGTCCTGGAGGTCGGGGAAGAACTCCGGCAGCTGGCCGGTGGTGAGCATCCCCTTGTAGACGAACGTGCGGCACGACAGCGACGGGAAGTAGACGCCGCCCTCGGCGAGGCCCCCGAGCTCGTGCTCCACCCGCTTGCGCACGATGAACGCCCGCCGCTCGAGGGACGCGTCGGCCAGGCCGTCGCCCACCAGGAAGGGCTGGCGGAACCGGGGCTCCACGCTCCTGGCCATCGACCCGATCATGGAGTCGTCGAACGGGACGTCGCGCCAGCCGAGGACGCGGAGGCCCTCGCTGGCCGCGATCTTGCCGATCGCCTCCACGGCCTCCTCGGCCTTGTCGGCGTCGGCGGGCAGGAAGGCGATGCCGGTGGCGTAGTGGCCCTCCTGCGGGAGCGGGAAGTCGACCACGTCCCGGAAGAACCGGTCGGGGATCTGGAGGAGGATGCCGGCACCGTCGCCCGTGTTGGGCTCGGCGCCCGCGGCGCCCCGGTGGTCGAGGTTGCAGAGGGCGCCGATGCCGTGCTGGACGATGGCGTGGCTGCGGAGGCCCTTCATGTGCACCACGAAGTTGACCCCGCAGGCGTCGTGCTCGAAGCGCGGGTCGTAGAGGCCCTGAGGCGCGGGGGTACCAACGGGGCGGGGCTGCGTCATGCGACTTCCTGGTACGGGCGATGGCGCCCCGGGAAGGGCGCGAAGCGGGTACGGCCACAGGAGCGGGGACGACGCTGGCCCCGGTGTGGAGGCGCCGAGGGTACACGGCCGTCCGCGGATCCGGCCATTCCGGGGTCGGCACCCGCGCCCGCCGGGGCCCCCGGTAGGGTCCGGGGCCGTGGCCCCCGACGACACCTCCCCCGCCACCTCGAGCACGACGTCCCCGGCGACCTACCCGGCGGCGGTGCCGGCCGACGACGCCGCGCTCGAGGTCGCCCTCGACCTGGGACGCTTCGT